>Ga0074197_1000338_pt1 | contig 63140 bp, 62 predicted proteins | sample EPASupsiteSAE305_FD_64526 | JGI IMG/M metagenome (GOLD analysis project Ga0074197, IMG submission 64526) | Bioremediated contaminated groundwater microbial communities from EPA Superfund site, New Mexico - SAE3-05 reassembly with SPADES | ecosystem: Environmental > Aquatic > Deep subsurface >... | reverse complement strand
AAGGCCAAGGTCTATGGTGATGCCGCAATTGGTATAGTGTCCGCTGTCGGTATTGCTGGAGGAGTAATCCTTGCCAGTGTATCCAATGGATTTAATGTTGATCTTTTTAGTTATCTTTTCGGGAATATTTTGGCTATAAGTACAACGGAAGTGGTTTTGTCGGTAGTGCTTTCTTTTGTTGTTTTGATTGTGATGTATTTTTTTTATTGGGATTTATTCTCTGCTACATTTGATGAAGAGTATGCTAAAACCACTGGCATAAAAACAAATGTTATCAATACCATTCTTACCTTGCTTACAGCGGTCACTGTTGTTTTATCTGTCAAAATGGTGGGGATAATGTTAGTATCCGCACTTCTTATTCTCCCTGCGGTTACAGCTTTGCAGTTTGCTAAAGGTTTCAAGACGGCGATGATTATCGCGAGCTTTATTTCCCTTTTCTCTGTGCTTTTCGGAATTACTATTTCTTTTCTCTTGGATTTGCCACCAGGAGCAACCATTGTCATGGTCAACTCTTTATTTTTTCTCGGCTCGTTATTATTTAAGAAGATTGCTCTTTAGATTTCTTTTCTCTTGAAAGTGAGTAATTACTTCTTTTAAAACTGGAATGAAAGAGATAATGATAATCGTTATAATAAACAGTCCGAAGTTGTTTTTTATCCACGGTATATTACCAAATAAATAACCACCAATGATAAATAATGTGCACCATAGGAGTGCTCCGATGACATTGTAAGCCAAGAAAACAGGATATGCCATTTTGCCAATTCCGGCGACAAATGGGGCAAAAGTTCGAATAATGGGGATAAATCTGGCTAGGATTATTGTTTTCTTGCCGTGTTTTTCGTAGAAAGCTTCGGCTTTCAGCAGATGGTCTTTGTGAAAGAAGACGGACGACTCTTTTTTGAAAACTTTTGGTCCTATTTTTTCCCCTAAATGATAGTTAAGAGTATCTCCCAAAACCGCTGCAACGAAAATCACCAGAAATAATATTACGATATTGAAGGCACCTGATGATGCCAAGGCACCGGCTGTAAAAAGTAAGCTGTCTCCAGGCAGAAAAGGTGCCACAATAACACCGGTTTCCAGAAAAATGACGAGAAACAAAATCCCGTAAGTAAGAAAAGAATACTGATTAACAATTAATTGAAGATATTTGTCCAAGTGGAGAATGATGTCTAAGAATTTCAGGATCATATCTATTTCGTCAATATTAAAAACACGATATAAGTGAAATATAAAACAACCATAACTATTCCTTGCCATTTTTCGATTACATGCTTCTTGCCGATAAACATTATGATAAATAGTAAGGCGCTGGCGAATATGGTCATCAAAATATCAGAGTTTGAATCCAGACTGAATGGGAGAGGCCTTACTAAAGCGCTAAATCCCAAAATCCAAAAGAGATTAAAAATATTGGATCCAACAACATTACCGATTGCAATATCGGTTTGTTTTTTATAAGCGGCTATTGCTGATGTGGCAAGTTCCGGTAGGGAAGTACCAACCGCGACAACGGTAAGACCTATTAGAGATTGGCTGATTCCAAATATCGTAGCTATTTCCACTGCTCCATCTACGATCCATTTACCTCCGACGACAAGTCCAATCAACCCCCCGATAATATAAAGTGAAGATTTCCAATAACCAAGATCTTTGATTTCATCACCTTGGTTCTCATCTCCGACAACTTTGGCAATGCCGAAAGTGTAAAACATGAAGATTGCAAAGAAACATAACAAAATAATTCCATCGATTCTAGTTAAGGCCGATGTTGAGCTTCCATCAATGAAAGCGTCATTTGCCATTACTCCAACCACTATTATTGCCAGGAGGCTCAGTGGTATTTCTTTCCAGACCGTATTTTTTTGTGTGACAAGTGGATAAACAATTGCCGAAATACCAAGTATCAGCAGTATATTGGCTATATTGCTTCCCAAGATGTTTCCAATGGCAATATCGGTATTGCCGTTTAGACTGGCGAAGAAGTTTACTATGAATTCCGGTGCGGAGGTACCAAAAGCAACAATAGTAAGACCGATGACGATATTGGAGATGTTGAGTCTCTTGGCAATTGAGGCGGACCCATCGACAAGTAAATCGGCTCCCTTAATCAGAAGAACAAATCCAATTACAAAAAGAAAATAGATAAGCATTTTTATTTTTTTAGTATAGCGCCATTCTCTCACAGCAATAGACTAAAAATCAAAGATTCCAAAATTCAAATATGCAAAATAGTTTAGAGAGGTTTAGAAGGAGGTTTAACAACAAAAGTTTAACTAAAAGAGTTTAATAGTTTAAGAAGTTTAAGTTGATTTTATTAAACTCTTAAACCTTTTAAACTGTTTTGCATATTTCTTTATTCTCTCACAAACTTTAGCGATATCGAATTCACACAATGTCTGGTATTTTTATCTGTGAATTGTTCCCCTTCAAACACATGTCCCAAATGGGCCTCACAGTTCATACATGTTATTTCGGTTCTTCTCTCATCGGCATCGTTTGTTCTTTTGACCGCTTCTTTGATTTCATCATCGAAGCTTGGCCAACCACATCCCGAAGAAAACTTATCTTCTGATTTATAAAGCTTGGCATTACATCTTTTGCAGACGTAAACACACTTCTCTTTATGATTATTATATTCACCGGTAAAAGGCTCTTCGGTTCCTTTGTGCAGAATTACATATTCTTCTTCGGGGGTGAGATTATTTAAGTTGTTCATAAAGTTACTTGGGTGCATTTTTATTATAATTTTTTGTACCCAAACATGCTATTATTTGCTAATCTTTCTTAGTCTAATAAACTTAATAAAGTGCACAAAAAGGACGACATTTTTCTCAAAATTTGTGGAGTCACCAGAGTGGATAACTTAAATGATATTCTCTGCTTTACTGAGGTCAAATATATAGGTTGCATCAACTATCGGGCATCAAAAAGATTTGTGGAATTGGAGAAGATTGCCGAGATATTTAGAGAAGCAAAATCTAAACGACCGGATTTAAGAACCGTTCTGGTTATGGTTAATCCGACAGGTGATGAAATCAGAAATGCTATGAAAGTAACTCGTGCAGACATACTGCAATTATCGGGAGATGAGGAGGAAGAGTTTGTAAACGAGTTTGATCTATATACTGTATGGAAAACCATCCATGTCGCCGATATCAAAGATATTAATAAAATTTTGGATTATACAACTGTGGAAAATTTTGTTCTGGATACGAAAGTCCAAGGTTCGTATGGAGGAACAGGAGTGAGTTTTGATTTTGGATTATTCAACCGTGCCAAAGATCACACGAGACATTTGATTCTTTCCGGTGGATTAAACAGAGAGAACATTTACGATGCTATCAAAATTGCTAATCCTAGAATAATCGATATTTGTACAGGTGTGGAATCTTCGCCGGGAATTAAAAGTAAAGATAAAATAGACGTCATACTAACTCTGATTAATACTGCTCTTTATGTTTAAACTTAAATCCAAGTTCGGAAAATTCGGTGGTGCTTATGTGCCGGAGATGCTAATTCCTTGCCTTATAGAACTTGAGGATGCTTTTATTAAATGTCGAAAATCCAGAGAATTTAATACCGAGTTACAAAGTCTCTATAAGAATTTCTGTGGCAGACCGACACCACTCTTCTACGCGCAGAACCTAACCACGATGATGGGTGGAGCCAAGATATACATCAAGAACGAAGGTCTCGCTCATACCGGAGCACATAAAATTAATCACTGTGTTGGTCAGATACAACTGGCTAAATTTATGGGCAAGAAAAGAATTATTGCTGAAACTGGAGCCGGTCAACATGGTATGGCTGTTTCCGCTGTTTGCGCTAAGTTCGGCTTGGAATGCGTGATTTATATGGGGGAAAAGGATTATGAAAGACAAAGGCCAAATGTCTTCTGGATGGAAAGATATGGAGCTAAGGTTATTCCTGTTTTGGAAGGATCTCGCACACTGAAAGATGCTGTGAATGCCACAATCAAAGATTGGATTTCTAATTCCGATACCACTTATTATTTATTAGGGTCGGCTCTTGGTCCGCATCCCTATCCGACAATTGTGCGTTATTTTCAAGAAATTGTAGGCAGAGAAGTTAAGAAACAATTGAAAGAATATGGAATAAATAAGTCTGACTATGTTGTCGCTTGTGTAGGTGGAGGAAGTAATTCTATCGGAATATTTTCAGCATTTTTAAACGATAAGTCCGTGAAGCTAGTTGGAGTTGAAGCCGGAGGAATAAGTTTGAAGGAAGGTGAACATGCTGCCAGATTTAAGAAAGGTGGAAAAATTGGCGTAATCGAAGGATATAAATCTTACTTCTTGCAAAATGATGATGGACAAGTTTCCAAAACCACGAGTATTTCTGCTGGTTTGGACTATGCCGGAATTGGTCCTGAGCATGCGAAATTGTATGAAGAAGGAAGGGTTGAATATACGCATATATTCGATAAAGAGGCCGTTTCGGCTTTAGAAATGTTGTCCAAATATGAAGGAGTCATTCCCGCTTTGGAGTCTTCTCATGCTGTAGCTTATGCTCTAAAACTTGCCAAGACACTTCCCAAAGACAAAACAATCGTTGTAAATTTGTCCGGCCGAGGGGACAAAGATTTATTTATTTTGGCTGATTATTTGCAGGATAAAGAGTTTAATAATTTCCTTAAACGAATTGTGAAATGAAAGAACTAATGACGCACACTATTGTCGGCTATCCAACACTCAAAAAAAGCGAAGAATTGGTCGATGAAATGGTCAAATGCGGAATCAAAAAGATTGAACTGCAAATCCCATTTTCTGATCCTTTGGCCGACGGACCGGTGATATCTCATGCGTCCGAAATCGCTTTGGAAAAGGGAATTAAAGTTAAAGATTCATTTGAACTAATGAAGAAACTAACAGCCAAATATAGGGAAGTGGATTTCTATTTCATGACTTATTTCAACATTGTTTTTAATTACGGAGTTTCTAAGTTCGTTTTGGATTCCAAGAAAGCCGGTGCCAAAGGATTAATTGTCCCCGATATGCCACTGGATTATGAAGAAGATGAACATTATTATAGTGCCCTTCAGAAAGCGAATTTAAGTCCGATATTTGTGATTTCTCCGGTAACTGATGAAAAAAGATTAAAAGAAATTTCCAATGTAGCTAAAGATTTTGTCTATTTGACTTCGACAATTGGAACAACAGGTCTACGGAAAACTGTTAATCCGAAGCTTAAAAGTTATATCAAATTAGTTACTAAATATTTCCAAATTCCACTTGCAATTGGTTTTGGAATTTCAAGTAAAGAGCAAATCCAAGAAGTCCACCAAATGGCGGATATTGCTGTTATAGGTAGTGCGATTATAAAGAAGATTAATGAAGATGAGACGCTTAAAAAAGCGAAGGAGTTTTTAAAGACACTGGTTTGAAATCCAAAGTCAAAATGTCAAATAATACAAATCAAATCCAAATCAAAAAAATGACAAATATAGAAATGAAGAATTTGTCATTTAGAATTGATTTGTTATTTGAGCTTTGATATTTGTCATTTATTTAGCTATCTTATGTAGGATTTAAATTAAAAATTTATGGATTTACGCCAATACTTAAGTGTTCCTGTACGAAGATATAAAGAAATCATAGCAATTACGGTTCTTTTCATGATTATTTCTTTAGCTTTAACATCGTTTAAACAAAACTCTTATCCTGTGACTCTTTTTTACACCATTGCTTTAGATGACAAGCAAGATACGGAGAACTACAAATATAGTAATTTCTATGCCGAGCAATCGGGATTGGAGTTCACTAGAACTGTTTCGGGATGGTTTGATGATCCGGCTCTGGAAGGTGAGGTTTTTGCTAATGCAGGTATTAACAAAGATGATGAGCTTACTTTGATCAAGAAGCTTTTTGGTTTCTTCACCATGAAGAGAGTGGAGAGACAAAATATTCAGGTTAATTTCAGTACTAGCGCTGATGAAAGGTCACATAAATTGGCAGATGCTTTAGGAGAGGTGATTAAGGCCCGTTTGGTTGACTATAATGAAGGGTCGAGCAGTAATTACAAAATGGTTTTAAGTTCCAAATGGGTTGAACTAAAAGAGCCTTCATATCCTTTGTCCGCTGTACTTTCTTTCTTTATTGGTTTAATCCTCGGGATATTTCTTTCTTATCTTTACGAATACTTTACTCGAAAAATTTCTACAATATTTGAAGCTGAGGAAATTTCGGGGAAGAAAATTTTGGGTGAAATCAAGAGAGATAAGTTGTCAGTTGCTTTCTTGGAGAAATTGATTTCTACACATAAACCGGAGCAAATAGTTTTTGTCAGTCAAGACAGGAAAATATTAGATGGAAAAGTTTTAGTATTTCCATCTGATTTAAAGCTAATCGATGCTAACAAGAAGTCGTTTGTTATCGTTTCTTTGGGAGTTTCCAGAGAAGATCATTTGCATAAAGTGTCGAAATTAATAGATGGCGATAAACTCTTTTTAGTCGTCTTAACTTAAAGTTTTACCTTTAAGATGAATTTTAAAAAAAGGATATTTTCTATCGGTCTGTTTTTCGTTATTTTTCTGGTTATTGCCTTTGTTTTAGTGAAGATATTTAGCGGTTCTATTCTTGCTTATGTCGAAGAATCAGATTCTTTGCAAACCGTTAAAACCGGTCTTTTAACAAGCGTTTCCAATTTAATTAAAGCCAAGGATTTAACACTAAAAGGTGAGTATGAGGAGTCGATGAAACTAGTCAAAGAGACCAAAACCGTTTTGGACAAAACAAAAAAAGACGTTTTTGCTCTTGATTGGATATATTCTAGGCTGATTCCTTTTTCTCCTTTCCATACCGTTCTACTTTTGATTGATTCTTTGGAAGAAGGTGCGGACTCCATACAATATCTTGATAATGCCGTTTGGACGGTTGTTGCAGAGCAGAATCTTGGAAGCGCCTTGGTGAGTCTGGAAAATCTATCTCTGTCGATTGATAGAATTGAGAGCAATCTTAACTTCATCAATCCATTATTTATTACGCAAGCACAAGCCACAAAAATATTTGAACTTAAAAAAATCTTACAAAAAACCAAGAGCTATCGAGGCTTTTTTACTGAAAATTTGGATGCTTTATATAAACTTTCGGGAATGCATGGGGCTAAATCCTATGCCATTGTTTTGCAGAACACTTCTGAAGCCAGAGCTACCGGTGGATTTATTGGAAGTGTGGCTTTGGTTACAATTCAAAAGGGTAAGATTATCAATTTTGATATTCAAGATACTCAATATTTGGATTTTTTAAACGGCGATTATTATCCAGCACCGCCTTATTATCATTATATTACGAGAATCGATTTAAAAGAGGCTAATTTTATTCCTGACGTTAGAGTGTCTGGTGAGCAGATTAAGTTTTTCTTAGAGAAAAAAGGAGGTCCTTTGGTGGATGGTGTTTTGTTCTTGGATGATAAGATCTTACCATTTTTACTCGATTTGGTCTCTGGCGTTAAGATTGCCAACATTGACGAAGAGATAACTTCCAAAAACTATTTTGATTTGATTGAATTTAATCTGGAAGAGAGGAATGTGCTCCAAGAAACGCGTGTAAAAAATCCCAAGGAAGATTTCTTTGCCATAGTTAAAGCTATTCTTAGTAAAGTTGCCAAACTTAAACCATCTGCCGAGAACATTTTGGATATGAGGGACTTTATATCCAAGAAACATATCCAGGCATATTCTCCTGATTCACAGATTGATGAAATGATAATGAATCTCGGATTTATAGGATATTTCCCTGAAGTACAGGAAAAGGAAGATTTCTTAGCGATTATTCATACAACTTTTTTCAACAAGAGTAACCGTTTTTTAGACAATGATATTATTCATACATCTCTGGTTTCCAAAGATGGACGAATAATTGATAGATTGAAAATCAAAAGACATCATGCTTTTGAGTCCGGTTATTTTGATAATCTTTTTTTGAAAGACAAAGAGAGTTTTAATCTTGATCAGAAAAACTTGCTGTATGATATTTTGGGTAGGGGCGATAATCTCGACTTGATTCGTATCTATGTGCCAAAAGGTTCAACAATTGAGAAATCTATTGGTATCGAGCAAGACAGTATTTCCGTCGGGGAAGAATTGGGAAGAACATTTTTTGCTTTTCCTTTGGAGATTAAAGCATCGCAGTCCAAAGAAATAATTATTGATTATATCCTGCCCTTCACAATTGATAATGCTTCTTCCTATAGTTTGTACGTCTTCACTCAGGCTGGAGAAGAGGGGACCTCATTTAAGAAAGAACTTTATATGGAAGATGAAAGTACTCCCGGCAATCCTGTTAATACAATTGATTTAAATCTCTCAAGTGATATCCTTTTAGAAGCTAATATAAGTAATAATTCACTATGGACCCACAAGGATTTACCAACGAATCAGCTCAAGATAAAATCACCATCAAGATTAAGGATGAAGATAGAACAGGAGTATATGCCAATGCCGCTTCAGTAAATGTGAACCAAAATGATGTTGTTTTAGATTTCGGCTATATTGTTCCCGGAGTGAAACCGATGACAATTGATGTTGTCTCTCGTGTTACCATGGGACATAGAACTGCTGAGAATTTCTTAAAGATTCTTCAGGATTCTCTTTTGGATTACAGGAATGCTGTGAAGAAAGCGCAGAACCAATAAGGTTTTGAAATTCAAAGATTAAAGAATAAAAATAGCTTAGAGCGACAGTAATAATTAACCATTTCAAAATCTTCGCAAAAGTGCTATACTTACCTGAAGTAATTTATTTTTATGTTCGACAAATTATTGCATGTAGTATTGGAAGTAATGACCTTTTGCGGGCTTGTCATAGTAACAATATTTATTACAAAATTCGGCTTTGATTACTATTTTAAGTTTTTGGGAATTGAGCCATATAGTCAAGTCGCTTACGGATACATGACAACTGTTTACTCCTTTTTCATTGCCTTCTTTGTCATCAAAGTTGATGGCAGTTACCGTAGAATTCAGAGATTAGAGGATAAATTAAGGAAACTTCAAAATACCCTTGGTGCTGTGGAGCAAGAAGAAGAAATGATAAGAGACAATGTAATTAGATCTCTATCCAAATAGTTCTTCCTGAGCCGGCAAGAAACTCTGTCCCAAGTCCCATGAGAGAAAGAATATCTTTCGAAGTGTTTTGCTTATCGATGGACTTTCAATAATGATTCCAAAAATTTCTTCTTGTTTATAAGAAATTAGAGCTACTTTGTCTTTATAGATGGTGATTTCACTATCGAAGTCACATGATTCTTGAGGCACCAATCTGGTTTCTCGTAAAGTGTTTTTGTCTTCTTTATGAATTTTATAACCGGTCGAAGAAGCGGGTGCAATAATTTTAGCAAATATTTTTCTCTCAATCCTTTGTTTACTAAAATCTTGCATAATAAACTCATCCAATTCACCTGCAATCATATTTTCGGGAATAAACTCCAGGATCGTATCTTCCGAAACAGTTAGCAAAATATCGCTGTGAATCTGCTTGATGCCAGAGAATCCTTCATAGAAAGTCACTTTTGGTTTGCTTACATCGATTTTCTTAACACTTTTCAAATCTTCAATATGGCTTAATAATAGCTCTTTTTTATTTTCCAGATTGTTCTTTCTTTCGTCCAAATAATTAATAATAGCTTCCGGTTCTTTAGCGCTATAATAAGTCCCTTCCGGTTTTGAACTTTGGGTAATCAGACCTTTTTTGCTTAAAGTCTTCAAGACGGAATAAGTCGTTGCTCTATTTAAGTTTGATCTTTTGGCGATAATTGATGCCGGCTGAGCTCCATAAGTGAAAGATTTAAGATAAACGTTGGTCTCGTTATCGGTTAGTCCGATGTCTTTAAGTAAAGATTGTATTTCCATATTGTGTTGTTGAGGTAACTTCAACACCTTAATAATAGCTTATATACATAGGGAAAAGCAATAATAATAAGAAATGTTGAAATTATATCAGCAAGGTAGTATTCTTACATCGAAACAAAAATAAAAATTCTGTTAATACAAAAATCAAAACCGAAGAGGCGGGTCTATATTCGAAACTAAGGCAAAATAGCTTGGTGGTGAAGGAGAGGCCTCCTTTTCTTATTATAATAATTAACATTTTTTCATGAGATATAATCTTGGCATAGTGTATGGAGGTAGATCTACTGAGCATGAAGTCTCGCTTGTATCAGCGGAAAATGTCTATAAAGCTGTCGATAAAAAACTATATAATGTTTCTTTAATAAAGATTACGAAGAAAGGAGATTTTTTGCTCAATAAGAGCGATAATTTTAATTTGAAGGACACAGCCAAAGAGATGGTGCCAATAACTATGTTTCCAAGTAAGGGAAAGAATGTATTGGATCTGAAAACGGGTGACAAAATTTGCAGGATTGATGTTGTATTCCCAGTTTTACATGGTACTTACGGTGAAGATGGCACGATCCAAGGTTTTTTGGAGATGTTGGATGTACCTTATGTCGGACCTGGGGTGCTTGGTTCCAGTGTTTGTATTAACAAAGTTGTTACAAAAAAATTATTGAATGATTCGGGGATTTTATCGGCTAAATATGTTTCATTTAAAGCACATCAAAAAAAGGAAATAAACTTTTCTGAAATAGTAAAGAAACTAAAGCTACCTCTTTTCTTGAAGCCGGCCAATCTGGGGTCTTCGGTAGGAATTTGCAAAATTAAAGATGAGAAAGATTTTAATAAAGGTTTAAGAGAAGTATTTAAATATGATAATGAAGTGTTAATCGAAGAATGTATTAAAGGAAGAGAGATAGAATGTGCAGTACTGGGAAACGAAAAACTAAAAGCTTCTGTTCTCGGTGAGGTTATACCGTCGGGTAAACATGATTTTTATGATTATGATGCTAAGTATAAAGATGCCGAAGGTGCGATTCTCCTAGCCCCGGCGAAATTACCTAAAGATATAGTTAAAAAAGTGCAAGATTTAGCATTAAGAGCTTTTGTAGCGGCAAGGTGCGAGGGGATGTCTCGAGTTGATTTTTTTGTGACTCCAAAAGATATTTATTTCAATGAGATAAATACGATTCCCGGATTTACCAATATCAGCATGTATCCGAGACTTTTTGTATTGAGCGGAATTAAATATGTAGAATTGGTTAAGAAACTTGTCTCTTTGGCTTTGGAGCGTCATAAAGCAAAACAGAAAATTTCCACCAATCGAGATAATAAATAGGAATGTCTTTATTACGTTATGTCCAAGTGGACTTAAAAAATATCGCTAACAATATTAAGTCTTTTAGAAAGCTTCTTGGTAAAGAAGTCGCTATTATGGTTGTCGTTAAATCCAATGCCTATGGACATGGAATTTTGGAAGTATCCAAAACGGTTCTAAAAAGTGGAGCAAATTATCTGGCCGTTGTTAATATGGAGGAAGCGCTGTTCCTCAGACAAAATGGGATTAAGGCCAATATTTTGGTTTTAGGATTTGTAGCAGAAGAAATGTTAGCTGAAGTTATTAATCACGATATAACAATCGGTTTATATAATTATGAAATGGCTAAGAAAGCTTCAGCGGAGGCTTTGAAGCAAAAGAAAGATATTAAAATTCATTTGAAGATTGATACTGGATTGAATAGATTAGGAGTGTTACCGGATCAAGCGTTGATGACAATTGAAAAAATGTGTAAATTAAAAGGTTTAAATATTGAAGGTATGTTCACTCATTTTTCCGATGCGGAAAATCCGGCGTCTTGGCAAACGGAAGATCAAATTGGCAAATTTAATAAAATAATCAGTAATCTTAAAAAGAAGAAAATAAAAATGGATTATTATCATGCCGGAGCGTCGGCGGCGAGTATATTAATCCCAAAAACACGGCTAAATATGGTGCGAATTGGAATTGCCACTTATGGCATGTGGCCTTCTCTCGAGACGATGGAAGCGGCCAGCGTTTTAAAAAATCTGAAAGGATTTAGGTTGAAATCAGCATTTGCCTATAAAACAATTCTAGTGGAAAAAAAGAAAATAAAAGCTGGGTCTCTAGTCGGATATGGAGGAAATTACAGACTTAGAAAAGATTCTTATATTGGAGTAATTCCCGTTGGTTATGCCGAAGGGTATGACAGGAAGCTATCTAATAATTCGGAAGTTCTTATCGGTGGGAAAAAAGTAAAAGTCTTAGGCAATATATGCATGAATATGACAATTATTGACTTAAACAACTGTTCCAAAGCCAAAATTGGTGATGAAGTTGTCTTGATTGGTAAACAAGGAAGTGCGGAAATTACGGCGAAGGACTTGGCACAACATATAGGTACAATTAATTACGAAGTAACCACAAGAATACCATCTGATATTCCGAGAAAATATATCTAATTAATAAGATTATTAGATTTTTTGAGAAAAAATTTTGAAATCTATTAAAACTATATTAAACTATCCTAGCACTTTTAATTTTTGATTTCGTTTATCTTAAAATTGTAAATTGAAAATTATTTGTAAAATTGCTTTAGTCCGCCAGAGGCGGAAAAATTGCAAAATTGAAGATTCTCGTCGTGGGTAGGTACCGAAGCGGTCAACCGGGGCAGACTGTAAATCTGCTGGCTTATGCCTTCGGGGGTTCGAATCCCTCCCTGCCCACCATATACCACTCCCCTGTACCGAAAAAATCTACGCTTTTCTGGTACGAGGGTCGGGTATATGGCGGAGCCATAAAAAACATATACTAAATGTGGTATATGCCCTGAACCGGAACGTAGTGACTGGTGCGGGGCTATTTCGAAGCAAAAAGGTTCGCACGAATACCCGAAGCGTAAGCGAGGAGTATGAGAATCGACCTCGGAAGCTGAGCGAATGCGAAGGTGAGAATGTAAGAGTATCCCTCTCTGTCTTTTAAAGCCTTTTTGCTATAGTTGTTTGTGTTGTCGTGTTAAGTGTTTAGATTTACTTATGTAATATATGTTATAAATTGACTGGTATTTATTATAAAACAAAGTCACTATGCTATAGAGTTCTTAATTGACAATTATGAATAAAGAAACAAAACAAGCTGATTTATCTTATAACGAAATGAAATCAGCTATACAAAAAATTGATCGTAGACTTGAAGATATTAAAACTATAAATAATGAAGTTGATAGTATTAGCGAAAGATCTGATCCAAGAATAAAAATTCTAAGTAATAAACTTGATCAATTACTATGTGATATTTATGGTTCTCAGACAGTTGATTACATTAGATATTATGATGATGTGACATATCTTAATAGGTCTCCTCTTTATATGGGTAGAAAAACAGAACCACATATTGTAAGGGATGGTTTAACAAAAGGATTATTAAGAGCTAAACAGCAATTGGAGGCAATTAAGAATGATTTTGTTGAAAAATTAGACGATGCAGGAGAAAATGAATCCACGAAAACACTAAAAGCATATGAAGGGCTTGAACTTCATAAATCAATCGAAAAAGCAGCTAGCAAATTATTTCGTGATGGGCATTATGCACATGCTATTGAAGATTCAGTTAAGGCGTTAAATTCACTTGTAAGATTAAATAGTGGTATAGACAATAAAGATGGTACTGAATTAATGGAGTTCGTATTTAACCCAACAACTCCTGTTCTGAAATTTAATAATTTAACTGACAGACAGGATAAGAATGAGCAAAAAGGATTTATGATGATGTTTTCCGGTGCTGTAGTTGGTCTAAGAAACCCACGAGCACATAAAATAATCAATGATTCACCAGAAATGGCATTAGAATTCATAGCATTTATCAGTATGTTGGCATCACTTGCAGATAAAGCAGAAAAATAAACTGATACAATGATTGAACTTTTATATAAATGGCAAACTCTTACAGGTGCAATAATTGCATTTATAGCACCATTTTTGTTATGGAGTTTTTCTTATTATTATAACAAGAGAGTTAGATATTATAATCATTTAGATTATTTGGAGAGAGAATTACTTGCTCAAATATATATTTTAACAAGTATTAGAGACGATATACGTAGTTTTATTGATACTAAAATAAGTAAAATTATAATTCATACTACAGAAAAAACAGGAGAACAATATTCTATTGATAATGGATTCTTCCCTTTATTTGCCTGTCCTTCTATGAATAATGACATCAACAAGATAAGTATAAATATTCCATATATAGATAGTAAATTATCACATGTTTTTTTATTGTCTAAAAATATGCCATTTATAGTAGACGATATGAGAAAACAATTCTATTCAATAATGACTTTAAATAAAGAAATAGCTTTCAATAAGTTTTATGAAGCAACAGTTCAAAGAAACTCATATATATTTAATCTTAGGAGATATATTGAAGTATTGGAGAATGATATGCTTAGAGTCAATATACCAAACGCATTAAGAGCAGTAGTTGAGACAAAAACGGCTCTAAGTGAATTAAAACGGATTCATTTAACGGGATGGTTTTTTAAAGTTAAGCTAATTTGTTATTATCGTGCAGTAGAAAATAAATTCTCTCAAACAAAAAAAGAATCCTATGATATAACAAAAGAATATTTTGAAGCATCAGTTGATAAACAGTTGTTAAAGATAGACGAAATACTTAATAGTGATAGTAAATAAATTGTATATGATACGATTCTATTCACCTCCTCCCTCCTCTAATCCGTAATGTTAAAGTACTACAAACAATAAATAGCTTATACACAAGCTATCTGTTTGTTGGTTAACGCTTTGCTTTGCTCTAAGAACTGAGCCTCTGAAAGCTTATACTTATTTGTCTGAAAGTCTCTATATGCTATGACTTGCTCGAAGGTGAATAAATAATAATCTTGAGAATATTCATTACCATATACCACTCGCTAGCGCTCGGGTATATGGCGCAGCCATAAAACACTCTTTAATCCAAACTATGTTCGGACATGTTTTTCATATTTCCCTTCTTTGGCAACATGACTTTACCCTACTGGACCTTAATATGTGGTACGGTTCTAATACATTATCATTAACAGTATTTTATGGACATGCAACCGTATGTAGACAAATTGAAGGCGCAGTACGACAAAGTTATAGCAGAACTGTCTGACAAAAAAGCTGACTTGGAAATAGCAAATCAGGATGGAGTGGGTGAACTAGAAAAAAAACTTAAAGAAATTAAGGGAAAACTGGAGGAACTACAAGATGCTGGAGAGGATAAAATTGAAGGATTAAAAAACTATGTAGATAAACTTATGAATGATATTGAAACCAGCTGGAATAAACTTTTAGAAAAATTAAAAGCTTAATATCTGTTTTTTTGCGATTGGTATATCTTTTTTATCATGAGTTTTAGGAAGACGAAAATTTAAGGAATAGGAAATAAGACTGAAAGAATTAAGAATTAGGGTCATTATAAGAATTTACAGTTCACAATTTACCGTGCTCTGCCATAGCGGCTATGCGACGGCGAGCAATTATCAATAAATTTACAATTTTGTAATTGTATAATTAATCAATTAATACATTGGTTATTTATTGATAATTGTAAACAGTAAATTGATAATTATCGAAAGATTCGTTCTACCTAAACGAATACTCCAAAGTCTCCTTTATCGTTGGTACTCTGATTAAACCATCTTCTCCCGTAAATCTAGCCATGTCTTTTCTGATTTCATTAATTATTTCCCCGACAAAGAAAAGGCCATCTTCGTGCCCACTACGAGTTCTTTCTAAGTGTCTTGCTATGCAATAAGATGTTTCTCCGGGAATATATTTATCACTTAGTTTAGTATCGGTAAAAAATTTACATCGAATTTGTTTGATACAGTTACTGCAGAGTTGTTTGGTTTCTTTAAAAATGTCTTTATTACTGACGTATTCATGAAATTCCGGGTGATCAATGTATCTGGAAGGTAGTCCGGACGGGCTTGTTCTTGCTCTGACAACTTTATATGCTTCGTCCAAGTAGTATTTCAATATGAGATGATCCGGCAGTCCCGACTCTTTTGTTAGAAGCAGTAATGTTCCGAATGCAACTCCATTGGCTCCCATTTCATAAGCTTCCCTTACATTGTTTCTGTTCAGATTTCCACCAGCTAATATAATTGGAGTCGTTACTCCTGCATTTCTAATCTCAGATATTATCCTCTTTGGTTGGTATCTTTCATCATCGGCATCAGCGTCAGCTCCCAAATGTCCTCCGGCTCCGGGTAATTCTTCATAATATGCAACAGGCATCTTGCCTCCTACCGTAGCAGCTATTCTGTTTAATTTCTCCGGTTTATCTGAATCTGTTACGATCAAAACATAGTCCATGTTTGGATAATCCAACATTTTCTTTGGCAAATCTTTGGATACTCCCGCACCTACCATAACCATATCGACTTCGCCACTTTCTCCGCAGACTTTTAGCATTTCGTCAAAACCTCCCAGTGCCAACATGAGGTTAACAGCCAGTATGGCGTAGGGATTTTTTTCTCGGACATTTTTAATCTCTTGTCTTAATTTGGCGGCATTTAGGTCGCCGGCCAGAGTAACTTTCTCTTCAAAGCTTCTTTTTGTGCCATCTCTTAATTGTTTTTGAATCTCTACCGCTCCTACAAAGGAAGCGGCAAGAGTTGCAATTCCTCCTTCTTCTATTACCGCACTACAGAAATTATCATCGGAGAAATCTATTCCCATTCCTCCATTCATATATGGCCAAGGCACTTCACCTGAATACATCTTCTTTAAATATGCTCTTTTTTCTTCAACCGAATGAAACTTTGGAGCTTTAATAGCGTCTAAAGAATTTGGTTGTTCTAAAAGAGAGACAGTTTCTGGAAAGAGAGTTAGAGATTTTGATTCACTCAGAGACATTAGGTGAAATTAATTAATCGAGGATAATGATCAATCTGGTACAATTATAATTTTATCAATGGTTTTTGTTCAGAGGCTTCATCCTTATCTGTTAATACTTCGGATAACTCATCTCTTACTTTTACCTCTTCACTTAGATTTATAAGACGACCGGTTGTTTCTCCTGTAAATGCGGGGTTTTGCCAATTATTTTTTTGATAAGATAATAAAGGGGCAGGTGGACCATGTTTAATTTGATATTTCCATTTATATTCCATATGAATTTTAAATTGGAAAAAATTTTAATACAAAAAAGCATATTTGTAAATATATCTGATTTTAGATTGGTAAGACGAGAGATTCTTAGTGTTTCGATCGTTATTAATCTTATATTTTGAAATGCCTCTATCCATATTGATGTGATTAAAATGAATAAAATTATAAAGAAATTATTTTTTATCAAATATGGAGATTATTCTTTTGATTGTTTCTTGAGGGCTTCCCGAAGCGTCGATGATGTGATTAGCGCTTGATCTATAAATACTGTCTCTTTCTCTAAATAGTTTTGAAAAATTTCTTTTGATTTTTTCCTGATCTATTGCGGATATTGATATTCTGTTTTTTAAGACTCTTTCAGTTAAAATTTCAATTGGAGCATCAAGTAAGATTATAAGGTAATCTGAAGAACTTTCTTGAAAATATTTAATATTAATTAGATTTTCAACAAAATCGCCACAACAAGCGATGACTTGATTATCATATTTACTTAATTCTCTGGAAACTTCAATTTCGCTCTCTAGCCACAATGTATATCGATCAGAATAAACTTCGTCTATTGTGGAATATCCAGTATTGATTAAAACGAGCTCATTTTGTTCAATAAATTTATAATTTAATTTATCAGCTATAAGTCGGCCTATAGTGGATTTCCCAGAGCACATCAAACCGTTAAGAAGTATATTCATATAAAATTTAGTTATCTTAATAAAAATGGAGCATCGCTGTCGAAGTCTATGTCTATACCTCTGAAGTGTCTTTCTTTTTCACTTTGATTTGTCATGAAAAACATTAGAAAACTAAGAACACCAACTCGACCAAGATACATCAAAAAGATCATCAAAATTTTGGAAGACATGCTGAATGCGGCATAATTACCTGTTGGTCCCGCTTTTACAGCTCCATTTACAATAGATGGACCGATATTTCCCAAATTAGAGATACTTGAGACTAATCCAGATACGAAATCTAGGTTTTCAATTGTCCCATCAGTAAACATAATTTTACTTGAGGAGGCCATTATTAGTATTGCTCCCAATAAAAACAATCCATAATAAACAATAATATTCACTAGTATAAATCCGGCCGATTTTTCATCATATTTGATTCCATCAATGATAAAAGTTGTTTCATTTTCCCCGTGGATAATGTTTTTAATTTGCATAATACTGTATCGGAAAAAGACTAGGTATCTTGTGAATTTCAATCCACCACCGGTTGATCCTACGCATGACCCTATTAGATAGCAAGAGAACAATATGCCTTGAGCAGCTACTGGCCAAACTGCAAAATCAAAATTAGCGAATCCTGTTGTAGAAATAATATTAGTAACATTAAAAAAAGCAAACCTAAAATTGTCCCAAACACTTCCGGTAAAATTTCTGTTTAATAGATACCAAATGCAAAGTGTTGTTATAACTATAAATGATATGAATACTCTTAACTCTTTATTTTGAAAGATTGTTTTTATCCTTTCTTTTTGAAAGAAGACAATGTACCATAGTCCGAAATTCATGGCGGAAAACATCATGAAAACGGCAATTATCCATTCTGATACGATATTTCGAAGACCTCCTGTTACGACAACTCCATTTTCAATTATTGGTAATCCGACACTAGAGTTATATACCATGAAGCCTCCTGTCCCCAGAGTAGCAAACATAGTTGTCAAGGAGTCAAATATATTATCATAAAAATGCAGATAAGGGGTCGATCGGAAGTAATAACCTGATATTGATAATAGTGAAAAACAAATTAGACTCATTAATCCATAAGTCTTTAGAAAATCGTATCCGAAGATTCTCGCATCTTTATCATTCTTAAAATAGATTATTTGTGGTGACTCAGCCTCAGCATTTATTATTTCGGCTCGTCTAGTAAAAAAACCTCTCCACAATGTGACGGCCATATACGCTATTCCCATTCCTCCTATCCAGTGAGTTAATGATCTCCAAAATAGAGTTGATCGAGCAAATATTTCTACGTTAGGTAAAATACTTGTACCGGTTGTTGTGAATCCTGACATTGATTCAAAAAAACCGTCAATAAACTTTCTGATTAATGAAAAACTGGTGTTGTTGTCTGGCATAGGAAATCCAGCAAGTATAAAGAAAGATGATGATATGCTACAAGCAATAATCCAGCTGAGTAGGACTATGAGAGCTCCTTGCGCAAGATTAATATTGTAAATTAGTTTAAATTTTTTTGCTAAGATATTTCCAATTACAAAACACAACAAGCTTACTAATAAGCCATATATCGGAATTAGAATTTTTTCAGTCGGGTAACGGGGGTCACCAATATATAGGTAGAATAAGCTGACACAAGTTGTTATAAAGAAGCCTATGGAAAGGGTGATTTGTGATTCCAGAGCGGGTGCTAAAATGCTTAGTAAGCGTTGTGCTATAGAGTTGTACTGTATGTTTTTAAAAATAATCATTCATTAAAATTAACGGAGTAATTTTATACAAAAATAGAAAACAATCAATCATACAAGATTGAATTTTTTTATTTGAATGTCTTTTTAAATTGAAGAATAATGCTTAGAAATCAAACTCAAATTTACGATCTGGTCTTATTTCAAAGGCTTCTATTTTCTGGTCAGAGACTTTTCTCCCTATTATCTGTACTCGTTTCCCCACTGGATTATTGCCTTTACCCATCCAGATTGATGAGGATATATCTACGGTCCAAATATTATTTTTTAGATCCTTTATTGTGATAAGGTCATCAGATGTTTGTTCTATGACTACTCCTGCCAGAAGTCCGTCGTCTGGTCTTGACCATACATTGTCTTCCATCATTAGTTGGTGCATGAAAGGTGGCGCTTGCTGTGAAAAATGATTAAACCTACGTGGCCCGCCTGCAATATAAGCCAGACTACCAATTAGAAAGGATAATGATATACAGAGTGTTATGACATGCCACAATTCAAATTTATGACCTCCAGAAGTGTTTTTAAAATAGTGATAAGCAAGAAAAATAAATAGGAAGGTTAAAATAATCCAAAAATAGGGGATGCTTAATAATAGTAGATGAAAAAAGCCACCTCCTATACGTGGAGATACATCCCAGTATTGATTTTTTGTGAGAAAAATAATAACACTGATGCTAAATCCTCCGACGATTACGGAGAGAGCAAACAAAGTGAATATAATGGATTTTCTGAGAAGAAAGTGCCATTTTGGAGTTGGTTTGATATGCTCCGCCTTTATTTTCTTAATTAAATCTTTGCTTATATCTTTCATATTTTTATGTTAAATCTATTAACTCCTTGGCTCTCTCTTTGAATATTTTTTTACCTCGATTTAAGAGTGTTGCAACAGTTCCTTCTGGTATTTTTAAAATATCACTGATCTCTTCGTAATCTTTCTCTTCTAGGAATCGAAGAATAATTACATCTTTATATTTTTCCGGTAATGTCTCAATAACTTGAGAGACGTCTCTACCCAATTCTTTCTTTTCATATTCTTCTCTAAAACATTTTGTTTCTTTGAGTAAATCTATGTATTTAGGATCGTCAATGTTGATATCTTTGGACTGATTCTTGGTCTTTCTATAGTGAGAGATAGACTCATTATGAGCAATTCTGTAAATCCAACTGGAAAACTTATAATCCGGATTGAAGTCGTTAAGATTAAGATAGACTTTTAAAAACACTTCCTGTAGAACGTCTTCAGCTAGATGGTCATCGATATTTAGTAGTCTCTTAATGTAATAGAAAAGTTTCTTTTCATAACGATGCAAAAGATAGTAGAAATTATCATTGTCTTTTAGCGAGAGTTCTACCAATTCATTATCTCCAATCTTAGCAAAATCTGTATCCTCCATATTGACTACTATAAGTTTAATTTATATCTATAACAAATTAAAAGCTCTCACTTTGATTTTAAGGGAGAGCTTTAATATGTTATTAGTTTTTAGTTTTGAGTCTCATCTAGGTCCATCATTCCTCTGCCCATGTGTCCTCCTGGGAATCCACCAATCAATCCTTCAGCTCGTTCTCCTTTCCCAAATCCGTTTATAACTCCGAGACCTGTTAGAATCTCATCAGCTTCTTCCATTTTTGTTTTAGCCTCTTGCTTGAGAAGATGAGCTTTGGCAAATGTGGAGAAATTGTCTTTTGTTATTACATTTAGCATTTCAGCTTTGTTTGGTGCATTTTCCATTAATTTTACCCAAGCTTCATAATCATTATCTGTTATAGCTTTGTCTATAGCATCTCTTTGTTCGGTAGTCATCTGGTTTCTACCTGGAGTGATACCAATTTTTGTTAAGATCGTATCAGCTTCAGCAACTTTGCCTTCAACTCTTAATTTGTGAGCTTGTGCAAATTCAGCGAAATTGTCTTCTGTTACTTGATCAAACTTACCACCTTTCATTGGCATTTCGTCAATTAGGGCTTTCCATGCTGTGTAATCGTTATTTTCGATTGCAGTCATCATTTCTTGCATTTGTGCCGGTTGGAAATTTCTTCCTCCAAGCTTCCCTGTTTCATTATTACCAGCATAAGCGTATGCTGTTATTCCTACAGCTAGAAGTGATACTAGTAGTACGAGTGATGTGATAAATGCTTTTTGCGTTTTTTTCATTTTACTTTGTTATTTAATTAATAATAAATGATGGTAAGTATTTCTGTGCACACCAGTTATTACGAATCGCTAAATAAAATCTTTCAAAAAAAATGAAAGAAGTATGTAGAAGGCTTTAATATACTGTACTATTTTTCGATGTGTATTGTCGATGTCGGATAAGCAAATTTAATTTTGGCTTTTTCCAGCAAAGATTTAATTCGGAAATTTATGTCCTGACGTACGTTCTGCACGTCATTATAAGTGTCTAACAATTTGACGTAATAGATAATATCAATATCCAGACTACTGGGACTAAAATTGAGAAAGTGGACAAGATAATTGTCGCTTTGAACGTGAGTATTAGAACCTAATGTATCTTTGATTATTTGAATTGCTTCTTTTAATTTTTCAGTGGATGTGTTATAGGTGAGACTTATTCTTTGCTCAGTTCTTCTGCCCTGACGATTGGAGACGTTAGTTAATGTTTCTTTAGCCATAATATTATTTGGAACAATAACCAGAGTGCCTTCGAAGGTTCTAATTCTCGTACTTCTTAAACCAAAATCTTCAATAGTTCCTGTTGTGTTACCGAAACTAATCAAATCTCCAACATTGAAAGGTTTATCCAAAAAAACCGCAATTGAACTGATAAAATTACTCAGAGTCTCTTGCGCGGCAAGTCCAACAAAAATACCTCCAATTCCCAGTCCGGCAATCAGTGACGTGACGTTATATCCCAAGTTGGCAATGATTAGTAATACAGCTATGATCCAGACAATAGTTATTAATATTTTTGTCATCAATGGATTGATCTGCTTCTGTATTTTGGAATTTTGACTGTTTAATTTGTTAAGCGTTAATTCTTGTATTTTTGCGATAAAGAATGATTGAAGGAACCAAGCTATTCTAACAGTGAGGAATATTAAAATACCTTTATTAATGAATGAGTTTAGGAAAGGTGTTAGTGTGACTAATTTTAGGGCCAAGAAAAGACTTGTCATCCATACGACCGTATGTTTAACGTCCACAATAATATCAATCAGAAAGTCATTAATTGTGGTCTCGGAAGCGGCCGGGCAATGTTTAATGAAACGGATTAATAAATAGTGAAATAAATAAAGCAAACCTGCAGATATTATTAATACAGCTAAAGCTCTAATCCAATTTTCAATAGGATTGGACAAAAACGTGGCGAGGAAAATATCTTGAAGAGAAAACATAGAATATATTAGTGCGATTATGAAGCAAGAACTAATTGCACTATACACTATATCTATTTTCGATTTTAAAAAAAAGATAAGAAAAAAGCCCCTGTGTGTTTAAAAGAATTAACTTTTAAATCAAAATTGGAGCTTTTTTATTTTTGTTTTGGTTTCCTACTTTGTAGACCTAAGTTGGAAGTTATATCTCTCTTTCGGTAGTTTTACCTTGTCATTCGACAGGGAGCCCCGACCTGGACGTTCCATCCCGATTTTACAAGCATAAAGCTTGAAATCAAGTTGGCATTAAGTTTTTCGAATTTGGTCTTAAATCCAATTGAGCAGAGAGAAATAATTTTGAAGGAACTTTGTGACTTTAAGAAAACTAATTCTTGAAATCAGATAAATATATCACGAGTTTTTTATTCTGACAATTATATGTGAGTGACAAAAAGAATACTTATTGTATAGTAACTTAAACGAACTCCAAAGCAATTCTTAGTTTAAGCTCTTCCAGGCCTTGACGAGTGAGAGAGGAGACAATGATTGGATTTTTGAAGAATTTTCTTCTAGGAAGTCTTATTCTCTTTCTTTTAACCATATCGACTTTATTGAAAACATTCAGAATTCTTGGTTTCTTAAGACCTAAATCATCCAGAATTCCCAGCACCACATCAATCTTATTTAGCATTGCCGGATCGGACACATCAATTACATGCAGAATCAAATCTGATTCCAAAACTTCTTCCAAAGTAGCCTTGAAAGATGAAATCAAAAAAGGAGGTAAATCTCGGATGAAGCCAATCGTATCGGAAAGCAGAACAGTATCATGCAAATCTTGAAGCCAGAGTTTGCCGATTCTGTTATCGAGGGTTGCGAATAACTCATCAGCAATATAGACATCCTTTTTGGTCAAAGCTTTTAAGAGTGAGGATTTGCCAGCGTTGGTATAACCGACTAATGAAACAGATTTTTTACCCGCTTTTTTTCTGTTTTTTCTTTGATTAGAACGTACAAGTGCAAACTCAGCTATTTTCTTCTCCAAATCTATAATTCTGCTTCGTAAATGTCTTTTTTCATCTTCAATTCCTTTTTCTCCAGCACCTCTGGTTCCTATCCCCGCTCCGGCTCTTTCAAAGAGTGTTTCCGCTTGTCTGGCGTACAATTTGGGAAACTCATGTCGTAGTCGAGCCAATTTGATTTGAAGGAATGCCTCATCGGTTTTAGCATGTTTGTCAAAAATATTTAATATCAAATCCACTCGATCCCAAATTTCCATATGAAAAATATCTTTCAAAGCCATTATCTGATTTGGTTTTAATATGGTGTTGCAGATAATAACGTCAGTTTTTAGAGCTTTGGCCACTTCGGATGCTTCGAAAGCCTTGCCACTTCCGAGATATGTCTTAGGTGAGGGGCGACCTCTTTTCTGAATTATTTTCTTGATTACAATTCCTCCGACAGTTTCGGTTAAACTGACAAGCTCTCTCAAGTCATTAATTGTTTCATCTTGAGGAGAATTTTTGGAGACCACATCCAGGATAATTGAATTTAAAGTTTTCACTTTGAAAATCTACAATTTAAAAAACTAACCATTCTCTTTTAAACAAAAGAATTAAGCCTAAAACAATCATCAAAACTCCACCTATGAATTGACAATATTTAGAGTATTTTTCAGTGATACCTATTTTATCGAAACTATATAGAGCTACTCCGAAAACTATAAAGTCATCAATCATGTAGGAAAAGATATAGATTAACATCATTGCTTGCGTTTTCCACAGATCCAGTTGATTGATTTCCAGAATTTTTGTAAAAGTTTGAGGTATCCCAATGGAACAGGCAAACTCAATAATATTAACGGAAAAAGCTATTCCTATAATGCCGAACGCTGTAACAATATTCAAAGGTTTTTTAACAATATCCACAATTTTATCCTTCGTTTTTTTCTGTTCAGATGACGAAGCAATAATGCAGACTCCGGGTGGCAATTTATAAAATTCATAAAGGAAATAGAATCCGGCTCCGATAGCGACAACGGCAATTATTGGCGTAACAATTTTGTCTAATCCAATAAAATCCCAAGTGGTAAACCAAACGTTCAGAATCATGTAATACATTATTGTTTCAGCCATAATGAATAATCCGGCAGTCTGTAACATCAGTTTTTTAGAGCCTGTTTGTGCAAGAATAGTTAGAAACATAATTAAAACCCACATGGCACAGGGATTGAATCCATCAATAAATCCCAGTACTGTAGCAATTAGAGGGATAGAAAATGTTTTGGCATCTATTTCACCAAAATATGGAACTGTGATTTTATTGTCTTTCGGTTCCTCATTTATCTTGCATTGAAAATCATCTTCGTCACAAGTGACATCCTTATTGAAGTCGGTTACATTAGCAATTTCTTTAGCTTTAATAAAAGCATCGAAATCCAAACATTGTGTATCTGATTTGAGACACATCTCCAAAGTATCTTCTACCTTAATACCATAGCTTTCTGAAAAGCCGGTAACCACTTCAGTATTGATCTGAATAATAGGCGTTACTCTTGGAAGGTTTAGAATTTTTGTAAAATTTTGGAATTTATCTTGTCCTTCCAATGTATTGAGATCAATTTTGTTGACAACTAATTCCGGATATTTCGGTTTGATACTGTCTAGAAAATTTAGAGCTTCATGACAATGAGGACATTCTGTCCTCCAAAAGATGGTCACAGTGACTGTTTTCTCACTAACCGGGGCTGTTTCTTGAGCAGAAACGTAATTAAGACCAAATAAAAAAGTGGTGATAACAAATAGAAGTGGAATTGATTTTTTGAACATAATGTTTTGTTTATGTTCAAATTCTACGGGATTGAAGATTTATGACAAGCTGTTTCGGAGACTTTTTATTTTATTCTCCAGACTATCAATTCTTCTTTCCATATAGTCGATGGTTCTCATACTTGCTATCGCTATCAACTCTTTTTCCAGTGAATCCACTTTACTAAGGATACCAATGTTTTTGGCTCTTTCTACGGAGATTGGATCAATCTGAATTTTATATTCTTCTTTTATTTCATTCGTCTCTAATATGATTTCATTTTTCATAATTTCCTTTTTGGCATATTCCAAGTTTGCGATTTCTTTGAATAACCAATCTTTGGTAATCATCTTCCCGGGACACGTCTTGGAGGTAAACTCTCGATGAAAATATACTCTTTGATAGGGAATTTGGAGTCTCTTTATTAACATATCAACGCAATAAAGAGCGTTTCTTTTTGTCTCGCCATTCCAGGTTTCCAAGTCGTAGTCACCTATTACAATAATTCCGATGGAATAGTTCTGTAGTTTAAAATTTCCGTAATCATGAAGATTTGATGGCACTTCATGTCCTCGATATATTCTACCGTCTAAATGTTTATAAGTAGCATCGCCTTCTTCACCATGAGTTCCAATATTATACATGTCGGTAAAAAGCCAAATTCCATCATAAGACACGACGATGTGTGGTCCTGCGCAATGACCTTTTGATTCTAAATCCGTTTTAATAGCAAGAAGAGAATCATGTCCATTCCATTCCTGTAGCTTATATTTACAGGAATGATGAAGAACAATAGAGTCGGGAGCCAGTTTGCCAAAATGTTTTTGACTCAAGTATCTAGAGAATTCGTGGATTGTAAGTTGGCGATTTAGAATTCGCATGGAGTGGAAAATTAAAAAGGGTGTAATAGTACTAATAATATTAAAAAAACTCAAGGCATTTCTTGATTTGAGAATACTATTCTGGTAAAGTTTAGACCGTCTAAGACAGTAAGCGCACAAATAAGACTTACCGAGACAAGAAATTTCGAATCAGTTTTGGATTCCCCTTCTAATGTCTTAGGCTTAAATATTTAAGGTCAAGTAACATTTAATTATGGCTACAACAAGAGCTAAAAAGGAGATTGCTTTGGGCACCATTACGGAGAGATTAAAAACATCTTGTGCTGTAGTTTTTACAGCATACAAAGGTTTGTCTGTAGGTGATCTCGAAGGAGTTAGAAGAACTTTACGAGAGAGTAAAGTGGATTATCAAGTTGCTAAAAAAACATTGATAAAAAAAGCAATTAAGGAAAGACATGACATCGAAATTAGCGATGCTGTTATGGAAGGTCCCGTCGGAATAGCTTACGGTTATGAAGATGGTGTAAGTATCTGCAAAGTTTTATCACAGATTAGTACCAAATTAAAAAAAGCAAAGAAGGAATTTCAGCTTTTAGGTGGAGTCGTAGATGGTAAAGAAATTAATGCCAGTATGGTTCTGATGCTAAGTAAAATGTTATCAAGACCTGAACTTCTTGCTAAATTTGCCGGTATGATTAAATCTCCTCTTAATAAATTTGGAGGATGTTTGGCTAGTCCTCTTACGTCATTTGCCAGAGCGTTAAATGAGTATGCCAAGATTAAGGAAGAAACTAATTAATATATATTTTAAATTTTTAATTTATCATTATGTCAGAAGAAAAAACAACAATCGAGCTTTCTAAAGAAGAAAAAGCCGTCATCGACGCTCTAGAGAAGCTCAACATTATCCAAGTAAACAATGTAGTAAAATACATGGAGGAAGTTTATGGAATTTCAGCAGCAGCACCAATGGCTATGGCTATGCCAGCCGGAGCTCCAGCAGGAGAGGCAGCGGAAGCTGAGGAAGTAAAGAAAGTGGTTACTGTAACTTTGACAGACGCCGGAGCAAATAAGATTGGTATCATCAAAGCAATCAAGGACATCACTGGTCTTGGACTTAAAGAAGCTAAAGATCTAGTTGACGCAGCTCCAAAAGATATCAAAGAAAACGTAAAGAGAGAAGATGGAGAAGCAATGGTTAAAACCATCGTAGAAGCAGGAGGAAAAGCTGAACTTAAGTAATTTTTTCAATTTGGAAAGGACCAAGGTTTTAAATCTTGGTCTTTTTTTTGTCTGAAATTTATTTCACACTAAAATCTCTCGTGACTCATTTCTAAAAGACGAGTAATGTGGTAAAAATAAGACAATTATGCTAGAATAAGAAGATTAAAAAAATCAACGATGAAGAATTTTGTTTATTTTCATATCATTGTTCCTCAAGGGGAAGAGGCAAATCCAAAGAGAGAGACACTGTTTGAACAGTTTTTGAACAATCTTCATCAAGTTGCTAAAGGTAAATTCCTATCTTTGGAACTGGCCGGTTTTGAGAGCTATGCATATTTTTATATTGTTACCGATTCTATCTTGGCAGATACGGTTGAAGGTCTCTTGTACAGTGTTTATCCAGATTGTGAGATTATTAGATTCAATCAAGAATATATTTTTCAGACTGATAATTTAGCGGTCGCTACTTTAGTAAATATTAGAAAAGATATCTATCCCTTTTTAGATTTTAACGATTTTAAAGAAGATTCGATGTCGGCTCTTCTATCTGTAATTTCCAAGACAGTAGGATCTGATGGTATTTATGTGCAACTTTTGGTTCATCCTAAAGATGATAACTGGTGGTATCACTTAGTTCATAATTTTAAAATTCGATTTAATTCAATTAATAGATTCTTCAGACTGAAAGATAGGATGAAACATGAAGGTAGACATGAAATATACAAGGAGGAGCACGAACTTATTATTGAAAAGAGTAAAAAGAATCCTTTTGAAGTTCAAATTAATGTTGGTTATAGAGGGGTGAATCTCAGAGAGTCGGTCGTCAAAATTGAAGCGTTGATTAATTCTTTCTATCAATATAATAAGACCGATTATAACGAGCTTAAAGCATCTAGAATTTTAACTGGTCAATCTGCCTACAGAAAGCTTATTGAGAGAAATCATAATTCGATGATTGGAATGTGCGCCACGGAGATTGCTACTATGTACCACTTACCTAATCCTGATCACACGCCTCATGTTGTTCACGTGCAAGCTAAAAAGGCTGAACCACCTCAAGATTTACCAAAAGGAGGGCAACCAACAGTTTCCGCTTTCGGACTTACTAATTACCACAATTCCTATCAACCGTTCGGGATTTATTACCAGGATAGAAGAAGGCATCTTTATACGGTAGGAAAATCTGGAGTGGGAAAATCAAAATTAATGGAACTTTTGATACAAAACGATATAAAAACTGGAAAAGGAGTTGGAGTTTTGGATCCTCACGGAGACTTGATTGATAGTGTTTTAAAGATGATTCCACAGGACAGAATAAATGATGTTGTTTATTTTGATCCGGGAGACACTTCCTATCCAATTGCCTTTAATCCTATTGAGAACGTAGGACCGGAATATAAAATGCAAGTCACAATCGGATTTATTCACATTTTTAAAAGATTATTTGGCTCAAACTGGAGTGATAGATTGGAACATGTGCTTCGTTATACATTACTTGCTCTTTTGGATTCGGAAGGGACAACAATTCTTTCTATCCAAAAAATGCTTACGGATAAAAATTATCGACAAAATATAGTATCTAAAATTAAAGATTCGGTTGTTAAAAGTTTCTGGGTATCGGAGTTTGCCGCTTGGTCGGAAAAATTTGATGCTGAAGCTATAACTCCACTATTGAATAAAGTTGGACAATTTGTTTCCACAAACATGATTCGAAACGTTATTGCTCAACCAAAAAGTTCGTTCAAAATTAGAGACATAATGGATAATAATAAAATTCTGTTGATGAAAGTATCCAAGGGTCTTTTAGGAGAAGAAAATTCGTCATTAATAGGTTCTATTATTGTCACTAAGCTATATCAAGCAGCAATGCAAAGAGCCGAAATTCCAGAGGAACAAAGAAAAGACTTTTATTTTTATGTGGATGAGTTCCAGAATTTTGCCACAGAAACTTTCGGAGAAATATTGGAGGAAGCGAGAAAATATCATTTGTCTATAACGATTGCTCATCAGCATATGGGACAGCTGGCACCTTATATGGTTAAAACCGTTTTTGGAAATGTGGGCTCAATGGTTAGTTTCCGTGTGGGAGCTGAAGATGCCAAAATATTGGAAGGTGAATATGAACCGAGATTCAAAGTGAGAGATATAATCAATTTGGGTGTTCGAGAATTTTATACCAAAATATCAATTAATGGAGAAATCAGAGAAGCGTTTTCTGGAAGAACGTTGGATATCAAATATCCGACCGAAGATTATACAAGACATATCATTAATCAATCGCGAGAGAAATATTCCAAGCCGGTAGCCGACGTAGAAAAACTATTGAAAAGATGGAATGAAGCATCAGGAGAGGAACTTGATGACTCTAGAAATTCGGCTTTTGAAGAACCAATAATTTAAAGATCAAGCATTACATTCTGTCGGCATTAATTTGTAATTCGGATTTTGTCATTCGAGCTTGTTTTATGGTATCTTGTCTTAAGTTAAACAAAAAAATATGCAGGAAAATTGGTTTGTAGAGGTTGTTGGCAGATTAATCACAGATTTAATTTGGATACCATATTTGTTAATTATGATTGTGGTTGTTGCTTTAGTTTTGGTTGTAATTCAGCAAGTGTCGGAAAAATAATAAAATTAAAACTTAATATGTTTGATAAAGTATCAATTAGAAAACCAGTATATGCCGGGACTTGGTATAGTGCAGAACCGGATGTTCTTAAAAATGATTTAATAACTTATCTAAAACAAGCGGAAGTAGAAGAGCATGATAATAAGCCTAGAATTGTTTTAGTACCTCATCCAGGATTAGTTTTTGGAGGTAAAACACAAGCATATTCTTACAAGGCTCTCTCCAGATGGAAGTATAGAAATGTTTTCATAATTGGTGTAAGTCATAGAGCATACTTCAGTGGTATTTCGATTGGTGATTATGATTACTACGAAACTCCATTAGGTAATTTAAAGGTTAACCGAGATATCGTTTCATTTTTAATGAATAGGAGCAGTCAGTTTGTTTTCGATAAGGAATCACAGACCAAGGAACATTCTTTGGAAGTACAAATGCCTTTCATTAGGCATATATTTGGGGATGAAGTTTCAATTATTCCGATAATTATGTCCGGTAATGATAATGAACAATATAAATATGTAGTAGATAGTATTTATGATGCTATTTCCGATGATGATTTGATAATTATATCTTCTGATCTTTCCCATTATCCTAAATATGATGACGCTAAAATAATTGATTTGGAGACTATTCAAGCTTTCATGTCTCTTAATATTGCCGAGATGGAAAATAAAATAGAGCGAATGAAATTAGAATTATTAAATGTCCCCAGTACTTTTGCCTGTGGAGAAGACGCTATGAAAGTTGCCATTTATTTATCCAATAGATTGTATTTAGATAAGGTGAAGTTATTGCACTATGAGAATTCAGGTGAGGCAAAAGATTCGGATAAGGAACATGTTGTAGGTTACGCTTCCGTGGTGATATTTTCATCACCGGAAGAAAGAATAGCGGAAAAGTTACTTATATCGGATGAGGACAAAATTTTGGCTCTGCAGATTGCCAGGAAATCAATTAAAGCCGCTTTTAATGAAGAGGTAATAGAGCATTATATTCCAGAGGGCAGTGTGTTGAATGAAATACATGGTGTTTTCGTCACTTTAAGAAAGAATGGAGAGCTAAAAGGTTGTGTGGGGGACTTTGAACCAAATTCGTTTTTAAAAGATGCCATTTGTGAAATAGCTGTTAAATCAGCTTTCAGTGACAGTAGATTTAAAGCATTAGATGAAGATGAGTTGGGTGATATCGAAATTGAAATATCAGTTCTTTCTAAACTTCAAGAAATAGAGAGTTATAAAGACTTCATTCCAGGCAAACACGGTATTCTTATTGCTGACGGAGAAAGGAGTGGAACATATCTACCTCAAGTTGCTGTCGAACAGGAGTGGAACAGAGATCAAATGCTGGAAAATGTAACAGTCGAAAAGGCTGGATTAAAATCCATGAGTTGGAAAGAGGGGAAATATCTCATGTATACCTACACTGCTAATGTTTTCGCTGAAAATGAACCTGAGGCGGAGGAACTTTGAAATGTGTATATATAAATAGCGGGGAATTCTATGATAAAAAAAAATTGTAAAATCATTTGTGTACTTATTATTATCTTATTTTTAAATGGTTGTTACTCTGATGATGGTTTTTTGATTAAAGATAATAAAGAAAGAACGATAATTTGTTTCGGTGATAGTCTGACCGAGGGCTACAGACTTCCTAAAGAGGATAGCTATCCGAGTCTTCTGCAAGTGAAATTAGAGGAAGAGGGATATGATAATTATACGGTCATCAATGAAGGTATAAGTGGAGATACAACTCTCGATGCGCTTAAGCGTGTAGATAAGATTCTTACCCAAAACCCGGATTTGATAATTTTGGCTGTTGGCGCCAATGATGGTTTACAGCGAGAAGACCCACTATCTATCGAATCCAATCTTCGGATGCTTGTGAAAAGAATATTGGATAAAAACATAAAACTTCTACTTGTGGGAATGGAGATGCCAATAAATTTAGGACTAACTTACAGAAGTGAGTTTAATGATATTTATCCTAAAATCAGTGACGAATTTGATTTGGTCTTAGTTCCTTTTATGCTTAAAGACGTGGCTAATTACAGAAATTTAAATCTTGATGATAATATTCATCCTAATGCGCAAGGCTACAAGATAGTGCTTGATAATATATGGGAATATTTACAATAGAATTTTCAGTTTTCCTCTCGATAAACTCGAGGTCGGAGTAAAACAATCGTTGGCCGTGAGCTTGTCGAACGGCAATAAATTTTCAAGTACACAATTTCAAAATTGAATAATTTATTTATTGATAATTTAATGTGAATTGGAAATTGGAAATTGAGAATTGTTAGTGTTAATCTTGTACAGAACTTTTTAAATTATTTATTATGATTATCGGACTAACTGGACAAATGGGTTGCGGTAAGGGTGAGATTGTGAATATCTTGACCGGTAAAGGATTCAAGCATATTACTTTGTCGTCTATGATTAGAGAGGAAGCCAGGAAAAGAGGATTGAAAGAGGAAAGAGAAGTTTTGATGGAAATTGGTAATGAAATGAGATCAATCGAAGGTGCCGGTGTATTGGCCAGAAGAGTTGTAGACAAAATTAATGAAGATGGAAGCGAAAATTGGGTTATTGATGGGATTAGAAATCCGGCGGAAATTGAAGAATTAAGAAAAAAAGATGATGTACATATCGTAGGTGTTGTCGCCCAAAGAGAAATATTGGTTCAAAGAATTATTGATAGAGCCAGAGGGGATGATGCTCCAAGTCAATCCGAAATTGAGAGAAAGCTTGATCGAGAGTGGGGACTTAATGAACCGGAAGATGGTCAACAAGTAGGTAAGTGTATGGCGGAGATTGATGCGGCAATCAAGAACGAAGGAAGTCTCAAAGACTTAAATGAATTCGTCGAGAGACTTTTGACGGTACTTAAATAATTATTAACAAAAAATATGAATAGATTATCAAAAGATGAGTATTATTTGGATATCGCCAGAAGTGTTTGTCGAAGAGGAACTTGTACTAAGGTTGAAATAGGCGCTGTAATAATCAGAGACGATCAAATAGTTTCTACCGGGTATTGTGGAGCACCGAGAGGTACAAAGAGCTCCATAGAGCACGGATTTTGTCTTAGAAAGCAATTGGGAATTCCTTCTGGTCATCGATATGAGATTTGTCGTTCCGTTCATGCTGAACAAAATGCCATCATTAACGCTGCTAGATCTGGCACTTCGCTTTTAAATGGAGATATGTACATTTATGGGAGAATTCGTAGTGAAGAAGGAGTCGAGCAAGTATTGGATGCTTTTCCTTGTTTCATTTGCAAGAAAATGTTAATCAATTGTGGACTTAAAAGAGTCATTTGCTCTCTTAAAGAAGGAGGTTTTAAAACATTTGAAGTGGAAAAGTGGGTGGAAGATTGGAGAAATGGAGATATAATTGATGACACGTATCAATACGGAGAGAAAACTGTTTACGACAAACTGAAGAAGTAAGCTCTTAATAACGAAATCCAAATAACAAATAACGAACATTTGATATTTGTGCTTCGATATTCAATTCGTCATTTGGTATCCGTGCTTCGGTATTCTAATTGTAGTTATCTAAAATTAGTAAACATTATCGGAGCGTCGATTGTTTCGTCTTTTCGAATCAAATCCATTACCTCTTGAAGGTCATTCTTAGAAGGGGATTCAACACGAACAGTATCGCCATGAATATTAGTCTTAACTTTCTTTAGATTTTCACGAATAAGTTTGGAAATTTTCTTTAGAGTGTCTTGATCCAAAGCTTTAATCAATTTTACTTCCTTGCGTAGGTTCATACCAGTTGTTTTTTCTTCTTTTTTTGACCAGTCTAGAATACTGGGAGACTGTTCTCTTTTAACAATTTTGGAAATCAGGACTTGTTTGATTGCTTCAATTTTGGGTTCGGACTCGGTATTGATGGTAATTTTGTCATCGGATAACTCTATTTCAGCTAATACTCCTTTGAAATCAAAGCGGGAAGCTATTTCTCTCTTGGAATTATCGATGGCATTTTTTAGTTCTTGAAGATTAAATTTGCACTCAATATCGAAAGAAAAATCTTTTGGCATAATAATTAGTTAGAAATACCGACAAATAATAGGTTAATTGACAGACGCTTTCAAATAAGAGTATAAATTTGCCGAATGTTCCATAAAAATTAGGAGAGAATATGGATTTAAAGGAAAAGGATTATCTAGGCTGGAAGGGCCTGTATCTTTGGCCTTGTGCTGTTATTGCGATTTTTGGACTGGCGATTCTTTATCTGCTACTAGGTCGTTTTATTAACATCACACAGATGAAAAGGAATTATTAGAACATTCACATTAAAAAAGGCGGATAAATTTCTTATCCGCCCTCTTTTCTTAAAATAAACTTGATTGATCTTTTTCTTCCGGTTTAAAAATATCTCTCCTAAACAACTCTTTTACGCATCGTGTTAAAGCCATAACATCGTTTAGCGCATTATGAGCATTGGCAAAGGTTTCTCCTGTTAGATAAAAGTGAAGCTCGCCTAGATTTGGTGATTTGTATCTGGAAAATCTTCCGGGCAATTTCAATAATTCCTTGGTTTCATCCATGGTATCGAAAGTTTGTTCAGGAAGAAATGATTTTGATCTTCCAATTCTTCTTAGTTCATTTTCAATAATTGTTTGATCAAAATTTAAATTGTGAGCAATAGCAACGTCGCATTTCTGAAAAAGTGTAATAAGTTCATTGGCATACTCTTTGAATGATTGTTTGTCTTGCACCATTTCGTTGGTAATTCCATGAATTCGAGTGCATTCATATGGTATCAATACTTCCGGTTTTAAATATTGATTGACTTGTTCTATTTCCTTGAATTCTTTCGTGTTCAAGTCTATTTCAACAATACAAGCGGAGAATTGACAGATATATGGTTGTTTTTCTAATGGAGAATTGGGATCGGGAAGACCGGTCGTCTCCGTGTCGAATATAATAATTTTCATCATCTATATATTATTCAAATAAGGAATCATATCTAAGTAATTCTTTTTTTATTTTAGAGAATGTTTCATTCCATGATTCTCCTTCGGCATGAATTTTTGTCTGGTTATCAGATAGAAATGGTACAGAGATAGTAACACCTTTGAGCTCAGGAGATATGTCACATATTTTTGCACCTGATTCGATATATTTATCTAACATTGATATGAAATAACTAAGCTCAGCGTCGTTTTTTAAAACCGTATCCAATTTTTCATTATGTTTAGTTAATGCTTCTGTGTACTTATCTATTGTATATAAATAAGACCATTCAACTTCCGAGAAATTGATATCGCTGGCAGTTTTAATAGGGAAATGATTATGTTCAAGTGTGACATTATATTCAATTGGAAATTGTTTTTTGGAACTGGAAAGAGCTTGTACAGTTAATTTAATATCATACATTTTTATATCAGCCTCAAATTTTTTTATGAGTTTATTAGTAGCTTCAATGGATAATGTATTCAATTTATCAACATTATTATCCTTTAAGCAATTTTGGGGATCTGTCTCAAGATTGAACAGGAAGATAGCAGAATGTGTCTTCCCACGAACTTCAGACGTATCAGAAATCTCTGCGTCATTATCAAATCTTTTATTGATTGTATTCATAATATGTATTAATATTAAGGGCTACGAAAATTAACACCATAAGAATAAATTGTCAATCGTTTGTATTGTCAACATGCTTTTATAGTGGAATTTTAATTATGTCGTTGCTCTTTCCTGTATTGCTCAAATAATCTGGCACATAACTCTGGGGCAAGTAGCATTCTTTCTTCTGTATCAACTGCAGCAACTCTCATTTGAGTTTTACCAGAATTTGGACTGGAATAGAAACCGGCCATGGGAGCAAGGAATAGAGTTCCGGGTTTGCCTTCGATTTGAACTTCATTGACACGACCCTCTTTGGCACAGAAGTTAACAAATGTCTTGGCATCAAAGTTTGGATCAATGTTTTTGAAATCAATCACGAAATAAATTGATGCATCAGGACTCGACACAATAAGACCGGGCATTCGTTTTTTGAAAGCTTCAACTGTGCTGGTGATAAGTTTCTTGTAATATCCTCGTAGGTATTCAATCCATTCAGTCATACTTGCATTATCTTCCTCTTCCAAAGCTTCAATTATATATTGGGCTATTACGGAGGCGCAAAGCTCAGGAGAAGCCATTTTTACGGCTTGTTGGTGTAATTGTTTGTTATCTGTAATCAAAGCTCCCATTCTAAGTCCGCATGCATTAAAAAGCTTAGAAACAGATTCAATGCTGATTCGTCGCCCGGTGATTCCCGGAACTTCGTTTTCAGTAATTCCCCAGATACTTGAAGGTTTTTCATTTGTATAAACGAGGCCACGGTAAGCTTCATCGCTTATCATCCAGATATTATTTTCAACACATATTTTAGCGATTTCAACCAGGACTGATTGAGGCAGGAATTGTCCGGAAGGATTGTCGTAGGGGATTACAACCAAAGCATTCGATCCCGTTTTATGAATTTGGCTTTTTATTTCATCTAGATTTGGTAGAGAGAAATGTCCGTCATCTTGTAACTTACGACTAACAAATGTTGTTGGTATACCTAGTTTAACCGCCAATTCTTGATAATTAGTATAATAAGGCTCTATTAGCATAAGTGGCTTGTCTTTCTCACAACATGCCCGGATCATTAATTCCATCGCCCCCGTGCCTCCGGCTGTGACATGTGAATATAAACCATCTATATTGAAGCCAAGTGTTTTAATGATATTTAGAACTCCGGCTCTGGCTTTATCTGTTCCGACAGTTGCCGTATATGAAACGACACCTTTACTTAATAGATGTTCAGAGGAATTAATATCTCGAGCTCTTTTTAACATACCTGGATGCATCGGTAGAGATACATTTCCAATTGCTAAGTTTACAGGCGATATCTCGGCATTGTCATCTCTCCAACGAAAAGATTCCTGGGCATTTCTAATTACGGACGCCTCAGCTGACTCTGCTATTTTAGAAAGAATGGGTGTCGACATGTTTTGAGTTAATATAATTATTTTCATTATAACTAGAAAGACTGAAATTCCAAAAAAAATAAACAAAAACCCCGAGCATTTTATGCATCGAGGCCTTTGAAAATTTCTTAATATGTATCCTTTTGGATTTGTAGCTTTGAGAGATTTATTTGTCTCTTTGAGCTTTGATATTTGGATTTCCATTTGCCATCGAGGCAAATGGAGCCACCACTCAGATTCGAACTGAGGACCTACTGTTTACAAGACAGTCGCTCTAACCAACTGAGCTATGGTGGCCAGCTTATATAAGAAAACCGGAAAAGAAATATAAACTAATTATTCAGCTACTGGTGTTTCTGTTTCAGTTGCTGGAGCTTCTTCCTCTACTGCTGGAGTCTCTGTAGCTGGAGTTTCTACAGCTGGAGTCTCAGCTGCTGGTGTTTCTGGTGTAGGAGTTTCATTTACAACTGGTGTTGCTGGTACTGGTTCTTGAGGGATAGCCTCAAATGCTTTTCTAAACTCTTCTCTTTTCTCTGGTGCAATCTTTGTCTCTCCTTCTTTAAGTTCAGCAATATACATTTGTTTTTCACTTACATATTCCCAAGTTGCTTTATCAGTCCAGTTAAAATCAACATAAACTCCACTCTCGTATTTCTTGTTATTATCTGGGTTTGTAAGAGTTAAGAAATACAAACCATTCATTTTATTATTGGAGATACCTGCTCCACCAAATTCTGAATTCGTGATATCTTCAGCTTTCAATGTCCAATTTTGTTTATCATCACCAAGTATTTTTCCTGTTAATACTTCTTTCAAAGTATCAAGATTAATATCAAACACATGATCGGAAGGATTTTCAACTTTTGCTTCTGGAGAAACAGCAGTTGTTCCTGGAGCTGTGTTGTCCGGAACCTTTTTAAGTAAGTTGCATCCTGAGGACAGGATTAGTGTTGCCACTATCATCGTTAGAACCAAAGCTTTTTTCATAAATTTATATTGTTATTAATAAAAAATAGCTAGTACATATTTTAGTTATATTTCTAAACTATTACAAATTTTTTTTCAAAAATTAGTCCTTTTTATCTATCACCTTTACTTTTTCCAGAGGGAAAAAATTATAAAATTCTTCTATTGATTCTACTTCATCTTTTTTATGGCGGGTTTTTCTAGTGGCATGAAATTGCACTTTTACCATTTGCTTTAGAACTTCAAGATCAACAACAGTGCCCTTTCCATCAGGTGTATCAACGATTTGCCCCGGTCTTGGCATTTTTTCTCGAAGGTCTCTATATACTTCGAATTCATATGACAAACAACATAATAGCTTTCCACAATTTCCGGAAATTTTAGAGGCACCTTTCGATGTAATATCTTGAACTCTAGCCATTTCCATTGTTATTCCACCAAGATTTGTCAAAAATGAGGAACAACATTGCTTCCGACCACATTTCCCATAGCCTCCGAGTAAGCTTGCATGATCTCTGGGCCCAATCTGTCGAAGCCTAATTTGTCTTTTGAACTTCTTTGCCAGATCTTTGAGCAAATCTCTAAAATCAACTCTTTCTTCAGCGGTGAAGATTAAAGTTAACATCTTATTATCATGAGATATTTTGGCTCCAATAATTTTCATATCCAGATTGTGTTTTCTGGAAAGATCAATGGAATCGTTCATTGCCTCCTTGGATGCTAGTTTATGAGTCTCTAAGATTTGAAAATCGTGCGGAGTTAACTCTCTTAAAGTTTCAATTCTATCAATGTCGGAAACGGAATCAATCTTATTGTCTGTTTCTTCGATGACCTCGGCATTATCCTCGTAAATGGTTCCATCCTTAATAAATTTAACTATTACTAGTTTTCCTCTTTCGGCTTTTACACTTGCTGTGTTTTCGGCGTACAGGTTCGGTTCTCCATGGTTTAAATGGATAAGTATATATTTCGACATTGTTTTTTTAAATTAATTACCAAGCCATTCTAGAAGACTAAGAAGATATTCTCAAGCACAAGTTTGGTATTTACGTTTTTTCGTAAATATTCTTTAGCAGTTATTAGTATTTCCATCTTCTTATTTAGTTCTTTCGCATTATCCTTACTTTTTATTTCATTATTGAATTTCTTATAAAGATAATAGTTTAAATTATCCAAGAGAATATTTGTCTTTAATTGTGAAGATGATATTTCTGATACAAAATTAAATCTTTCAACTAGGTTGTCTTTGACACTTAATAATCTTTTTATGCTATCTAAAATTTGCAAATGAAGTCCTAATGTTTCCGGATTTTTAAGAAGAGTAATAATTTTACCGGGGTCATGAGGAGTAATTTCGATTAAGGTATCAATTGATTTTGCATCATAGCCGAGTGCTTTTACGCCAGCTTCAGTTTCTTCCTTTCTAACTTTAGGAAAGTACATAAGCCGACATCTTGAAACTAGTGTTTTTGGTAAATGAGTTAGATTATCCGATGTTAGAAGGAAAATAGTCTGGTTACTTGGCGTTTCTTCTAATGTCTTCAAAAGAGCATTAGAAGCGGATTTAGTCATGCGTTCGATTTTCTTAATTAGGACGATTTTAAATTTGGAAAAGGTACTTTTATTGAGGATGGAAATTAAAATATTGATGTCTTCAATAGATATGGAATCGCTTTTTCTGGGTTTTAGATCCAAATTTGTCGTTAGTGTTTGTTCGTCTTGACTCTCATTAGGTATCTCGTCAATTATGAAATTGTCTTGGGCTTTATGATAGATTTGATCTTGTAGAATAGAAGCGAAAGCCTTAGCTACAGTGAATTTGCCTATTCCACTGGCACCGTAAAATAGATATGCATGAGATATATTCCCGTTAGTTATATCACTAATCAGATGACTAAGATTTTTTTTATGTCCGATAATGTCATCAAAATAAGATGTGTCCATGTTAGTATTTAATTTCCATCATTTTTAAATGTCTTAGTGCTTGGTAGAAAGAGAAAAGATTTAAATCACTACTAATTTTATTTTTATCGATTAGATCAAATATCTCTGAAAGCGATTTAATATAAACCTGAATAAATTCAGTCTTGTCCAATTTTTGCATACCTACTTTTGTTAGATCCGTTGCTATGAAAGTCGTTTTCTTGAATCGGGAGCTGGTTGGATTATGGTGAGTTGTCACAAGTTTGAATAGTTTGCCATTGTAGCCCGTTTCCTCGAAAAGTTCTCGCTTGGCAGCTTTTAAAGGGGATTCATTTTTTTCAATAATGCCGGATGGGAATGTGTAGATATAATCACCATAACCATGTTTATATTCTTTGAGAAGTATCAAGTGATTTTTATCAATGAAGGGGATAATTGTCACTATGTCGGCTGATTCAGTCACGAAATAATCATCAATTATTCTTCCGTTAGGTAGAGTGCAAGTTTCTTGGACCACTTTAAACCAAGGGCAATCAAAAACCTTCTCACTCTTTAATACTTTCCATTTATCGGCCATTATTCCTGAATTAGATCTGAAAAACCTCCACTCGCGTCTTCAATTTCCAAATCTTTGGAAGCAGTCTTGGAATGCATATCATTTTTGCCAAATTTTCCTTTATATTTTTCAATTTGAACTTTCAGTTTTTCTTCCGCCTTGTCGACAGCTTCTTCGAATTGATTGGCTGTCACTTGTGTTCTAAATAGCTTATTAGGGACTTTCAGATTTATCTTCAATTGTATTCTTTCTGTCTTTTCTGCGGTTTTAGCAACGTCAATTGTAGCTATACTTGATTCATCACCAATCCTTTTTGCTAATTTTTTTAGATAATCAATTTTCTTTTGCATATAGTCAATCTGTCGTTCATTCAACCTAATGTTCTTCTTGGAGTAAGAAATTTTCATAATATTTTTGTTAAAAATTAATAATTCAAAATTTGAATTTCTTCATCTAACTTTATTTTATTTTTCTTGTATATTTCTTCTTTAATAAAGCCTGATAGCTTAATGATATCATCACTCGTGGCGTTGCCAACATTAATTATGAAATTACCATGTTCCGGTGAAATCAAAGCATCACCGATTCTTTTTCCTTTAAGACCTGCTTCATCAATTAGTTTACCTGCTTTTATTAAGCTTGATGGGTTTTTAAAAAATGATCCGGCACTTTTCCCATAAGGTTTATCCGATGTTCTTTGTGCTGTCATTTCCTTTAATCTGTCTTTAATTGCATCTTTATCAACGGGTATTAAATTAAATTCTACTGAAAGGATGACATATTTGGTTTTTTTAAAAACACTGTCGCGATAACCAAATTTCAGATCTTTTGCTAGTAGTTTTCTTATTTCTCCTTGCTCATCAATTACATTCACGGCTTCCACGAAATTCCCAATTTCCTGTCCATATGCTCCGGCATTCTGAAAGATTGCTCCACCGATTGTTCCGGGAATTCCAAACAGCTTCTCTAATCCTCCTAGATTCTCTTTCAGCATATTTTTAATGAAAAGAGAAAAAGTATACCCCGAATCCACCGTAACTTTAGTTTCGTCGATTTTTAATTCGTTAGTTCTGTTGACTATAATAAGGCCATTATATCCCTCACTTGGAAGTAAGACATTACTGCCACCACCCAAAATATAGAATTTCCATTTTTCACTTAAAGCTTTTTTGACACCTTGAATTAAGTCTTCCTGCTTTTTTGCCAATCCAAAAAATTGAGCTACACCTCCAATTTTAAAGGTAGAATAAGGACGAAGAAGTACGTTTTTCTGTATTTCCATAGGCTTTTTTTTCTATCTATAGACTATACCTAAATCTTCAAATACTCAAATTACTTATTCCAATTCCACTTGCCTGATCTACTCTCTTTCTTGAATGCCTCTTCATTGATGGAAAGTTTAACATTTTTTTCTTGTGCCGAAATTCCGGTATATTTAATTACAACTAAAGTAATATCATCAGCTTGTTTGGTTTTGCCCATATGTCTACTTAGATCTTCGGTAAGACTTTGAAAGATTAGATCGGCAGTACTTTGAATGGCATATTTTTGAACGGCATCTTTAAATCTCTGCATTCCATAAAATTGTCTACCATCGTCACCGCCTCGAGCTTCGGGGATTCCATCAGTGTACAGGACAATGACATCATTTATGTCCGGTTTCAATTCTCCTGTCTGGACTAATGGCGTGTTGTCTTCAATCATACCGATGGCAATTCCTCCTGCTTTGATATCCTCTATTTCTCTCGAAGCCGCTTTATAATGAATTATAGATTCATGACCAGCTCCAACATAAGTGAATTTTTGGTCCGGATGGTTCCAGTTTAAAAGTAATAAAGTCATGAACATGGAAGCATCGATTTTCGGAGTGATATGCTTGTTCAAATTTATAAGCATGGTGGAAATATCGGAATAAACATCGGAAAATCCATGTAATAAAACGTCGACCATCGTCATGACCAGTCCTGCCGGTACTCCATGGCCGGAAACGTCTCCAATATAGGTCAAAACATTATCTTCATCGATAGGGATGAAATCCAATGTATCTCCTCCAACTTCTTCGGCTGCTTTGTAGCCAAGTTTCATGTCCAATCCTGGGATATCCGGTGCATGAGAAGGGATTAGTCCTTCTTGAATCCTGGAGGCGATGTTTACTTCTCCTACCAATCTATCTTTTTCATATAGTTCGGAGGTGATGTTTCGCAGATTTCTAGCTACTTCATTGAAGAACGAGCCAACAACACCGATCTCATCATATCCTTTTACTTTAATTTCAGCTCTTAAGTTTCCTTTGGCAATTTCAAAGGCACCTTTTTTCAGCTTATTTAAAGGACTCAAAACATTTATTGTCAGATAGGAAAAAAAGATTGCTTGAAAAATTAAGAAAGATAGAATTCCCAAAATACTAGCCTTTAGGAAGGCTGTATAAATATCCTCGAATTTACTATAAGAATTTGTAATTACAATTTGAATTGAATCAAGAGGAAAATACGAGATGCTTTTTTGAACTCCTTCTGTCGCACCGACTATATCACCGGTTGTAATTCTGGGGTAGACATTTTTTAAAACTGTGTAACTTAAACTATCAAGAAGAGAAAGATTTTTTGGAGCTTTCACATAATATTTTGTTGTTTTCTCATTGTTCGATGGCATGAAGGCTTTTTTTAAGTCTGATTCTCCTACTTCGACGACTTTCTTTCCATTAACGACTTCATATACCGCGATTTTTTCTAAAGATGTATTAAGACTTTTAAGACTGTCTAGATAGGTTTCCAGTTCTTTGGTCTTAATTTTCCCTTCATTGAGTTTAATATTATAAGCAATCAGGGCATTTGCCCTGGAAGTTGTTTTAATTATTTCCTTATCTATTATTTCGTATTTCTTAGTCGCAAAAGAAGATGAAAACTGATAAAAAATGCCAAGGAAAACCGAGGTTGTTATCAGGAGTATTGTTAAATGTTGTAAGAATAGACTTCTTCTAAGAATATTCATTTTATTTTATTTTTATTTTACGAAAAAATTAAGCAACTTGTTCATCACTGACTCCAATGATGGAGATTCTGGCTGCGTCAACCGAAGGATGATGTTCAATGATGGAAGTAAGACCTACCGTGTCTAGAATATCTAATATATTTTCTTGAGCACTGGCCATTTTAGTCTGTCCGGCCTTATTGGCAATCTTTCTATACCAGTCTGTTAAATATCCGATAGACTTGGAATTCATATATTCCAGACCTGCTAGTTCAAATATGTAATGAGTTTCCAGAGGGTTGTCTTCGATAAAGGCATATACTCTCTTCGATTGTTCATCGACATTGCTTTCATCTAGTTGTCCGATGAATTTAATCAGAACGACGTGATGTCCGGTTCTGCATGGTACTTGTTCAAAAATGAGTTCTAAAGGTGATGACATAATTTATTTAGTTATTAATTAATACAATTTGTGTTAATGGTGGATTCAAAAGTAATACCTCCTTTTTTGTTCTTTTCTATAGTCCAACTATCTGACCACTTTGTTACTATGTGAGCGAGTCCTCGTCCTCTGACTGTTATATTTGTTAGGTTATCCATTGTGCCAAGACTGCGATGCTTTTCGATATGATTTTTAATGTGATCAATATCACTTTTTTCACCGGTTCCTTTGTCTTCAACGCAAATTTTGATTAAGTTGTCATCGGTGATTCTAAAAACTATATTTATATAATCTTCAGGAGCAGATCCATGTTCAGCGGCGTTGTTTATGAGTTCGTCGACAATTAGTTCAATTCTCTGTACCCATCTTTCCGAGACTGACATAAATGTTTTAATCAAATCCTGAGTAATGATTCTAAGATCTGGATAAGGATATTTTTTAGCTGGAAGCTCTAAATTTAAAACTACTTTGTTGTTTTCTCTCATAAAAGTTTAGGAAACTTTAAAAACATCTGAATATTCTACCATATATATAGAAGTTTTTAAAGAAATTATAGCAACTAATAGCAAAAGTTTTTAGATTGTTTTCTTATGAGACAAGCTAACTCTACCTTGAGGATTGATTTCTAAAATCTTTACTTTGATCATGTCACCAGCTTTATAAAGGTCATTGATGTTGTTGACATGCTCTTGAGCAAGCTCGGAAATATGGCACATTCCATCTTTTCCTCCACCTAAATCTACAATTACTCCAAAGTCGAGAATACGAGTAATTTTCCCTTCAAAAATCTCTCCTACCTTTAATTCTTTGGTTAGATTTTTGATGATAGAGATTGCAATATTTGATTGTTCTTCATCACTTCCTGTGATTGATACAATTCCATCGTCGGAAATATCAATTTCAACACCAGTTTGAGCAATGATACCGTTGATTGTTTCTCCACCTTTTCCAATGACAAATTTAATTTTGTCAGGGTTAATCTTGATGGAAGTAATCTTTGGAGCATATTTAGACAAATGTGCGTTAGGAACTGGAATTACCGCATCCATTTTCTTCAAAACTTCCAATCTGGCTACGTGTGATTTCTCCAAAGCTTCTTTGACTATACTCAGAGGAATACCTTTAACTTTCATATCTACTTGGATGGCAGTAATACCGTCTTTAGTACCGGCAACTTTGAAATCCATAAATCCACCGAAATCTTCGATGTCGGACAAATCAAACAAAATTACATATTTTCTGTCTTTTTCTTCTAAATATGGATCAACCATAAGTCCCATGGCAATTCCGGCGATTGATTTTTTAAGAGGTACTCCGGCATGCATTAATGAAAGAGAACTTCCACATGATGCTGCCATTGAGCTGGATCCATTTGATTCTAAAATCTCAGAAACAACACGAATTGTGTAAGGGAACTCTTCCAAAGATGGAAGAACCGGATAGATAGCTTTTTCAGCTAGAGCTCCATGACCTAATTCTCTATTTCCGGGACCTCTTCTCATTCCGATGTCTCCAACGGAAAATGGAGGGAAATTGTAATGATGGAAATATCTTTCTTTAGATTCACCTTCCATATTTTCTTGAGATAACTTGCTTCCAGGACCTGCTAAGGTAACGATTGTTAGAGATTGTGTTTCACCTCTTTGGAATAGAGCACTGCCATGTGGTCTTGGTAGAACGCCCACTTCCATTGACAGTGGTCTAAGCTCGTTAATTTCTCTTCCACCTATTCTCTTGCCATGATTTAAGACATTGCTTCTTAGAACTTGTTTTATTGATTCTTCAAAATATCCTGAAACTTCGCCATTTGTGGAAGCAAGGACTTCTTTTTCTTCAATTCCTGTCGTTAAAGTTTCAACGATTTCATTTTTAAGATTTTCGATGTACTCATTTCTTGTCATTTTATCCATGTTCCCGTAGATAGGCTCGATTTTGTCTTCGACCATTCCTCTTACTTTAGCGAAAAGCTCTTTATTAATTTCCGGTTCTTTAACTTCTTGTTTTGTTTTACCACATTTAGCGGCAAAATCAGCAATTAATTTGATCACGGTTTGATTATGAGTATTAGCAAATTCGATTGCTTTATAGATATCGTCATTGCTCATTTCATTGGCACCCGCTTCCAGCATGATTACTTTGTCTTTGACAGTCGAGACAATTACATCCAAATCAAGAGTTTTACTTCTGACTTCAGAGTGATCAGGATTAATAATTAACTGACCATCTTTTCTTCCTACACGAAGAATACTTAATGGACCTTCAAATGGAGCTTCGGAAATCTGTAGAGCGGCTGATGCAGCGATACCGGCTAATACATCAGGCGAGTTAACACCGTCATAGGAAAGAACCGTTAAAATGATTTGAATTTCATTTTTGTAATTTTTTGGAAAGAGCGGTCTAATTGAACGATCAATAAATCTTCCGATTAACACGGATTGATCTGAAGGTTTTGTCTCTCTTTTAACATAGGGGCTTGGTCTCATTTTACCAAAAGCATAATATTTCTCGTCGTAATCAATTTTTAGAGGGAAATAATCTAAATTGCTTTCTTTCTTGGAAACAACACAAGCGGCTAAAATAACTGTTTCACCCATTGTGGCAACTACAGAGTTTGCTTGTTTGGCCCATTTGCCAGTTTCGAGAATAATTTTTTTATCGGAAACCATGGCTTCCATTCTAGTAACATTCATAAATATATTTTATTGAATAAAAAAAGGTACTTAAAAAATCGCTTAAAGCGAGATAAGTACTTATATAAAAATTAAGAAGCAGAGTCTAGAACTAGTTTTTTATAACTAACTCTATTTCTCTACTTCTTAAACAATGCATAAAATCAAGGAGCAAGTCTATTTTCTTAAGCCAAGCACAGTGATGACATCTTTATACTCTTTTGGACTTCGATCTCGAAGGTAATTAAGAAGTTTTCTTCTTTTACCAACCATTTTGAGAAGACCGGTCCTGGAGTGATTGTCTTTTTTATGGATTTCTAAATGGGAAGTTAGCATGTTAATACGACTTGTCAGGATGGCAACCTGTACTTTTGGCGACCCTGTATCTTTAGCATGCTGGCTGTGCTCACGAATAATTTGTTTTTTTTCTTCTCTTTTCATAGTTGTAAAAAAAATAGACTCGATTAGTATATCATTTTGAAATAATAAAGGTCAATTGTCGAAAACCTTTTGGCTTTAGTAGCTTTTTTATATTTCGACAATCTGTGAAATTACTAATGGCTCACATTCAAACTTCTCTTTCACAATTTGCTGAACTTTCCTTTTGAGCAGTTGGTCGAAGTCAGTTTCTTCCTTTGGATTGGAGTATTTCTTGTGTTCGATTGTGTCATAGACTACTTTTTCCACTTCTCGATGTAGATTTTCTTGAAATTTTTCCTCTATTAAACCAATAAATAGAATTTTAGGCTTGGTCAGAAAAGATTTACTGTTCTTGCCAATTATACCGGTAATTAATATTGCCCCATGGTCGGCAAGTGTAATTTTTTCTTTCAAAACGGCTTCTCCGATATCACCAACTCTTTGTCCTTTTATTGAAATAAATTTCAAATCTAGTTTTTGTTTTCTGACGGAGCAAGTTTGATCAGGTTTAAATTCAATTATGGAACCATTTTCGGGAATAATTATATTCTCATCCGGATGTCCGGTACTTAAAATTAGTTCTCGATGTTTTGCCAAGAGATAGTAGCTTCCATGTACGGGAATATAATATTTTGGTTTCAGAAGTGAATACATTATTTTAACTTCTTCTTGCTTGGCGTGACCTCCGGCATGAACAGCCATTTCTTCGATATTAATTACTTTCCCCCCTTGTTTGTATATTTTATCCAATAGATATTGAATAGGTTGCTCATTTCCAGGGATTACGGAAGAAGAGAAAATTATATTATCACCCTTTTTAATTCTAATATCGGGATGTTTGCCGGAGACAATTTTGCCTAATGCGGCATTGGATTCTCCTTGAACACCTGTACAAGCAATTACAATTTTATTGTCTGGATATTTTCTTAATCCTTCTCGATTAATAAATACGTCTTGGTTGTATTTGAAGTATTTAAGTTCTTTGGCTATTTCGACGTTTGTTCTCATTGAATAACCCGTAAAAAATAATTTACGACCATATTTCTCGGCAAGAATGATGGTTTGCTGGATACGACTTAAAGAAGAAGCAAAAGTCCCGACAATTATTCTTCCTGGAGAATTCAAATAAACTTTTTCCATATTGCGCATTACTTCACTTTCCGATTTTTGGAACCCCTCTTTGTAAGCGTTTGTTGATTCACCTAAAAGAGCAAGTACTCCTCTTTTTCCGATTTCTCCGATATGACCAAGGTCAGCTACTTTGTCTCCAACGGGAGTATGATCGATTTTCCAATCACCAGGAGCCACAACGGTACCATTAGGAGATCTGATAGCCATTCCTAGACATCCAGGGATGGTATGATTCACATGAAAGAATTCAATGTCGAATTTCCCGAGGGTTAGTCTTTCTTTTGGTTTTACAGTTTTAAGTATCAGTCTTCCTCCACATTCTTCTTGTCTTCTTTCAATAATTTTTAAAGTAAGAGCGCTTCCATAAATTGGAACTGAAAGATCTGTCTGTTTAATTATAAAAGGTATAGCTCCAACATGATCTAAGTGAGCATGAGTAATCAATATTCCTCTTATTTTATCTTTATTCTCTAAGAGGTAGGTGTAGTCGGGTATAATATACTGAACACCGTGTACATCGAATGGGGGAAATTGAAGTCCCATATCAACAACAATAATATCGTTACCATAACGAATAACAGTGCAGTTCTTACCAATTTCTTCAGTCCCTCCTAAAGGGATTATTTGCAGAGTGTTATCGGAATTAATATTGATTGAGGTATTGTTTGTGGTATTGTTTAGGCCTCGATTTTTATTCTTATTCTTTCTTCTTCTATTTTGTCTGAAGGTGTTGGTAGCTTTTGGCACGTTAGGTGTATTTGACACGGTTGGTATGTTTTGTTCCAGGACTGTTAAGTCAGCTAGAAGCTTGGACATTTTATTATCTAAATTTTTATCATCCATAATTATGGTTATATTTGGTTATTAGTATTTTAACGATCGTAGGGGATCTCATAATAGTTTAGCATATATTCTGCAATATCCTTAAAAAGTGGGGCTGCGTTCGTGGATCCCCACTTGTCTGTTAGCGGATGGTCGATTTTTACCAGCATGACGAATTTCGGATTGGAGGCGGGTGCAAATCCCGCTATCGAGGCAACATATAGTTCTTTGGAATAACCTCCGGCAATGGCTACTTGGGCCGTACCGGTTTTAGCCGCAACCATCCATCTGGCGAGTCTTGCCGGTTTTGCTACTCCTTTTTCTACGGAATCAATCAACATTTTAGTAACCTTAGCAGCGGTTGAAGGAGTTATGACTCTTCTGGTTTCGATAGGTTGTGTTTTTTTGATGGTATTATCCGGTCCGGTTATTTCATCAATTAAATAAGGTTGTACTAGTTTTCCTTGATTGGCAATAACTGATATTGCTCTAACCAGTTGCAAAGGGGAACCTGTGATACCTTGTCCGAAACTGGCGTTGGCCGTTTTAACACGACCCCATTCTCTAGGAGGACCAAGATAACCATTATTTTCATCATTAAATCCGATATCGGTGTATTCTCCAAAACCAAAATCGATAGCATATTTGCGTAGAACTCCAGACCCTACTTTAAGACCAACTCGTAGAGCTCCAATATTACTGGATTTCTCTAAAACACCTCCCAGTGTCATACATTGGTGAGCTTTGAGATCTGAGTTTTTCATTACGAAGTTATCAATAACGACTTCACCGGTTTTGTCGCAGACGGTATCGGTTGTATTCATTTCTCCGGAGTCCAATGCGGTTGAAACTGTTATTATTTTAAAAGTGGAACCAAATTCATAAGCTGAAGCCAAAGTATTATTAATAAAAACTTTCGGACCAATTTTGTTTACGAATTTCTCGGTTGCAGGGTCTTTTTCATATACTTTAGAAAAATTATTTGGATCGAAATCGGGATAATTGGCCATGGCTATAATTTGACCGGTCTTGGGGTCCATTATCAGGACTTGTCCTGATTTAGCTAAACTTTGATCGACAATTTTCTTAAGTTTCTCTTCCGCATATTGTTGGATACTGCGATCTATTGTCAAAACAAAATTTGATCCATTGACGACATCTTCTATTACTTCAGCATCTCCTACAACTATTGGATTACCCTTAATGTCAGTATCGACTTTCCTTTGTCCATCTTTTCCTTTGAGAACATCATCAAACTGTCCTTCAATTCCATATCTTCCTATACCTTGTTGATCAACGAAACCAAGTATTTGCGATGCCAGATTTTGTTCAGGATAAAAACGCCATTCTTCCGGCCAAAGAACGATGCCATAAATATTCAGCGCCTTAATTTTGTCAGATTGTTCAAGAGAAAGTTTTCTCTTCAATGGAACGTATCGTTGCTCTTTTTTGATCAAAATAGAGGTGAGATCTTTTTCCGTGTAGTTTGGAAGTATTTTTGTAAGTATTTGTACGGTGTTTTTTAGATCTCCGATTTTAGTGGGATCGGCAGAAATTTCTTCAATTTTTGATTTTAGTTGCTCCTTTTCACTTGTAGAAATACCTTCAAGCATCGCTTCTTTTACGACCTCGTCTTCATAGGCAAACTCTTCCAATTTGAAGTCATAGGCGGTTTTTATATAGATTCCAGGTAAGTCATATTTTCTGATTTGCAAAATAGTAACTGGATCTGGATTTATAACCAATTTAACGTAATCTCGATATTTTTTATTAATTTTTTCAAATACTTCCTTTTCCTTCATTTCCAGAATTGGAGCAATTAATCTGGATGTTTCTTCTTTGTTTTCTATTACATTGGGATCGGCATAGACCATGTCCATTGTTCTATTGGTGGCAATAGGAACCATTTCATTGGTTTTATGGTTTTTTAAATATATTTCTCCTCTCTTGGCAGTTATTGTGGAGAGGTTGTTGTATTGGTTTACAGCTAGGTCATTATAGAAAGCGTAACTAACGACTTGAAGCTGAAATAACCTAAAAATGATGGCAATTGTAGTTAAAACTACCGCCAGTTTGAGATAATCCAATCTTTCCATATTAAAATTATGACGATTATTGGATTTATATCGATTAGATACTTTTACGTTGAAGTTATCCATTTTATATTAGTCTATTTTTTGGCAAGTTTTTTGTCGCTTTGGACGATAACAAGTTGACCGATTGGCTGAAGATTCTCAGTTACTAGTAAACTTTTGGAGATGGAAGTTATCGATTTCTTCTCAGCTACAATTGATTGAAGCTTTTCATTTCTGAGAGTTAATTCTTTGAGTTCGCTTTGTAAAATTCTCAGATCGTAACCTTTGGTAGCAACTTTATTGGAATGAAGTAGCAGTAGTATTGAAAGGATACAGGTAATGACTATAAGCGTGAAACTTAAAGTAACTACTCCTATTTCTATTCTATTGGATAGGAGAGCCTTTTTTATACCTGACCGAAGTTCTGTATAATTTTGTGTATTTATCATTTTGTTTTTTGTTTTTTTAGATTACCGTTACAACTCTTAATTTTGCGCTTCTGGAGCGGGGGTTATCTTGTAATTCTTCGGGGGTTGGAACGATTCCTTTTGGTGTTAGTAATTTAAATCTATTTGGGTATTTGTTTTTGCAGTCGCAAATGGGAACATATTTTTCACACAGACAATCTTTGCTAAATTTTTTGAAATAATTTTTGACGAGTCGGTCTTCTAATGAATGAAAAGTTATAAAACCGATTTTTGAACCTTTCTTTGTAACATCAAAGATTTGATCAAGGAATACTGAGAGGTTTTTTAATTCATCATTTACTTCAATTCTTAATGCTTGATAGATTTGAGAATAGTATTTATTTTGCTTATAGAAACCTGGTCTTTTTGATTCAATAAGAGAAGTAAATTCGATTGTCTTTTCAATTGGTTTGAGATTCCTATATTCAACAATCCCCAGTGCAACTCTGATAGCAATACTTCTCGGTAATTCTCCATATTTTAAGAATATATCTACTAAGCGATCTGTGGTGTAAGTATTAACTATATCACTAGCTTTTTTATCTTGTTCTTCGTCCATTCTCATATCCAGCGGGCCCTCTAACTTAAATGAGAAACCTCTTTCGTCACTATCAATTTGGTATGAAGAAATGCCGAGATCACAGATAATTAAGTCTAAAGCATTAATTTCTAATTTCTTTACAATGTTTCCTATATTTAAATAATTGTCATGAAAGACGAGCAGTTTTCCACCGTTTTTGACTTTCGATAAATTATCTTTTGCGTATAAAATAGCTTTATTATCTAAGTCTGTGGCTATATAAGTGCCTTTTTCACCAATCTTTTTGAGAAACAATGCAGCATGACCACCTAAACCGAGAGTACAATCAAAAACAATATCTCCTTCCTTAGGCGCCATTAAACTTAACAGTTGATTTAAAAGAACAGGCTTGTGTTGTGGAAAACAGTTACTATTATATAGCATCTGGATGTTATTTTGTTTTGATTTTGCACAATTTTGTGCAGTGTTGCGATTGATAACTTTTCCTTATACCAATAACAAATACACCGTATATTAAGTAACTTCTCTCTGTCAATAATAACTTTCTTGATTTATTGGTAGTTTTATTTCGATTTTTGATAAGTTTATAAAACAAAAAAAACGGATGAGTTGAAGAAGCTTTTAATAAGGACAAGGAAGGTCAAATTGCTTTGTATGATTTGCAATAAAATAGCCGTTGACATATGCAGACAATAGTCTTTAAATATTTAATTTACATTCTGAACATAATAAATTGATTAAAGAACTCGCAGTATTTCCTCTAATTGCTATAATTTTCTGTAAGTTAATGTTTAAGATGATTATTTTTATTTACGGTTCGGAATCATATTTCTCCAAAAAAAGATTGGATTTTCTGAAAAGCGAGTTTTATAAGAAATACGGGGATATAAATGTTATTTCTGTTGATGGATCTACAATTGATTTGGATTTCAATTTAACAAATCACCTGCAAATAGCACCTTTTTTATCTGAAAAGAAAATGATAATTATTAAGAATTTTCTTTCTTTGACAAAAGATAAGGCGACATTGGAAAAGATTGAGAAATCATTAACTTATGATAATGATTATACTGTTTTGGTTTTTTATGAATCAGGAATTGGTTTTGATAAGCGACAGTCACTATTTAAGTATTTGAAAGTTAAAGCAAAGAATGAGCTTTATAATGCCTTGAATAGGAATGAAATAAAGAATTTAGTATTAGAGAGAATAAAAGATGAAGGTTTGGAAATAAGCTCAGAAGCTATTAATTACTTTATTTCGATTTTCGAAGAAGGACAGAAAGAAGAGGATGGTGAAAAAAATACCTGGAGTTTAATGAGTGAACTGGACAAGCTTTCTCTCTACGTCAAATCAAATGAAAAAAAAGAAATTGAAATTAACGATATTAAAGAAATCACCAGTTTGCTAAAACATGCTAAGATTTTCGATCTGATTGATTATATTGGAAAGAAGGATCAGAAAAGAGCACTGGAGGAGATATCTAATCTTCTTCTGAGTGGAGAAAATGAATACTATATTCTGACAATGATTGTTTATCAATTTAGACTTTTAATCAAAATAAAGTCATTAACCTACAAAGAGGCTACACGCGAAAAGATTGTTGAATCATTAAAAATTCATCCTTTCGTAATTGCCAAAGGATTGGATCAGGTAAAGAATTATACTTTGGATGAACTAAAGGATATCTATTTCAAGATAATGCAATTGGAAGGTAAGATGAAAGGCGGGCAAACTGAACCTGAAGTAGCGTTATGCTCCTTCGTTGCGGAAGTATCTAAGTAGTACTTACTTAGTTTTCTTGACTGACTTTTTGACAACCTTTTTGACTTCTTTCTTAACTTCTTGCTTAGCTTCCTTCTTTGGAGCTTTGGCTTTGGCAACGTTTGGTTTACTTGCTTTTTTTACCAATTTTTCAAAAGTTGGCATAACAACACCAGCTTGTTTAAGCAGTCTGTGTATTCTACTTTTCTTTCTACTGCCATTGTTTTTAGCAATGATGTTCTTCTTAACAGCTTTATCAATTTCCGAAAAAGCGGCAGATGCCTCTTTTAAAGCGGCTTCTTTATTTCCTCCTAAAGCATTGTCAATTACTGATTTATAAGATGCCTTGACGGTCTTTCTTACATGAGCATTTCTTTGTCTTCTCTTTTGGTTCTGACGATTGGCCTTGATTGATGATTTTAAAAGTGGCATAATTTTCCCTTATATTCTTTAAGCTTTGTTATTTTATAGAGCAAATTTTAAAAAGTCAAAAGATATTTGAAAATAAAGAATATTGTCGGTATGGAAAGTTGACAGAAATAAACAAACGTTATATAATAATATGAACTTTTCAAATTGAATAATGGAAGATAAACCACTCAAGCAAGCTGTAAAATATCTTATGATGTCCGAGAATATATTAATTCTCACCCATGAAAAAATGGATGGTGACGGACTTGGAAGCGGGCTTGCCTTACATAAAGTACTGGATAAGTTAAATAAAAAAGTAACATTTTTGTCATTGGATAGCGTTCCGACATCTTTGAAGTTTCTTCCGGGAAGTAATGTGGTTACTGCAGAAGTCCCTGTTGGAAATGATTTTGTAATCACAATTGATTTAAAGAATACTGATATAGATAAACTGAAATACAATAGAATCGGTGATAGACTTAATATTCTTGTGACACCAAAGAATGGATCCATAAGCGATGAAAACATTTCTTATCGTCGAGGTCAGAGTAAGTATGATCTAATATTAATTCTCGATTGTGGTGAATTAGCCTTATTGGGTAAAGTATATCGAGATAATATGGATATCTTTTATAACACGGTGGTCTTAAATATTGACCATCATGTATCTAATGATTATTTTGGCAAAATTAATGTTGTTGATCCTACCGCCACCTCTACAGCTGAAATAGTATTGTCACTCATTGATGCTTTAGAAGCTTCCAATGGTCAGAAGAAATTAATGGACGAGGATATCGCTACTTGTTTGTTAACCGGAATTACCGTTGATACTAATAGTTTTCAGAATCAAAACACCAGTCCTAAAGCTTTTTCAATTTCCGCACAATTACTAGCGGCGGGAGCTAGACAGCAAGAAATTGTTAAACATATTTATAAGACACACGATTTATCCACTCTGAGATTGTGGGGAAAAGCGTTATCAAATATTAGATTTGATCAGGATTCCAAGATTGTTTGGACTATTCTTTCTCGTAATGACTTTGATTCAGTCAACGCAACCGATGATGAAGTTAATGGTTTGATGGATGAGTTGATTACCAGCGCTCCCGGATCAGAGATTGCTCTTTTACTTCGTGAAGAAAAAGATGGTGTGTACAAAGCAAGTCTTAGAACAATGAGTGATTCTCACGATGCCGATAAGATAGCTGGATTCTTTGAAGGTGGTGGACACAAAAGAGCGGCCGGTTTCAAAGTAAAAGGTGATTCAATGGAGAAAGTAGAGAATATTGTTATTAAGAAGCTTTTCGACTATCAATTTGGTTTGATGAAAGAAAAAATGAATGAAGAGATTGTTGAAATGGAGGAAGATAAAGCTGTAAAAATTCCTGATGATCCGGCGACGAGAGATTTCGTAAATCGAGTTAGGGAAGCGTCATCGGTTGGAAAAGAAAGTAGTATGGAAGTTATTAAAAATAATCATAAAACTGAAGCAGAGGCCAAAGAGGAAGGAGAAATTTCTGAAACTGAAGAGGCTGTGAAAGTTGATGAAGATATTGTCGCAAAGAAAGAAGAAAAAATAGTTGGCGATGATGAGGAACAGGATACAATCGATGAATTGGAAGAGGTTTTTTTAGCAAGCAGTAATGGGCCGGAAGAGATTGAAACGGAAGCTAAAGATCATGAACAAGAAGAAAAAATCAAAGAAGAGGAAAAAATAATAACTGATGATTTTGAGCTACCTGTAGTAGATGAACATACTGCTAGTCAAATTGTTCCGACAGAAGAATTATCTGTAAATGAATCAGAAGAAAAAAAAGATGAAGATAATATCAGTATCAAACGAGAGATTATTCAAGAAGAATCTAAAGAAGAACCAAAGATGGAAGAAGAACAAGAGGAAAAATCGAATTCAGGTTATAATCCGAACGAAGGTAGTTTTCAAATAGTTAGAAAAAATGCTGTTATTGTGCCAACAGTTGATGAAAACGCCAAACAAGAAGAAGTAAAACAAGGTGATAATGGCTTTCTTGTTGGGCAGTTATCTATTAATAGAGGGTCAGTGAGTAATTCAGGGCAGACCGTATCCGAAGAACCACTAACTGTATTGCATGTTCCTGAAACAAGAGAGGTGTCTATAGATACCCCTGAAGCTGAAGAAACAAAAGTCGAAAATCCTGAAATTGAATTGCCAAAATCTAATGAGGTATCTAATGATATTTCGAAATTGGAAGAACAAGTAATTCCAGAGGATTCCAAAATTGATAAAATTGCGAACCCAGAGAGCTCAAATATTGTCATAAATGATCCAGTTAATTATCAAGTTCCGGGACAGAATGAGGCACCTAAGTTTACACCGGGCATACACCTCAAACTACAATAAAAAATAAAAAAGTCAACAAATTAGGTTCCTCATTAATACGCTTTAATAAGCGTTTTATTTTTGATTTTAGTCGGTTGTCTAACAATCGTTGTTGACAAATATACAGATAGATATTATCATCATCTCCTGGTTTAGGATTGTACATTAAATTTTTGTGAAAAGAACGGAGGTTTTTTACCCATTAAATTGCTAAAAACAGCCGTGCGAATTGAAACCTGGTTTTTATAAACCGAACTTCAGAAATGTCATTAGGTTACTTATTGATATTTCGGACGGACTAATAATCCCGATTATTTAAAGTTTGGAACCATTTATAAGATATTTCACGGGTCACTTGGCACGGCTTTTTTATTGACCAAATGCCTGAAATCGTGATATATATTTATGGCGCTTTAAAAACTGGCCTCATCGTCTAGTGGTTAGGACATCAGGTTTTCATCCTGACAAGAGGGGTTCAATTCCCCTTGAGGTCACCATATTTATGCTTATATTACAGGTTTTATATTTTTTTCTACCAGCGTATCTTGCCAATTCGATTCCAGTTTTGGTTAGGAACTGGAATTTTTTGTCGTATCCGGTAGATTTTGGTATGACTTATAGAGGAAAGAGAATCCTAGGCGATCATAAAACAATTCGAGGTTTTTTATTTGGGTCTCTCTATGCGGTATTAGTTTATCTTTTACAAGTTTATCTTTATTCTAATTTTGATTTTTTCAAGGTAATCAGTTTATTTGATTACAGTAGTATTCATTGCTCTTATGGATTTTTATTGGGATTTGGCGCGCTTCTTGGGGACGCTATTGAATCTTTTTTTAAACGCCAATTAAATATCCCCTCCGGTCAAATGTTATGGTTTTTTGATCAGACGGATTTTGTTTTCGGAGCTTTATTGCTTACTGCTCCTTTATATTTTCCGGGGATTAAGGTTTTTCTTGTTTTGTTATTGGTGAGTGGTTTGTTAAGTTTTTTAAGCCATCGATTTGCGTATATTCTAAAACTTATAAATACGAAGAATTAACTTACTATGGTCATATTAAAAGTCAATAAGTCTCTTTGATCTCTTGTTTTGCTTTGAAGTCTTATTTACTATAAAGTTTTAATAATTTCCTTAAATAATCATCAATGTTAGAGAAAATATATTTAGTTAAACCCAGAGGTTTCTGTGCCGGGGTCAATAGAGCTATTCAAACGGTAGAAAAAGCGATTGCCAAATTTGGGTCTCCAATTTATGTCAGACATCAAATAGTCCATAATAATTATGTGGTTAAGGATTTGGAAAAAAAGGGAGCCATTTTTGTTGATTCATTGGACGCTGTTCCTAATGGATCAATTATTATATTTTCGGCTCACGGTATCCCTCCTACTGTCATCGAAGAAGCGAAATCTAGGAATTTAACGACGATTGATGCTACTTGTCCATTAGTTACAAAAGTTCACATGGAAGCAGTTTATTTCGGCAAAAAAGATTACCAAATAGTATTGATTGGGCATAAAGGTCATCAGGAAGTTGTTGGTACAATGGGGTATGCCAATATGACTTTAGTTGAGAATATCGTCGACGTGTCAAAACTTTCCTTCCCTGAAAATATTGAGAAGATTGTTTATCTTACACAAACAACACTTTCCTTAGATGATACTGTCGATGTCATCGAAGCATTAAAGAAAAAATATCCACAGATAATCTCTGCACCGAAAGAAGATATTTGCTATGCCTCTCAAAATCGTCAGGCGGCAGTGAAGGATTTATCTCAATATGTCGAGTGTATTCTGGTGGTTGGAGCTTCCAATAGTTCAAATTCCAACAGATTGGTTGAAACCGCCAAGAAAAAAGGAGTAGATGCTTTTTTAATTCACAATTTGTCAAAAATAGAATCCAATTGGTTTTTACCATATAAGACAATCGGAATTACTTCAGGAGCCTCTGTTCCGGACATTTTGGTTGATAAATTAATCAAACATATTCAAAAAACAAAAAGCAATATTGTTATTGAGAATTTGAATGTCATCAAGGAAGACGTGTTTTTCCAATTGCCTAAAGAATTAAATTAAAATATATGTCTCTATCTATTGGTATTGTCGGTCTTCCTAATGTCGGTAAATCTTCTTTTTTTAACGCTTTAGTAGCCAAAAAAAGTGCTCCCAGTGAGAATTTCCCTTTTTGTACCATTGAACCAAATAAAGCTATTGTTAGCGTGCCTGATAAAAGATTGAATATGCTGGCGGAAATTGTAAAAACGGAAAAGATTGTTAATGCATATATAGAATTTATTGATATTGCCGGATTGGTGAAAGGAGCTTCCAAAGGAGAAGGCTTGGGTAATCAATTTTTAGCACATATTAGAGAGTGTGATGCTATTTGCCAGGTGATTAGATATTTCAAAGATAAGAATGTTATTCACGTTGATGGTGAAATTGATCCTAAGAGAGATATCTTTACAGTGGAAACGGAACTTAAAATTAAAGATTTGGAAACGGTTGAAAAGAAAATTTACCAGACGGAAAAGAAATCAATTACAACAAAAGATAAGGAAATGCAGAAAGCCGTGGGAGCATACAAAAAAGTCCTGGAAGGTTTATCCAAAGGCCTTTGTGCCATTGAAGTTGAATTGGAAGAGGACGAAAGAGAAGAAGTGAAATTACTGCATTTATTGACGGACAAAAAATTTATCTATGTTCTAAATACCGATCAGCATTATAGTCAGGATGAAGTGTATGAAATTACGGGATTGGATAAAAATAAAACAGTTATACCGGTTTGTGTAAAAATTGAAGAAGAATTAATGGATTTTTCAAAGGAAGAAAAGAAAGAGTTTCTAAATGAATTTGGTATTTCATCAGGAGCATTAGATTTAATAATTCAAGAAGCTTTCAAGACTTTGGGATTATTTACATATTTTACGGCTGGCGAAAAAGAAGCTAGAGCTTGGACAATCAATCAGGGTACAAACGCTCAGGGCGCAGCAGGAGTTATCCATACTGACTTTGCCAAAGGATTCATTAAAGCGGATGTGGTTAGTTTCGATGATTTTGTGTCTGTGAGAGGTTGGGTGGCGGCAAGAGATCAGGGAAAAGTAAGAGTTGAGGGGAGAGATTATATAGTTAAAGATGGTGATGTTATGCTCTTTAAGTTTAATGTTTAAGAAAATAACTGATATCCCTTCAGCAATGAAGCAAGCATCTCCTGGCCGGGACTGGAAAAAAAATAAATGTTTACCATTGCGAGTATTAGAACGACGAAGAGTAGCATTGTGCTTTTATCAGGATGAATTTCAAATTCTAGACTGAATTTTAGCTTAGGTGTTTTTCTTTTGAGCTTAACAGGTACTGCTTTATTATTATGAAAATAGTACTTAACACTTTCTAGGAATGTGTCTGAATTTATAATGGTTTTGATAATGACATGACAGGAGACAAAAGCTATTAAGCCAAAAACAAGAAAGAAGAAAGCATCTAACAAACCACTAATTAAATCGGGGACATATCGTAAAAGAAGAAAGCAAAAGGACAAAGAAAACAATAGAGAAACAAAGAGATTCTTATCTGTTTTAAATAGCTCTTCCACTATCTTCAAAAGTACAGCCGATTTGTCGTTTTTATTTTGCATGTTAGAACATAAAAAGAGGAAATGTCTATTCTTATAAACGATCTTTTGGATACTTGTTACATTTTTTTAATTTTATTTTAGAAATGTTTTTTACTATGCAATTATTCTAATCAATATACATATGGATGATAAAGATTATTTGAACTTGCTTCTAAGTATTGGGTTGTTATCAAGACCAGTATTAAGAAGACTCAAAAGCTTGTATTTTACTTGGAGAGATGTTTGTGAAAATCTTGATTTGAAAGCATTAAAATTATGTCGTATCAAAGATGATAAAGCGGTTGAAATCCTTAGAATAAAGAGGCAGTTGGATATTATTAATCTTAAGGAACTCCTTTCGGAATTTAGAGTAGAGTGTGTGACGGAAGAAGATGTTGATTATCCTTTCTTATTGAAAAATATTTTTGATCCTCCTCTGCTTCTTTACGTTCGTGGGAATGTAAAACCAATGGACTTGAATCTGGCTATTGTCGGTACTAGAAAACCCACTTCCTATGGCAAATTTGTAACGGAGGATATTACACAAAATTTAGTTGGAGCTGGTATTGCTATAATTAGCGGTTTAGCAATGGGGATTGATGCTATTGCTCATAAGTCGGCATTAATTAATGATGGATATACAATAGCCGTTCTGGGAAGTGGTTTGGATAGGATCACCCCTTTTATTAACGAAAAACTGGGGTTAGATATAATTGATAAGGGAGGAGCCGTAATCAGTGAATATCCTATAGGAAGAAATGCTTCAAACTATACTTTTCCCGAACGCAATCGAATAATTGCCGGGATGAGTAATGGCGTCTTAGTAACGGAGGCAGCTTATGATTCCGGTTCTTTGATAACTGCGCATTGCGCATTGGAAGAAGGAAGAGAGGTTTTCGCCGTGCCTGGACAAATCGATAGTGTTTATAGTCAGGGTACTAATAAACTAATCGCAAGTGGAGCTCGACTCATCAATACTTATGAGGACGTTTTAGAAGAGTTTGGATTGTCGAAACATGCTAAACAAGTATTGGTTTCCAATTCTTTTCTTGAAAATAGTTTAATCAAGGACATTTATGAATTAGTTAGAATCAAACCGATAAAACTTGGGGAAATTTCCAAAGCTCTTAGTATTGAAACTCAGAAGGCACTTTGCTTAATTAGTGAATTAGAGATAGGGGGTTTTATAAAAGGTGAGGCTGATGATACTTATAGAGTTGTTCCATAGCTTTGCTAATTGTCTTTTCTTTACTATTATCTTTATTGTGTTTTTCCATATGTTAAAAAATTATAAACAAGTTCTTAAATATTTTAGTGATTTGCAATTTTCTTTTGAAAGAGAGGATGATGCTCTATTTCTGGATGAAGATGGTCTAAAAGTAAGATATGGTGGATTGGAAAGAGTAAAGAAGACTCTAAGTTTCTTGGGAAATCCGGAAGAGAGTTTTAAGATAATCCATGTAGTTGGAACTGCAGGGAAAACTTCCACTTCAACAATTATTTTTTCCTTATTACAAAGGGAAGGGGAAAAAGTTGGATTGTTCACGTCGCCATATTTGTCTTCCGTAACGGAGATGATTAGAGTGAACGATTTGTTTATTTCTGAGAGTGAATTGATTTTGGAATTAAATTGCTTGTTACCCGATATTAAAAAACTTAAAAAACATCAGGGGATTTTCGCATTATCTTTTTTTGAGCTAATGTTTGTCCTGGCTTTAATCTATTTTCAGAAAAAAGGTGTTACGTACGCTGTGTTAGAGGCAGGACTTGGGGGAAAATATGACGCTACCAATGCTATAAGAAAGTCTGAAATATCGGTTTTAACCTCAATAGGTGAGGATCATACGGAGATTTTAGGGAATGTTGATAATATTATAAAAGATAAAGCATCCATTTCGGAAAAGAGTAAGAAATTAATTACCGCCGTCACTGACTTGAATCTATTAAATCAAATTCAAATAGTTTGCAATAAAACGGGAAGTGAATTACTTACTCTGAATGATAATCTTGCTAAACAATGCGGAAAATTGAAACCGAATGCAATGCCTCTTAGCTATTTCAACAACTTTATATTAGCTCTTCAGGCAGTTCATATGTTGGGTTTTAAAACTGTTTTAAACAGAGATGACATGGATTTTAAAATTCCTTGTCGTATGGAATGGATAGATAAAGATAGAAAAATTCTTTTGGACGGATCTCATAATCCCGATAAAATTAATATTCTATCCCAATATATTGATTCATTTAGAGAAAAGAAAATCATTCTTCTTTTTTCAATTTTTGAGGATAAAGATTATGAGAGTGTTCTGAGCATTCTACTTCCCAAAGTGGAAAAAGTGATTTTTACTTCTTTAAAAACTGGTACGAGAATTTCGCCACATCTAAACATATTCGAGAAAGTGGGCTTGCGTTATTTGGATAAAGAGCAAATTACAATGGAGGAAAATAATCTGAGAGCTTATAAAATTGCCAAAACGTTACTTGATGATAAAAAAATACTCGTCATTACTGGTTCATTCACTTTAGCTGCTAGAATTAGAGAGCTTTATTGGTCTTTGGATAAGATCCATGAATTAAGAAAATTAATTTAATAATATGAAATACGTTAGACCTAAAATAATGGGAATTTTAAACGTTACCCCCGATTCTTTTTCCGACGGAGGTAAATTTCAAAATACTAATATTGCTTTGCAACAAGCTTGGCAGATGATATTGGATGGAG
>Ga0074197_1000332_pt1 | contig 63456 bp, 60 predicted proteins | sample EPASupsiteSAE305_FD_64526 | JGI IMG/M metagenome (GOLD analysis project Ga0074197, IMG submission 64526) | Bioremediated contaminated groundwater microbial communities from EPA Superfund site, New Mexico - SAE3-05 reassembly with SPADES | ecosystem: Environmental > Aquatic > Deep subsurface >... | reverse complement strand
GTGATCGGTAGCGCGCGCGCGGCCGCCGCCAGCCCGTTCATCCGGCTGTGGTAGGAAAGCCCCAGGTTGCGCAGCGGCAGATAGAACTCCGGGGCCAACAGCAACACAAACAGACCGTCCTGCAGGGTCAGGTTGCCGGCCAGCAGCCTGAAGCCGATCAGCACCGCCACCACCGCCGTGCCGACCGTGGCGAAAAACTCCAGGGTAAAGGCCGACAGAAAGGCCACCCGCAGCACTGCCATGGTCCCTTTGCGGTACTGATCTGAAACCCGCGCCACCAGTTCGGCCTCGTGCTTGGCCCGTCCAAAGATCTTCAGGTCGGGCAGTCCCTGCACCAGGTCCAGCAGGTGGCCGGCCATGCGGGACAGGCGCTCCCACTGACGGCGGTTCAGCGTCTCGCTGCCCTTGCCGATCAGGATCATCAGCAACGGGATGAAGGGGGCTGAGAACAGCAGCACCAGACCGGAGCGCCATTCGTTGGGCAGCACCACCAGCAGCATGGCCAGCGGCAGCAGCCCGGCCAGCGCCATCTGGGGCAGAAAGCGAGCCAGATAGGCCTCCAGACCTTCCACCCCGGCGGTGACCACCTCGGTCAATGGCCCCACCTCACCGGCCAGACCGGCCGGCTTCAGCTGCAAAAGCCGCCGGTACAGCTGGCTGCGCACCTGCTGGCGCACCTCTGCCGCGGCCCGCACAGCGGCATCTTCGCTCAGATAACTTGCTACCCCTCGCAGCAGCACCAACAGCGCCACCCCGGCCAACAGCGGCTGCACCGTTGCCAGCCCCTGACCGTCAATCACCACCTGTTGGCAAACCGTGGCCAGCAGCCAGGCCTGCAGGATGATCAGCAGACCACCGGCCAACCCCCACAGCACCGCTGCCACGAGCCGCTCCCGCACGGAACGGGCCTGCTGCCGCAGCCAGGGTTCGGATAACATTGGTTCTTGTTTTCGGTTGTTGCTCACTGAATTTTCGCGCTCTTGGAGAGGTTATGGCGAGCGCAGAGAAGTTGGATATTTTCAGCTTTAAGCGATGTTCCACCTTTGGAGTAAGGAACTATGTGATCAAAATGCAATTCGTCTGTTGCGCCACATGTGACGCAGCGACCACCATCTCGCGCCCAAACCTCTAATTTAACACTTGTCGGGATAACTCTGCTGCGATCAGCTGTTCTGTCAGGGCTATCCTCTGCATTTGCATCAATGTCTGCGCTTTCAATAGCAACGAGCTTAAACTTAAATACAGACCTAATCCCGTCGTGTTCTAACCATGAATCAGTTAGATGAAAATAACCGTTGTCAGACCAGATACCAGCTTTAATCTTTTCATATACTTGCACTATATCAGGGCCTTTTGAACCGTTCTTACAACCCTGGGCTGCCGCATGAAACTTACCATTTTCTGTCAGGTCCCCACCCGGTAGACGTTCTGGCTGGTCTATTTTCTTCGGGTCTGTAATTCCCCTTCTTTTAGGCACATCATGCCCTTCATAAATTAGGACTGCGCCTTCCTCCTGAATTTCATCTCGATAAGGAGCGTTTGGGCGAACCGACATCAGAATGACAGAGTGCCTCCCGTTAAGTCGGAAATTCATACCGCGTTGCAGACTTGTACCCTCACGCAGACACATGTCTATGTATGAGATAATATTACCTCTCAAGGACAGCTCCTTATTTTATAAACTACGCAGCTTGACTCAACTTGGCGCTGGCCAGTCGGTTCAGGCTGACACCCGCTTCGGCCGCTTGCATCGCCAAGTGACGATGCACCTCAGGAGGTATCCGCACCATAAACTTACCGCTAAACTGACGAATGGCGATCGGCTCCGGCACTGCTTCGTGGTTGGCAACCATATCGGCAATAACCTCGGCAACCACGGCTCGAATCCCCTTCAACGCCGCTTCCTGGCTATCTGCCAGCCAGCTTAAGCTTGGAAACTCAGAGCATAACCCGATATATTCGCCGTCCTCTTCTGACCAGGTTACCCGGTATGTATATTTGTCATCATGCTTGTGTGCCATGTTCAACCTCCATCCGTTCAATCGCCCGCAACACCTGCTTTACTTGATACGTCTTTGCCCGTCCCTTGTCGTTTTGAATATTCACCCGTGGATCACCGCTCCATGGTGTCTTGTAGACCCGATGACTGCCGCCGGTCTGCCGTGACTGACCAAAATAATGGTCGCACACCTTGCACAGGTCGTTGAAACGAACCCCACCCGGATTACTCCGCATGGCCGTTATAATGTCAGTTATGGTTGACATGGACTTATAGTATCAATAATGATATCAATGGTCAACCTTTCACACACACCACGTATTTCAGATAACGCCCCTCGGGGAAGGTGACCGGGTAGGGGAAATCCGCCGGCTGACCCTGCTGCTCGATCACCCGCAATTCACACCCGGCCTGTAGTGCGCCACGGCGCAGCTCTTTCAGGTAGTCGGCCAGGTCGGTCTTCTGGTGGTTAGAGGAACAGATCAACAAGCCGCCATCGACCAGTAGTGCCAAGCAGGCTGCCACCAAATCACTGGTGCCGCCGCGGGTGGTGAAGCGCCCCTTAGCGGTGGTGGAGAAGGAGGGCGGGTCCATCAGGATGACCTCGAAGCGTTCCTTGTTCGCTGCCAGTTCAACCAGCTTGGCCTGGCAATCCCCCACTAGGAAGCGGTGCTGTTTGGGGTTGATCCGGTTGGCGCCAAAGTTGGCCCGGTTCCAGTCGGTGTAGCTGGCCGAGACATCCACCGAGGTGACCTGGCTGGCCCCGGCCGCAGCGGCGGCCACCGAGAAGGCGCCGGTATAGGCGAACAGGTTTAAGAACCGTTTGCCGTGCACACGGGGCATCAGGTTACGACGGTTCTGACGTTGATCCAGAAACAGACCGGTATTGAGCCCTTGCTCCAGTGAAACCATGAAGTTCAGGCTGTTTTCCTGCACTTCCAGCCGTTGTGGGACAGGGGAGCCGGCCAGCAAACGACCATAGTTTTTACTATCGCTGACCGCCTCCAGTTCGCGAGTGTTCTGGGGACGGGCCTTTTCATAGATGCCGGTCGGATGCACCAGCTCCTGCAGGATCGCTGTTATTAATTTCAGGTGCGGCCGCCAGCCCTCGCAGTAGAGCTGTATCATCAGGTAATCGGCATAGCGGTCCACGGTCAGGCCGGGCAGGCCGTCCCCCTCTGCATTCACCAGCCGGTAGGCGTTGGTGCCGCTCAGATCAAGGTACTGCTCGCGCAGGTCGATGGCGGCCTGCAGCCGTTTTTTCAGCCAGGGCCGATCCAGCTGCATCGGCTTCGTCGACATCACGCGCGCCACCACCCGGTCGGCCGGGTCCAAAAGTGCCGTTGCCAATGCCGTGCCCCGCTCGTCGGTCAGCTGTACCAGCTCACCGGCTTTACGCGTGGGCCACCGCTTGGTGAAGCTGTCGCTAATCACCCAAGGGTGCCCCAGTTCCAGCATCCTGACCGTTTCTGGTCCTACGATTCGTTGTTGCATACGCACTCCAAACAGGAAAGGGACCACCTCGGCAGTCCCTTTCGTTCAGTCTATCAGCTTACCGGTATCATGCAATCACGATCCGGGCAAAGCGGCGCTTGCCGATCTGGGCGACGTACTCGCCAGCGCTTGTTAGCTCCAGGTTGGCATTGCTGACCTTTTCGTTGTTCAACTTGACCCCGCCCTGGTCGATGGCACGACGGGCCTCACCGTTGGACTTGGTCAGGCCGGCCTCGGTCAAGGCCTTGGCCAGCGAGACCGGACAATCGGCGGCTGCGTAGCTGACCTGGGGCATCTCGTCCGGTATCTCGTTCTCCTTGAAGCGCTTGACGAAGTTCTCCTCGGCCAAGTTGCCGCTGCCGGCGCCGTGGAAGCGGTCCACCAGCTCGCGGCCCAGGGCCTTCTTGGCCGCCATCGGGTGCACTGAGCCATCGGCCAATCCGGCCTTGAGCTGTTCGATCGCTGCCAGGCTCTGGTCGGAGAGCAGTTCGTAGTAACGCAGCATCAGCTGGTCGGAGATCGACATTACCTTGCCGAAGATCTCGTCCGGTGCCTCGCTGATACCGATGTAGTTACCCAACGATTTCGACATCTTGTTGACGCCGTCCAGGCCTTCCAGGAGCGGCATGGTCAACACGCACTGGGGGGGCTGACCCCATTCCCGCTGCAGTTCGCGCCCCATCAGCACGTTAAACTTCTGATCGGTACCGCCCAGCTCCACGTCGGCCTTCATGGCCACCGAGTCGTAACCCTGGATCAGGGGGTAGAGGAATTCGTGGATTGCTATCGGCTGCTGGCCGGTGTAGCGCTTGTGGAAATCGTCCCGCTCCAGCATACGGGCCACGGTGTATTTTGAGGCCAGGGCGATCAGACCGCCGCAGCCCAGGTCGTTCAGCCAGGATGAGTTGAAGACCACCTTGGTCTTCTCCGGGTCGAGGATCTTGAAGACCTGCTCCTTGTAGGTTTCGGCGTTGCGCAGCACATCTTCCCTGGTCAGCACCTTGCGGGTCTCGGACTTGCCGGTGGGGTCGCCGATCATGCCGGTGAAGTCGCCGATCAGGAAGTGCACGTCATGGCCCAACTGCTGGAACTGACGCAGTTTCTGGATCAGCACGGTGTGGCCCAGGTGCAGGTCCGGCGCGGTGGGGTCAAAACCGGCCTTGATGATCAACGGCCGGCCGGAGGCCAGCTTGTCTTCCATCTCCTTCTCAACCAGCAGTTCGACACAGCCGCGTTTGATGACGGCCATCTGTTCGGCAACGGTTCCGCTCATTCCTCAATCCTCACTCATATCAACAGGGTACGTTAATTCTCTCGATGCTGACCGCCTTACCGCTGGCAGCCTCGATGCCGATCACCACGGCGTTGATCCGCAGGTCCTTCTTGGGGACGTCAAACTTGACCGGCTGCTGGGTCAGGAAGCGCTTGATGGCCTGGTCCTTGTCGATGCCGATCACTGAATCAAAGGAACCGGTCATGCCTACATCACTGATGTAGGCGGTGCCACCCGGCAGGATCCGCTCATCAGCGGTCTGCACATGGGTATGGGTGCCAACCACCGCCGAGACCCGACCGTCCAGGTACCAACCCAGGGCCGACTTCTCCGAGGTGGCCTCGGCGTGGATGTCCACTAGGATGACGGCGGTCTCTTTTTTGAGCTGTGCCACCTCGCTATCGGCACAGCGGAAGGGGCAGTCCAGGTTCTTCATGTAGACCCGCCCCTCCAGATTGAGCACCCCCACCTTGAGGCCGGCGTTGGTCTCGACGATCGCCGAGCCGCGACCCGGCGTGCCGGGGGGATAGTTCAAGGGGCGTATCAGGCGGGTCTCGCCATCCAGAAAGCCGCTGTTGTCCTTCTTGTCCCAGATGTGGTTGCCGCTGGTCAGCAGCACGACCCCCTGACGATACAGCTCGTCGGCGGTCTCGCGGGTGATGCCGAAACCGCCGGCCGCGTTCTCGCCGTTGGCGATCACCAGGTCCACGGCATGCTTGTCCACCAGCCGGTGCAGCTCACGGCCCAAGGCGCTGCGACCGGGGGCGCCGACCACATCGCCTATGAATAAAATTCGTACTGACATTTATCGTGCGTATTCCGTTGCCCTGGTCTCACGAATCACGTTGACCTTGATCATGCCGGGATAGGTCATCTCGCTCTCGATCTTCTTGGCGATGTCCCGGGCCAGCAGCACCGACTGCTCGTCGGTGACCTGCTCGCTGGAGACCATCACCCGGATCTCGCGGCCGGCCTGGATGGCAAAGGAGTTCTGCACCCCCTGGAAGGAGGTGGCGATCCGCTCCAGATCCTCCAAGCGCTTGACGTAGGTCTCCATCATCTCGCGCCGGGCACCGGGACGGGCGCCGGACAGGGCATCGGCGGCCTGCACCAGCACCGCCAGGATGGTGGTCGGCTTCTCGTCCTCGTGGTGGGCGGCGATGGCATGCACGATCTTGGGTGATTCTCCGTACTTGCGAGCCAGGTCGGCACCGATCACGGCGTGGGAGCCTTCAACCTCATGGTCAACGGCCTTGCCCAGGTCGTGCAGCAGGCCGGCCCGCTTGGCCTGCTTGACGTTGATTCCCAGCTCGGCGGCCATGATACCGCAGAGGAAGGCCACCTCCAGCGAGTGCTGGTAGACGTTCTGGGTGTAGGAGGTACGGTACTTGAGGCGGCCGATCAGTTTGAGGATCTCGGGGTTGATGCCATGGACACCCAGATCGAAGGCGGCCTGTTCGCCGGCCTCCTTGATCGCCTTTTCCACTTCTTCTTCCGACTTGGCCACCACCTCTTCAATCCGGCCGGGGTGGATACGGCCGTCGGCCAACAGTTTCTCCAGCGACAGGCGGGCCACTTCGCGACGTACCGGATTGAAGCCGGACAGGATCACCGCCTCCGGGGTGTCGTCGATGATCAGGTCGATGCCGGTGGCAGCCTCCAGGGCGCGGATGTTACGGCCTTCACGGCCGATGATGCGACCCTTCATTTCATCGGAGGGCAGCGGCACCACCGAGACGCACTTCTCGGAGACGTACTCGCCGGCATAGCGCTGGATGGCCAGGGCCATGATCTCCTTGGATTTCTTGTCGGCAGTCTCACGGGCCTCGTCCTCAATCAGCTTGATCCGCTTGGCGGCATCGTGACGGGCCTCACTCTCCATGGCCTCCATCAGCCGGTTCTTGGCCTCTTCGGCGGTCATGCCAGAAATCGTCTCCAGGCGGGACCTTTGTTCGGCCAACGAACGGTTTAACTCTTCTTCCTTGCTGTTCAGCGCCTGCTCTTTACCACTGATGGCCTGCTCTTTCTTGAGGATCTCCATCTCTTTCTGATCGAACAGGTCGGCCTTCTTGTCCAGATTTTCCTCTTTTTGCTGAATCCGCTTCTCCTGGTTGAGCAGATCCTTCTTTTTTTCCTTCAGATCGTTTTCGGCCGCCTCTTTGGCCTCCAGGGCCACATCCTTGGCCTTCAGTTCCGCCTCTTTGGTGATGGTGTCCGCTTCGCGGCGGGCATCTTCCAGCACCTTGGCCGCCAGGTCCTCGGCCTGCTTGACGATCCCTTCAGTGCTCTTCCTGCCAAAACGGTTTCCTGCTACATACGCCACACCAGCGACCGCAACGATCACCAGCGCCATAATAATACTGGTTGTTATCATCTGCTACCTCCTCATATATGATCATCCGACCGCGTGAAACGATCGGTTACCGCCATCTGTACTGCTCGCGACTCCGTTACCAGGCAGTGCATCCTGATATCATGCCCCTCGGCCGGGACCCGATCACACAACTGAAACTCATGGCACAGACCCACCAGAAACGGCAGCTGGCTCAGTCCGGCAAGGTACCGATCATAGTAGCCTTTGCCAAAGCCGACCCGGTGACCGCGCAGGTCGAAGGCCACCCCCGGTACCACCATCAGATCAGGGACTGTTTGCTCCTGTCCGGCCCCACGCGGGCAGGGTTCCAGAATGCCAAAGCTGCCCCGGTTCAACTGCTCGAGCGTCGTAACCTCATGAAACGCCAGCTGCTTGCCGCAGACCAACGGGTACCAGACCCGCTTGCCGGCCGCACGGGCAGCGGCAAACAACAGAGCCGTATCGATCTCGTTCTGCAGCGGTGCGTAGAGCGCCACCCGCCGGGCCTGCTGAAACAGCTCAAGCCCCAGTAGCCGTTCTTGGGCCTTCAGGCTGTGGTCTTGCCACTGCTCACGGCTGAGGTTCGAACGCCGGGCAAGCATGCTGCTGCGTAGACTGCGTTTGGGCATGGCGCCCTCATAGCTCTTGGCAAACGGATGGGGAGTTGCCCGGGAATACCGGGGCACGATCACTTCAGGCGGGACCAGGAGAAGGGCGCGGCTCAGCCAACTGCAACGACATGAACAGCTCGACTGCCTCTCCGCTGGTGCGGATATATAACCGTGCGGAATATCAGCAAGCAGGCCAGCGGCGTTGCACCTGACTACTGCTGATGGCGCTACGTGAAACGCAATGGGTATATATATCAAGTCTCCCTGAAGAGACCGTGTACTCAGAGGGCGGCTTCGATCCGCCCCAACAATTCCTGCAACCTGTTATCCAGCGAGCCAAGGTCGGTTGTGCCAGCCTGCTGCGAAAGGTACTGCTCAGCAAGGTTTAAAAGCGCCAGGGTAACCACCAGCTGGGGGTCGGCCGCCGACAGCTTAGCCCTGATTTCATTAATGCGCTGGTTGACGAAGGTCTCGACCTGCCGCACCGCAGCCTCCGGCGCCGAGCTCTTGACCGGTATCTCCCGCCCCAGGATCGTCACCAGATGGGTCTGCTTCACGGTCTCAGACGCCCTCAAGCCGGCTCAGGATGGCATCAATCCGCCCCTTGAGTGCTTCTCGCTCCTGCAGCAGGCGTTGATTCTCCTCGACCAGCAGCTGGTGTTCCTGTTTCAAGGCGCTGTGCCGTGCAATCAAGTCACTGATTTTATTATCAAGCTTCTCAAACAGATCGGCGCTCACGCGGACCACTCCTTGTAAAGGTGGATTAATATATTGATTTTCCTGAACAAAGTCAAGCGGCATTTGGACAAAGTCCCGCGCCTGGCGGCGTGTCTTACCGCTGGAAGAGGGCATCCACAAACTCCTGCGGATCAAAATCGCGCAGGTCGTCAATCCCTTCACCGACACCGATGAAGCGGACCGGCAGGCCATACTCATGAGAAACCGCCACCACCACACCGCCCTTGGCGCTGCCGTCCAACTTGGTCAGGGCCAGACCGGTCACCCCGGCCGATTCCTGGAAGATACGGGTCTGATTGAGGGCGTTCTGTCCAGTGGCGGCATCCAGCACCAACAAGGTCTCGTGGGGGGCGCCGGGGATCTCGCGGTCGATCACCCGACGGATCTTCTTCATCTCCTCCATCAGGTTGACCTTGGTATGCAGCCGGCCAGCGGTGTCCACGATCAGCAGGTCAACTCCCCGTGCCAGGGCCGCCTTGCAGGCGTCAAAGGTCACCGCCGAGGGGTCGGCCCCTTCCTGATGACGGATCAGCTCCACCCCGGCCCGTTCCGCCCAGACACCCAACTGCTCGGCAGCAGCGGCCCGAAAGGTGTCGGCGGCAGCCAACAGCACGGTACGCCCTTCAGCAACATAGCGAGACGCCAGCTTGCCGATGGTGGTGGTCTTGCCGACACCATTGACCCCCACCACCAGCAGCACAAACGGCTTGGCAGCGGTTATGTTCAGTGGCCGGTGGTGCGCCTGCAGTTTGCCGAACAGCTCCTGTTTCAGCGCATCCCGCAGTGCCGCGCCGTCTTTGAGCTCATTGCGGGACAGACGCTGTTCCAGGCTGCGGGTCAATTCCATGGTGGTCTTGACCCCGATGTCGGAGGTGATCAGGATCTCTTCCAACTCCTCCAGGGTATCGGCATCAATCGTTTTTTTGCCTAGCACCAGGGCGTCGATCCGCCCCACCAAGCCGTCGGTGGTCCGTTTCAGGCCATTTTTAAGCCGCTCAAACAGACCGGCCATTACAACTCCTCCTTCAACTGCGACACGGCCCGATTGAAATGGAAACGGGCCAGCCCCAACGGACAGGGGCGTTCCACCTGAAGGACCAGCGAGTAATCCTTGTCTATGGCGCCAATCAGCAGATGCTGTCGCTCTGCGCTGACTACCACGTCCTCGATCAGCCCGCCCGCGCTTTCACCCCGAGTCTCCCGCAAGCGGGAGAGGATGATCCCTTTGTGGGCCCCGACAAAGCGTATGTCGTAGGAGTCACAGTGGCAGTACTCCTGCACCGCCTCCCCCTCCCAATCCACCAGGACCGCCCCCACCGCGTGGGGTACAGTCTCCACCAAATCCTTCAAAATCTGATTAAACGGCATAGCTGACAAAGCTCCTTACTGAGTCATCACTGCAATCGCACCGAGACGATCTTGGAAGCGCCCGGTTCTTCCATGGTAACACCGTACAGCGTGTCGGCAACTCCCATGGTAGCCTTGTTGTGGGTGATGATAATGAATTGTGATATGGCGCTCATCTCACGCACCATCTCGTTGAAGCGACCGATATTGGCGTCGTCCAGCGGCGCATCCACCTCGTCCAGCAGACAAAACGGGGTCGGCTTGATCAGGAAGATCGAGAAGATTAAGGCCACGGCGGTCAGGGCCTTTTCTCCGCCGGACATCAACATCACATTGGCCAGTTTTTTGCCTGGCGGCTGCACGATGATCTCGATACCGGTTTCGAGCAAGTCCTGCTCGTCGGTCAGCTTCAGTTCGGCCCGTCCCCCGCAGAACAGACGCGGAAAGACCTCGCGGAATTTGTCGTTGACCTGGTTGAAGGTCTCCAGAAACCGTTTGCGGGTAGTACGATTGATCTTCTGGATCGCCTGCTGCAGGTCGTGCAGCGAGGTCTCCAGATCGGCCTTCTGGGCGGCGAGGAAGTCGTAGCGCTGTTCCATACCGGCGAATTCTTCAATCGCCATCAGATTGACTTCTCCCAGTTCGTCCAGTTGTCGCTCCAGGTCAGCCTGACGCGTGCGGGCCGCAGCCTCATCCAACTCTTTGTCGACCAGTCGCTGCTGGGCATCTCCCAACTGGCAGCGGTAACGGTCCTGTAGTGACTGCTCCAGGTGTTCCAGTTGCATGGTCAAGGTTGAATACCGGAGGGTCAACTCCGACTGCTGCTGGCGAATGACGTCGTTTTGCTGGCGCAGGTTGCGCGCTGCAGTCTCGGCAGCGGCCAGCAGGCTGCCGGCCAGATCAAACCGCTCGCGGGCCTCCTTCAGCTGACGGTCCAGTTCGACCTGCTGCGTCAGCACGATTTGCAACTGCTGCTCGTCGGCCGCTATCTGACCGGTCAGCTGTCCGCATTGGGCGCCGGTCTCCTGTTGGTCCGTCTCCCCCTGCTTCAGGCGACTGTCCAGATCAGCCAGCTGGGTGGTTGCCATGCTTGCGTTGCGCTGCAGCGACTCCAGTTGCTCCTTGAGGGTGGCCACCAGTACCCGCTGCGCTGTCAGTTGATCGCGGGCCGACGCCAAGGCGGTTCTGCGCCCGTCAAGTTCCTGGACCAGACCCAGGCCAGCCTGCTCGGCCTGCCTGGCCTGGGCTTCAGCCAATTCCAGCTCACGGGCCGCATCAGCGCGTTCTGCCTCAAGGGAGGCTCGTTCTTCAGCAAGGTTCGTCTGCTCCAGGTTGTGCAGCTTGATCCGTTCCTGCACCCGGCCAGCCTCCAGCTCCCCCTGCTGCAGGTCTTTCTGCAGACCGGCCTGCTCCAGTTCCAGCCGATGCAGGTTACTGCGGGCCGCCAGCAGCTCGCGGGCCACGTCTTGTTGCCGTTGACGAAGGCGCTCTCGTTCAGCCTGCGAACGCGCGACCTGCTGTTCCAGGGCGGCAACGGCAAGCTCCAACTCCTTAATCTCACGTTTTTTATGAATGATGCCGGCTGCCACCGGTTCGCTGGCGCCACCGGCCACCAGCCCCCCCAGCGAGACCAGTTCGCCGCTGCGGGTGACGAACTGCAACGCAGGGTGCTGACGAGACAATGTCAGGGCCGTCGCGAGATCATCGCAGACATAGACCGTGGCCAGCAGCTGGGAAAGTAGCCCCCGTACCGTATCGGCAACCGTCACCTTACCGACCAGCGGTTCTGCACCCGCCACGGGTTGCGGTGGCGGCGCCTCAGCCAGCGGTAAGGCCAGCATGGCGCGACCGCTACCCTGCTGTCGCAGATACTCCAGGCCCGCCAGCAGGTCGGCCTGCTGTGTGCAGACAATCACCTGCAGCCGGTCGGCCAGCACCGCCTCCAGGGCGGCTTCGTACTGCTCAGCCACTTCCAGATGATCGGCCAACATACCGTTTAATCGAGGTTTAAGCGCTGACTGTCTGAGCAAGGCCTGCACACCGGTGCCATAGCCGGCGAGCTGCGCCTCCAGTTCAAGCAGCGATTTGAGGCGTGAGCCGATTCTGCTCAGCTGGTCGCGGGCCGTCTGCCAGGCCTGCTCAGCCTCCGGCAACTGCGTGGCGACCGCCTGCTCTTCTCCCGCCAATCGGGACAGTTCCTGCTCGGCCCGCACCCGTTCATCCGCCTTGCGCTGCAGGGCAGCAGCGAGCTCCGCCTGACGGGTGGCGCCCTCGGCAAGACGGCTCGTCAGCTGCTGCTGTTCCTGCTGCTGTCGCTCCAGCCGTTCGGCAAGCGCGTTCAGACGTTTGCTGGCCTGGTCAATCCGGCTGCGACACTGGCTGGCTGCCCCTTGGGCGGCGAACTGCTCACGACGTTGGGCCTCCAGACCTTGATTAGCCGCTTCAAAGGCCTGCTCCTGTTCCTGTTGGGTCGCCTGCGCACTGACGACCAACCCCTCTGCAGCAATCAACTCGCTTGCCAGTTGTTGCTGCCGCTGTTGCAGCCCGGTCTGTTGGGTCTGCAACTCTTCGCGCCGCAGCCGTATAGCTGCCAGCTCACCATCCAACCTGGCCAACCGCTCTGTTAGCCGCTCCAGCTCCTTGCGTCGAAAACCAAGCCCACTCTCTGCACCGCTGGCATCACTGCGTACCCGGTAACTCTGCTCCTGTACCGACGCCAGCAGCTGTTCCTCCTCCAGTACTGCTAGTCGCTGCCGCTCAGTCTGGGTCTCGGCAGCGCTGGTTGCCCCCAGCAATTCTCGCATCCGATCTTGCAACGCCGTCAGATCAAGCTCCACCTGGCTGCGCTCCTGCTGCAATGCAACGGCCTGCCGCACCGCAAATAGCAGATCGATCTCCCGCAACTCTTCGCGCAGTTCCCTGAATTTTTCTGCCTTCTTGGCCTGCCGCTGCAGTGCATTTAGCTGTCGCTTGATCTCACCGAGCAGATCACTCAGTCGAGCCAGATTCAGACGGGTGCCTTCGATCTTTTTGAGTGCCAGCTGCTTACGGGCCTTGTACTTGGTTACCCCGGCCGCCTCTTCGATCAGTAGCCGCCGCTCCTCGGGACGGGAGTGCAGCACCTGGCCGATCTTGCCCTGCTCGATGATCGAATAGGCCTTGGTGCCGACCCCGGTATCCATAAACAGCTCGGTAATGTCCAGCAAACGGCAGGGGGTCTTGTTGATCAGGTAGTCGCTCTCACCGTCCCGGTACAGGCGACGGGTGAGCTGAATCTCGTTGAACTCCAGGTATTTGGCTGGAGCACGGCCGTCCTCGGTGGAGAAGACCAGCGATACTTCGGCCATGCCCAACGACTTGCGGTTGTCGCTGCCGGCAAAGATCACATCTTCCATCGCCTTGCCGCGCAGGTTCTTGGCCGATTGCTCGCCCATGCACCAGCGGATGGCATCAACGATGTTGGACTTGCCGCAGCCGTTGGGACCGACCACACCGGTCACCCCCTGCTGGAAGTCCAAGACCACCTTGTCGGCAAAGGATTTGAACCCTTGTATTTCGAGTCGTTTGATTTTCACAGTATGATGGTGTTATCTAAAGTCTTGTATCTACAATAAACCTGTTGTCTCACGTTGCCTGGTTTGATATCCTATTTACGTCACGCTCGCCACTATTTGGACACTGAGTTGGACACTACAGGAGGCATACATGCCGCGCTTAAAAATAACCAAGGCCAACCTGAAAGAGATCGTCAAGCCAATCACTGGCCAGGTGGATTATTTTGATACAGAGCTTGCAGGCTTCGGCGTCCGGGCGACCAAGGAGGCACTAACTTTCTTTGTGCGAGCTCGGCAGCGCGGCACCAACAAGAAGCCATTTATACCCATTGGCGCCTTCGGCCTCTATACCTGTGAACAGGCCAGATCAAAAGCAACCAACCATCTTTTGCAGCTAAAAGAGGGTAAAGACCCGCACCCCGATCGGCAGCCGGAAAATGAGACAATAACCGTTGCCGACCTTTACCGTCAATATATCACTACAAAAAAGACTCTATCGGTGGCCACTATACGCCAGTATAACGCCTGGATGAAGAATCACTTTGGGGATTGGCAGGCACTACCGTCGGACACTATCACTGGCAGCATGGTTTTAGATCGACTTGAACAAATGGAGATCATTAACGGGAAAGCCCAGGCAATTAATGCCGTGAAGCTGCTCAGGTCCCTGTTTCGGTTTGGCATGGCGATATATCCCTCAGCAATCAGCAAAAACCCCGTGGACGGCGTCCGGGAGGTCCGCGAACGGGATTGGGCGAAGCGCAAGCGTCGCACCACCTTTATCAAGCCTGAAGACCTGCCTGTATGGTTTAAGGCGGTAGAGTCCTACGACAACCCAAAAGGGCGGGACTACATGCTGCTGCTCCTTTATACCGGCCTCAGACGTAACGAGGCCACCAGGCTCAAATGGTCAGACATCGATTTCAGGCACAAAACTTTTTCATTCGTACCCGAAAAGAAAAGGGGGGAGCGCCCCGAGGATGACCGCGTGACCATGCCTATGTCTGATCAGCTGCACAAACTACTGCTGAAGCGTCGAGGTGTTGGGTATGAGAATGAATATGTTTTCCCGGGCAAGCACCCGGCTCCGTGCCTGAGCAACCCCGACAACTACAAGCGGGATATCATAGTAGCAACCGGCATCCAGTTTTGCTTCCATGACCTGCGGCGCACCTTCATTACCATAGCCGAGAGTCTGGACATACCGCACTACTCGCTGAAGGCGTTGCTGAATCACAGCATGGGGAGCGATGTTACCGGCGGATACATCCAGATCACGCCGGAGAGGTTGCGGGAACCGATGCAAAAGATTGCGGACAAAATCACGGAGATGTCCTCTGTTTATCTGCGGGAAAAAGAGCCGCTGCTTGCGTCATGATCATCTATAGCTTATGATTAGTCACCATCCCGTGCATGCAGTTCATCATATACACAAAACACAAGATATTGTGGTATCGCTTCAAAAAAACCGATATGTGCGGTTGAAGAAAATTTTCGACGGTGATATTTTACCTATAGGTTAAATGTGCTCATAAAAAGCCTGATACCAGCCGAACTGAACAGTACTTGGCAGGTTGTAGCCATCTGCGAGAGCCGCGACAAATGCCAGGTTGATGACTTCCTTTCGTCAGTCGGATCCAATTTGGAGAAAAGCGCAAAGGGCATGCGGCAGCTCTTGGCAATGGTTGCAGTTAGAGGACCTCATAACCTTCCAACAGACTTAAGTCACACTATAGCAGATGGTATTTGGCAATTTACCAAAGGCCGCCTAAGAGTTGCTTGGTTTTACGACGGCATAAAGGTCGTTGTGTGCTGCCAAGCAGCCACAAAGAAGTCACAAAAAGCCCCGAAGCAATTTATCGACACGGCTGTTGCCTCCATGCAAGAATATAAGCTTCAAAAGGCTAGAGGCAACATAAGAGAACTACCAGAGGGGGAATAAAATGTCAGTTGCTAAACTGATAAAGCAAGATATGCAGTGCAATGAGTTTTGGGCCGGAGTTGCTAAGCTCGAGTTTGTTGTCGCACTAAACAAGGCCATGACTGAAAAAAATATTACAAAGTCTGATCTTGCTCGCCTTATTGACAAGAGCCCTGCTTATATAACCAAAATTATGTCAGGCGATACAAATCTTACTATCGAGAGCATGGTTATGCTCGCAAGGGCTGTAGGGTTGAAGTTTACCCCAACTCTTGCAGTGGAGCCGGTTTCTAGCTCCGCTACAAAAGTTGTAAGCATCGCTTATAGAGCACTGCCGGAGCAACAGGTATATCGTTATGCCCAAGGTTAAACAAACGCCAGAGATGTACCAATTCAGCCTGACAGATTCGCGCTTGCTGGCGGCCAATTTCACTATAAACCAGCAAGTTAACCCTCAAGAGGAGATTGCTATTGATAGTAGAATTACTATCGATCATGCTTGGCAAGAATCAAACAGTTCAATCAATCTAGCGCTCACGGTAAATGTCTCTGGTGATAACGCACCGTTTTCACTTGATGTGACGATGGGCGGAATCTTTAAATTCAAAACTGCACTAAGCGAAAAAGATCAGATTGATCACGTCGCCGAGATCAACTGTGCTTCAATTCTTTTTCCATTTTTGCGTGAAGTGGTTGCCGATTTAACCAGGCGTGCTGGCTTTACGCCACTGCTATTGCCTCCTGTCAACTTTGTAGACATCTACCATAAAAACCATTCCCAAAAATAGCAGCTGCAGCCCCTCATCGAGGGACTTTTTTCCAAGGACGTTGATTTACTGCAGCCTAAAACGAACCAGGAAGGGACCATGAAAGGCTGTGATTGCGAGATTTGTAAGCACTGGGCGGCTGCTCAGTCAAATGATTTTCCCTGCGAAGAGTGCGATGGCAAGACGTATTTTGAGTATGCCCCCCCTGAAAGCGACAACCAATGACTCTTGACCAGGAAGACATTGAAGCCATTGCAGATGCCGTGTTTGCCCGTATCCATCGAGCCGAATCAATCCGACGCGATGCAGAGTTTGAGGTGAGCCTTGGCTTCGAGGAGATGAAACGCCGCGGGCATCAAAAGCTTATGGAGTCAAGACAAAGGAAAGTAAAAAAATAAACAAATGTGTGTGCGTTCTGCTTTTTGTCCCTATACCCCTATTCCTCGCTTCAAGGCATAAGCATTGGCCCTCGCTTCTGACTCCGCCTTGCAACACTCCTTAAGGGCTTGCACGCCACCATGGGCATAGGCAACCACCATTCTGTTCCATCTATCATCAGCCCCCGGCGAGGAATGATCCAGTAGCAATAGCAGTCGGTCAAGTTTAGCCTCGATGCGGTCAAACTGTTGTTTCTCAACTGGGTCAAGCATGGGCAGTGGTCCTCACTTTTAGAAGTTCACATATCGATCAGGATTCCCCCGCGCCCCCGATGATCAAGACGTCCCGCTGTGCAAACCTGTGCGCCGAGGCGTACGATGGTGGCGATCTCGCCGCTATTATTACCTTCCAGAATAAAATCTATTGTAACCAAACTTGGCAACCGCAGAACAACATCAAGTCTTGTGCCACCCCTTGATGGCTACCACAAAACTTCGCGGGTCCTCTCTGGCCTGCTTGAACTGAGGGTAATTCGACCCCCGAGGTCTGACTACGAATCAATTATTTCTGATCGCGGAGAAATGGAGAGACGGGAAATGACAGTCGGTTTTCCCTGTTTGGTGATCTAGTGGCATGAAGACCAGGCGCCGGAAAACAGCGCCAGTTTTGTCAGCGCGTATATCCTTGGCAGCTAAAACCCCAACAATATCAGCCCTTAACCGTTTAACCTGTCTTAACTTGCGCCGGTTAAGGATTTTTGTTATCAATATCAGCTGCTTAACCAACTAACCCGACTAACTCAGCAAACCAATATAAGGGGGCATACACTTACAGATTTACAAATTTTCGTCCCCGTTACCCTTCCGCTTAAAATTGTCGTCATTCTTGCAATACTCGAGAGCATCAAAAAGTATTCCTGATAACTTCATTAGGTGTTCAGGTTTGGCTAGGGCAATAGTGTTGTTTGGCTGCACCGATAGCCCGGCCCTAGCGGCCTGCTTTACCCTTTCAAGCGTCATCGGGATATTGAAGCTGATGTAAGGCGTGGATTTGTCTCCGTGGTATCGCAATAGCCAGCGATTGTTTTTACCTTGGTAGCAGACTGAATAGTAACTCTCGGTATCTTTCCCAACCACCTCTGATTCTTCCACCTTGCCGTCGAGTATCGCCTGCACAATGGTCAATACCCTCCGTTCCGCGTCCGTAGTGACGATCTTAGGGTTGGCCGGATCCGTGACATCACAGCCAGGGGAGACCCGGCCTGCGATGGTGTTTGGTTCAGACGCCTGGACAGGTACAGGAGCGGTAAGTCCACCAACCACCACCTTACTGATTGCTTCTACTAAGGCCTGTTTTACTATAGGGGCAAAGGTGTCTACCTGTTTTTGTGTCAACCGGCCCACGACATCTGATCTGCCAGCCACAAACCTGATAAAGTCCGCGTCTGGCTCCCGCAAGCAGGCCTCCACCGTCGCGGTAAAGGTCTCAAGGAGTGTTTGCTCTTCAGCAAAACTGCGTAATCCATCTGGATTAAACCTATCGTATCTGAAACGAGAAAGCTTTTCCGTATCTGAATCTGAGAGCGATTCGAAGTCAATCACAAGAAAAGGGGTGGTGTCCATGATGTTGGTATGCTTCTGATCGCTATAAAAGCGCCATTCACGACCATTGGTGATGGCTGCCACCGACACACCGGGGGTGCTATTGAAATATCTGGCCAGCTGGCTAGTATGATTACCAAGCTTATCTGCACATGATTTGGCCTCTATAAACATAACCGGGTTACCCGCCACAAAAAGGGCATAATCCACCCTCTCGTTAGCCTTAATACCTGGCAGGTTGGCGCCATATTCAGCTTGCACCTTGGTTGGATCGTAGGAGCTGAACCCGAGAGCATCCAGAAAAGGTAAGATAAGTGCCTGTTTGGTAGTCTCTTCTGTAGTGCAGTGGGAGCGCATGTTTTTGATATGTTCTGCGTGGCGGATAAGTCTGTCTTTAAAATCTGGCATAGGGTGTACTCCTGGCGGGGAGAATGAGTTGCATGAAACTGTAGCAAGGCTTTGATGCTTTGCAAGCTACCACCCTTGTTTTACATGGAAACATTCCTCTTCGAGTAAATGCTTATAGCCCAACCGTCTCTTGGCCAGCCCCTAATTTATGACTATGTAGCGACGGAGATAACGTCCTAATAGCTAAGGGACTTTACGACTGGATAAAATGTTTTTTATTTCATCAGCCAGTATGTTTTTGCCTTTAATTTCCAGCCCTTTATAAGGATTCAGCCCTGTCGCCCCCTCATAACGGTAATAATTCGCAAGAGAATTGATAACTGAAATTATGTTTGCAGCACTGTCACCTAAAGCAGAAATAAACTCTATTTCATTTGCTGCCTTTCTAGTCCCGTTTATAGCTTTGAGGAGGTCAAAAAGAATTATTTTTGAAACTAACGGCGCTAAATCCGATGGAAGATCAAGATTGTTTAATCCTTCCCTTTTGATGACAGAATCATAATCTGTCACCAACGGTTCTTCCCCCCTCAGATACGCAACACTCACTTCAAAGTAATCCGCCAGTTTCTGCAAGGTAGCTGTTGTTGGCTCGCCAACACCTTTTAGGTAGCGCTGGATGCTCAAAAGAGCGACCCCAGACTCTCTAGCCACTGCGCGCTGGCCCTTCTGGGCAACACTCTCTTTAAGTAGCCGAACAACTTCTGGGTATGTAGACCCGCCACCTGCCGTCATTCGCACTCCAAAACACATCTGACTAAACTATAAGTCAAAAAGTATTGACAACACCATTAGTCATAAATATAGTGACTACATCGTTAGTCAGCAACTTAAATTATACGAAAGGAGACCAAATTATGTCCAAACAGAAGAACCAGCTGGAGATGGCGCAAACCGAGCCGATCCTAGGCGACCGCCTGTTGACTGTCCGAGAGACAGCTCAGCTTACCAGCCTTGCCGTCTCTACCCTCAACCGTGGCCGGGTATACGGTACGTCTGACCTGCCTGGTTATATCAAAATCGGCAAGTCAGTCAGATACCGACTGTCCACGGTCCAGGCCTGGATTGCCAACCGTACCGAGTACCAGCATACGAGCCAACAACAGGCTGCATAGGCCGGAAATGAGAGAGCTCTTGTTCATCATGATCCGCAAGGGTGATGCCATGGAGTCCTTCAAACTGTTTGTTCAAAAGACCTTCACAGACCGCTTCAACCACGAACTCAAAAGATCAGGGGTGACCAAATGAGCAACAGCCAAAATCAAACTGTACCTGACGTTTCACTGGGACTGGAACATATCCGCCATTACCTGGTGTTGGCAGATCAACAGCATGAACAGCTGCATGGTCAGTTGAGAAATGAGGCCAATATTGACGTCTCAAACCGCCTGGGATGGCTGCTGGCTGATCTGCAGGACATGGTGGAGGGAGTTCAAGCCACCCTCTACCCTGCCGACCAACAGGCAGCAGACACCAACAAAGGAGCTTAATCATGACGTTTGAAGGCCGGGTACCTGCATCAGTGCAACAGTTGGCCCAATCCCTGGAAGCCGACAGTCGAAGACGCACTCAACAGATGATTGATGATGCCGCAAATATATCCAAGAAGGAACCAATCCATATTGGCACCTTGATCCTACCAACCATCACTCAGATTTTACGGTTGGCGGATTCAATTTCTGCAGCCAACCAGTATGCAGCTGACCATGGCGATGAAACTCTTCGCCAGATGCTGCAGCAGATCAAGTCTCAGATGGATGATCTGCACCCCAGGTTTATTGAATCAGGGGAAGACCAACCAACCGAAACCACCTTGTAACGGTTTCAGATTTTTCCCCCTTTGTATTGGTTCGGGGAGTTAGCAGAGTTAGCCAGTTAAGTAGCTGACATTAATAACGAAAAAGCTTAACCGGCGCAAATCAAGATGAGTTAAACGGTTAAGCGCTGAAATTATTGATGTTTTGCCAGAACAAACGCCTTGAAACGGCAAAACCCCCTATCGGAGGCCACCGACAGAGGGTTCGCAAACAGCAAAAAAAACGGAATGGATTGTTTTATGTCTACCTCAAAAACTGAAAAAAGTAAAGCCAAAACAGCAACATCAGCCAAGGGCAAGGCTGCTGCCAAACCAACAGCAGCTGTTGAGCAGCCTGTTACAGCTGATCCGCGGGCATCAGAGCTAAACCAACCGGTGCAAACTTGCGCCGGTAGCAAGGCCCCCCTGGATATCGCGGCTGCAGTCGAAGCGAGCATACGTGAAGAAGCGGCCATATTCGGCGATCCTGCCGCCCACCCGCTGCTTTCAGCCGCCGCGAAGAAAGTTGCGCCACGGTTCGGGGATTATGTGGTCAAGCAGACAGGCGTCTATTACCTGCACAAACAGGAGCCCAAGGACGGCGAGGAGCCGGTGGTAAAAGAATTTTTTGTTTGTTCCTGGCTGATGCCGGTCGCCCTGGTGCGAGACACCCGCCAAGAAGGCTGGGGCATGCTGGTCCAGTTCCGTGATCATGACCAGCACCTGCACAGCTGGATCATGCCGATGAAGATGCTGAAGGCCGGCGCGGAAGAGATCAGGGCAGCTCTGCTTGACATGGGCCTGACCATTGCCACCAGCTACAAAGCCAAATCACAGCTGATGGATTTTGTGCTGGAAGCCAACCGCAAGCTGCAGCGCGATCCGTACGCCAGGGCCCGGACCACCTCCCAGACCGGCTGGATGCAGCTGCCCTCTGGCGAGCAGGTGTACGTAACCCCAGACCGGAGCATAGGGCAAACTTCGGAATTAGTTCATTACATAGGTGACGATGCTCACCGTTTCAGCACTGCCGGCACCATAGACGACTGGCAGTTTCACATAGGCACGCAAATCAAGGGCGACAGCCGACCGATGTTTGCCGTGTCGATCGGCTTTGCATCCGGCCTACTTTGGCTGTTGCAGATGGAAAACAGCGGCTTCAACCTTTTGGGTGACTCATCCATCGGTAAATCAACCATCCTCATCATTGCCGCTTCACTTTTTGGCTCCCCCCGCCAGGTAGTTACTACCTGGAACGCTACCAACAACGGCCTTGAGGCCATAGCTACCCTGTCAAACGATTCTTGCCTCATCCTGGATGAGCTGAAGCAATTGCCGTCTGAAATTGCCGGCGTGACTGCCTATCACATCCTGAACGGGAAAGGCCGCAGCCGGGCCAACCTTACCGGCGGGGCCAGGGGGGGGAATATCTGGCGCCTCAACTTACTTTCGTCCGGCGAGCTTGGCCTTACTGATCATTCAAGCGCTAAAGGTAGCAGATTGTATGCCGGACAAGAACAACGCCTGGCAGATGTCCCTGCAGATGCTGGTAAGGGCCTGGGGGTCTTCGATTCCTTAGGTGAATTCCCGTCAGCTCAGGCAAAAGCAGACAACCTCAAACAGGCGGCCCACCAGTACCATGGCACCCCTTACATCACCTTTATTACCAAAATTGCCGCAGATCCTGAAGCAGCCAAAGAAATGGCTAAAAAACTGATGGCTGAATTCTCAGCCACCAACCGCCCGAAAAATGCCGCCTCACAGGCCTTACGGATGCTGAACCGTTTTGCCCTGGCAGCAGCAGCCGGTGAACTGGCCACTATCTGGGGCATAACCGGCTGGAGTAAGGGGGGTGCATTCTGGGCAGCCAGTGTCTGTTTCAAGGCCTGGATTGCCCAGCGAGGCGGGACAGGCCAGCAGGAGCCGCAAGCGCTGCTTAAGCAGGTCTACAGCTTCTTTGAGGCCAACGGAGACAGCCGGTTCAAGCGCTTCTACCAGGGCAAACTGGTGGAAGACAAGGTGATCGACATGTACGGCTACCGCTTGGACCAGGTGGTAGCCACTGATCTGGTTGATGAGCGTCACACAGAATACTACGTGCTGCCCAACTCCTTTGCCCGGATCGTCCAGGGCTTTGATCCCCGTTTTGCCGCCAAGGTGATGGCTGAAAAGGGGCTCTTGTACAAGGGCAAACCTCAATCAACCCCGCATCAGCTGCCTGGACTGAAAGTGGCCAAATACTACCGCATCAACCTTGATGCTGCTGGCGATGATGAAGAACTGTAGCCGTCCATATCGTGAAAGTCCGCAGCCAGCCCCCACGGGCAGGCGGACTTCACCTTGTGGGCGGGTACCAAACTAACCCGAGAAAGGAACAGACATGGAAACGAAAAGAGAAATGCAACAGCAGCTTGTAGAACTGATGACCCAAGGCCCTGCAGAAACCCTCAACATCCTTCGCAAGGTCATACGGATTGGCCTGGATATTGAGTTGATGATTGTTGCTTTTGTGGGGACGCTTGAACCCCGAGCAGCAGAGCAGATGATGCAGGCGATACGCGCAGAGGCGGCAACAGGCGAGCCATTACCGGAACGCCGGGCGGTGAAGCAAGTATCCCCTATTGAACAGATAAAGCTCCTGCTGCTCGCTGATCTGCCGCCTGAAACCGCCATGTTGTTGATAGCTGATGTTGTGATGCCCAGGGAAACAGCGGCAGCAATCGGCGGCAGCATTGTTGACGGCGTGTGGGTCCCTGAAACGCTACTTGGCGATGTTAAGCCCCAGGCGGCCGCCAATGCCTAGGAACGTGCGAGGCCGTCAGAAGATGAGCATCACCGATGCAAAGCGGTGCATCTGCCCTCTCACCCGCAAGGGCGGTGAAAAGGGTGCCCGCTGCCTGGCTGAACGCTGCCCCCTATGGGTGAGTGATTTTCTGAAAAAGCCGGTCATTCATGGGGTGCCTTCAAGGTTCTTTGTGCCGTACGGGCACTGCTCGTTGTAGCTCTCCGCAATTTTGCGGAGACATATCCAGCGGCTCCGTGGGCCGCAGAAAGGAGTGTAGTAAAGTTTCACTCTGTTTTAAGCCAGATAAGGCCGAGAAGAGTTTCGGCATAGTCCTAATCTGGCTCCGGCTAAAACCGGATTCTCCTTTTACATGCCGAAACAGGGACACCAGGGCGGGAGGCCCCGGCTACGTGCCGCTAACCGCCCATATACAAAAAAACCATAAGGAGTTAATCCATGCAATTTCAAACTCAACCTAATACTCAAGCCCGAGCCGCTGTCGATCTGATGTGCCGTCGCCTAAGTTTGCCTGGTGTTGATGGCACTAGCTACAGAACATCTGGGGCATCAATACTCCCAGAAAAATTAACCCTTCGGGACCTAGCCCGAGTTTGCGTCGAGCAGGCCCCTGCTACTGAACGAGCAAACTGGTCGGATCGGTCTGATGTGGTTACGCGTGCTATGACCACAAGTGATTTCAGTGCCATACTTTCCGATGTAAGCAACAAGCAGCTTGCCACGTTATACGCGTCCCGCCTGCCAACTTTTACCCGGTGGGCATCACCTGGTAGCCTCCCTAACTTCAAACCTCTTGAGGTTTGCAGAGTTTCAGCCCCTGGTATTTTACCTGAACTGCGGGAATCTGATGAATATAAACTTCTAACCCTGGAAGATGGGGCTGAAACCGTCCAACTGAAAACCTTTGGGGGCATTTTGCCAATATCTCGCCAGGCTATCATTAATGACGACCTGGACGCGCTTAGCGACAGAAACCGGCTACTCGCTCAATCGGCTGGATTAACTCAAGCCAGCATTGCCGCCTCTGTACTATCTGGCAACAGTACTCTGTCTGATGGCAAGGCGCTATTTCATGTAGATCGCGGCAACCTATTCACCGGGTTAACTTCAGTATTATCGGCTGACAGCCTGGCTGAAGCTGTCGCTGCAATGCGTCGCTTTGCCGACACAAACGGCCAGCCCCTTGCGATTGAGCCTAAATTTTTAATTGTTGGTCCCGGTAATGAGCGCCTGGCATATCAGTTGGCGTATTCCGACGCAGACCCGACCAGCAACAATGCCGGCGCCACCAACTTCTTCAAGAAGTCCGTAGGCCTTGAAGTATTGGTGGATCCATTGATTGAGTCCTCCAGTCTAACTGCATGGTATTTGCTGCCTGACCCTGCCGTAGTTCCCGTTGTGCGTTATTTCACTCTCGATGGTGACAACCTTGCCCCCTATATCGAAGGCAAGGTTGGGTTCAACACGGACAATCTTGAACTTAAAACGAGGATTGACTTCATGGCGGCTGCCGTCGGGTATTTTGCTATCAAAGCAACTGGTCAAGCATAATTTGTCATCTAATTCACGGGAGGGGTAATCGCCCCTCCCGGAACTTTTAGAACAGTGAGAATGTTATGACCTCAACCGAAGCTGCAGCAAAAAGCTGCCCATTTGATCAGAAGCACCATTGCCAGGTTGCCAAGTGCATGGCCTGGCAGGCTACCAACGCCACAGAGGGCTTTTGCCTGTTGTTAAGCCGCAGTCGTACCGTGCTTGTCTCGCCCCAATCAGCTCAGCTTGGTGTTGCGCTGCAGGATCCTGTTGCCATATCAGCCAACCACCCGCTTGAAATCAGAATTGAGCAGCGTGAGTACGATTGCTTTGAAGTCCGTGTGAAAGAATAACATTAACCACATCCGGCCTGCCACCAGCAGGCCGCAACCAAACACCGAAAGGAACAATACCATGAAAAAGACCGCAACTATTACTATCAACGAGCGAGTTATCACCATCAACGAGCTGACCATGCGTCAGATCCTGGACTTCAAAGACAGGTTTTCAGCCCTCGACATGATGGCCAGCATGCAAGAGCTGGTGACCCTGCTGACTGATGCTACCCCTGATTTCCTGTTGAACCTGACTCCGTCTGAACTGCGTTCAATATTCGACAAGGTCAAGGAGGTAAACGCCGATTTTTTCGACCTGCTCCCGCTGGACGTGCTGCTGGCGGGGTACAGAGACATGGTGATCGAGACCGTGAGACAGAACTTATCAGCTCTGTCTGCAGGCTCATTACTGCCGGACACGGCCCTGCAGCATGGGGCTACGGCCTAAGCTATTTTAAGGCTGCCATGAGTGCGCTGGATAAAGAAGAGATGCAGCAGATGAAGCGGATCTCTACAGCCGTGCGTGCAGCCTCAACAGATGAGAAAGGATGGAGCAAGTGGCTGGCTATGTTTTAGCCAGCCACAGCTCGTTTAAAGGTGACCACTATGATAGATCCAAGATTAAATATTAAGATTACGGGTGAGGACTTGTTTTCGGCGGTCATGAATGGTGTTGTAGCCGGAATGGCCAAGGCCAAGCAGTCAGTGGAAAAGATCGGTTCAACTGCACAAAAGGCGGCTGATCAGACCGCCCAGGCGTTTAAAACCCTCAACATCCGCTCTGCCTTCGACATTAAGGCAGAACAAAACAAAATCATTGCGGCCTTCAACGAGATAAAGAACTCAGGCAAGGCCTCTGCTGATGAGGTGGCCAGGGCACAAGAGGCAATGAAGAGCAAGCTGCGGGATCTGCAAGGTGAGTTGACAAACACTGGCCAGGTCAGCCAGAAGACCGGGGCCACGCTTGGCGATGTTTTTAAGGGTGTTGGCATGGCTTCGTTTTATTTCAACAACATCAAAACCGCTGTTGAAAGCGCCTGGCAGGCGATGCTCGATGTTACGCGCCCCGCGATGGAGATGCAAAAGCTGAACGCCATGTTTAAGGCATCGAGCGGATCGGCTGAGTTGGCAGCAAAAGACCTTGCCTACGTGCGTACCGAGGCTGACCGTCTAGGGCTCTCATTTCAGGATGTCGCAGTTTCTTTCGCCAAATTTGCTGCGGGTACGCGCAACACTGCATTGGAGGGGGAAAAAGCAAAGGAGGTTTTTTCAGCAGTTGCTGAAGCCTCTACAGCCCTTCAGCTTTCAACCGATGAAACCAACGGCATATTGCTTGCCTTTACCCAGATTTTAGGAAAAGGCAAAGTCTCAGCTGAGGAACTCAACCAGGTAGCGGAGCGCCTGCCGGGGGCACTGGATCTTATTTCTGGCGCCATGGGAATGACTACCCGTGAGTTTCGTAAAGCAGCAGAAGAAGGCAAGGTTTTATCTGCTGAGGTTCTTGCAAAAATACCAAAGGCTCTGCGAGATTTGTATGGAGCAGCCGCTGCTGATGCTGCCGCCGGCCCGGCGGCACAACTGAACCGCCTCAAAACTGCTACTTTTGAGTTAGTGGCTGCGCTTGGTCAGGGCCCCATGAAAGTTGTTGCTGATCTGGCCGCCGCTTTAAGCTGGCTTGCCAACGCCGCTAAAACCGCAGTCGGCTGGCTTTCTACCAATTCCTGGGGGCAGTCTCTGTCATCGTTGGGCGCCGGCCTGGGCTTTGCCGCCGCCGCCTTGACCATAGCCGCCACCGCCCAATCCGCCTATGCAGCCGCCGCTTGGGCAGCCACAACCGCAACCAATGCTTTTACCGCTTCACTCCTTGCCAACCCCTTGGTTTTAGCAGCCGCCGCGGCGTTGGCCAGCCTGGTTGCGGCGATTAATGCCGTTGGCAATGCAATGGTTGGCGCCAACACCGCGTCTGACAAATCTGCTGCAGCCATGCGTAAAACCACCGAAGAGATGCGCAAGGCCTCCGCCGAACGCAAGCGCATCGATGATGCCTATGAAAAGGCTGTTGGTGTTTCTCTGGAACGTCAGCTTGAAAAGCGCAAAGCACAGTTGGAGCAGGATCGACGCGCTATAGACGAAAAGTTTTCACAGGACCTGGCAGCAGCCAAAGGTAATGCTGCAGAGGAAGAAAAGATCATGGCCCGGTTGGCTGAGGATAAGACCAGGATCGAGAATGCCTATTACGCTGATGTCGACAAGCTGCGTGACGAAAACCTCAAAAAGCAGCAAGCGGATGCAAATACCGAGCTCCAAAGCAGGATCAATCATTTGAAGCGCCTTGGTCAAACAAGGGACGCTGATTCACTCGATATAGCTGCAAGAAACCGGGCAGACCTTAAAGAAGTTGAACGGCACTACAAGCAAATAGAGGATGCTGCCAGGGCTAATGGCCGTGTGCTTGTTGGACTCGACCAGGAGCGGGCAGCTGCTTTGGATGAGCTTCGCAAAAAACATGCACTGGATGCTGCCCAGCGGGGCTATGAAGAGGGTAAAAAGGAGCTTGATGCCTACAAGGCTATCATGGATTCAAGGTCTGCTCTGATGCTTGCAGCAGCTGGTGACAACTTGCGGGCACAGCAGATGGTGCAAGTTGAGATTGAGCGGATGGAAATTGATCATGCTCGCCGCCGGTACCAGGCCGCTGCCACCCATTTCCAGGACGTGGCGGCGCTCTACCCCAAGAACTCTGACCAGTATCGCGCAGCCCTGGGCGATATGGCCTCAGCTCACAAAAGCTATCTGGATACGTCTAGTGCGGCATACCGCAAATACGCTGCCGTGATCAAGGCTATTGACCAGCAAATCAAAGATTTTAGGCTGGGCATTCAGCAGAGAATCTCTGACTTGCAGCAAAAAAGTATGACCGACCAGCAGAAGTTCGCTGATAACCAGCGCAGATTAGGTGAGGCGATGGCAACGGCAGAAGCGTTGAGGGCCCAGGGGCAGTATGCTGAGGCAATGAAGTACAACAAGCAAGCCGAGGATCTGGCGGCACGTTTGGACAGCAATATTGATGTCGCTATCTCCACACTCAAACAAGTTGCAAGGCAGGGTGAATCGATCCTTGAGGATAGCAAGGATGCTCCCCAAGCCGCGTTGAACAAATTGAGAGAAATTGATGCTCAACCGTTGAACGATAAATTTTTGAAGGTTGTGCTTGATGAGCCTGCATTACAAGCCGCAATGGATAAGATTTCTACAATCACAGCTGAAGAGAAGAAAAAAGTTGATGTTGTGGTAGAGATCGATTCAGCCAGCTACAATGCCACCAGGGAAGCCCTATTGAAACTCGCAGCGATATCAGCAGGTCTTCTAAAAACGTCCACCCAAAGCGCCCCTGACGTTTCACTTGACGGTTATTTTGAGGGCGGCAAGATCGGGGTGGGCTCCAGCCTGCGCGATTCGGTGCATGCCCTGGTGGCCCGTGATGAATGGATAATTAACAACAAGGCCACTCGCTTTTGGGGTGACGGCCTGATGGCAGCTATCAACGCGCCATTCAGCAGTGCCGGCAGGGCCCTCCAAGATGCTCTTTCAAGGTCTGTTGCTGTCCCGGCCGTGGCCGCTGATGGATCGATCCCCAACCTGGGCAGTATCGATCTGAATGTGGGAGGTGCAGGCAGCTTTGCTGTTCAGGCACCCGTGAATGTGCTGGCTGAACTGACAACCGCAGTTCGTAGAGTGAAAATGACACGGCCCCAGTAAACAAACTACTGGCACGAAAAAGAGGGGGAGGTAGAACGCCTTCCCCTCTTTTTTGTTTTGTGGTTGCCACTATTGAGACTCTACACGAAAAGGCCATTAAAAATAAGCAATGGAAATAGCAAGTTTAAGCATTACATTCTGAAACCTTGTATTTCAAGTCGTTTGATCTTCATGGAAGGGCGTGATTCTAGCAGAGTAAGGCCGCAAAAAGCAACGCCCCGCTGTCAGGCGACAGCGGGGCGCGTTCAATATATGGACTAAAACATTAGCGAACCTGCTGCACCTCAACGATTTCAGGAATCTGCTCCTTGATCGCCTTCTCGATCCCCATCTTGAGGGTCATGGTGGACATCGGGCAGGAACCGCAGGCACCCTGCAGCTTAACCTTGACAATGTTGTCTGCGGTAACCTCAACCAGTTCAACATCACCGCCGTCTCGTTGCAGCATGGGACGGACTTGCTCCAGTACGGCCTGAACCTTTTCTTGCATTGCAGATCTCCTTTGTGATGATTAGCGCGGCTTTACGCAAATAATTATGGACTGCTTTAGTCTTCTATACCCACTTTCAGCTAAAATTGCACGAAATTTTACTCGGACAGCTGTTCCCAGTGCTGGTACAACTCCTCCATGCGCTGATTGAGCGCTGTATGGCGCTCTCCGCCCAGCACCCCCCGTTCCGGGTCGTCAAAGAAGCCCGGGCTGTTCATTTCCGCCTCCAGATCGGCAATCTGTCGTTCCAGATCCGCGATCTCTTGCTCAATGGCCTGTTGTTGCTTTCCGCGGGCCTGTTCTTCCCGTTTACGTCGTTTCTGCTCTTCTCGATCTTTGACTACGGGGGTATGGGGTGTGGGGCACGGAGCAGGCTGCTGCAGCGTCTTTTCTTGGCCTGTGTCTCCTGAACCTTGACCCTGTGCTTCACCGCCTGTTTTCTTTTCGACATAGTATTCGTAGTCGCCGTAATAGTTGGTCAGCCCGCCATCACCCACCTCAACGATGCGAGTTGCCAGGCCATTCACAAAGTAACGGTCGTGGGAGACAAAGACCAGCGTACCGTCAAAGCACTTCAGGGCGTCCAGCAGCACCTCCTTGCTGAACAGGTCCAGATGGTTGGTGGGCTCGTCCATCAGCAGCAGGTTGGAGGGACGCAGCAGCATCTTGGCCAGGGCCAGCCGGTTGCGCTCTCCGCCGGACAGCACCGCAACCCGTTTATGGATATCGTCGCCGGAGAACAGAAAGGCCCCCAGGATGTCGCGCAGCTTGGGCACCATCTCAAAAGGGCAGTCGTGGTACAGCTCATCGTAGGCGGTCTTTTGGCCATCTAGCACGTTGGCCTGATCCTGGGCAAAATAGTCGGTCACCACGTTATGGCCAACAACGAGCTGTCCGCCCTGGTACTCGCCACCGGCCAGCACCGCCATCAGGGTCGACTTACCGGCCCCGTTGTGTCCCACCAAGGCGACCCGCTCACCCTTCTCTACAGTCAGATCTATCCGGTCAAGCACCACCTTGGGTCCGTAGGCCCGGGTCAGTTGCTTAAGCTCCACCACGATCCGACCGCTCTTGGGGGCCTGAGGGAACTGGAAACGGATTTTTTTGCGTTCCGGTGGCAGCTCAATTCGCTCAATCTTCTCCAGTTGCTTGATGCGTGACTGGACCAGCGAGGCCTTGTTGGCCTGGTAGCGGAAACGCTTGATAAAGTCTTCGGTCTTCTGAACCTCTTCATCTTGCAGCCGCTTGGCCTCCCGCAGAGACGCCACCCGTTCCTCCCGCTGCAACAGGTAGTTTGAATAGCTACAGTGGTAATCAGTTATGGTGTGGTTCCAGACCTCGGCGATACGGTTACAGACCTGATCCATAAAAAAACGGTCATGGGAGACCAGGATCACTGAGCCCGGGTAACTGCAGAGGTACTGCTCAAGCCAGTTGCGGGCCTCGATATCCAGATGGTTGGTGGGCTCGTCCAAGAGTAGAACATCCGGTTTCTGCAGCAGCAGCCGAGCCAGGGCGATCCGCATCTGCCAGCCACCGGAAAATTCGCCGCAGTCACGGTGCCAATCCTCCTGGCTGAACCCCAACCCCCGCAACACGCTGCCGATCTCGGCCTCCATGGTGTAGCCGCCGCGATGGCGAAACTGCTCCTGCAGCTCCCCGTAGCGGTGTAGCAGGCTGTCATGCGCGGCCCCGTCGTGGGGCAGCTGCTCCAGCTGCTGCCCCAGGCTATGCAACTCTTGCTCCAGGTCCAACAGTTCAGCCAGTGCCGAGCGTGCCTCGTGAAACAGCTTGCGCCCGCTGGTGACGATCCCGTCTTGGGGCAGATAGGCGGCCCGGGCCCCCTTGGCCAGCTGTATGTCGCCACTGGACGACTCCTCCAGACCGGCGATAATCTTCATCAGGGTCGATTTACCAGCGCCGTTTTCACCGATCAACGCCACCCGTTCACCCTTACGCAGGTGCCAGGAAATGTTCGCAAATAGAACGCGGCCAGCAAAATTTTTCGACAGATTAACGAGTTGGAGCATGTTTTTGATTTTGGGTTGTGTCGGTGACGATGGCACCATCGCGGAAGGTGATTTGTCGGGAGGCGTACTCAGCCACCTCCGGTTCATGGGTGATCATCACGATGGTGATCCCCTGACGATTCAGTTCGGTGAAGAGCTGCATGATCTCGTGAGTGGTAGCGGTGTCCAGGTTGCCGGTCGGTTCGTCAGCCAGGATCACGGCCGGCTGGTTGACCAGCGCCCGGGCGATGGCCACCCGTTGCTGCTGTCCGCCGGAAAGCTGGGCGCTGGTGTGGTGGGTCCGGTCTCCCAGCCCGACCAGTTCGAGTGCCGCCCGTGCACGCTGGTGTCGTTCGCTGGCCTGCACCTGGGCGTAGATCAGCGGAAGTTCCACATTTTCAAGGGCGGTGGTGCGTGGTAGCAGGTTAAACCCCTGGAACACGAAACCCAGCTTCTTGTTGCGCACCTCGGCCAGTTGATCCGGCGTCATCCCGGCGGTGTCGATGCCGTCCAGCCAGTAGGTACCGCTGGTGGGACGGTCCAGGCAGCCTAAGGTGTTCATGCAGGTGGACTTGCCACTGCCGGAGGCCCCCATGATCGCCACAAACTCCCCTTTTTGAATGGCAAACGAGACCCCGCGCAGCGCCTCTACGGCGTGATCGCCCTCACCGAAGACCCGGCGGATATCTTTCAGTTTGATCACATCAGGCATGTCTAGTGGTGGTACGGCTCATTGTTCAGGATGGTGCAGGCCCGGTAGATCTGCTCTAATAAAAAAGGGCGCACCATCTGATGGGTAAAGGTCATGGCAGACAGGGCCAGCAGCTTGGCGGCGCGGTTACGCACCTCATCGCTGAAGCCGTAGGCGCCGCCGACAGCAAAGACCAGCTCCGGCGTACCGCTGTCGCGGTGCTTGCCGATGAATTCGGCAAACTGCAATGAGGTCATCTGCTGGCCGCGTTCATCCAGCACCACCAGCACCGCCTGGGGGGAAAGCTGCTTCAGCAGACGTTCGCCCTCCCTGCGGCGGCCCTCTGCGAGGGTGGCATCCTTTTCATCTTTTACTTCATCAATGGTCAGCGGCAGGTAGCGTCCGACCCGGGTGGCGTATGCCGACTCCCCACTTTTGATCCAGGGGTCGCGGGTCTTGCCTAACCAAAGTACTCTAAGCTTCATCGGTCACTCGCTCAAATACTGAACGAAGCGGCGTTGGCGGCAACCGTGGCCTGCAGTTCCTGCGGCAGTTCAACCAGTTCGCCCTTTTCCCATAAGCCGTCCAGATCGTAGCGTCGTCGCTGTTCCTCATGGAAGATATGCACCAGCACATCGCCGTAATCCATGACGATCCACTTACCGTCCGTCTCGCCCTCGATCTCCTGCACCTTGCCGAACTTTTTCAGCTCCTTGCGGATATGGTCGCAGATGGCCTGGTTCTGCCGGTCGGACTGTCCCGAGACAATCACCAGCAGGTCGGCGATGGTACTGATCCGGGTAATGTCCAGCACGCGAATGTCGTAGCCTTTTTTGTCCGCCGCCAGTTCTGCACAGCGTAAGGCCCGCTCACGGGCGCTAAGGGTCGGTTTTTCTGTTTTGTGATCACTCATGTTCGGTACAACCCTTTCTGGGCAATATAGCTTTCCACTGCCGGTGGCACCAGATAGCGAAGCGAACGCCCTGCTGCCACTAATGTTCTCAGCCGGCTGGAGGATATTTCCAGACGACTGTCTTCCACAAACTGAATGCTGGTGCCGCTGCTGTGGCGCAGGCACTTGGTCCCTTCCGGACTGAAGCAAGCCTGCACCGTAGCCGGCAGCTGTTGGATCGGGTCGGTTACCAGACTGCCGGGTCGTGCCACTACCACCAGCGAGGCCAAGTCAAAAAGCTCCGTATAGCGGTGCCACAGGCCCAGCTCCAGAAAGGAGTCGCTGCCGATGACGAAATACAGTTCATCCCCTGGACGCTCGTGCCGCAACGCGGTCAGTGTCTCCACCGTATAGGATTTACCCTCCCGTTGTGCCTCGATAGCGCTGATACCAAAGGCCGGATTATCAGCAATGGCCAGTGCTACCATGTCAAGGCGTTGCTGGAAGGGTATTGCCCCGTCCACCGGCTTGTGTGGAGGGTCCAAGGCCGGAATAAACAGCACCTGGTCCAGATTGGCAGCCTCGCGGGCCGCTTCGGCGATCCGCAGGTGGGCCTGATGGATCGGATTGAAGGTGCCACCCAGTATGCCCAGTTTCATCATTGGCTCCGCGCTGATTCCTGATCGGTTGGTATCGCCAGTACGTTCAAGAGTTCAGTTCCCCACAGTGCCACCTGCCAGCGACGGATCCCCGGTACTGATGCAAGCAGCTCCACGCTGCCTGGACGAAGTTCTGCAATGCGCTCCAGGAGCCAGTTGGGAGCCAGTAATCCGGTTGCCAGCTCCAGGTCGGCGCTCAGCTGTTCACGCCATTTTTTAAGTTGCGCGATCCTGGCCTTGATGCCGGGATTCGGTTCTCCCTTGCTGCGCGGAAAGCGCGGTAGCCGTTCTTCAGGCAGCTCCAGGCCACGCTGCACCGCCTCTTCCAGCAGTGTACCATACCGTTTCAAGACCCGTGGCGTCAGCCCTTGCACTGCGCTCATTTCATGAACGGTTCGCAGCTGGCGTTCAGCTATAATCAGTAATGATTCAGCCGACATAACCTTGAATGGCGGACGGTCCAGCTCCCGCGCCTGTGCATCGCGCAACTGCAGCAGTTGCTCCAATATCGCCAGGTTACGTCGCTGCAATTTACCGGCACCTTTACAGTTCAGAAACAGCGGCCCCTCGCCTTTGTCCACCATCCGGTTGGCCGCCACCAGCGCGCACTCTTCAGCCACCCATGAGCTGCGGCCCAGTTGATCGACCTTTGCGCGCAGGCAATCAGCCAGCTCAAGCAGATGAGCCGTATCATGGGCGGCATAGTTGGCCATGTCGGCGGTCAACGGGCGTTGGCTCCAGTCAGCCTTCTGGAAGCGCTTATCCAGCTCAATGCCAAAGTGGCCGCGCAGCAGTGCAGCCAACCCAAACTCAGTGACACCGACGAACTGGGCTGCGATCATGGTGTCGAACATCCGTCCGACGCTGATGCCGAAATCACGGTGTAGCGAGCGGATGTCGTAATCACCGCCATGAAACACGATCAGCCGCTCAGGATCAGCCAGCAGCGCACTGAGCGGTGCCAGATCACAAACCAGCAGCGGGTCGATCAACCAGGTGTTGCTGCGGGTCGACAGTTGCAGCAGGCAGACCTTTTCCCGGTAGTGGTGTAACGAATCAGCCTCTAGATCAAGGGCCAGTTCGGCCTCATCCCTCAGTCCGTGGCACACTTCGCTTAGCACGCGGTCGTTCTCGATCAGTGTATAGCCGGGCATCCGCTTCAAAACTCCTTCAAAATGCGGTAAGCAGTGTCGCGTTGTGCCGCCGTGAAGCCAGCGCCCTGAATCAGCTCGATCATTTCCTGCTGCGACATGCGGAAGCTGCAACCTGCGGCAGCCACCACATTTTCTTCCAGCATAGTGCCGCCCAGGTCGTTGGCGCCGAAGAACAATGCCACCTGTGCCAGCTTGGCCCCCTGGGTTACCCAACTGGCCTGAATACTGGCAATGTTATCCAGCACGATCCGCGACAGCGCCAGCACTTTCAGGTATTCGACACCTGTGGCTGTTTCGCCGCCTAATTCGGTGTTTCCGGGCTGATATGTCCAAGGAATGAACGCCGTAAACGACCCTCCCTGTTCCTGCATTGATCGTACCCTGAACAGGTGTTCAATGATCTGCTCCGGTGTTTCCTTGCTGCCAAACATCATGGTTGCCGTGGTGGACATACCCAGCGCAGCCGCCGTCAGCATCACCTCACCCCAGCGCTGCCATCCGATCTTTTTGGGCGATATGCTCTGGCGAACTTCATCCACCAGTATTTCAGCCCCGCCGCCCGGCACGGAATCGAGCCCTGCCAGCTTGAGACGACTTAAAACCTCTGTGATACTGAGGTTATGGCGGTCAGCCAGGTGGCAAATCTCAGCCGGCGACAGGGAGTGGTTCTGTACCTGCGGAAAGCGTCGTTTGATCTCTCGAAAGAGACTCTCAAAGTACGTTATGTCGATATTTGGATGTAACCCACCCTGCATCAGCAGTTGCGTGCCGCCCCGCTCCACCAGTTCCGCTATCTTTGCAAGGATAGCCTCGTAATCAAGCAGATAAGCATCTGGCGCATCACTATCACGATAAAAGGCACAAAACGAGCAGCGTGATTCACATACGTTGGTGTAGTTGACGTTTCGGTCCACCACAAAGGTGACCCGATTATCTGGGTGCAGCCGTCGCCGGATGGCGTCGGCTTGCCTGCCCAGTCCCAGCAGGTCCCCGTTTACGAGCAGTTCCAACGCCTGGTTGCGATCAATGGCCGCTGATGCACTGTTCATACGACGGACACCTCAGCATGCAGCGTTTCACGCACGCCGGCAGGAATACGCCGCGCCTTGAGGTCTGGGGTTACACATGCCAGCGTCACCAGCAGTTCCACCAACAGCTTGCCATCTGACTGGCGCAGCACCTGCTGTCGCAGGTCAAAGGATGAGCCACCCACCCTCAGCGGTTGTGTGCTCACGCGTAGTAGCTCATCGTGACGGGCCGGAGCCCGGAAATCGATCTCCATCCGCACTACCGGGAAGATCGCGCCGTCATTGGCTAGATCGGCCACCGACCAACCACGCTCACGCAGATACTCGGTGCGGGCCCGTTCGCAATAATTGAGGTAGTTGGAGTGGTAGACCACTCCGGCGGCATCAGTATCTTCGTAATAGACTCGCAGCAGCATCTGTTCCCTCTTCGCCTTTTCGACTGCCCACTGTACTGCAGATTGGTGCTGCATGGCAACCTGCTTCGCCATCCGGGTGCCGATCGAGTGCCCTGAACACCAAGATGCATATCGGCGACCAGGAGCCGCCACAAGCGATTTTCGCCCTTAACCCTGACGAGGACTTGCGTGTCGTCAAAAAAGGGGCTTGTGGCCCCTTCTGCGCATCGCTCGTTATAGTTGCGTAACTATAGCTGGTTACGTCCGAAGACCACCAGTTTTCGCGCCCCCATCACTTTGGGCAGCTCGTAGCTGAGTATTTGCAGCACCTGAAAGCCGAACTCATGCGCACACTGATCCATCTGCTGTCCCGTCGCGCCTGACACCATGGCCACCATTCTCCCACCCGGTCGCACCAGACGGTGTGCCAGCTGCATGAAACGTACTGGATCACGGAAGGCCCGCGAGGTGACGAGATCAAACTGACCGGGCCGTGTCTCTGACAGCTGTTCTACCCGCCCATGTACAGCCTCGACCCGGTCAAGCCCCAACAGCCGGCAGATATGCCGCTGGAAGCGCACTTTTTTGTCAACGGCATCCAGGCTGGTGATCGTCAGATCGTTGCGCAGGATCGCCACCACCAGACCAGGCAGGCCGGCCCCGGAGCCAACATCCAACAGCCGTTCTTCCGGCGCGAGCAACGGCACGATGCTCATGGCATCAACAATGTGCTTGATAGCTACCTCATCGGGCCGTGTGATTGCCGTCAGGTTGAGCGAGCGGTTCCAGCGCAACAGCTCATCCATGAACTGCCGCAAGCGCACCACGTGCTGGTCGGTAAGTTTTATTCCGAAGGCGCTTGCACCTTCTTGCAGTAGCTTCAGATTCATGGCTGGCGCGTTTCAGCCTTGATTGCAACGGACAAGATCGCCAACGCTGCCGGAGTCACCCCCTGAATGCGTGAGGCCTGGCCCAGCGTACCCGGTTGGAAGCGCTTCAGTTTCTCCCGCACCTCAGGGGTCAGTCCCTGTAGATTGTCATACGCCATATCCGCCGGAATCCGGGCAGCTTCCATCTTGCGCAGGCGCTCAATCTGCTCTTCCTGACGCTCGATGTAGCCCTGATACTTGATCTGAATCTCCACCTGCTCGCGCACCGCCTGCTCAAGGGAGAGCGAAACGGCGTCTATCTCAGACAGTTCGCTGTAACCGATCTCGGGCCTACGCAGCAACTGCTCGAGCGACGTGCCCTTTTGCACCTCGCTGCAACCGTGCCGCTGCAGCCACGCGTGTTCCTGTCCAGTCATACTGATCCTCGCGAGCGCCACTCGCTCCCGCTCAGAAGATATCGCTTCACGCTTACGACAGAATGCCGCGTACAACACGTCTGGAACCAGCCCGATGGCATGGCCCAGCTCACGCAGCCTGAGATCGGCGTTATCTTCTCGTAGTAACAGTCGATACTCGGCCCGCGAGGTAAACATCCGGTACGGCTCCTTGGTGCCCAGGGTCACCAGATCGTCGATCATGACTCCGATATAAGCATCATGACGGCCCAGCACCAGCGGCTCACGACCAAGAACCCGACAGGCCGCATTGATGCCGGCCAACAGCCCTTGACCAGCAGCCTCCTCATAGCCCGAGGTGCCGTTGATCTGACCGGCATGAAACAGATTAGGCAGCAGCTTCGTCTCCAGTGTTGACTGCAACTGCACCGGATTTATGTAGTCGTACTCAATGGCATAAGCCGGCCGCATAATCTCCACCTGCTCCAATCCGACCATCGAACGGTAAAAGGCGATCTGCACATCGATCGGCAATGAACTGGACATGCCACTGGGATACACTTCCACTGTGTCCAGACCTTCGGGCTCAATGAAGGTCTGGTGCCGCTCCTTGTCGGGAAAGCGCACTACCTTGTCTTCAATGGAGGGGCAGTAGCGCGGCCCCACCCCTTCAATCACTCCGGAATACAACGGTGAGCGATCCAGTCCGCCGCGAATAATCTCGTGGGTCCGCTCATTGGTGTAGGCGATGTGGCATGGCACCTGCGGCATGGTGATCCGCTCAGTGGAAAACGAAAAAGGCTGAGGCGGATCATCGCCGGGCTGCGCCTCAAGCTTGCCGAAGTCAATGGTTCTGCTATCAAGCCTAGCCGGAGTGCCGGTTTTCAACCGCCCAACCTCAAACCCCAGCCCAAGGAGCTGATCCGACAACCCCACAGAAGGTTGGTCACCAGCCCTGCCGCCCGGGAAGCTGGTCAGCCCAATATGAATCAAGCCCCGCATAAACGTGCCGGTGGTCAGCACCACCGTCTTGCCGAGAAAGCGCAGACCGCTACGTGTATCCACCCCGCGCAGCACTCCCTGCTCAAGATAGAGCGCCGTTACCTCGGCCTGTTTGCAGTCCAGTCGCAGCTGTCCTTCGAGCACCCGCTTCATGCGCAACCGATAGAGCTGCTTGTCGGCTTGGGCCCGAGACGCCCTGACCGCAGGCCCCTTACGGGTATTCAGAATGCGAAACTGGATGCCGGTGGCGTCGATGTTTTTGGCCATTTCGCCACCCAGCGCATCTATTTCGCGCACCAGATGCCCCTTGGCCAACCCGCCGATCGAAGGGTTGCACGACATGACCGCCATCCCATCAAGACTCATGTTGAGCAGCAGGGTCTGGCACCCCATCCTCGCGGCGGCAAGCGCCGCCTCACATCCGGCGTGCCCAGCCCCGACCACAATCACATCATACTGCTTATCGTAGCAATGCATACCACCATCCATGTTCCACGTGAAACATCAGGCTACTTGCCGATGCAAAAGGTTGAAAAGATAAGGTCCAGCACGGCATCAGGCGTCGTATCGCCGGTGATCTCGCCAACGGCAGATAGGGCCTCGCGCAGATCGATGGCCAGCAGATCAGGAGCCAGGCCAGCCGTGCTATGCCGATCGAACAGGTCCAAAGCGGAGCAGGCGCGTGCCAAAACGGCGTGGTGACGAACGTTGGAGACGGCCACCAGATCATCAGCCAAAGGCGGCGTGCCGGTCATAAAATAGCGGTGCAGCGCGGAACGCAGTTCATCAAGACCGTCACCAGACCGGCTGCAGATGGACACGAGATCGCTGCAGGGTGGTAATTGAGCTGTCTCGAGCTGCCGGGGAAGATCAGATTTAGTCATCACCGTGATGTATGCGCGACCAGCAAGGGCGGCCAGGATCGCATGGTCATCACCGTCCAGAGGGCGACTGCTGTCGGCGAGAAACAGCACAAGATCGGCATCCGCCAGCTTGTCGAGGGTGCGTCGTATCCCCTCCTGTTCAACCTCATCGCTGTGCTGACGTCTGATACCGGCGGCATCGATGATCCGCAATGGTAGGCCATCGACGGCAACAATCTCCTCGATCATGTCGCGAGTGGTGCCGGGAACAGAAGAAACGATGGCGCGATCTTCACAGGCCAGGGCGTTCAACAGACTGGACTTGCCGGCATTAGGCTTGCCTGCCAGCAGGACCGACACCCCCTCCCGCAAGACCTTGCCATGTCGAAAAGAATCAACCAAACGCGCAGTCTGATGTCGGGCATCTGTAATGCGGTCGTTTATCAAGACATAGGAGGCGGGGTCGATATCATCTTCGGGAAAGTCGATGTGTGCCTCAAGAATCGCGAGGGCCTCGGCTATCAGACGGCGTATCGACTCAAGTTTGCGACCCAACAGACCCTCGCGATGCCGCTGGGCAAGGGCGAGCGAAGCATCGGTGCGACTGTTTATGATATCGATGACCGACTCTGCCTGGCAGAGGTCGATCCGGCCATTTAAAAAAGCGCGTTTGGTAAACTCACCTGGTTCGGCCAGCCTCGCGCCTGCAGCGACACAGGCCTGCAAAACAGAACGGACCACCAGATAGCCACCGTGACTATGCAGCTCAAGTACATCTTCACGGGTGTAGGAGCGCGGGGCACGCATCAGCACCGCCATCCCCTCGTCGATCACTGAACGGTCGGTCGGCGTAACAAAACGACCATAATAAAGGCGGTGGCTGTCAAAGCCACCGCCGCGTATCCCGCAAAAAACTGCCTGACCGATCTGTTCAGCAAGAGGGCCGCTGACCCGAACGATGCCGATGCCGCCACAACCGGGTGGAGTTGCGATGGCTGCTATGGTGTCAGTGAGATACATCTTCCACCATTAATCCTTGACCAGTTTGTTGATGTACATCTGCTGACCGATGGTCAGGATATTGTTGACCAGCCAGTAAAGCACCAGACCGGACGGGAAATTAAGAAACATAAAGGTGAACACCACCGGCAAGGCCAGCATGATCTTCTGCTGCATCTCATCCATGTTGGAGGGGGTCATCTTCTGCTGGATGAACATGGTGGCGCCCATGATGATCGGTGTGACGTAGTAGGGATCCTTGTCGGAAAGGTCCGTGATCCAGAGCATGAACGGCGCGTGACGCAGCTCAATGGAAAACATCAGTGCCTTGTAAAGGGCGAAGAAGACCGGGATCTGGACCAGCATCGGCAGGCAGCCGCCCAAAGGATTGACCTTGTGATCGCGGTACAATTCCATCACGGCGCGGTTCATGGCGTCCCGATCACTTTTGTACTTTTCCTTGAGAGCAGCCATCTTTGGCTGCAATTTGCCCATTTCCTTCATCGACTTGTAGCTCTTGTGCGTCAGCGGAAAGAAGATGATCTTCAGGATAATGGTGATAAAGATAATGCCGACGCCGTAATTGGGGATGTAGGTATAGAAAAATTTGAGCGAGTGCAACATCGGTTTGGCAAGCACCGTAAACCAGCCCAGATCAAGAGACTGCTCAAGAGAGGCGCGCTGTGCCTTAAGGATGTCAATATCCTTGGGACCGACAAACAGCTTGTGACTGACCGTAGCTGATTGACCAGAAGAGATGGTAAAGGTCGGCGAACTGACAACGGACTCAAGGAAGCCGGACTGATTTTTCTTGATCTCAGCGCTGGACACACTGCCACTGTCAGCAAGCAGAGCAATCAAAAAATACTTATCCGTGATGCCTGCCCACTGCACGAGCTTGTCGTATTTTTTTGTGGCGCTGGCAAACTCCTTAGGGGCGTCGGTCTGAAGTGAGTTATCGGCAAAAACCGTCGAGCCGTAGGTTTCATAGCGGCTGTCCTTGCCAGGTATCTCGGAAGGCGCTGTAATGATCAGCTGCAGCGAACCAACCAGCGCCGCAGGGGAGTTGTTAATCAGCTGGGTAGCGAGGCTAAAACCGTACTGAGCAGCATCGAACGAGTATGTCTTGCGGACGACAAACCCTTGAGGGGAAACATGGGTAAAGACCAGCTGCTGTTTTTGGCCATCAGCGACTGAAAGCTTCTGTGTGGTGACACTGTACAGGGCCTGCGGGTGCAACGCAAAACCGGCACCACGCGTAGAACCGACCGGCAGCGCAGGATCGGCATTATCGGCGAGCACCACCAGCTTTGCTTGGGCGGCGTTCGTTTCGCGATAGCCCTTCAAGGTAAGGCTCTTGAGAGCGCCACCGGCTGTTGTAAAGACCGCCTCGTACAGCGGTGTATCCACCGTTACCAACTGGGCGTCAGACACCTGTACAAGCGGCGGTGTGGTGGAGGAGGCAACGAGCGGCGCGACTGGTTCCGGCGCAGCAGGCGTAACCTGAGAGGCAGCTGGCTGCTGTACGGAAGTGTCCGCCGGCTTCTGTTGACCCATAAAAAACGAGAACAGATAAAAGACCACAACAGAAAGAACAACGGCGATAATAGTACGCTTTTCCATACAAACTCCAGTACGGCGAATAGTCTAGGTTACCGGGTCATAGCCACCTGGATGCCAAGGATGACACTTGAGCAAACGGAGCAATGAAAGGTATGAACCCTTAAAAGGGCCATACCGGCGAATAGCCTCCAAGGCATAGGCAGAACAGGTGGGGTGAAAGCGACACGATGGAGGCAAAACAGGGGATAACAGGCGGCGATAGAGGTGAATACAGAACATGAGCAGTTTCGTTAACATCAACAGTTCCCGATCCGCTGAAAGGCACGCTGAAGTTCAGCACGGAGGGCTGAGAGCTCCAACGCAGCAGCACGACTGCGTACGATCACGTTCACGTCAACCGGAGGCAAACAGTGGCGATGATGACGAAAAAACTCACGGACCTGACGCTTGATCCGATTACGCACAACAGCCCCTCCTACTTTACGACTGGCTGTCACCCCTAAACGGGGATACCCGAACTGATTTTGCTGCCAGACAACCAAGAAGGCCGGTCCGGTATAACCGGGCCGGCCAGCCGAAAGCCTGGTAAACTCTGGCCGCCGTAAAAGACGAGCAGCCTTTGGATACGTAGCGCGTGCGAATGGCACGACGGTATGACTCAAGTTTTACTTGCTAGCTATCTGCACTGCCAGACGCTTACGGCCTTTGGCCCGACGGCGCTTGATCACCAGACGACCGTTTTTTGACGACATACGCACCAGGAACCCGTGGGTCCGCTTACGAGAAGTGTTGCTGGGTTGAAAGGTTCTTTTCACGGCTCTACTCCAGATAACAAAATAGGGTTCGACCCATATCGATACAGATATGGGAACGAGAGTAATAATCAGATTGCCTTGCTTATGTCAAGAGTTTTTTGTATTCCACGGCTCGTTTTAAGCATTGAAAAAAGGGGGGGGCTCTGCTAAGGTGCTGACCCTATGAGAAGACCTCCTAAAATGAACCCAACTCACTCCTATAGTATCAATATTATTAAACTATAACGTTATCAACAGGTGTTGATATACCTGTTGATAAATACGGGCATGACGAGCTGGCAAGAAGAGCAGAACTCACCAGTGTGACAAGCAAATCACCCCCTGCACAGGGTGTTGATAGCGCCACTGACAACCGACATCAGCATCAGGTACCATTTGACGACTATGCCTTCCTCCAAGAAAGATAACATGCGAACTGTCTGGACCCAGACTGCAACCAACCTCGAAAAGGTTATTCCTCCCCAAAACTATATCAACTGGATCCAACCAATCCAATATAGTCACACCGAGAATAACAACGTCGTGGTCTGTGTGCCGAACCAGTTTTTCAAGGAGTGGCTGGAAGACAATTACCTGGATCTGATCAACAGCGCCCTCTCAATCACTGCAGAAAAAAACCTGGCGATTGCGGTGACGATCAAAGAGGATGAGTCCCCTTTGCCGCAACCGGTAGAAGAGACAACCCAGGCTGCACCGAAACCTCCAAGCAAAGAACCCCGCCCTGTCGCCGAGCGTGAAGGAACACCGCTCAACCCGCGCTACACCTTTGACCAGTTTGTCAGCGGATCAGGCAACCAGTTTTCCCACGCAGCTGCGCTGGCGGTGGCCAATAACCCAGCCATCACCTACAATCCGCTCTTCATCTACGGCGGCGTTGGGCTGGGCAAGAGCCATCTGCTGCATGCCGTTGGTCATCAGGTTCTGTCCCAGAATGCTGATACACGGGTCTGCTACTGCTCGGCAGAAAAATTCATGCATGAAATGGTTAACTCTATTCGACTCAACAAGATGGAAGAGTTTCGGGAACGATACCGTTCAGTAGATGTACTACTGATCGATGACATTCAGTTCATCGCCGGTCGCGAACGGACCCAGGTGGAGTTTTTCCATACCTTCAACTCACTATATGAGTCGCACAAACAGATCGTAATCACCTCGGACAAATTCCCGCGGGAGATGCCCAACCTTGAAGAGAGACTGCGTTCACGTTTTGAATGGGGTTTGATCGCCGATATACAGCCACCGGATATTGAAACCAAGATGGCTATCCTTAAAAAGAAGGCTGAGTTGAATCGGATCAACCTGCCCGATGAAGTAGCCTACTTCCTGGCATCCAGCGATACCCGCAATATACGGGAACTGGAGGGAATGCTGATACGCCTGGGAGCCTACAGCAGTCTGCAGCATATCCCGATTACCCTTGCCATGGCTAAGGATAATTTGAAGGATATCCTAGTGGATAAACGCAAAGAGATCACGGTAGAACTGATCCAAAAAAACGTTGCCGATCACTTTAATCTCAAGGTAGCGGATCTCAAGTCAGATAAACGGCTCAAGACCTTTGTGCAGGCACGACAGGTGGCCATCTGGCTTTGCCGCGACCTGACCAGCGCCTCCTATCCGGACATCGGCAGCAGGTTCGGTGGCAAAGATCACTCCACCGTAATCCATGCCACAAAAAAAATAGATCGACTGCTGGGCGAAGATGCTCAGCTGGCCAGTATGATCGAAACAATTCGCAACACGATCTTACAGTGAACCAATAACGAATCACCAGGAGCTGTTGAATAAGCTGGGGATAGCTGTGGACAGATCACGGGCTGTGGAAAAAGCTCACGTTACCAACAACGGCGTCAACAACGATCCAAAGATTTTTTAGCAACAAATAAGCATAGTTAGGACCAACCCACAGTTTCCACAGCACTAATAATAATAAATAAGGTTTCTCTTCTTTTCTTAAACAAAAGAAATGATAAACATACCGCCATGCACAGCAAAGGAGCACGGATATGAATTTCAGGATTGACCGGGAAAGCTTTCTCAAGGCGTTGCAGAAGGTCCAAGGGATTGTCGAAAAACGGACGTCGATGCCGATCCTGTCCAACGTGCTGATCGAAGCAGGCGGCGATAGTATCGCCATTGTCGCCACCGACCTGGAAGTAGGACTTAAAAGCAGCTATCCGGCCAAGGTAGAGCGGGATGGCCGGATCACGGTCGGCGCCAAAAAATTGTACGAGATTGTCAAGGAACTGCCCAATCAAGAAATCAGCTTCAGCACCAAGGATAACGACTGGGTCGAGATAACCTGCGGCAAGGTCCGCTTCAATATCGTCGGCCTGTCGCCGGATGAATTTCCGGCAGTGGCATCGGTCAAGGATGAGCAGTTGCTGGAATTGGAGGCATCGCTGCTACGCACGATGATCGAGAAGACCTCGTACGCCATCTGCAATGATGAGACGAAATACAACTTGAACGGCATCTTTACCCGGGTAGAGAGTGGTGATGGCGGACAGCTGCTGAAGATGGTGGCAACCGACGGCCACCGGCTCTCGATCGCCTCGGGCGATTTTAGCGGCAAGGCTAATCCGGAGCTGTTGAAGGGTGTTATCCTGCCCAAAAAGGGCATCTACGAGATCAAAAAAATCACCGACGAGGGTGATGGCCTGCTCAAGTTCGGATTTGTGGACAGCAGCGCGGTGCTTAAAAAGGGAGACACCACCCTGGTGATGCGACTGGTGGACGGGGAGTTCCCCGACTACACCCGGGTGATTCCGGCCACCAACGACCAGCATGTCAAGGCCAAGCGCGAGGATCTGATCCACGCCGTGCGACGGATGGCGATCCTCTCCAGCGAGAAGTTCAAGGGAATCATGCTGGAGATTGACGGCAACGGGGTCAAAATATCCTCCAGCAACCCGGAACTGGGCGATGCGATGGAGGAGTTGGAGGTGAGCTACAGCGGCGAGCCGTTCTCAGTCCGCTTCAATGCTCGTTACCTGCTGGACGTGCTGTCGGTCTGCGAAAGCGAGCAGGTGTTGATGAAATTCAAAAATGAGTTGTCGCCGTCCATCATCACACCTGATGAGGGGGACACCTTCCTGGCGGTGATCATGCCGATGAGGCTCTAGTGCTGCTGACCGGCATCAGGCTTGAGCAGTACCGTAACCTGGCCGTTACCGAGCTACGACCGAGCAATCAGATGACCCTGCTGTACGGCCTGAACGGACAAGGCAAGACCAACCTGCTGGAGGCGATCTATCTGCTGGGGACCGGGCGTTCCTTTCGCAACGTCAAGACGCCTGATCTGATCAGACAGGGGATGGATACAGCGATCGTTACGGGTCAGGTGCAGGCTGGTGGCGTTGCAAGTGAAATCAGGGTGCAGCTGGCGGGAAAACAACGGCGGGTAACGGTGGATGGCAAGCCGATACAGCGGGCCGCCGACCTGCATGGCAAACTGGCGGCAGTGGTCTTCTCGCCCGATGACACCGCCATGGTCAAGCAGGGGCCCGAAACCAGGCGCCGTTATCTCGATCGGGCACTCTACACCAGCAATGCCGCCTTCTTGCGGGATTACCACGAGTATTACCGCACCCTCAAGCAACGTAACGCCCTGCTGCGTGGCGGTACTACGGTCGGGCTGGATGTCTGGACCGAACAGCTGGTGGTAAGCGGTAGCCGGCTGATGGAGCACCGTCGGCAGTATGTGGCGCGGTTGCTGCCCCTGGTACAACAACACTACCAGCAGATAGCAGGCAGCCGTGAGACGGTGGAATTGATCTATGCCCCTGATTGCGATCATCGATTTCAGGAGCAGCTTGACCAGTGCCGGGCCACGGACCTGCGTCGCGGTACCACCGGGCGCGGACCCCACCGTGACGATCTGGCGTTTATGATCGATGGCCACGATCTAAAATCATTCGGCTCCCAGGGGCAACAGCGGTCATTTGTGCTGGCCCTTAAGCTGGCCGAACTGGATCATCTGCAGCAAACCTTCGGCGAACCGCCGCTGATGCTGCTGGATGACATAGCCTCCGAGCTTGATCGGGAGCGGATACATAACCTGCTCGACTTTCTGCGCCAGCGGCAGGTACAGGTTGTGATTACTACCACCACCACGGTCGGCATCGACCCCGCCATGCTGCAGCAGAGCAGCCTGTACCGGGTGGATGCCGGCACATTGACGTATGAGGGAAGTGTACCCAGATGAGCGAGATCGAAAAGAACACACCAGAGTCGGCTGATTACGGCGCCGGAAGCATCAAGGTCCTGGAGGGGCTCTCGGCCGTCCGCAAACGGCCGGCCATGTACATCGGCTCCACCGCCGCCCAGGGTCTGCATCACCTGGTCTACGAGATCGTGGACAACTCGATCGACGAGGCCCTGGCCGGTCACTGCGACACCGTTGCAGTCACCATCAATACCGACGGGTCGGTGACGGTGGTCGACAACGGCCGGGGTATCCCCACCGACCTGCACCCCAGTGAGGGCCGTTCGGCGGCCGAGGTGGTGCTGACGGTACTGCATGCCGGCGGCAAGTTCGACAACGACTCCTACAAGGTCTCCGGCGGTCTGCATGGCGTGGGTGTCTCGGTGGTCAACGCCCTCTCCAAAACGTTGGAGCTGGAGATCCGCCGTGATGGCAAGATCTGGCGTCAGTCCTACCGCCGCGGTGAGCCCCAGGCACCACTGGAGGTAACCGGCGAGACCAAGCGCCGCGGCACCAAGATCACCTTCATGCCGGACGAAGAGATCTTCGAGACTACCGAGTTTTCCTTTGACGTGCTGTCCCAACGGCTGCGGGAGCTAGCCTTCCTGAATGCCGGCGTCAGGATCACCATCGCCGACGAACGGGTCGAGGGCAAGTCCCACGAGTTTTTCTACGAGGGGGGCATCAACTCCTTTGTGGAATACTTGAACCGGGCCAAGACCGCTCTGCATGCCAAACCGATCTACGTCAAGGGAGAAAAGGGCGGCGTGGAGATCGAGATCTCCATGCAGTACAACGATTCCTACGACGAGAAGATCTTCTCCTTTGCCAACAACATCAACACCCATGAGGGCGGTACCCACCTGGTTGGCTTCAAGGCGGCCCTGACCCGTACCATGAACGGCTACGCCGCTGCCAACGACCTGCTCAAAAAAGAGAAGGTGGCCATCTCCGGCGACGACCTGCGGGAAGGTCTGACCGCCGTTATCTCGGTCAAGATTCCCCAGCCCCAGTTTGAGGGCCAGACCAAGACCAAGCTCGGCAACTCCGAGGTCAAGGGCTACGTGGAGTCGCTGTTGAACGAGAAGCTGGCGGTCTACCTGGAGGAAAACCCCAAGGTCGCCAAGGATGTACTCAACAAGTCGATCGAGGCGGCCCGCGCCCGTGAGGCGGCCCGCAAGGCCCGTGAAACAGTGCGCCGCAAGGGGGCCATGGATTTAGGGGGCCTGCCGGGCAAGCTGGCCGACTGCCAGGAGAAGGACCCGGCCCAGTGCGAACTGTACCTGGTGGAGGGCGACTCGGCCGGCGGCTCGGCCAAGCAGGGCCGCGATCGTAAGTTCCAGGCCATCCTGCCGCTCAAGGGCAAGATCTTGAACGTGGAAAAGGCCCGCTTCGACAAGATGATCGCCTCCCAGGAGATCCGCACCCTGATCACCGCCATGGGCACCGGCATAGGCAAGGACGATTTCGACATCGCCAAGCTGCGCTACGGCCGGATCATCGTCATGACCGACGCCGACGTGGACGGCTCCCACATCCTGACCCTGCTCTTGACCTTCTTCTACCGCAACATGCGGGAGCTGATCGAGCGCGGCCATCTCTACATCGCCCAGCCGCCGCTCTACAAGGTCAAACGGGGCAAGAAAGAGATGTATCTCAAGAACGAACAGGCGTTGCAGCAGTTTCTGCTGGAGGAAGGTGCCGAAGAGCTGACCCTCACGCTGGAAAAGGGAGAACGGGTCTACAAAGGCTCGCAGATTATTCCCGTGATCAGGCAGTTCATCGAGCACCGCGCCATCCTGGACAAGGTGGTCAAGAAGGGAATTGCCGCCGAACTGCTGCCGTTGATGCTCAAGGCAGGCGTGCCGGCCGATCTGGAGGAGCTAAGCCAGCTTGCGCCCTACCTGGAGCAGATGCAGCAGTTGGCCGGTGACGCCGACTACCAGCAGGAGGAGGAGCGGATCAACTTCAGTCTGGGCAACGTGCGCCACCTGCTGGACAGTCAGACCCTGAAGGTGCTGGCCAGTCACGAGTACCTGCTGCTGGTGGAGAACTACCGCAAGGTCTGCGAGACCATGGCCGGCGGACAGGCCTTCCTGCAGCAGGAGGGCAAGTCGCTTCTGGCCACCGATAACCATGAGGAGCTTTTGGCCTGGTTCCTGGAATACGCCAAGAAGGGCCTCAACATCCAGCGTTACAAAGGTCTAGGTGAGATGAACCCGGAACAGCTCTGGGAAACCACCATGAACCCTCAGAACCGCACGCTGTTACAGGTCAAGATCGAGGACCTGGTGGAGGCGGACGAGATCTTCACCGTGCTGATGGGCGATCAGGTGGAGCCACGCCGCGACTTTATCGAACAGAACGCGCTGAACGTGGTTAACCTGGACATCTAGGACAGCGCTCGACGTATCAAGTACAGAACACTACGAGGGGACACCTCATGCAGGAACAGACAACCCAGAAGATAGCGGTCAACATCGAAGACGAGATGAAACGGTCCTACATGGATTACGCCATGTCGGTCATCATCGGCCGGGCCCTGCCCGACGTGCGGGACGGCCTCAAGCCGGTGCACCGGCGCTGCCTGTACGCCATGCACGACCTGGGCAACGACTACAACAAGCCCTACAAGAAATCGGCCCGCGTGGTCGGTGACGTGATCGGTAAGTACCACCCCCACGGTGACACCGCGGTCTACGACACCATCGTGCGGATGGCCCAGGACTTCTCGCTGCGCTACCTGCTGGTGGACGGCCAGGGTAACTTCGGTTCGGTGGACGGCGACAGCGCGGCTGCCATGCGCTACACCGAGATCCGGATGAAGCAGCTCACCCAGGAGCTGCTGGCCGACCTGGAAAAAGAGACCGTCCCCTTCACCCCCAACTACGACGAATCGCTGTCTGAACCGGCGGTGCTGCCCTCCAAGTTCCCCAACCTGCTGGTGAACGGATCGGCCGGCATCGCGGTCGGCATGGCCACCAACATTCCGCCCCACAACCTGTGCGAGATCGCCGATGCGATCATCGCCCTGATCCATAACCCGGCCCTCTCCTTCGAAGAGCTGCTGGCGCTGGTGCCGGGCCCCGACTTTCCCACCGGCGGCACCATCTATGGCCGTCAGGGGATCCTGGACGCCTACGCCACCGGCCGTGGCATCATCCAGATCCGGGCCAAGGCCCATGTGGAGACCAGCAAGAAGCAGGATCGCCAGTCGATCGTGGTGACTGAGATCCCTTACCAGGTCAACAAGGCCCGTCTGATCACCAGCATCGCCGAACTGGTCAAAGAGAAGAAAGTGGAGGGGATCAGCGACCTGCGGGACGAATCGGACCGCGACGGCATGCGGATCGTGATCGACCTGAAAAAGGACGAGAACGCCGAGGTACTCTTAAACCAGCTTTACAAGCATACCCAGATGCAGACCTCCTTCGGCATCAACATGCTGGCCATCGTGCACAACCGGCCCAAGGTGCTGTCGCTGGTGGAGATGATGCAGTGCTTTGTAGAACACCGCCGCGAGGTGGTCACCAAGCGCACCCTGTTCGAGCTGAAGAAGGCCGAGGCGAGGGCCCATATCCTGGAAGGCTTGAAGATTGCCCTGGACTGGCTGGACGCGGTGATCGAGCTGATCCGGGCCTCCAAGAACCCGGAGGAGGCCAAGCAGGGCCTGATGGCCGGCTGGTTCTCCGATCCGGTCTTCCTCAAAAAACTGGAGATCGCGCCGCTGGACCAGCAGACCTTCCGGCCCGGCGTGCAGCTCTCCGAGAAGCAGGCCCAGGCCATCCTGGAGATGCGCCTGCAGCGCCTGACCGGCCTGGAGCGGGACAAGATCCTGCAGGAGTACGAAGATATCATGCGGCTGATCGCCCGTCTGAAGGAGATCCTGGCCTCTGATCAGGAGATCATGAAGATCATCGTCGGCGAGCTGACCGAGATCAAGGACAAGTTTGGCGACAAGCGCCGCAGCGAGATCATCGACCGCACCGCCGAAATATCTCTGGAAGACACCATCGAGGACGCCGAGATGGTGGTCACGGTCTCCCACACCGGCTATATCAAGCGCAGCGCCGTTGACCTGTACCGCGCCCAGCGACGGGGCGGCAAGGGCAAGACCGGCATGAAGACCAAGGAAGAGGATTTTGTGGAGCAGCTGTTCATCGCTTCCACCAAAGACTACCTGCTGTTCTTCACCGACATGGGCCGGGTCTACCGGATCAAGGTCTACGAGATCCCCGAGGGCAGCCGCACCACCAAGGGCAAGGCGGTGGTCAACCTGGTCAACGTCCAGGACGGCGAAAAGGTCACCACCATCCTGCCGGTCAAGGACTTAAACCGCGAGGACTTGTACCTGTTCATGGCCACCAAGCACGGCGTGGTCAAGAAGACCCCGTTGGTGGAGTATGTCAACATCCGCACCACCGGCATCAACGCCGTAAACCTGGATGAAGGGGACAAACTGATCGCCGTGGCGCTGACCGACGGCGGCAAGGATATCTTCCTGGCCTCGCGCTGCGGCAAGGCGATCCGCTTCAGCGAAGATGATGCCCGTCCGATGGGTCGGGTGACCCGTGGCGTACGCGGCATGAACATCGACAGTGACGACGAGGTGATCGGTATGGAGGTGGTGGACCCCACCGCCACCGGCTCCACCATCTTCACCGTCACCGAGAACGGCTACGGCAAGCGCACCGACCTGGACGAGTATCGCGGTCAGAGCCGGGGCGGCAAGGGACTGATCACCATAAAGACCAGTGAGCGCAACGGCATGGTGGTGGACGTGATGCAGGTGGCCGACGATAACGAACTGATGGTGATCACCGATCAGGGCAAGATCCTGCGGGTGCCGGTCTCCGGTTTCTCGGTGATCGGTCGCAACACGCAAGGGGTGCGGTTGATGGTCACCGAAGACCAGGAAAAGATCGTGGCCGTGGCCAAACTGGCTGAAAGCGATGACGACGAAGAAGAAGGGGATCAGGGCCAGGAGTAACGCCCCACATGCATGCCCAGAGTTGTCAGTTTTGATAGCTCCCACCGGGAGCGCCGCCGTATCGTACGTTTGCTGGATTTCCTGAAACGTGACAGTCTGACCCGTGATCAACTGGAACGGATCGGCCGCCGCCTGCAGAAGGCCGGCCGTCGCGCCTTGCCGCCCCTGGTGCGGCGGCTGTGGCACGAGCAGGACCGGGAGCAGCTCTACCGCTACACCTGCATGCTGGACTTTTTTGATGCCGCCACCTGGCTGGACCAGCTGGTGGCGTTGACCCTCAAACGCCGTGATTTGGGGGATGAAGGCCGGATTCCCCTGCTGGAGATCCTGCAGGACTACGGGGTGGACGTCTCCTCCCCGCCCTTTGCCCGGGCAGACCTGACCAGCGGCACGCTGAACAGCTTTCTGGATACCTGTCTTGACGAAGGGCCCTGGGGTCTGGTCCGGTTTATGGATCGCTTTCTGGATGCGGACGAGGTGTTACGCAGTCAACTGATCCGGCGTCTGGGTGGTCGTGCCGATCACGGCCCACAGGCGGCAGCCCTGTTGCGGATGCTGGCCTACTTCGAGTATGCCGAGGTGGCCGGACTGGCGGTGGAGACGCTGGGCAGCCTGCGCCACGGTTGCGCACTGACGGTGTTACAGCAGCTGCAGTACTTGGTGGTGGAGGGACTTGAGGAGCGGGTCGCGCGCAGCATCCGGCGGCTGGGTTTCCTCGGCATCCGAGATGCGCAGCCCTTGCCGACGGTCTTTGCGGCCGGCTGCGAGCTGATCACCACCCAGTCGTCACCGGTGGACTGTTACGGCGTGCGGACGATCTGGTTTTCCTGGAAGCTGCCCGATGACAGCCTGGCGGCGCTGGTGCTGCAGCTGGGCGACGGCGAGGGGGTGCTGCATGCCGTGCAGACCCGCTTCCAGAGCCAGAAGGAACATGACGACTACCTGGATGAGGTCAATGCCGACGAGGGGATGTTCCCGGTGGGGCTGTCCTATCTGGTGAGCCTGCTCAAAGACGCCACCCAGCAAAGTATCGAGCAGAACTTTTATCTGCCGCCGGACTTGTATGCCGGTCGTCACCTGCTGGGGCCGGTGGATCTACGCCCGGAGCAGTATCTGCCCAGTTTTGCGGTTGAGCTGCTGGACGGGCTGGTGGAGCGGCTGGCATCACACCTGGCCGAGAGTGAAAAGCTGCTGGAAGAGCCGTTTTTTGAGGGCTGGATTTACTCCGATCCGCTGGTCTATGAGCTGGCCGAAGTACTCGGCGGCGGCGAACCGCTGCTCAGCCGCACAGCAGACGAGCAGGAACCTTTTTTGGAACGGTTTTGCAGCGAGCTGATTGAGCCGAACAAATTGGGGCTGCTACGGCGCCTGCTGCTTTCTGCCGATCTTATGCAGCAGAGCGGTGCAGAACCGGAGTTGGTGCAACGGGTGTTGGCGGTCTCTTTAAGCCTGGTCGGTGCGCCTCTGCCGCTGGTGCGGCACCCCTTTGTGCGGCGGTTGGCCCTGGACAGCATCGAACTGGCCCGCCAGTCGCTTGACGAGGGTTTTGATCCGCGCCGGCAACAGCAGTTTGATGACGAGGAGTGGGAATGAAGATCGCGGTGATCGGTGCAGGCAGTTGGGGGACGGCCTTGGCACAGCTGTTGGCCGGTAACGGCCACGAGGTCTGTCTGTGGGCCTATGAGCCGGAGCTGGTAGCCGGTATGCAGGCCAACCGGGTCAATTATCTCTTTCTACCAGGGGTGGAGCTGCATCCCGCCATGACCTTCACCAACGACCTCGCGACGGCAGCGACTGGTTGCGAGCTGGTGCTGCTGGTGACGCCGACCCAGGTCATGCGCGGTATTCTGACTACGCTGACCCCGGCCCTGGGGCCGGACTGCCTGCTGGTGAACGCCTCCAAAGGAATCGAACTGGAGACCCTCAGCACGGTCTCGCAGATTCTGGCCCAGGTGCTGGGCGAGCAAGCCCTGCAACGCTATGTGGCCCTGTCCGGCCCCACCTTTGCCAAGGAGGTGGCCGCCAACCTGCCGTCGCTGATTGTTGCCGGCTCCCACAATCAGGCCGCAGCCAAGACCGTGCAGGCCGCCTTCAGCAACAACCTGTTCCGGGTTTACTCCAGCGACGACCCGGTAGGGGTGGAGCTGGGGGGGGCGGTCAAGAACGTGATCGCCATCGCAGCCGGCATCGCCGATGGGCTGGGCTTCGGCCATAACACACGGGCCGCGCTGATCACCCGCGGGCTGGCCGAGATGCGCCGTCTGGGACGGGCGCTGGGTGCACAGGATGGCACCTTTGCCGGGCTGGCCGGCATGGGCGACCTGGTGCTGACCTGCACCGGCGATCTGTCCCGCAACCGTACCGTCGGCATGAAGCTGGGCCAGGGCCAAAAGCTGGCTGACATCCTGGCCGAGATGCGGATGGTGGCCGAAGGGGTCAAGAGCGCCGCCTCGGTCAACGCCCTGGCAGCGCGGTTGGGTGTCGAGATGCCTATTACCGCCAAGGTCTACGAGATCCTGCACTGCGACAAACCGGCCCGGCAGGCGGTGCTGGAGTTGATGTCACGCGATCTGAAGGCCGAGCAGGCCTGACCATCGCTGGCTGCCTGTTTCGCACTGCGCCGCACCCTGCAGATCAGTTGCAGCGGTTCGATACCGCTGTCCCGCAGCAGGTCGGCCACTGTCCAGACCATTCCAGCTGCCACGATTACCCCACCCAGTACCACGATTACCTCAATCATAACCTACCTCCTGAAGTAGCTGCCAGGCTACCACAGCACCCTGACAGGAAATGTCAGATTGGTCGGGGCTGCCCAGAGAAGCATTTTTTTCTTGCAATCGGCCTGAGGTGGTGTTAATAGAATTGTTCCTTGCCCAGGTGGTGGAATTGGTAGACACGCAAGATTCAGGTTCTTGTGCTCGCAAGGGTGTGCTGGTTCGAGTCCAGTCCTGGGCACCATTTACAAGAAGACACCCCCGAAGTTATCTGCTTCGGGGGTGTTTCTTTTTCTGCTGCAGAACGGAGCTGTGATGAATCTGCTGGATGTTGAAAAACCGGCCCGCTACCTGGGTAGCGAGATGGGCTCGGTGGTCAAGCCGGAGGCAGAACTGCGGATCGCCCTGGCCTTCCCCGACGTCTACGAGGTGGGCATGAGCCACCTGGGTCTCAAGATACTCTACCGGATCCTGAACGACCAGGAGGGTATTGCAGCAGAGCGGGTCTATGCCCCCTGGCCTGATATGGCCACCCAGATGAACTCCGCAGACGAACCGCTGGCCACCCTGGAGACCGGCACCCCGTTGGCGTCCTGTGATCTGGTCGGTTTCACCCTGCAGTACGAACTCTCCTGCTCCAATATCCTGACCATGCTGAGTCAAGCCGGCATCCCCTGGCGGGCCGCCGATCGCGACAGCAGTTTCCCGCTGGTGATCGCCGGCGGGCCCGGCGCCTACAACCCTGAGCCGTTGGCCCCCTTCTTGGATGCCGTGCTGTTGGGTGACGGTGAAGAGGCGGTGCTTGAGCTCGCCGAGACGCTGCGTCAGTGGAAGCGCGAAGGGACAGGCTCCAAGGCCGATCTGCTGGAGCGTCTGGCCCGGATCGACGGTATTTACATCCCCTCATTTTTTGAGATCGACTATCAGGCCGACGGACGGATTGCGGCCATCAGACCACTCAAGCCCGGTTACGAACAGGTGCGGCGGCGCTTTCTGGCTGACCTTGAGCAGGCCGCCTTCCCTGATCAGCCGATCATTCCATTCATGAAGACCATCCACGATCGAGTGGCGGTGGAAATCGCCCGCGGCTGCACCCGCGGCTGTCGTTTCTGTCAGGCCGGGTATATCTATCGGCCACTGCGTGAGCGCTCACCGGAACGCATTCAGGAGCTGATCCGCAATTCGCTGCAGGCCAGCGGCTATGACGAGATCTCGCTCTTATCGCTTTCCACCGGCGACTACAGTTGCATCGGGCCGCTGCTGCAAAACCTGATGCTGCAATATGCCGCCAGCCGGGTGGCAGTGTCGTTGCCGTCGCTCAGGGTGGGCTCCCTGACCGCTGAACTGATCGACGAGATCCGCAAGGTGCGCAAGACCGGCTTCACCCTGGCCCCGGAGGCCGGTAGCGAGCGGATGCGGCGGGTGATCAACAAAGGGATCACCGAGGCTGATCTGCTTGAGGGGGCGGCCAATATCTTCGGCGCCGGCTGGCGCCTGATCAAGCTGTACTTCATGATGGGCCTGCCCAGCGAGACCCGCGACGACCTGCTGGCCATCGCCGACCTGGCGCGGCAGGTGAAACAGCAGGCCCGTAAACAGGGGACCCATGGCGAGGTCAACGTGGCGGTCAGCACTTTTGTGCCCAAGCCTCACACACCGTTCCAGTGGCAGCGTCAGCTGTCACTGGAGGAGACCCGTGAACGGCAGGCCCTGCTGCGGGATGAACTCAAGCGCCGCAAGCTGAACTACAAATACCAGGAGGCGGAGCTGTCGTTTCTTGAGGGGGTTATCGCCCGGGGCGACCGCCGCCTGGCGCCGGTCATCGAACGGGCCGCTCAGCTGGGCTGCCAATTTGACGGCTGGCGTGAGCATTTCTCACTCAATCGTTGGTTGCAGGCCTTTGAGGAGTGCGGTGTCGATCCCGCGTGGTACCTGCGTGAACGTGATCAAGAAGAGCTTTTGCCCTGGGAACACCTAGACAGCGGCGTCAGCAAGCAGTTTTTGTTACAGGAATACCGCGCCGCCGTGGCGGAGGCTACCACCGTGGATTGCCGCAACGGACAGTGCACCGGCTGCGGTGTCTGTGACTTCAAGCAGGTAAAAAATCACCTGGTAACGTCCGAGATGTGGGTCGCGCCACCAGCGACGGTGGCCGAGGCCGAGCCAGAACACCGGCGTTTGCGGATGCGTTTCTGCAAACGGGACAAGATCAGTGTGCTGAGCCACCTTGAGTTGATCAACCTGTTTACCAGAGCGGTCAGCCGGGCCGGCTTGCCGGTCCTCTTTTCACAAGGTTTTCATCCCCATCCCCGCTTCTCCTTTGCCACTGCCACCTCGGTGGGGGTTGAATCCGAGGCGGAATACCTCGATATCTATGTGGACGCCATGGGGCCTGAAGAAGCTAAAGAACGTCTGAACCATGTGCTGCCGCCAGGCATTGCCATTCTGGATGCGCAGGAGATGCCGCTCAAGACCGAGTCGTTGTCGGTGCTGATCGATGCCACCCGCTACCGGGTGATGCTACCAAACTATTCTGCTGATCTGCTTGCGCAGCAGGTTGTGCAATTTATGGCACACTCGTCATGGCTGCTGGTGCGGGAGAAGAAAAAACAGCGCCAGGAGTTCGATCTGCGCCAGGAGGTGCGTTCTTTGAGCGCCTGTGGTAGTATGCTCGAAATGGTGATTGGCCGCGGCAAGGCGGTGGAGGTGGCAGCGGCCGTTACTGGCATCCCGCTGGAGGCCTTGAAGGACTGCCGCATCGAAAAATTGGAAACGATTTTTACTTTATAGATAGAGGTACAGGCACCATGGCATCGGAACTGGTCATCAATGTGACGGCCCAGGAAACTCGTATCGCCTTGATCGAGAACGGCACCATCGCCGAACTCTACATCGAGCGGACCCGGGAAAAAGGGATTGTCGGCAACATCTACAAAGGGCGCGTGGTGCGGGTGCTGCCCGGCATGCAGGCGGCCTTCGTGGATATCGGGCTTGAAAAAGCAGCCTTTCTGTATGTGGCCGATGTGTTTGATGGGCTGGATGAGTACGAAAGCCTGCTGGATGACGCCAAGAAGGACGACCGTAACGGCGATGATCATGACAGCGCCCAACCGGATTACAAGGTGTTGCACCCGATCGAGGAGCTGTTGCAGGAGGGGCAGGAACTGCTGGTTCAGGTCTCCAAGGAACCGATCGGCACCAAGGGGGCCCGTATTACGGCCCACATCTCCCTGCCGGGGCGGCACCTGGTCTACATGCCCACTGTTGAGCATATCGGCATCTCACGCCGCATCGAAGAAGAGGAGGAGCGGGAGCGCCTGCGGGAGATTGTGGAGCGCAAGAAACAACCCGGTTCCGGCTACATCGTGCGCACCGCCTCGGAGGGCAAGAGCGAAGAGGAGATCACCTCGGACATCGAGTATCTGACCAAGATCTGGGACGAGGTGGTCAGGAAAAAGGACAAGGCTGGCGCACCCAGCCTGATCCACGCCGATCTGGATGTTGTGCCGAAAGTGGTCAGGGACATCGTCACCGACGAGGTCAAGCGGATCGTGGTGGATTCCAAGCCTGATCATGACCGGATCGTGCAGTTCATCACCACCTTCATGCCCAAGCTTAAATCCTCGGTGGAGCTGTACGACGACGAGGAGCCGATCTTCGACCACTACGGCCTGGAGGTCGAGATCAGTCGGGCCCTGGGTCGTAAGGTCTGGTTGAAGAGCGGCGGCTATATCATCATCGAGCAGACCGAGGCGTTGACCGCCATCGATGTCAACACCGGTCGCTTTGTGGGCAAGCATAATCTGGAGGACACCATCCTCAAGACCAACCTGGAAGCGGTTAAAGAGCTGGCCTACCAGTTGCGTCTGCGTAACATCGGCGGTATCATCATCATCGACTTCATCGATATGGAAAAGGAGGTCAACCGGGAGAAGGTCTACGCAGCCCTTGACGAGGCGCTCAAAAGCGACAAATCAAAGACCAACATCCTCAAGATCTCCGAGCTGGGCCTGGTTGAGATGACCCGTAAGCGGGTGCGGGAGAGCATCGGCCGGATGATGTGCGAGCCCTGCCCCTACTGTGAGGGACGCGGCTATGTCAAGTCCAAGACTACCGTCTGCCACGAGATCTTCCGCGAGCTGCGGCGCGAGATGCTGGATATTCGCGGCACCAAGGTGCTGCTGACCGTGCATCCCCAGGTGGCAGATCTGTTGTATGACGAGGAACGCCGCGGGCTGGAGGAGCTGGAGAAGATCTTCAAAAAACGGGTCACGGTGCGGGCAAAGCCGGGCTTCCATCAGGAGCAGTTCGAGGTGGTTATCAACTAGCCGGGGCTGCTGCAACGCAGCACAGAAGCGCTCCATAGTAGTCAGATAACAAGAGGCGCGGGAATTTTCCCGCGCCTCTTGTCGTGGTGGTTATCGACTGCAACGGCTGGCTAGGCGGCCTTGCGCATCTCCTGGCGCTCCAGTTGCAGGGTGAAGACCTCCATCGCCTCGCGCATAATATCGGACACGCTCTTGTGGGTCCGGCGCACCAGGCTTTCCAGCTGCTCGCGCTCTTCGTCGCTGACGCGCATCGAAATGACGTTGTAGCGGGGGTTCTCTCTCATTCTGCCCATGGTTGTTCTCCTTTTTCGCTATTGGTTAGTAGATGCCTTGATGATGAGGTGCATTTTGTGTCTACACTATGCCAATAGCGTGCCAAAAAGAACGTATACAGCAAACAGTTAAAAATACATCGATTTTTCGTGCGACAGGAGAATCATGCATTAAATGAGTGTGTAAAGTGTGCCCAGGATGGCACACTTTAGACAAAAGTATACACTATTATAGAACGTCCGGTTGAACGTCGGCAGCAAGCTGCTTGTGCAGCGAGCGTTGCAGGCTGATGCCATAGCGCTCCAGCAGCCGGTAGAAGGTGCGGCGCGGCACCTCGGCCAGGCGGGCAGCCTTGGAGACGTTGCCGCCGGATTCCTCGAGGTAGCGCAGGATCAAGTTGCGCTCCAGGCGGCCCAGGTGGGTCTCGCGTTCCGCCTTAAAGGAGGTGCGGCGCACACCCGGCAGGGCGCCGGCCCGTTCACCGTAGATGTCGCGGAAGACCGACGGCAGGTTTTCCAGCCGGATCACGCCGTCTTGCGTCAGCACGGCGGCCCGCTCAATGATATTCTGCATCTCGCGTACGTTGCCGGGCCAGCGATAGTGGCGCATGGCCGCCAGGGTCCGTTCTTCGATGCCGTCCAGCGGCTTGTTGAGCTTTTTGCGGGCCTTGCCCAGGAAGTGTCGCGCCAGGATTGGGATCGACTCTTCCCGGTCGCGCAGCGGCGGTAGCTGGATGGTAAAGACGTTCAGGCGGTAGTAGAGATCTTCGCGGAACCAGCCGTCACGGACGCCGACCTCCAGGTCTTTGTTGGTGGCGGCGATCAGGCGCACATCGACCCGCTTGGCCATGGTACCGCCCACCGGTCGCACCTCGCCCTGGTCCAGCAGGCGCAGTAGTTCGGCCTGCAGCTTGGGGGTGATGTCGCCGATCTCGTCCAGAAAGATGGTGCCGCCGTCGGCCGCCTCGAACAGCCCCTTGCGGTCGGCGATGGCGCCGGTAAAGGCGCCTTTTTTATGGCCGAACAGCTCGCTTTCCAGCAGCGAATCGGTCAGGGTGGTGCAGTTGACCGTCACCAGCGGTTTATCAGCCCGGGCGCTCAGGCGGTGAATGGCGCGGGCGGTCAACTCCTTGCCGGTGCCGGTCTCACCACGGATCAGCACCGTGGTCGGGGTGGGCCCCACCTGCCGGATCAGGGCCACCACCTCGTCGTTGTCCCGATCATCGCCGATGATCATATCCTCGCCTAACTGTTTGTTCAGCTCGCGGGTCACCAGCTCGTACTTCTGCATCAGGCGGCCACGATCCTCTTCCATGCTGCGCAGGTTGAACGGCAGGCACATCCCCAGGTCGGCCAGTCCCTGGAAGACCGCCACGGCATGCTCGCGGCAGCTGTTGTAGCCGCAGGCGCGGCAGTTCAGCTCATCCCCCTGGGTGAACTTGCCGGTGGAGTGCAGGATGCGCCGGATATCATCGGGCTTGGGGGCCGGCAGGCGGCGGGACTTGTCGCTGAAGCCACGTGCGAGCTGCTGGGGCGGTTGAGCGTCCTGGTAATGGGCGGCAGTACGGTACGGAATCGGGCTGCTGTTATAGCGAATGATCAGATTGCGTTTGGAGATCAGGGTCAATTCGCGGTTTTTACCGGGGCCGTCCACGCAGCCACCGTCGCAGAAACGCAGATCTACGTAGCGGGGCGTGATTCGGCCGGCAGCCAGATCGCGCACGATCTCCAGGGTGTGCACCTCGCCTTCACCGGAAACGGTCTCGGTATCCAAAAAGTCGGTTTCAATATCCATGGCGCGGAACGGGCCACCCGAGAGGGTGAACATCCGCCCGTGCTGGGGATCGATGCCGTCAAAGGCCGCCTCGGTCAGCACCGTGGGGTTGATGCCGCGACGACGGAAGAACAGCTCGATCTCGCCGTAGGTCAGCACCACGTCCACCAGACCGGCCAGCTCTGGTGACTGGATCTCGAACTTGGCAGCGATACAGGTACTTAAGTAGATCACCTTGGTCTCGGTCCCAAGGTTCTCCTTGATGTAGCGCGCCATGGCCATCATGGGTGAGACCACCGGCACCAGGTTGGGCAGCAGCTTGGGGTAGTGGCGCTCGATCAGGTCCACCACCGCCGAGCAATGGGAGGAGATCAGCGGCTGCCGGGCCTCGGCGATGGCCCGGCCATAGTGAGGTGCAATCAGTCGGGCGCCGTAGGCGCCTTCATGGACCTCATGGAAGCCGAGGCTCTTCAGGCCGGCCACCAGCTGGCCAGGGGTGTAGTTGTGGAAAAAGGCCGGAAATGAGCAGCCCAGCACCGCCACCACCGGGTCGCCGGAGGCCAGCAGTTCCTGGGTCTTGACCATCCGGTCCACAATCACCTTGGCCTTTTGGGGGCAGTTCAGGCAGTTGCCGCAGCCGATACAGCGTTCGTAGATGATTTCGGCATAGCCGTTGTCGACCTTGATTGCCTTGACCGGGCAGGTGCGGACACAGGAATAGCAGGTGCGGCAGCGCTCTTTATAGGTGACAATCGGTTCCATGACGACTCCTTGCAAAAGACATGAGCCATCATACAGGCATTCATAAAAAAAGTGTGCTAAAAATGGCACACTATGCTGAATACATAAAAAAGGGGGCCTGAGGCCCCCGCAGATACATCGTTACATCAGATATAAACGAGCCAGTTAGGCGATGGTGTGGCGGATATCCTTGCCCTTGACCATGAAGATCACCATCTCGGCAATATTGGTGGCATGGTCGGCAATCCGCTCCAATGATTTCGAGACATAGGTCAGTTTCATGGCCCGGCTGATGGTGCTGGGGTCTTCCAGCATAAAGGTGTAAAGCTCACGCTGGATCTGCTGGTTCAGGTCGTCAACCATCTGATCGTCCTGGCAGACCTTGATCGCCAGTTCATCATCGCCCCGCACAAAGGCGTCCAGCGACTCCTTGACCATTACCGAGGCCCAGTGGGCCATGCGGGGGATATCGATGTAGGGCTTCAAGGGTGGTTCGGTATTGATCTCACGCACCCGTTTGCCCAGATTGGCACACTGGTCGCCGATCCGTTCCAGGTCGGTAACGATCTTCAGGGCCAGGGTGATGAAGCGCAGATCCCGCGCTGCCGGCTGGCGACGGGCCAGCAGTTCCAGGCACTTCTCATCAATGGCCACCTCGTGGCCATTGACCTGATGGTCCAGTGCGATCACCTTCTCGGCCAGCGGGGTGTCTCGCTCCACCAAGGCCTTGATGGCATCGGCGATCATCACCTCCACCAGGCCTCCCATGGTCAGGATCCGCTGCCGCAGGTCGTGCAGTTCGGCATCAAAGGCTGCGCTGATATGCTGTCGTTCCATAGGTAATTACCCAAACCTTCCTGTGATGTAATCTTCGGTCTGCTTCTTTTCGGGGTTGGTAAAGATCTTCTTGGTCTCACCCATCTCGATCAGTTCGCCCAGATAGAAAAAGGCGGTGGCGTCGGAGACCCGGGCTGCCTGCTGCATGTTGTGGGTCACGATGACGATAGTGTAGCGTTCTTTGAGCTCGTCAATCAACTCCTCAATCTTGAGGGTCGAGAGCGGGTCCAGGGCCGAGCAGGGCTCGTCCATCAGGATCACCTCAGGGTTGGTGGCGATGGCCCGTGCGATGCAGATCCGCTGGGCCTGACCACCGGACAGCCCCAGGGCAGACTCATGCAGCCGGTCCTTGACCTCATCCCAGATGGCGGCACCTTTCAGGCACTTTTCAACGGTCTCGTCTAAGAGCGCCTTGTCCTTGACCCCGGCGATCCGCAGGCCGTAGACGATGTTCTCGTAGATCGACTTGGGAAACGGGTTGGATTGCTGAAAGACCATCCCCACCCGGCGTCGCAGCGAGATCACATCGGTGGCGTTGCCGGTGATCTCCTGGCCGTCCAGCTTAATACTGCCGGAGATGGCAACCGAATCGATCAGGTCGTTCATCCGGTTCAGGCAGCGCAGCAAGGTGGACTTGCCGCAGCCGGAGGGGCCGATGAAGGCGGTCACCTGGTTGCGGGCCACCGTCAGGGAGATATCCTTCAGGGCATGGGCAGCGCCGTAGTGCAGGTTCAGGCCATCCACGGTCACAATCGGTTGTCTGCTGGTTACTTCAGATTCAGGGCTCATCGTCATCTGTTCCTTTATGGTTTAGAAGTGCGAGCTGGTGTACTTGCGCCGCATCTGGTTACGGAAACGGATCGCCAGGCTGCTGGCGGCGATCACGATCAACAGCAGCAGCAGGGTGGTAACGTAGACCATCGGCTTGGCCGCCTCCACGTTGGGGGACTGGAAGCCGACGTCGAAGATATGGAACCCCAGGTGCATGAACTTGCGGTCCATGTGAAAAAATGGGAACTGGCCGTCAAAGGGGAGCGTGGGGGCCAGCTTGACCACCCCGACCATCATCAGCGGCGCCA
>Ga0074197_1000331_pt1 | contig 63512 bp, 57 predicted proteins | sample EPASupsiteSAE305_FD_64526 | JGI IMG/M metagenome (GOLD analysis project Ga0074197, IMG submission 64526) | Bioremediated contaminated groundwater microbial communities from EPA Superfund site, New Mexico - SAE3-05 reassembly with SPADES | ecosystem: Environmental > Aquatic > Deep subsurface >... | reverse complement strand
GGGTGGGGGGGCCAGGGGGTACCCCTGGATTGAAAGGGGGAGGGTGGACCGGGTTGAGGGTCCGGCCCGGGGGAACGTGGTGCTGGACTTTTCCGGACATGACAGACTACCGGGTTCTGGCAGGTTGTCCGTATACTGAAGAATAATGATGAACAGCAACGGAAGAGATCTACAGGTATCACTCCAAACCAGAATTCAGGGGAATTTTCCGGTATTCCGGCTACAATAATCACGTCCTTTCTGGGTCAGAACGTACGTGTTACCAATGCGTCCCGTGGGGTTACCGGCATTTTCAATAAAGCCGCGATCTATCAGGACGCCCAGGTGCTCTACAAGATCCCGGACATCCATATTCGAGAATGTACCGTGGAGAGCGCTTATGGTTACTGGGGATGTTATGGTTCCTTTACCCAGTTCGAAGATGGTTCCCAGAACCGTTTCCTGTTCCCGGGTCAGTGTCATCAGGATCACTTATTCCCGGAATATCTTGAGGCTGGGGGTTTGAACCCGGCCGATAATTCATGAGCCGGAATTTTTGGGTACTGCAAGTTTGTATTCAGGCCCCTCGCTGCTGCCGCGTACAAAAAATATCCTGCTTCCGGGGGGCGGTTGCAGTGAATTACAAAGAATGCACCGTGTCTCACTTTTTTCATCTTTCCAACCGGGTTTATTCAAAACAATACCTGAAGTTTGTATATCAACGGATTCTATTCCGATAAAATTCCGGCAAGTCAAATATTCTTACAACTTTTCTAAATCCAAAAATATATCAACTCCCAAAAGTACACAAGATTTCTTGAATATTTTCAAAAATTAATTGAAAATACTCAACCCATGCCGGATCGGTCCGGCATGGAATTCAAGGAGATTACAGTATGAAAGCAGAAACAACGAAAACAAACAGGTTTTGGGGTATGGCCGTCATTGCTGTACTCCTGTTTGCTGTGATCGGCGTAATGCCGGTAGCGGCGGATAACCCGTGGAATGAGGGAGGAATATTCCATTACACCAATATATCTCCAACCAACCAGCCAATACGGTTTGATTCATTCAATGACGGGAAATATTGGTTCAGCATGCCAAACGGCACTGGTGGAATGAATGCAGTCCACATTGCAAACAGTCCTGTTAATGTTTTAAGCAGCCTTTATGGTCAGTGCAATGAAAAGATTGTCTCCAACGACGGTACAAGCGGGACATTTTACGTCACAGATACCGGGGGCCGGGGTTACCAGGACAACATAATTCTCCTCATCGGGGTTTATAGTGACCAATCTGTGGATCGCGACAATTTCCAAATCGACATCAATGCAAGCGGATACCAGTGGACTCCCACGGATATCATGAATTCCGCACCTCCGGAAGGAGCGCCTCAACCAGCGTACACGAAAGTCAGCCTCGACGCATCGAATTATCTGAACGATACATCAGGTGTTGATATCTCCCAGGAATGGAAATTTGCGCCATTGCAGGATTATCCAACATACTGTGGCCAGAATATGGCAGAAGACGAAGAGTTCAATCTGATGGTAGTCGATCTTAAGCTGGGAATCGTTGCGAATTCCAGTTATAATTACAATTTGAACAACAATGGAACAGTAAAGGTCGATTACAATATTGTCAATCCGGAGTTCCCGGATGGTAATATGAAAATCGCATTCAACGTGTATGCCTATAACCACTATACTTCCCAGGGATGGGATCAGACGCTCTGGCTGAACCGGGTGAACGATAATACCCAAACCCCGGTTCCGGGAACCAACAGTTATAGTGGATGGTTAGTATACAATCCATAACAATTCACAACCATTTTTTTGAAAAATGCCTGTTTCCAGCAAATCTTTTTGATTCTGACAGGATCTCACTTGTAATCCTGATAACCGGCATATTCCGTTAACCGCTGATTTTGATCTATGTCTTCAATTGAATTGATCAATATTATTTAATTGACTTGTACAGAAAATAAAATGAAAACCTTTTACTTATCTTTCGATCAATAATTTTGCAATGTACATCCGGATCCCTACACCCACCCGGTCCAACTTCCTGCTCGTTCCGGGTAGTTCCAGGCTATCCCAAATCGCAGCAGGATACGCACAGTCATCAGATGATGTGATTATACAGACACATATCTCAGAAAAAACCGGACACGGCGGTTGTCACCGGTATGGATATCCCTGTTTTAACCGCTGGCAGGGGTAAGGGAGGGAGACATCGTGAAAACAGTAATCCGCCTTACCATTTTCCTGCTCTGTATAATACTATTCATGATGGTACCGGCAATGGCAGAACTTGCCAGTACTCCGTGGCCAAGCGCGTTACATGACATCAACAACACCGGTCGTTCCCCCTATGTTGCATCCCAGACAAATTCACTGAAATGGGCATATTATACCGGGGCGATGGGAAATATGGGTCCGGTTATCGGATCGGATGGAACCGTTTATATGCCATCCAATACCGGTCTTAATGCCCTGGATCCAAATGGAACCCGGAAATGGGTATATACCACTACATCATCAGCCATCAAGACTCCGGTTATCGGATCGGATGGAACCATCTACTTCGGGGATGGAAATAAATGGCTGTTTGCACTGAATCAGGACGGAACCAAGAAATGGTCCATTCAATTGCCAAGTGTCGGGGCGATTCCTGCAATAGGTCCTGATGGCACCATCTATTTTGGAACTTCCAACCTTTCTGCAATTAATCCGGATGGAACCGTGAAATGGGATTACCCCACCGGAACCATAGCGAACGGCTGCCCATCCATTGCTCCCGATGGAACCATCTATATTGGATCCAACAGTGGCAAGAAACTGTATGCTCTGAATCCGGATGGATCCCTGAAATGGACGTTTCCTTCTGCCGGCCAGATTATGGGATCAGCTGCGATTGGATCGGACGGGACTGTTTTCTTCGGAAGTCTTGATAAAAATCTCACTGCAGTCAATCCGGACGGATCGCTGAAATGGCAATATAAAAACGGGACCGCCTCGTTTTATGGATCACCAACCATTGGAGCCGATGGCACAATCTATATCGGCAGTTATGGGAACAACAACATCTATGCCATAAATCCTGATGGAACCTACAAATGGTCATACCTGACCGGAAACAAAATTTATGATTCTGTTGCCATAGGAGCGGATGGTACCCTCTATATGGGAAGTTATGACAAGGTGATTTATGCATTGGATCCGGACGGAAACCAAAAATGGTCCTATACTACAGGAGGGACAATTGGAGATCCACCGGCTATTGGCGCGGATGGTGCCCTTTATATAGGGAGTAATGATGGGTACCTGTATGCCTTTACCGGTGTCGTAAACTTCACCGCTGACCAACCCGCAGGTGCCGGGCCCCTCACCGTCCAGTTCACCGGCACATCGCCACTTACCGTCACCGCATGGAACTGGGATTTTGGTGACGGTACCACCTCGACCGACCAGAACCCGTCACATACCTATTCCTCGGTTGGGTATTACAGCGTCAACCTGAGCATCACGCATGCCGATGGTACTAATTATCTCCGCCAGACCGATTATATCAAAGTATATTCTCCGCCGGTCGCCGATTTCACCGCAGATACCATGACAGGTACATTCCCCTTAACAATCAGTTTCACGGATGCATCAACGGGAAACCCGACCTCGTGGGCATGGGACTTCGGGGACAGCACTACTTCGACGGACCAGAACCCGTCACATACCTATTCAACAGCAGGTACGTACACGGTCAACCTTACGGCAGTCAATGCAGGAGGCAGTAACCTGACCAGCAGGTCCGGGTATATTTCAGTATTAACCCCTTCCATTCCCATTGCATCATTCACCGCACACGGAAGAGCGGGACTCGCACCGGTGACCATCCAGTTCAATGACACATCAACCTGGGTACCGACATCATGGCTCTGGGACTTCGGGGACGGCACCACCTCGACCGACAGGAATGCCACCCATACCTATACTATCACCGGTACCTACACGGTCAATCTCACGGCAACAAATACCCAAGGATCGAACACCAATTCAAGCACGGATTATATCGCGGTCCTGGATCAGCAGGAATTGTCCAACTACCATTTCATCAATGTCTATGTAGCAAACGATGAAGGGGTAAAATACGATGTACCCGACGGTGCAGCTGCGAGCGGAGGCACCTACTCCTATGTCCCCAACACGTACTGGGTCATGTTCCGGCAGGCCGGCGGGGGACTCAATGCCCTGCATATATCCTCAACATCAAGTGCAACCACCGCAGCCGATATCACCAGTACGACCAACCAGTCCGGCTCGTTCTGGATAACCTTCAGCGGCGGACAGCCCTCCATGCCGGAAGGTGTCCTGATGCTTGCCGTCAACGGAACGATTCCCGATGATTTCGGGGTTCACATACGGTCGAGTGGCATTGAATTTGATCCGGGAACACCGGGCATTACCAACCAGGGCCTCCCCACAGAAACCACGTTCCTTGACGGGGCCGTGGACCAGACCTTCCACAAAAACGATTTCCTCTATGGTCCCCAGAGCTGGAAACCCTCCAGCAGCTCCGGTTATGCTCTCTATAACGAGGAGGACCAGGCAGATCCGATAAACCAGTTCCAGCTCATGTTCATCGACCTAAGAGTTGGGGCAGTCCAGAATTCGAGCCTCACGAACAACGGCATGATCAAAGTCGAATACAGCTTCACGAACCTGTCAAGTACTGCCGTGTTCAACACCTACGGCTGGTACATGCAATGCAATCACGGGACTGGTATCATCATGACCAATGATATCACAAGCAGCGGCTACACGGTCAGACCATCCGAGAGGCCTGTAGCAGGCTTTTCAGCAGGCACCACATCTGGAGCGGCCAACACCGCAATCCAGTTCACGGATGCTTCTACCGGTTCCCCGGCATCGTGGTCATGGAACTTTGGGGACGGCAGTACCTCAACACTCCAGAACCCGTCCCATACCTACACAACCGCAGGGACGTATACGGTCACCCTTACCGCGACCAACAGCAAGGGTTCCGACACGATGACAAAACAGGAATATATCGCTGTCACCGAACCGTTGCCAGACTACAACGACATCTATGTCACCGTCGCCAACAACGCCGGCGTGAAGTACAATGCATTCAGCAACGACACCTACCATATCCTGTTCCAGGGCAGCGGCCAGGGACTCAATGCCCTGCATATCTCCACCGACCCCTCGGTAAATTTCGGGCAGGTAACCCGGACCGGGGAACAGGCCGGATCATTCTATGCCACGGATTCAGGAGGGAAAGGATACGAGGATGAGATCATCCTCATGGTGGCAGTCAACGGCACAATCCCCGATGATTTCAGGCTGAACATAAAATCCGACGGGTACACGTGGACCCCGAATACGGTAAGCAACACGGCCCCGGATATCAGCACGGTATCCTACCAGCCCGTGGCACTGGACGAGACCTTTAACGGCAGTGACTTTAAGTACGGCCCGCAGATCTGGAAGCCAACCGGGGATGGTCTGAGTTATCCGATCTATTCAGGGCAGGACATGACGGATACCACCAATACATTCCAGATCATGTTTGTCGATCTAAATGCCGGGGTGCTCCGGCCGAACACCAGCATGGAAAACCAGGGTGCAGTACGGATCAACTACTCGTTCCAGAACCTGGGGGGTTCCATCGCAGCATTCAGCGTCTATGGCTATTGCAAATATTCTAACTCAGGAAACGATGTAATCGGATGGAGTAACGCACTCACACCGGACAAGACGATGAGTGGCTACACGGTTACCGGCAGTTCCCCTGGACCCGTTGCATCCTTCACTGCCGACGCAACAGCGGTCATAGCCAACACCGCAGTCCAGTTTACGGATACCTCGACAAACACCCCGACTTCATGGAGCTGGAACTTCGGGGACGGCAGTACCTCAACCAGCCAGAACCCTTCGCACACCTACACAACCGCAGGAACCTATACCGTAACGCTTACCGCAACCAACAGCCTGGGCAGCAATACCCTGACCCGGTCGAATTACATCACGGTATCCGCTGCCGGGACGCCGGCTGTCGGCTTCACTGCAACCCCGGTAAACGGGATTAAGCCTCTTTCCGTCCAGTTCACCGACACATCGACAAACACCCCGACTTCATGGAGCTGGGACTTTGGCGATGGATCAACCTCGACCAGCAAAAACCCGTCGCATACCTATTCCTCTGCCGGCACCTATGATGTCAGCCTGACCATATCCAATGCGGCAGGAAGTAACAATCTCACGAAGAACGGACTTGTGTACGTAACCTCTTCTGCCGGTGCACTCCCGGGCCACTCGGATATCTTCATCCGAACTGCGAACCACGAGGGAATCCGCTGGAATACAAACAACAACGGCACGTATTACATCAGCCCCCTCAGTTCAGGAAGCGGCCTGTCCGGAATTCACCTCACGACCGATCCCGCGGTCAACGCCGGGCAGGTCACCGAAACGGAAAACCAGACCGGCACATTCTATGTCACGCCAAACGCGGGAGGGTCCCAGGACGAGATCGTCCTGCTGCTCGGCGTTACCGGGACAATTCCCGACGACTTCTCGGCCCGGATAAAGACCAGCGGGTACACCTGGACGCCCACCGGGTCAGCCCCGTCATCCGGCAGTTACACCTACCAGTCATCTGCACTGGACGAGACATTCACCCGGAGCGACTTCCTCTACGGGCCGCAGAACTGGAAACCGACCGCCGGGGATGCGGACTACCCGCTCTTCTCCGGGCAGGATATGGCCAGTTCGAAAAACCAGTATATGCTCATGTTCATCGATACCCGGGCCGGTGCCCTTGGCGACAGCAGTCTCACGAACAACGGCGCGGTCAAAGTCGAGTATAGTTTCACGAACCTGCCCAGTACCGCAACCTTCAACGTGTACTCATGGAAGAGCGGGCAGGGCATGGAATGGACCAATGCCCTGACCGGCGCAGCTGCGAGCGGGTACAGGATCACAACAGCAGCTCCCACGGAACCCCCGGTTGCCGCCTTTACTTCCAACCAGACCGAAGGGCTTGCCCCGTTCAATGCCCGGTTCCGGGATGCCTCGACCAACACCCCGACCTCGTGGAGCTGGGATTTCGGCGACGGCAGTACGTCCACAAGCCAGAACCCGACCCATACCTACAGCACGACCGGTACCTACACGGTAAAATTAACGGCATCGAACCGTGCCGGCAGCGACCAGGTAACACGGACCGGGTATATCACCGTCAGTGCCCCGGTCGAGACAACGAATTCGTTTGCATTAGCCGGGATCCAGGCTGAAACAAACGGCACGGTCCAGAATGTCACCATCAGCAGCGCCAATGCAACAACCTCCGGAAACACGGTCACCGTGACCGGTGTCGGAAGTACCTGGGACCATCTCGCGATTACCATGAATGAGACCCCGGCCAATGACGGCACCAACCTCACCGGATTCGTCAGCAGCGTCCAGGCTGTCACCGTGCCGGTGACCGTCCCGATAGCATCGCTGGGTAATCCTGAAGTCTCCCTGGACCTGAACCTTGCCCTGGTCCCGAATTCCACAGCAGCAATCACCAGCACGCTCAGTTCCGATCCTCATAGTGCTAACCAGAGTTCGTTTTCGGTTGCAGCCGCAAATGCTGGTGACCAGATCACCGCTACTGCGTATACGGTCTACTTCACCAAATCGGGTATTGAAAACGCTGGCAGTGGCGGCATCATCACCAACGCGACCATTACGATGACGGTCAGCCCGTCATGGGTCAGCGCAAACGGCGGTACCAGCCATATCGTAATTATGCACCGCTCTGATAGCGGTACGACTACCATTCTTACGACCACCTATGTCCGAACAGATGCAAGCGGCAACTATGTTTTCCAGGCGGTCTCCCCCACGGGCCTTTCGACGTTCGTTCTGGCAGCAGTAGAACCGGTGCCTGCAACCAGCAGCGGCCTCGACAGTTCTTCCAGCGGATCTGATGATTTTACCAGTACCGGTCGTACTTCAACGGTCATGGCAACCATGCCCGGCCTTACCCTCGGGGAGACGGCAACCCTCACGTTCGACCAGGCACTGACATCCGGCCATCCCGCGGGTATCAGCACCATCCAGATCGTCCCGAAAAAATCCATTGGCAGTACCCAGGTGTATGTCCGCGATACCAGCAGCAGCGATGTCCTGGAAATTACCGGCAGGCCGGTTGCCGGGATCTCCCAGATCCAGATGACCGGGGTCAACCCTTCGTCGGTCGATCATGCGGTGATCCTGTTTGCCCTCAGCGGTGCATGGATGCGGGAAAACGACCTGACTCCGACTGATGTGGTTATGCTCCGGGATTATAATGCGGAGTGGACCGAACTCCCGACCAAATTCGATCACCTCGACGGCGATACGTACTATTTCTCGGCAACGACACCCGGGTTCTCGTACTTCGCTGTCGCCGGCAGGGTCCCGGCTGGCGTAACAGCAACCGCTGCACCAACCATTGCTGCGGCTGTTTCCACAGCGCAGCCGCTGGCAACTCCCACCCTTGCGGTAAAACCAACGACAACGTCAACAACCTCTGTCCCCGTTGCCATGCAGGCTACTCCCAATACTGTGCCCCAATCCTCCGCTGCGAAAGGCTGGAATCCCCTGATCGTTGCCGGGGCATTTGTCACGGGTATTGTGCTCGTTTCAGTCTCGGTTGCAGCATTCCTGAAACGCTGGAAACGCAGGCGCGATCCCCTCCGGTGATTCTATGAAACGGACACCATTCATCCGGTTCATTATTTTTGGGATCCTGGCGGTATCCCTTGTTTGTGGAACCCTGGTTTCTGCGGAGAGTGCTGCGGAGAATAATCCGGGCATTCCTCTTCAACCCGCCGAAACCGGCAGGACACCGGCCGCTGGTCACCAGGTCTGGAACTACACCACCGGAAGTATGGTCACTTCCTCCCCGACAGTCGACGCCGGCGTAGTATACATCGGCAGTGAAGACGGGAACATCTTCGCCATGAACGCAGAGTCAGGATCCCTCATCTGGAAATTTACGACCGGTGGCTATGTTTCCTCCTCACCGAAAATTTCCGGGGGCATTGTCTATGTGGGCAGCGGAGACCGGACGCTCTATGCGCTCAACGCGGCATCAGGAACACCGGTATGGTCCTGCCGGACCGGGTCCGGCATATCCACATCCCCGGCACTTTCAGAGGGGATTGTCTATTTCGGCAGCGAAGACGGCACGATTTACGCCCTCGATGCAGACTCCGGGACAGAGATCTGGAACTATACAACGGGAAATTATCTCCATTCTTCACCTGCGGTCAACAATGGGGTTCTCTATATCGGAAGTTATGACCACAACCTGTATGCCCTCGATACTGCCACGGGTTCCCCGCTCTGGAAGTATACAACCGGAAATACCATCCTCTCGTCACCTGCGGTTGCAGAGGGCATGGTCTACATAGGAAGTTACGACCATAACGTGTATGCTCTCGATGCAGGTTCCGGGACCGAGGTCTGGAGGTATACGACCGGCAACACCATCCTTTCATCCCCTGTGGTTGCAGGAGGAATGGTCTATATCGGCAGCAGTGACGGGAATATTTACGCACTCGATGCCGGATCCGGATCCCTGGTCTGGACGTACAGGACCGGAAGTGAAGTGGATTCCACACCATTTGTCGCAGGGGGAATTGTATACGCAGGAAGCGGGGATGGGAATCTCTACGCACTGGACGCAACAACCGGTGATGTGATCTGGGAATACCGGGTGGGCAGTCCCCTTGTCTCTTCCCCGGCAAGTGCCACCGGGATTATGTATGTGGGGAGTAACGATCACAATGTCTATGCTCTCTCCAACCAGCCACCAGTGGCAGATTTCATTGCCGACACAACGGGCGGAATAACCCCGCTGGTCGTACATTTCACCGACGTATCGGATGGATCCCCGACTTCCTGGATCTGGGATTTTGGGGATGGTGAATACTCCACGGCACAGAACCCGGTCCATACCTATCTTCGGTCGGGGACGTTTAAGGTAAACCTTACCGCAATAAATGGAGGGGGGCCCGGCAGCCGGGAGCGGGCCGGGTACCTGACCACGACAACCATACTGCCTCCTGCACCGGTTGCAGACTTCAAAGTGGATTTATCGCTCGGTACTGCTCCGTTTACGGTGCAATTCATTGATACCTCTTCCGGTTATCCTACCGCATGGCTCTGGGATTTTGGTGACGGCAACACATCCACGAGGGAACACCCGGCATATACCTACCTCCAGCCCGGGAACTATACCGTCACCCTGATCGCCCAAAACGGAGGGGGCAACAGCAGTATGACGCTTGCAACACCCATTGTCGTCCGTGCAAAATCAATCGAACCCGACCCGGCATTTATCACAAACACAACCGCCGGTCTCATCCCGCTGGCAATCCAGTTTACCGATACATCCGCAGGCCCGGACATAACCGGGTGGGAATGGGACTTCAACAGCGACGGGACTATCGATAGCACAGAGCAGAACCCGGTCTGTGTCTATAACCTGCCGGGTAACTATACCGTCAGCCTCAGGGCAACCAACTCGTTTGGCACGAACTCAATCTCCAGGGATGAAGCAATTTGGGCAGGAAGTCTTGCACCGGCCATTACCTTTACTGCGAACAGAACAACCGGGACTCCTCCTCTTGCAGTCCGGTTTACCGATGCTTCTTTAGGACCCAACATAACCGCGTGGTCCTGGGACTTCAACAATGACAGGACGATTGACAGCACGGAACAGAATCCGGTCTGCGTCTATACCCTGCCGGGAAATTATACCGTCAGCCTCACGGCATCCAGCGCCTACGGCTCGGCAACAGGATCAAAGACCGGTTTTGTCACGGTGACAAACGGTATGGCAGCAGGTTTTACCGCAGACACGGTTTCCGGCATGACACCCCTTTCAGTCCGGTTTGCCGATTCATCCACCGGATCAGACATAACCAGCTGGTCCTGGGATTTTAACGGGGACGGAATCATCGACAGCACAGAACAGGACCCAACCTGTGTCTATACCCTGCCGCGCAACTATTCGGTCAGTCTTGAAATCACCAACCGGTTCGGTTCAACAACCATTTCAAAAACCGATTTCATAACCGCCACGAACGGGGTTGTGGCAGACTTTACCGCCGATGTGGTTGAAGGAATAACTCCACTTACCGTCCGGTTCAAAGACATTTCGACAGGCCCGGACATAACCGGGTGGGCATGGGACTTTAACAATGACGGGACTATCGACAGCACAGAACAGAACCCGTCCTGCGTCTACAACCTGCCGGGGAATTATACGGTTACATTCACGGTCACAAATACCATGGGCACCAACATGACATCGCGGCAGGGGTTTATCCTTGCCAGCAGCCAGGTTCCGGTGGCAGCATTTACTGCCGACAACACGACCGGGATTTCTCCCTTGTCGGTGCAGTTCAGGGATACTTCGGCGGGCCAGGACATTGCGGAGTGGGCGTGGGACTTTAACGGCGACGGGACGATTGACAGCACAGAGCAAAACCCGACCTGCGTCTATACCCGTGCCGGTGAATATACGGTCACCCTTACCGCAACCAATGCATTCGGTTCAAACAGGACCACAGGTACGGGATTCATCACGGTCACCAGCGGAGTGCCAAGGGCACGGTTTGCCGTGAACCGGACAGGAGGTTCCGCACCGCTTGCCATCCAGTTCAAGGACACTACGATCGGTTCGGACATAACCGGGCTGGCCTGGGACTTTAACGGCGACGGAATAGTCGACAGCACGGAACAGAACCCGTCCTGCGTCTACAACCTCCCGGGAGAATACACCATCAATCTGACGAGTACGAATGCTTACGGATCCAATTCGACCATCCGGCAGGGTTTCATAAAAGTTACCTGAGTTGGATACGGGGAACCACGATGCATGCGACCGGATCATTCAGCAGAATGGTCCGTCAAGGTTCTTTTGACAGGTTTGGTTCTTCCTGAAGGTTACGGGAGATCCCGAAAGCCGGATAATCCGGGTAAGATTGTATAACCACTCATTTAAAATCCGGAAATCCATGAAAAAGACTGGGGCTGGAAATGGTACCCAATGATACCCGGTCAAGGAAAGGGTCGGGAAGTTTTTGCAGGTATCCCCCATCAGAACCGGTCCGCAACAAATGCCGTGGATGAAAGGATATCCCCAAGGCCGGATGTTTTTGTTATGTTTTGGGCGATCAGGGTCGGTATTACAATTACGAAAAATCCCTCAACACAAAAAATTCCCGGGGATTGCCAGGGTCCGAACCGGCCGTCAACCTGGTCCAGGACGGCAAGACCATCCGGGGATACCTGTGTGCTGGTTCCCTGTGCCGCTGCAGCAACCCGTACTGCTGCATAGAGCAATGCATTACGGGATATTTCTGGATCAACGACAGGATTCTTCGCAAGCACCAGCAGGTAATGCCCGAATGTATGAAGATGCAGGCGTTTCAGGCCGGTTTTTTGGCAGAGTGCAACCGCGTCTTCAATGATGTTGATCGGAGTTCTTGAATCGTCCTGGCCGGACAGGTTTCCGGTATCGAGATACCCTGCTACCAGAGAAAACTCGTGTTCGTTTAATCCCATGCTGTCGGCAACCGGCAGGATATGCCGGGTAAAACCCTGCAGGACAACAGGATTTGACACGGTTACACATTCGATATGAACCCTCAGGCCGGGCCCCGCCATTTTTATACGGTTTATCTGCGATGCAGTCCGGGAAAAATCCCGGTCGCTTACGAGGTACTGGTACCCGGAAAAGAATGCACGGGAACAGGAAGAAATCCGTTTGAGAAAGGGTTCCATGGAAGATTCCGGAACAAGCGCCGATGCCGGGGGATGAACCGGGGAAACGATGAACCGGTTGCTCCGGGGTATAATCCCGTCCGCTACCGGTACAAGCCCGGGTTCGTACTCGAAGATAAGATGGGGAAGATCATAAGCCGGGCCTCGGGACTCGCCTGGGGGAAAAACAAAAACCCCCGCTGTGCTCAACCGTCCTGCAGTCTCCGGTCCGATTGCCGGTGCAATACAGATGACCCCGGATGCGCCAAGCCCGGCAAGATGCTCTGCGGCAATCCCGGCCTGGCCCCCGACAGCAGACGAACCTGTCCCAAAAAACGCCTGTACGAATTTCCCGTACTGGATTGGATCAGCAACAAACCACTCTTCAGCAGTGCACCGTTCCATTGAAGAAACGAGCCGGCTCCTGAGTTCCGCAAGATCCGGGCTCCTGAGAAGTGCTGAACCGAGCAGTTCCCGGGTGACCGTAATGATCTGGTCGGAATTTGCGTTGAACCCGGTAACAACACCGTCCAGTACCGGCACCCCGACATTCCGGTACAGGTCCAGCCACACGGACTCATCCATCAGGCAATACTCCGATCTAACGATAGCTGTCTGACCTCTACAGGTTTTCGCTTGCCGTAACCTGAACATGCCATAGTACATTTCCAATATCACAATAATATTAAATGAGTGCGATAGTATTACACAGGTACGGAAGTGCGGCGTGGCAGATACAACCCGGAAAGATTTTTCCCATGTACCGGAGCGGATTAACGGGCTCATCGACCTTGCATACAATCTCTGGTGGAGCTGGAACCCGGCAGGAAAGATGGTCTTCAAGCAGATAAATCCCAAAGCCTGGATCGACAGCATCCACAATCCGGTGAAAATGCTTTCATCCCTGCCCGAAGAGACACTGATTGCCGCATCGAAAAACAAGCAGTATCTCCTCCATTACGATATCGTGATGTCCCGGTTCCGGCAGGAACTCAGCCTCAGGAACAACTGGTTTGCAAGCCACTCATCCGGTGACCACACAGCAACCATCGCGTACTTTTCAGCAGAGTACGGGCTCCAGCATTCATTGCCATTCTATGCCGGGGGTCTTGGGTTTCTTGCCGGCGATCACATAAAAGAGTGCAGCGATCTCGGGGTCCCGCTTGTGGCAGTGGGGTTCATGTATTCGGACGGGTATCTCCACCAGCACATCGGCCCTGACGGCTGGCAGGAAAATATCCGTGAATCCCTGAACCGGGATGCTGCGCCCATCAAACGCGTGATGTATAACCATGACCGGCAGCTCTTTTGCCGGGTTCCCTTCATCGACCCACCCATTTATGTTATAGTCTGGAAAGTGGACGTCGGGAACATCCCGCTCTACCTTCTCGATACCGATGTTCCCCAGAATGATCCGGCAAACCGCCTCATTTCTTCGCGTCTCTATACCGGTGACAACGAGCTCCGCCTCAAGCAGGAGATCGTGCTCGGGATCGGAGGGAGTTATATCCTGGATGTGCTTGGCATCCGGCCATCCGTCATCCATCTCAATGAAGGTCACCCGGCGTTTGCCATTCTCGAACGGGTACGGGAGCATGTTGAAACCGGTACCTGTTTTGAAGATGCAGTAAAGCGGGTAAAAGATACGACCGTTTTCACCACCCATACACCCGTCCCGGCCGGTCACGATGCCTTTTCCCATGCCCTGATGGACCGGTATTTCAGCAAATATTACCCGCTTCTCGGCATTGACCGGAACACATTTCTCAAACTGGGTTATGCCCCACACGATCCACCGGGCCTTTTCAACATGACCGCTTTTGCCCTGAAATCAAGCGGGTTCAAAAACGGGGTCAGCAAAAAACACGGGGAGGTTGCCCGGGAAATGTGGCAGTCGCTCTGGCCGGAACTTCCCCAGGACAAAGTTCCCATCACCCATATCACGAACGGGGTCCACGTGCCGACATGGCTCGATCCCAAACTCGAAATCCTGTTCAACAAGTATTTCTCCCCCTCCTGCCCGAACTGGCTTGGGGAACATGACAGCCCGCTGGTCTGGGATATGCTTGACGAGATCCCGGATGAAGAACTCTGGGCAGCCCATCTCCAGCTGAAACGGAAACTTATCAACCGGATCCGGGAACACAAGCGCCGTAAATGGGTTGAGGAAGGAGCGGAACCAATCAACGTGGTTTCCGGGGGTGCGTTACTCGATCCCAACACGCTGACAATCGGATTTGCCCGGAGGTTTTCAACCTACAAGAGAGCTGACCTCATCTTCCATGACGTGGAGCGTCTCCGGAAGATCGTGAATAATCCCTGGAAACCGGTCCAGATCATTTTTGCCGGCAAGGCTCATCCGGCAGACGATGAGGGAAAAAAGATCCTCCAGAAGATATACGAGTTTGCCCACCGCCAGGATTTCGGGGGACGGATCGCGTTTGTCGAGGATTACGGGGAACAACTGGCCCAGTACCTTGTCCATGGGGTCGACATCTGGCTCAACAACCCGCTCCCGCCAATGGAAGCCTGCGGTACAAGCGGTATGAAAGCGACGCTGAACGGGGCCATCCATATGAGTGTGCTCGACGGGTGGTGGATCGAGGGGTATACGGTCCGGAATGGGTGGGCAATCGAGAGTGACGGGACAGATCCCGACCGGGACCGTGCTGATGCGAACCAGATGTATGAATTACTTGAACATGAGATCGTCCCGCTCTATTATTCGATTTCGAATGACGGGATTCCCCATATCTGGGTAACCAAGATGAAAGAAGCGATCAAGACCAATGCACCGCAATTTTCTGCCCGAAGAATGGTCAAGGATTACGTCAGGAAGTTCTACCTGCCGGCGCTTGCGAATGCGGGAAAGGATTAAAAAAAAATTTCATAAAAACAAAAACGGCAGTATTTGCGTTCCTGTGGCAAAAGTCCGGTGCGGACATATATTCGCCCAACGGAAAATTACCCGCGATCCAATGCACGATAACAGGCAAACAATGACATCGTTTCCGCCGAGATCCTGGCAAACGGTGCGATTAGCGGGGAGTTTTCCCGGGGATTACCAAAAGACGGGTTTTACGGGGTTTTCCGGCAGAATATTAAAGAGGTTGCCGGGAAACGGAAGCCGTACAGGCCGTATTTTTATGCCGGACAGAGCAGGTGATTACCAGGGCAAACTGAGAACCAGAATAACTTACGGATACAGGTCCTCGAATAGCGCCTCATATTTTTCCGGGTAATTCAGGAATTCCAGCACCGGTGCACGCTGTTCGATGAGATCATAGAGGGGATCGGAGATCACATCTGCAACATCGCTGAGCCGGTGCGCCCTGACAAGCCGGAGTTTCGGGTGTCCGGAATAAGCCGGGTTTTTGACAAACTCCCCACCAGCCATCTCGAACCATACCGCCCCCCGCCGTTCCTCGAATTCATGGTAATCGCTCCTGAACTTCGATGAAACAATGTTTGCCATCTGGAGCGCCGTATCATGCGACGGGTTGATCGTAACATGCCCGTACCCGGAAGGGACAACCGCGATATCGCCGGGACATGCGGTGATCAGGACTGCGTCAGAACAATCCGGGGTCTGGATCAGGTAATGGGCAACACCGGCAAGAACTTCATAAATTTCCGGGTATCCCGTGCCGGAAGGATCGTCCGGGTGATAATGCCCTTTTGTTTTGATATACTCCCCGCAGAGAACCCGGGGTGGGATCACCGTGATATCGAACCGGAGATTATTTGCCGCAAGCCATTGCCGGTCTTCATCAGACCGGGCAACATCGCGGTACATCGAGTATACCGGGCCGGAACAGGAACAGGCCGGATCGGCAAGCACGGATTTAATATCTTCAGCAGTACGGATATCCGGTACCGGCAGGGGACCGTCCCAGCAGATTTGGCCAGGGGTTTTGGGGAAATCAGGAACGCTCTTTTCCATACGGGGATTATTCTTCATTTCAGCCCACCGGTCACGGTCATTGCTATGGTGTATAATTCAAGGTCAACGGTTTTAAGCGGAGTAATCGCAGATTCGAGCGGGACACTGGTGATATGACTTCCCTGCAGCGCCACCATCTTCCCGAATTCCCCGGCCTTTATGAGATCCACAGCAGCGATTCCGAACCGTGTCGCAAGGATACGGTCGTACGAGGTTGGAGAACCCCCGCGCTGGATATGCCCGAGAATGGTCACCCGGGTCTCGATCCCGAGCCGGAGTTCAAGCTCTTTACCAAGGACATTCCCGACTCCAAGGAATTTCTCGTGCCCGCATTCATCCTTATCATAGTCCGGCACATGGGATGTATCGTGTTCTTCCCAGTGCGAACCTTCTGCTATGACAACGATGGAGAATTTTTTTCCTGCTTCGTACCGTGCCCGTAATCTTCCGCAAATCTCGTCCATGGTAAACGGCACTTCCGGAATCAGGATGGCGTCTGCCCCGCCCGCTATTCCTGCCATAACGGCGATCCACCCGACATTCCTTCCCATCACTTCAATGACTATGATCCGGTGGTGGGATTCGGCTGTCGTGTGGAGCCGGTCGATAGCTTCAGTAACGATGGTAACCGCAGTATCGAAACCGATTGTGTTGTCGGTCCCGAAAATGTCGTTGTCGATGGTCTTTGGTATCCCGATAACCGGGATTCCCCGGGCTGCAACTTCGCGGGCCGCAGAAAGCGTCCCGTTTCCCCCGATAACAACAAGCCCGGAAATCCCGAATTTTTTCATATTGTTCTTGATCTTCTGGAAATCCTCGATATTTTCTACCGGGTTCGTTCGCGAGGTCCCAAGGATTGTCCCGCCACGGGGCAGGATGCCGGAGACGGAAAAATCGGTAAGCGGTTCGACATCTCCATCAATAAGTCCCTGCCACCCGTTGCGGATGCCGAGCGTTTCAAAATTATACATCATGCCCGCCCGGACAACCGCCCGTATCGCTGCATTGAGGCCAGGACAGTCACCACCGCCGGTTAAGATCCCGATTGTTTTCATTGCCTGCCTCCGCTGTTCCGGAATATCCAATGCCGGGGGGGTTTATCCCGGCGGGGAATGTCAAGGGAACCATTCTGCAGCAAATCCGTCATTTCAGCCATCAGAGAGGGTTTTTGCATAACCAGGGGGTCTTGTATCATAGGCATCCTTAATCCTTTCCTTAATCGTTCGTCCTCATGATGATTCCGATCGCAGATCACCGGCACTCCTCCATGAAAATCCGCCGGTGAATGATCCGCCAGCAGAGAATCAGCTGGGCAAAATCGCTTGCCGTCACGTACTGCCGGTTCTGGAATATCGAAATGGGGTGAACCTGGGTCTGCTGTTCTATGCTCCGTTCAAGTTTCTTGACAACATGTTCGCTGAGCTCCCCATCGATGATCAGCCTGCCAAGAGTCTGGCCGTCCTGCTCGCTCAGCTCGAATTTAAGGGCAAAATTCCGCTCCGATAAGGAGAGGATTGAATAGAGATCGAGCGAGAGATCGATATTCTCGATGGATCTCCTCATCCGGTGCTGGGATAACCCGACACGGTAAACATTCCGTTCCTCGCCAAGGTTCCGGCCGTACTCGGAGTACTCGATGCGGATTACAGCATCGGCATACTCCTTTTGAGGAGCGATAAATTTCTGATAATCGGGTTCCCGCTCACCAATCTCCTTTTTTACGGCTTCCTGGGAATATCCCCGCTTATTCATATCGCGCCGGATCTTCCAGTCGTACTTCACCTCGTTTACCGGATCAACAAAAAGAGAGAAATCGATGTATTTCCTGAGAGTAGGCGTGAAGAGGGTATGGAGTCCTTCGAGAATGAGGATCTTCCTGGGCCGGAATATAACCGAGGGATCAAAAGTCCCGGTCGCATGGTTGTACACGGGTTTTACGATTGGCACACCGCGTTTGAGCATGAGGAGATCCTGTTCGAGCTTGTCGATCCTGTTGGCCCCCGGATCGAGAGGCGTTACCCCCTGTTCCCGGCGACCGGTCCGGTCGAGACTGTGGTAATCATCGAGCGTTATCGTTGATACGAGATCCCCGCCAAAAATATTCCGCACGCCCTGTGTGAACGTGGTCTTACCCGACCCGCTATCCCCGACAACGCCAATGGTGAAAATATAGGGCGACGCTGCGATCCGGTCTTTGAAATTTGGCTGCATGCGTGATCAGTGTGTTATCGCCGATCAGGAAAAAGCATCCGGCTGATCGGGAACCATTGAGGCCTGGAGAGAGAAGGGAAGTCCCTTTTCCGTTCTCCGGACATACGTTATGCCACAACCCGGGAATAGGTCTCAGTCAGCCGCTGGACAATCGGGCCCCAGAGGAAGATCCGATCTACTTTGCTCCGCCCCCGTTTCCCAAGCGCCCCGGCATTCCAGGGTTCATCCACCATCATATTGATTCCCCAGGCAAGGGAATCGGGGTCCACATCGACCGTTATGCCGTTGACGAACGCATCAATGTTTTCCGAAAGACCTCCCACGTTTGATGCCACGACACATTTTTCCGCGCTCCAGGCTTCCAGAAGGACAAGACCGAACGGTTCGTTCCGGCTTGGGATGACCACGATATCTGCGGCATTCAGCAGGCGGATATATTCAGAATCGGGAATATACCCGACAAAGTTGACCGGCAGATCTTTTGCCCGTTCCTGCAAAAACTGCCGCATCCCGCCGTCGCCCGCCACGACGACTTTTGCGTCCCAGCGGTGATGACATACCTTCCGGATCGCTTCAATAAGGAGGTCCGGCCCCTTCTGGTATACGAGACGGCCGATGAACAGGATGAGCGGGGCATACGGGTGGATGCCGTAGGCTTTTTTTACTTCCCCGGGATCGATCTGGGTCCGGAACTCTTTTGGGACGACCCCGTTTGGGATAACCTCGCATTTTTCATCCGGGATATTGTAGAGCATCATGACTTCGTTTTTAAGGGTCGCCGAGACAGCAGTCACCCGCCGGGCAATATACCCGCCGTACCATTCCTTGCCGGAAATTTCCTTAAACTCCCACCAGTCCCCGAACTGGTTGCCATTTCTCCCGTACTCGGTCGAGTGGAAGGTCAGGAGCGTATTCCGGTCTTTCAGACAATCCAGTGCATGGATGGGGTGCCAGTCATGGAAGTGAAGGAAATCGAACCGGTTCTGGGAATCAGCTATCCGAAACTGGTCGACCATCCGTGCACTCATGTTGTCGCAGTACTCGACAATGTTTTTCCCCACGGGCTGGCAGTAATGATAGTTCACTCCCTTGATCTCCTGATCCGGGATGGCTCCCCGGGTAAAGAAGTGCACTTCGTGGTTTTGTAAAACAAGCGTTTCTGCCAGGTGGGTTGCGGCATTTGCAAGACCACCTACCCGCTCGGCATACATTGATTCCCAGCAAAAAAATGCTACTTTAAATGACTCCATAATAATTCCCTCCGTTCCCGGACGGCATGTATGATATCATGGCGTTCGGTCAGGTCCTGAATATTCTCTGCGAGACGGGGATCTTCGAGCACATCGATTATCCATAATGCAAAATCACCCCGCGACTGGTGGAACTCGATCGAATCTTTCGGTACCACGTACAACAGTTCTTCAAACCCGTCGAGATTATAGGCCGTATGGCCGATGAATCCGCCCGGACCGGCAAAATGGAATGCCTGCTCTGGCGACAGGGTCCGCAGGGTCCGGGCTGATTTCCGGTTTTTCATCACCCGTATGTTCCGGGATTCATAATCGGCAAGAACCCGCATGAATGTCCTGAAGGCATCATCTGCTTCGTGGTGGCTGAAGTACGTGTGCACTTCCCCGCAGGTGCCATACTTCGAAGCCATGTAATAGAAGTGATCGCTTGTCTGGAGATACCGCCACATTGGCTTATCGACTGCATAATATGCAGCGGTCTGGATCGCATGAAATGCGGTTCTCTGGCGCTCGTTTCCCATCCATGCCGATGTATCTTTTTCGATATCTGCCCAGGATATTGTTTCAAGAACATCGATCTCCCCGACCGTTGTGAAATTGGCCACCAGATCTGAAGGAAGGACCTGCTCCACGTCCCGTGCGGCGAGTTCGTCAGGAAGGACACGCAGGAAATCGAATATGCCGGTTTCTTTCCAGAAATGCTCGCCGAAGGTTTCGAAATCCAGGAATATGTTGATGAAATCGCCGTCTGATCCGGCAACCCAGTTTGCATAGGTGTCGGCAGTCAGCGGGTACATATCCCATGACGTGTTCGCAAACCGGAACGCGATATCATCGGATAATTTGGTATTCCGCAACATAACCGGTATCCCCTGGCACTCGTACAGGTAATTCGGGCTCCGCCAGCCGAGGATCCGGTCGACACCTTCAGTAAAAATCCCGGAAAAATCCATATCCGCTATGGTATGGGCAACTTCGTTGTTGAAGGTGAATTCTGTGTTCTCGAAAATAGTGGGCCGTATCCGGAAACGGTCGTACATAAGATCGGAGTGGAGGCTGACCTGCTCACGGAATTCGGATTTGTCCGGAAAACAACTGGCGATACTGTGATAATAGGTCTGCGCAATAATTTCGGAATTCTTGTGACGGGCAATCTCCTCAAATGCAACAAGTGTATCCGGGCTCCACTTGTCGAGCTGCTCGATGAGGGTTCCGGATAACGAGAAGGCAAATGAAAATCCTTCATCGAGTTTTTCGAGAATAATCTTTGTGGCAGGATCATAACACTTGTCTGCTACCCTCAGTAGAATTTCCTTATTGAGGCCGTCGAAATAATGTTCAAACAAGTCTTTTTTTTTCACTTTCGGGGAAGGTGAAAAATGCCGGTTAAGGCGATATGGCTGGTGTACTTCAAACCCTAAACAGATTTGTGGCATGGCGGGGACTCCCAACTGGACAAAGAGGGACTATCCACAAACGTGCACGCCTCCGCTCGGTGCAACATGTGGTTGTGATAGGGTAATCATGGAAACCAATGAAAAAACCCCGGAAGGATACCCATCCTTTTAGTGTGGATAGTGCCATTACCCAGCAAGTATACTAATGCCGTAACTATAATTTAAACGTATCTCAAGAAAAATATATTAAAATAATTTTTAATGATAAATTCAGGGTAACAGATTGTTATCATTTTTTAAATTGGGTCAATGGGGATATGCAGGTATGTGCAGTGATTTCTCCCGAACAGACTGTGAATTTGGTTTAATCTGTTCAAGACCAGAATATAATTATTTCAGATAATATCCGATTGCCATGAAGATAAGCCCGAGATAGAACATGATTGCGAAGGGCATGGAGAATCCGAGATCGATGGTATCGAGTCTCTTCAAATCCTGGACAACGATCATGGCAAAACCAATGACAAACAACCCGATACTAATCTGCGTCCGTGTAGCCTTATCCATAGAAATACTCCGCTAAAAAATGTAGCAGAGCAACAGGGAAAAATGTTTGCGGAATTTTCCGGCCGGTAATACTGCGGATTAAAAATTTCCAATAACAAGGGAATACAGGTCTGCACCCGGCATCGGGGGATCCCGGATGCTTCCGGTCACAATTCGTTCCTCTGGATACCCGAGATTCTCGCAGAGGGCAACCATTACAGGAAGCGGGATCGTGGCAAGCTGGCGATACAATTCACCGGCATCGAATTTAGGATCGGCAAGGAGGAAAACAATTTTTCCCCGCTTTACTTCAAGAAGGGTATCCCGCATTCCCTGTTCATGCCCGCGGCCATGGGCAACAACAACAGATACCCGGGCAAGCGGGATATGGAGCCGGGAGGTGGCCAGCTGGAGCGAGGAGATCCCCGGGATTACCTCTCCGGGAAGATACCCGAGACCGGCCAGCATCGGGTCACCGGTTGACAAAACAACGGATTCGTCCGGAAGTTTGTGGAGAGCCTTGAAGTCATCGATAGTTTTCACAACGCAGGTTGCAGGGATAAATTCCCTGACCAGTTCAATGGATCGATCCGACCCGTAAATGGATTTTGCTTCCATTATTACCTGGCGGGCCTGATCCGTCAGCAGTCCCGGCCCGCAGCCAACACCAACAATTTTCATGGGCTTTCCACCATAATTTTCCCTTCGCGGTTGATCAGGACAACCCGTATACGGGGATTCGTTTTCTTAAATTGAGTAAGTATCGCCTGCGCCACCTTTTCAAAATCCGGGGATGCTGAAAATTCCTCGACAGTCTTATAGCCGGTGCCTTTGAGAATATCCGGGCGGATATGGCGGAGGATAAGCGCCGGAAGTCCGCAGAGAACTGCCTCACCGGTGACTGCCTGGAGCGCCGGGCCAAGCTTGCCCCCGATGAGAATAATTGTCCGATCCTGGAAGAGGAGACGGGAGTACCGGAGCCCGACCCGGCCGGTCGTGAGAACAGGCCGGTCTGCTGCTGTAATCCGGCCGGCCATGGATTCTTCAAGATGATCATCCCACGGCTCGACAAGCCCGGTCGTTCCAAGCACCGATATCCCGCCGATAACACCCATACGGGGGTTCAGGGTTTTTTCCGCAACGGCCCGACCCTCCGGAATACGGAGGGATACCGTTACACCGGTAATTCCGGTTGTATCGAGAGCTTCCTGGATCGAGGCAAGGATACAGGCAAGCGGAGCTTCGCTGATTGCCGGAACACCCTTTGCATACCGGGGAGTCGTGCGGGAAAAAATGCCGATACCCTCTCCCGGCACCAGCTGGATTCCCTCCGGTGCGGTCATGGCTTCTGCAACAAATTCCAAGCCTGCCGTTACATCAGAGGGATAATCCCCGGCAAACTTCCGGCATGAGGCCCGGCCATGAGCGGATTCGACCGGCACCCTGACAACAAGACCAGAGGGGATATTTATGGTGACTTCGTCAACGGGTTTTTGCAGGGAAAGGACTGCCGCCTTGCACGCAGCAGCAGCAGTGGTCCCGGTTGTAAATCCCCGTTGCAGAACGGTCCCGGAAGATGTGAGAACAGCAAGTCCCTGATCGACAAGATCGAGCTTTACAGGATCCCCGCATTTCTCCACCCATTCTGCCGGGTAATCAAAACCGGTGACCGGATCCCTCATACACGATTGCCTTCGATGAAGATGGTAATGCACTCGTTGATCGCTGCAACTGCAATCGGCGTACCGCCCCGGGTTCCTTCCGTGGAGACCGAGGGAATATCAATCGTGCGGAGCAGTGCCTTTGATTCGGCAGCATTGACAAAACCGACCGGGGCACCGATGATGACGGCCGGCCTGACTCCCTCTTTTACCATATCACAGAGGGTCAGGAGGGCCGAGGGAGCATTGCCGATTACGACAATGGAACCGGCAAGCCGGTCGCGGAGTGCGATAAAGCCGGCCGACGTCCTGGTGATCTCTTTTTCCCGGGCGATATCCGATCCATAGTCAAGAGCACAGAGAATTTCGTTAACATGTCCCTTCTTCTGGATCCCGACCTGTACCATCCGTATATCCGTGATGATCGGGGCACCCGCCTTTATCGCTGCCAGCGTTGCAGGGACCGGCTCGTTTACAAACCGCATGAGATCGGCCATGGCAAAATCGCCGACCGCAATCGAGCAGCGCTGGCGGAGCCGGTCCTCCTCGGTTGCATTGCCGACCATCTTCCGGGCAAGGGTCCGGGAGGTCTTTGAGATCTCGTATGCCTCTTTTGTCTCGGCACCGGGATCAATATACGTATTTCCGGTGGTATCCGCGTGGTGTGATGATTCCTTTGACATGTTCCTTCATCCTCCAAATCCTGCTCTCAGTTCCGCCGATAATCACGGTCGTGTGCATATCGACGTTATCCTGAACATTCGCAATGTCGGCAAGGGTCGTGATGATAACGTCATTATCCTTGTCCCGCAGGGCATTTTTTACAATCGCTACCGGGGTTGAACCGGCCAGATGCTTCTGGGCATGCTCCATTGCAAGGGCAAAGTTATGCGGCCGACCCCGACTCTTGGGATTATAAAGGACAACCGGGATTCCAACCGAGAAGACTGCATCGAGGCGTTTTTCGATCACATCAAGGGGCGTTAAGAGATCCGAGAGGCTGATAACCGCAAAATCCCCGGATAGCGGAGAGCCGACAAGCGATGCTGCGGCATTTGCTGCGGTGACGCCCGGGATTACCTCCACATCAATCTCAAGGCCATCGTGTTCGAGCACCTCAAGGACGATACTCGCCATCCCGTAAACCCCGGCATCCCCGCCGGAAACAATCGCAACCCGGCTGGTCCGGGCAAGTCCGATTGCCTGCTGTGCCCGGTCCACCTCTTTTCCCATCGAACTCCGGATGATATTTTTTCCTTTGAGCAGGGGCTCCAGCGGTTCAAGATAGGAATCGTTCCCGATGACGTGATCTGCACGGGCAATTGCTTCAAGAGCCCGGCCGGTCATGTATTCAATCCGGCCCGGCCCGAGGCCGACTATGGCAAGGTTTCCTCTGGTTCCTGGTTCCTGGTTATCGTGCGATGGCAACGGTCACTCTCCCGAATACGGTTTTTTCCATAATGAGCTGTTTTGTCTTTGACGTTGCAAGAGCACAGGGCTCGGCAACAGCAAGGAGGCCGATCTTTGAAGCCCGTGACGGTTTCACGCCGGCCTGGCTGTTTATTGTTTCATCGTCAAGGAATATTAAATTGCCAGAAAGACGCCCGACTGCTTCGATAAGCCCGGCCTCACCGGATTTTTTCGTCGTCGTGGCATAGACCAGCACCTCGTCTTTTTGGATCCCGGTTTTTTCAAATGCCTCCGTTACGGCATCAACGACTTCCGTTGCTTCAACACCCTTCCGGCAACCTATGCCGACCGAGTACTCCCCGGTTTTAAGGAGAATCGAGACATCCGGGCCGACGATGACGATCCCGGGACCCTGCACCGCGTGAACCGGGACTTCAGAATCGAGCATTGCCGCATTCACCGTCCTGGTCGAATCACGGTTGAGAATGTCACACCCGCTCCGTTGTGCAATCCCCTCGACCGAATCCCGGCCGGTCGACTCGGTTGCCGTGGTGATAACCGGTTGAATTCCAAGCGGGATGAGTTCTTTTGCAAGGTCATTTGCCCCATGATGCCCCCCGAGCAGGGGGATAGCATACGCGAGGTTCGGGCTGATGACAACGACTGCCGGGTCCTGCCATTTGTCGTTTAAAAGGGGAGCGATCTTACGGACTGCGATCCCCATGGACATCAGGGCTATAATGCGACGGTAATTTCTGAATTCGCTATCAAAAATGTCAGGAGTATATTCTTTCAGGTCAGCCCCGAGGAATGCGGCAATCTTCTCTGCGTCCGGAATAAACCGGGAGAGTGCAATGACGAGGGTATCGGTCATGAATACAGGTGGGAATTTGTATACTCCGCATTTTTCGGATCCACCACGCCGCCGATGACGAGCAGCGCCGTGTGTTCGATGCCGGCAGCCCGGGCCTTTTCCGCAATATCGCCGACCGTTCCCCGCACGATCTTCTGGTCAGGCCACGAGGCATGATAGACCACAGCCGCCGGAGTATCCTTTGGGCAGGCAACTTTTCCGGTGATAACTTCGAGCTTTTCGGTTCCGAGAAAAACGACCATGGTCGCACCGAGCCGGGAAAATTCTTCGATCTGGTCGGATTCGAGGGTCTTTCCGGCCGGCCGCGTAACGATCAGGCTCTCGGATATTCCCCGCAGGGTAAGCTGTGTCCCGAGGGCAGCCGCTGCGGCAAACAGGGAAGAGACCCCGGGGATTACTTCGACCTCGATCCCACGCTTTTCGAGTTCTGCGATCTGCTCCACAATTGCCCCGTAAAGGGCGGGATCCCCGGAGTGCAGCCGTACGACACATTTGCCGGCTAGGGCATTCTCTGCCATTGCAGCGACCAGCTCCGGCAGGTGCATGCCCCAGCTGTCGAGTTTGATCGGGGCGCCGGATTGTGCAACCAGTTCGGGATTCACAAGAGAGCCGGCGTAGATCAGGACATCTGCTTTTTTGAGGAGAGTATGTCCTTTGACCGTTATAAGTTCGGGATTTCCCGGGCCAGCCCCGACAAACCAGACTTTTGCGGTCATGTTACCGCCTCGCGTACATGACACTCATGTAGTCGCTTTTTTCCGGGAGAGCCTCGTTCCGGTAAATTTTCATATCCGGGAAATACATCCGCTCCACAAGTACGAATTCGGAATATCCCTCGGCCCGCAGTTCAGCGGCTTTCTCCTGTGGCCTGCGGACTTTCAAAAAGATTCGGGTATCGGGAACAGCCCCATCGGAGACAATGAATCCCCCGTTCAGGGACAAACCTGCTGCCGCTGCAAATGCGGTGATGGAACTGATGCCCGGTTCGGTCCGGAATTCGATATCCGGGTAATGCTTTGCAAGGATATCACACAATCGTGAGAATGTCGAGAAAAAGTTCGGATCCCCCAGAATACCAAATACCGCGACACCATTTCGTGCCACGGGTGCAATGCGTTCTGCATTTTCTTCGAGGCATTTCCGGATATGGTCTTCATCGTCCGTCATCGGGAAGTTCAGGATCTCCGCGGTCCGGTACGGGGCAACAAGATCATACGCGATTCTTCCCGGGACAAATACCGCATCTGCTTCCTTAAGCAGGTTGACTGCCCGTATTGTCAGAAGATCCGGGTTCCCGGGTCCAAGTCCAAGTCCGATTAACATGCTGTGCCTCGTGCTGTAATAATAAAGACCGGATTAACAGGTCTGAACATGACGCTGCCGGCAATCGGGTGGGATCGTGCCACCTGTACCTGCACAGCTTCACAGGATATCTCAAGCTGCTGAAGCGTCGATAATGCATCGGCAAGGGTACTGACAAGCACGGCATTGATCACAATATTCCGCCTTACTTTACCGGCAAGGACCGGCAGGATTTCCGTGAGATGTTTTGTGCCTCCAATGAAGGCACAATCGTAAATCCGGTCATTTTTTAAAAAATCGGATGCTTCGCCGCAAAAAAAATCGATATTTTCTGCTTTTGATTCCTGTGCAGTTTTTTTTGCATAGTCTATTGCTTCAGGCCGCAGGTCAAGAGCCGTAACCTGCTGTGCGGTTCCTGCCATGGCAACCGTCACTTTTCCGGTTCCGCAGCCAATCTCAAGAACAGAATCCGTGCTGCGGAGACCCAGCTTCAGGAGAGAGATCGCCATGATCTCATCCTGGGTCGGACCCCCGGCAAGCTTTGTCCCGCTCATCTTCACAAGTTTTGTTGTGTTAAGGTATTAACCCTTGTTTTACGGGAGCAGGACGGTACAGGAAAAACAGAACGGATATAAAAAAGGGCGGGATTGCCGGAAGGAAAATTATTCTCCGTGTTTTTCAACAGTTATTGCAGTGACACCCGATATTTTCATAAGATAGTATGCACCGGCAAGACCGAAGACCAGAATGCCAATACCGATCAGTTCAAAGCCATCGATTGAAGCCGGGTCAAGCAGGATCACTTTCCGGGCTATGGCGATGATGGCAAGAATGATAACGACTTCGAAATGAATGGTATTTTCCTTGAAATACGACTTGATCGTATCGAGAAGTTCGACACCGATCAGGACAAGCAGGAACGCCCCGAGAACCGCAACAAGTTCATGGTTTTCCAGGAGGTAGGTTGGTTCATTTGTCAGACTCGTAACAAGCAGCCAGGCCAGTTCGACCATCGCGGCAACAAGGACGATCATGAGCATAAGTATAAGCCCGGCATAAATGATCCGTTCGAATTTCTCAATAGCCTCAAGCATGTTTTACTCCTCCACGGGAATCAGGTCGGGGTATTCCGGGTTGTAGAGTTTTACAACATCCCCAATGACAATCACTGCCGGGGGTTTTATAGAATGCTCCGATGCCTTTGCAGAAATATTCTCAAGAGTGCCGGTTGTCACCCTCCGGTCTTTCCGGAGCCCGCGTTCGATAATTGCAACAGGGGTATTCCCGGATTTCCCGTTCTGAATCAGTGCATCTGCAATCTTCCCGATATTTGCAACACCCATCAGGATGACAATCGTTCCCCGGCTCTTTGCAAGCAGCTGCCAGTCCAGTGCAGGTTCGGGCTTGGTCGGGTCTTCGTGGCCGGTCAGGATGGTCACCTGCGACGCATACTTCCGGTGGGTAAGGGGAATTCCCACGGAGGCAGGGACGGCAAGGGCACTTGAAATTCCCGGGATCATCTCGACTTCAATTCCGTTACTCCGGATAGTTTCAAGTTCCTCGCCGCCCCGCCCGAACATAAAAGGATCCCCACCTTTCAGACGAACTACAACGTTTCCCTTCGTTGCCCGGTCGACTATCAGGGACTCGATAGTATCCTGCTCTAAAATATGGTTGCCTCCGAATTTCCCACAGTCAATTTTCTCTGCGGAAGGCGGGAGCGTTGAGAGAATCTCTTCGCCCGGCAGCTGGTCGTATAAAACTACATCCGCCGAATCGATTGCAGCCCGGCCCCGCTTTGTGAGAAGCCCTTCTCCCCCGGGGCCGGACCCGACAAGATACACTTTACCTTTCATGCTCTATCCCCAGTTCGTTGTATGCTTCATCAATAAGATCCTGTGCCCGGCCCTTGAGTTTTTTCCCTTCTTTTCGTGCACCATCAATTGTCCTGACATTGACATCAATCCGTTCTGCCTTTTTCCCGTCAAGGGACAACACCTCGGCAATCAGGTGTCCCCCTTTGCAATAGATACCAAGCGGAGTAAAGCATCCCCCGCCAAGCTGCTCCATGACAGCCCGCTCAATAGCTACATCAGTCCGGGTTTCCGGGTGATCCAGGATCGAAAGAGTTTCCATCAATGATGGATCCGCCCTGCTGACAACCGCGACCGTACCCTGGTTGGGTGAAGGTACAAATGTTTCTGTTGGAAGTGATTCACCGGGGATGTCTATGCCAAGCCGTGTAAGCCCCGCTTCTGCCAGCATGATTGCATCATATTCCCCTGCATCGAGTTTCCGGATCCGCGTATCAACATTGCCCCGCAGATCTTTTATGATGAGATCCGGCTTATAGCGAAGTAACTGTGCTTTGCGCCGGGTACTGGATGTCCCGATGACCCGTATATCCGCGCGTGAGATCCGGTGCACCAAGTAATCCGCGGGAGAATCCCGGGGGAGAATTGCTGAAGTAAAGAGACCTGAAGGGCGGTAAGCAGGAATGTCTTTCATACTGTGGACGGCACAGTCAATTTCTCCTGCCAGAATTGCATCATCAAGTGCCCGGACAAATACACCCTGGCCCCCAATCTCGTGCAGGGGAACACCGGTCGTTGTATCGCCATGGGTGCTGATGATGGTTGTCTCGGTTTCGACATCGTGCTCTCCGAGCAACCGGCAGACTTTGGCTGTTTGCGCAAGGGCGAGTTTGCTCCCCCGCGTCCCGATTCTTATCGGCATTGCGCATACGCCCGCCCGAGCTCTCCGATATCCTGGTCATGATGCGCTGCGGATACAAAATTTGTTTCAAACTGGGATGGGGGAAGGAAGATCCCGTCCTTCAGCATGCTCTTCCAGAACCGGCCAAATGCTTCCGTGTCGCACTCTTTTGCTTCCCGGTAATTTTTCGGGGGGGTTTTCCGGAAGAAATACTTGAACATGGAGCCTGTCCGGACAAACGAACCGGTTGCACGGGAGTCGATCGATTCTTCAATGGCCCGGGTCTTTTCTGCAAGATCCGTATAGAGTCCGGGATGATCGTGCAGCCATTGGATTGTGGCAATACCTGCTGCAAGCGACAACGGGTTGCCGGAGAATGTCCCTGCCTGGTACACGGGCCCTGCCGGAGCAACCAGTTCCATGATATCACGCCGGCCTCCAAAGGCACCGATGGGAAGACCTCCGCCAATGATCTTTCCCAGCGTGGTCAGGTCAGGCTTCACACCATACATAACCTGTGCACCACCGATCCCGAGCCGGTAGCCGGTGATAACCTCATCAAAAATCAGGAGCACGTCATGCGCTTTTGTGATCTCCCGTACCTCTCTGAGATACGTATCTTCGGGCAGGATAGGCCCGATATTCCCAAGCACCGGTTCCATGATAATTGCAGCAACATCCCCGTGCTTTGAAAGGAGGGCTTCGAGGGCTTCAGGATCATTGTAGGCAACCTGCCGGGTATGCGCAACAAGATCGGCAAGCACACCTGCCGAATCCGGCACACCCATCGTTGTTGCACCGGAGCCGGCTTTAACGAGGACTGCATCGTGGGCCCCGTGAAATCCGCCTTCGATCTTCACGATATCTTTTTTGCCGGTAAAACCCCGGGCAAGGCGTATTGCCGCCATGGTCGCTTCCGATCCGCTCGATACGAACCTGACCATATCCATTCCCGGGTGATCGCCGGTGATCTGGCGGGCAAAGGTCGGTTCGAGAGGTGAGGGGGTCCCATAAAGCCAGCCGTGTTCCATCTGGGCTGCTACCGCTTTTCTGATATGGGGATGTGCGTGCCCGAGTATCAGGGGACCATAGGCCATGCAGCAGTCAAGGAGTGATGCCCCGTCGACCGTTTTCAACCGGCAGCCGCCTGCCGATACCGTGTAAAAGGGGTACGGCCGGATTGCCCGTACCGGGCTGCTGACCCCGCCCGGCATCAGCGCCTGTGCTTCTTCAAAGAGGTTACTGCTTTTCATCGAGCCACCCGGCAACATCATGTGCAAAATACGTGATTATGAGATCAGCTCCCGCCCGCTTGATACAGGTCAGGGACTCGAGGATCACAGCTTTCTCGTTGATCCATCCATTCCCTGCTGCACTTTTAATCATCGAATATTCCCCGCTCACCTGGTATGCAGCAACCGGCAGGCCAAGCGTGGCTACTTCTGAAAGGATGTCAAGGTAAAATCCTGCGGGCTTGACCATGAGAATATCAGCCCCCTCATCCACATCCATCTGTGATTCGAGGAATGCTTCGCGGCGGTTTGCCGGGTTTATCTGGTAGGTCGTCCGGTCGCCAAAGGAAAAACCTGAACCTGCCGCTTCCCGGAACGGACCGTAGAGTGCGGATGAGAACTTGGTCGAGTACGACATTATCAGCACTTCTTCGTAACCCGCATTATCCAGGGCATCCCGGATCGAGCCGACCATCCCGTCCAGCATACAGGAAGGCGCAACGATATCCGCCCCGGCTTCTGCGTGGCTGATGGCAATCCGGTTCATCAGTTCAAGGGATGGATCATTGAGGAGATCAGTTCCATTGCGGGTTTCGCCGATTATCCCGCAATGACCGTGGGAGGTATATTCACAGGCACAGACATCCGTTATGACCGCCATACCCTGAACTTCAGCCTTGATACGCCGGATTGCCTGCTGTACGACCCCATCCTGATCATACGCAGATTCGGCCTGTTCGTCTTTGTCTTTTGGGATACCAAAAAGAAGAATTGCATGAATGCCCCGGCTCCATAAATCCGATGCAACCGATGCAATATCCGAAATGGGATACCGGAACTGACCGGGCATCGCAGTTATCGGGAGGGGTTCTGAAATATTTTCATCAATGAAAACAGGTGCAATGAGATCACGTTTTGAGAGCGTGATCTCTTTTAAGAGCGGCTGGATATTCCGGGACCGCGACCGTCTCATACGTCGTTTGGGAAACATGATACACTGCCAGTACCAGCACTCTGGATGTTAACAACTTTTTATGTCCATCATATTTATGGTATCTTATCTGACGGCAAAACAGGAAAACGACCTGTTTTAACCATCAACTGCCGGCTTTTTTTAGCTATTCATACAAAACACTTACGTATGCAGGCTACCCGATACCTCATTGCACTGCTTCTCTGTGCGGCTCTTTTCTCCGCAGGATGCACCCAGAATACCAGTCCCCCAACGCAGGATTTTACAACAACGACAGCAGTTCCTGGTTCACTTGTATCCTATGCCCTGACCTCTTCAGATGTCCCGGAAGGTTTTGAGCTGACGGAAAACCGGATGAAAGATGCAACCGAAGTCAGCCAGCTTGCAATGGACCTGGGCTGGCAGGCAGGATATGTTGTCCGGTATTTCAATGCCTCCGATAAAATAACCGATACGAATTCAATCACCCAGACAATCGCAGTATACCCGGAAAAGAACATTCCGGATATAATTTCCGTGGCGGAAAAACAGGTACGGGCAGATGCGAATATGACCAATACGATTCTGCCGGTAACCGGGTTTGGAGACAATGCCATCGCAATCAAAGGCACGCCAGTCAGCCAGATGGTCGTACAACCGGAAGGAGGTCTTATCACAGGACTATCCAGTTTAAGTCAACCCGATACTGCGACAGCCTCACTCCAGAAAGAGACGCTGACCATTTTCTTTTCAAAAGGCGATGTGTTTGAAGTTATCCAGGTAAAAGGCCCGGGAATTGATATGGAGACATTCACGACCATAGCCACTGCTGCGTATAAAAAACTGGGATAAGAAAAATTCCGGGTTTCTTTTTTATATCCCGGTAATCCTGAACAGAACCCGGAGGGACGGAACAACACGGGAGGTTTCAACGGTTGATCCGGTCCCCGCGGGTGATTGCATTCACCAGCGCTTCTGCAGATGAGAGATCTCCTTCTTCTGCACATGCGCGAACGGCAAATGTCACATCCATGAGTAATTTCTTTGCAAGAACACGGGAGAGATCGTCAACAACATCTCTCATTTTTTCATCCGTGCAACCGAGACGGGCCAGTGCCCGGTCACGCTCACGAATCCTGACGGCTTCTGCCCAGGTATGCATGGATGCAAGTACCTCGTCAGCGGCTTTCCGGTTGAGGTGCCGGAGGAATATTCCCAGTTCTTCATCCACGAATGTCCGGGCACGATCCGCTTCGGCCTTGCGGGTACTCATGGTCTGTTCGTTGATGGAGCGGAGATTGTCGATAGTAAAGAGATGGATCCCATCCACATCCTTTGCATCGTCCTCAACATCCCGTGGCTGGGCAATATCGACAATGATGAGCGGACGGGGATGCCCTTCAACGGGCCAGCACCGGTCTTTCATCGCAACCGCCAGGTCTTTTTTATGGATGACCGGATGGGGTGCCGATGTACAGGAGATTACGACATCGGATAACGTGATGTAATGATAAAGCTCGGTAAGGCGTACCGCTTTTCCCCCGATTTTTTCTGCGAGCTTGACAGCCCGGCCATAGGTCCGGTTGGCTACGTACATTGCCGTCAGTTTTTTTGCAGCCAGGGCCTGTGCGACAAGGAGACCCATTTCACCGCTTCCGACAACAAGGATATGTTTTCCTTCAAGGCTTCCGATAAGGGATTCTGCCAGCAGCACGGCAGCAGAACCTATGGAGACTGAACCACGGTTGATGAGCGTGCGTTTTCTTACTTCAATGCCGACATGAATTGCCTTGTTGGTGCAGTGTTCGAGAAAAGAACTGGCCGTTCCTGCTTCATGGGCATCAGTAAGGGTTTTTTTAAGTTGCCCGATGATCTGGTCTTCGCCGACAATCATCGACTCGATACCCGAAGCAAGGGCAAAGAGGTGACGGAGGGCATCTTGTCCTTCGCAGATGAAAAAATCTTCCCGGCCTTTTTCTGCAAGGAATGTGCGCAGCGATTCTGCATCCCCTTCGACGATGATCTCGACCCGGTTGCAGGTCTGGAGGAGGAGGACTCCCCGGAACCGTTCCCCGGCTTCTGCAAGAAGGGCGCCTTCGTCACTGAACCGGAACGCTTCGAGCGCAGTAACATTTGCGGTATGATGACTGACCCCGGCAATGGTCAGCGGGATAGGGGAATGATCAGTCATGCAGGTACCTCGCCGTCACCAGATCGCGGGCATGGGGCAGATCGGTTGTTACAATCTCCCACATCTCCATATCCTCGAGAACCTCATGCAGGATCGCATTTCTCTCGCCCTGCGTTTTTGTGGATTCCTTTAATTTTTCCCGTAAAAAATTCTGGAGTTCAATCATACTATCGAGACCGGGATAGGTTTTTTCAAGATGGGTACGGATGAATCTCGATATTGCAGGACTGCTTCCATCCGTACTGAATGCGAACGTGTACTGCTTTCCCCGGCTGATTGCCGGGATCATGACATCCCCGGCTTCTCCGTCAGCATTATTGAAAAGGATCCCGTCTTCCAGACAGATATTTTTGATCCGGTTATTCTGGGCGGTATCGGACAGTGCCCCGATAACAAGAAACGACCCTTTGAAAATTTTCCGGAGTCCGGCATCGGACAAAGATGCCAGCTCACAGATTTGCCGGGAAACCGGCAGGTGTAAACATTTTTCAGAAAATGTCCTGCTCACCATGATGACTTCGGATTCCCCGGCAAAGTATGCAGCCTTTCGTGCTGCCACATCCCCACCACCGAAGATGACGATTCGCTTTTTTGAACAATCCACAAAAAGAGGGATCATCTGTAATGTAATTGAGTGGCAACGTTACATTAAGATGTTGGATTGAATTTCCGGACCACAACGATGGATGAAAAATCCGGGATTGGCCCATGAATAAACTGCTCCGGAAAACCGGATACGGCAAGAGCAAAAATCAGGAAAAATTTTTCGAGCCGTCCTTCCCCCCAGGTTCGATATGCTTAAATTGTTTGAATGCTCACATTGTAGAGCACACTGCGCCGATAGTGTAGTGGTTATCACTAGGCGTTGCCAACGCCTAAACCCGGGTTCGAGTCCCGGTCGGCGCACTCTGGTTTTGTTGTCTTGATGTGAAGAGGCGATGCGATCTTCTTTTTCGTTAGTCCAATTCTCCAGAGCAGCACTTTATCATTAATGGTGCGATGCTCTATTCTAAAAATTTCACTAAAAAGTTTCTGATATTGAATTTTACAAATTGTAGTATCTCAAGATTCAACAACCATTTATTTTTTACAAAACTATTAAATTTTCATAATAGGATAAATATGTAAAAAAATAGCCAATGGAGAAAATGATACGCGATTTAGATTTAGTTCGAAAGATCCTTTTAGAGATAGAATTGCAAAGGAACGGGCCGAATTCAAACGCAATTAAGATTGAAGGATATTCGCAAGAAGAGATAGATTACCATCTTTCAATTATGTACGATGCAGGTTTTTTTACTGCTGCTACTGCTAAACGTAGCGGATCAAATTATCGATTAATCATCCCCACAGGTTTAACTTGGGCAGGACATGATTTTCTTGACGCATGTCGCGATGAAAAGAGATGGACAAAAGCAAAGGAAATTGTTGCTAAAATGGGAACTGGCATAACATTTGATGTATTAAAAACAATATTAGTTCAAATCATGACTGCTCAAATTCCGAAATTTTAAAAATTATTCATATTTTGATTCTTTATGCCATTGATTGATACCGGTGTATTTATTTTTCCAGAATTGTTTTGTCGCATTGCCTTCCGGGCAAAAGTCATCCAGGTCAGGCTCATCGTTAAAGTTCGGGAAGGGCATTCCATCATCACGAGACCAGACCGTTATTTCCGTGCCTGGCATGAGCAGTTCAACAGTATCCCATGTTAATTCCGACTTTTTAACCGGCTTACGAATGACGACAGTCAGTTCTTTGGATACCCCCTAAAACCCCCATAAACCATCATCCCACCCACATCACCCCATCCGCACAACGATCCGCCCTTCAATAGGGGCTGTTAGCGTCCATGTTTGGAGCCCGAACAGCCCGGAATTCAGCCAATCAGGGCCCGATACGCACGATTCCCAAAACAATAGTCCCACTTTTTTGCGAATTTGTCCCAATTTTTCATCCGGACGGGCAAATCGGAGCCCGCAGAGGGCCCGGATGGGATCGGGAGAAATGGAGGTGTTGTATCCCCGGGATACCTGCGAGAATTCACCTTTTATCAGGACTGGTATTTTTCCTGCACCCTGGTACTGACCCCCAAAAACAGGCCTTCTTTTCATTCCGACCATGCTACACCCCCACCCCCCTCGCGTTTTGCCTCCCAATAGCGTATATTAGCGTTTTATAACTCGATGGAAAATGCCCGGTTTGGCGTAAATCCTGCGGAAAATACGTTTCCGGAAAAAGTGTGTAAAAGTGTACCCTTTTTTGCATATAATGCCGGAAATGATGGGTCCGGAAGGGTAATCCGGGCGCGTAAAATGGCCGGTTAGGAATGGAAAAGATGAGCTGCCCATGGTGCCGGCACACTCCTACGGCACGCGATCAAATCCGGTCTCACAAAAAGAGGATCTGTTTCCGACCCGTACAGGGCCCGGATTCCCTGCGTATCGATCGGTCCCGGTCCGGAAAACCCTGCAAAAGGCTCCGATTGGATCGCAGCACAAAATATCCCCAATTCAGCTCCCGTTTGCCAGAATAACGGTGGAAACGATGGCAGATAACCGCCATTCCTGAGGTTCCTGCAGGGGCAGATCACATCCTGTATTTTTCTAAAAGATGAGCCGGAAAGGCTGCCGGAATGCGACTATGGACTTTTCCTAAAAATTACGTCGGAGATTTGGAGATTTTGACAGCCCGGTTTTTTTGCCAGGATATTATGCGGGAGTTCCAGAGTATTTTTCCAACCGGATTTTTTTTTAAAACCGCCGAAAAATTTCACGAGAGGATACAATCATTTCCAATGATGATTTTCCCTCCCCATCTGAATTATTAAAAAAATCCAGTCGCTGCGAATCATTCATTTGAACGAGTCTGAAAAAAATTTAAAAAAATTACTTTTTCTTTGCTGCGGTCTTCTTTGCCACAGGTTTTTTAGCCACGACTTTTTTTGCAACAGGCTTGGCTGCCGGTTTTACTGCAACCGATTTCCTGGCAACAGGCTTTGCTGCTGCCTTCTTAACTGCTGCCTTTTTTGCCACGGGCTTTTTAGCTGCTGCCGGCTTTGCTGCAACAGATTTCTTGGCCACGGGTTTTGCTGCTGCCTTCTTCACCACAGTTTTCTTTACTTCCGGCTTCGTCACCGCTACTTTCTTGACTGCGGTCTTCTTTGCTGCCGGCTTTGCTGCAACAGATTTCTTGACGACAGGCTTTGCTGCTGCCTTCTTTACTGCAGGCTTCTTTGCTGCCGGCTTAGTTGCCGCTGCTTTCTTAGTTACTGCCACGGGATTCTCACCTCCTACCGGAAAGGGTTATATCTGTCATTAATTTTACAACAGATAAATATTTTGGTCGCAATACCCATTTCCTGCATAGAATCAGGATAAAATGCGGGATTAATTTGAATTATAAACCCGTATGCAAATACGAACAAAGAATAAAGAATTATATCATAAAAAGCGCAATTGTGAAAATTAAAGCTGTTTCATGCAGATTCACCATATAACGTGTCCATTCGGAATAGTTACCGAATGAGTATTCAGAAAGCCTGAACCATAAACGCGCCCCGCATGAAAAATAACCAGAATTAACGGTTTTTTTAAAAAAGTAAGATTTATCTTTGCCTGCATGCATCTTTCCACTATGAAAAAACAATTCATCCTGGGTCTCATCGGAAGTATCACAGGACTGGTAACCGCAGGGTATGTCTTTCTCATCTCAACAAGCAGTGACATCACATTATCCGGCATCCAGGTCGCACTTTTTTCAAGTCTTGGCCTGATGGGAGCAGCAATATCTCGGAAAGAGACACGGTTTGCAGGATGGATGTTCCTTTCATCGGCAGTCTGGATCCTTATCTCTGCACCGATCTCCAAGTCCCTCTTTCTCATCGCTCTCTACATTCCGACAATACTGATCTTCGGAATTTCTGCGGTCCTCTGCTTTATGGATAAAGACCCGGAATTATGTATCGAAGAAGAAGCATCCTGAAATAAAGTTCCAGTTTTTTTGACCCCTTTTCAATGGGGGTTACAGACAAAATCAACTCCCCGGGATCATTTTTGAGATTCCAATAAAAAAAGGACACACGGTTACTGATTTTTGGATCGGGAGTCCGGGAGATTTTATTCAAATGGCGATTGGAATTCATCCTGTTTTTTACCATAAAAAAACGGATTGATTGATCATCTTCATTTTCACCTACCGCTTCCAGCGCCAATAATACCCTTCAGCGCACATAATAAAATAATGGAGACCATCGATACATACTTCCCGTATTCTGAATACCGGCCCGGGCAGCGTACCATGCTTGAAGTTGCAGCAAAGGTTGCACAGGATGGAGGTATTGCTATGATCGATGCTCCTACCGGCAGCGGGAAGTCAAGTGTCGTTGCATCTCTCCTTGCAGAAAGAAAAGGACGCAAGATTGTGATCGCGGTCCGTACAGTCAGCCAGCTCACTACCTTCATCCGGGAACTGGAACTGGTCAGACAGAAAAAACCGCAGCTTAAAGCCGTTTATCTCATCGGGAAAGGGAGTATGTGCCCGCTCGGGGGGGAAGGCGACATCTATCGCAAATGCGAAGGTGTCAAAGCATTCTCAAACTCGCTTATGCGGGACCGGGCAGAAAAAGGGGCGCTCAATCCTGCAAAAGATCCGTTCATCATCCAGCAAATCCGTAAAATGGATCGCGATCACCCGATTCTCTGCCCGTATTACATCAGCAGCAAAGCGTTTGTCCAGGCTGAATCGATGGGCGTGAAGATGGTTCCATCTCAGACATTACGGAGCAAGGCTGACCGGATCATTGCAAGCCCGGTCAATCCCCGGGAACTTGCCGAGTTCTGTAACGATATCTGCCCGTATGAAATGATGATGCAGGCTGCCCGGAACACGGATATTGTCATCCTCAACTACCATCACCTCTTCAACCGTGACATACGGGAACAGCTCTATGCCAACCTTGGCGTCGAGCCCCAGGATGTTCTGCTCCTGATTGACGAAGCACATAACTGCGGGGACGTTATCAACGGGATCCAGAGCGTTACTCTCGAAGAAAGGGATCTTGAACAGGCATCGCGTGAACTTTCCGGCCTCCGGCGGCGCCACAAAGGTGCCGATGCAGTCCGGCATATCCTGCCGCGCCTGACGGAATTTATCAAGGGTCTCGTAAATTCAACGGAGTCTGAGGACTGGTTCGATCCGTCGATTTTTGATCGGATGATCATCAGGGGATCGCTCTATAAGAACATGGACGAGATTGTCGATGACCTGATGGGTCTTGCCGAGATGATCCGGGAAAATAACCAGAAAACCGGCCAGTACAAGGAGACAGCCATTGAACGCCTGACGGAATTCATGTTCCGGCTTACGCAGTCCGCTACCGATCCCGGCTATCTCACGGTTTACCGGAAAGAGGAATCAGGTATAACGCTCGAAGTTCGGAATATCGATCCTTCGGCACCCCTCCAGGAGATCTGCTCATCCCATGCGTGTGCGATCCTGATCTCCGGTACGCTCTCCCCGGTCGAAAGTTTCACAAAATATTATTTCGGAAATTCCAACGTGACTGCCCTGTCCCTGCCAAACGCGTTCCCGAAAGAGAACCGGCTGGTCTGCGGGGCAAACGATATAACAACTGCATTTTCCATGCGGCAGAATAAAGAAAATACCGACCGCGTATGCAGTTATATCAGGAATTTCTGTACCCCCAAAGGAAACCGTGCCATCTATTTCCCCAGTTACCAGATCCTCGAAACCTATGCAAACCTTGTCACACCGCAAATCCGGGGAAGGAAAATCTTCATCGAGCCCCGCGATGCTGCGGATGCCGGGTCTGCCCTCTCAACCTTTCTCTCCCTCCCATCACGGGGAGAATCGGGCATTATGTTTGCGGTCTGCGGGGGAAAATGGAGCGAGGGCCTGGATTACCGGGGAGAAATGCTCAAGGGTGCAATGGTGATTGGTCTCCCACTCGCCCCGTTCAACCGCGTACGGCGGATGGTAATCGATTATTTCCGGCACAAGTTCGGGGCTGAAGGCGAGTTCATCTGCTATACATTACCTGCAATAAACCGGTCCCTTCAGGCTCTCGGCAGGGTTCTCCGGACTCCTGAAGACCGGGGAGTTCTGGTACTTGGTGAAAAGAGATTTCTTGAACGCCGCGTTCGATCTGCCCTTCCACCCTGGATGCAGGAAGAGATGATCGAATGCGATGCTGCACGATTCCGGGAGCTGATGGCCGCATGGAAATCATGAGCGGTTCGTGTCGTCTCGGTCTCTGGCATATCCGGGTATCCTGGAGTGGAAGAATGATCCATCAGGTCCGGTTTGCAACGACCGGTATTCCGGGAGACGTCCCGCCCCTGATAAAAAAGTTCTCTTCCGGGCAGCAGGTCGATCTCAATTTTTTTGATTCCGTCGCACTTCATGATGACGGTGTGTACAGCAGGATCTATAAGGAAGTCCGGAAAATACCCTACGGAAAAACAGCTGCGTACGGGGAAGTCGCGGCCATGGCAGATACATCCCCACGAGTCGTGGGACAAGCGATGGCTCGCAACATTACCCCCCTTATTATTCCCTGTCACCGGGTTGTTTCAGCACAGGGTATCGGGGGATTTTCCCCGTCGGTCGAGATTAAGGAATACTTACTGGCAATGGAACAACGGGCACGTCAGAAAACCGGCCCTCGACAAAAAACCATTTCAGAATAATACCAGAATTATTCCCACCATAAACAAGTGAAGGTCAATCATTCAAAGCAGAGCCCTTTTTTAAAATTGGATGCATAAATTACTGGTTAGTAAAAAACCAGAAAATAAAATTACGTCATTTACCATAACGGCAATGAAATTCGATACTAGGTTCCGGGGTGTTGTATGAGAATTTTGATTCTTGGTGCTGGTGCAGTCGGATTATCACTTGCAGCCAGACTTTCTGACGTATGCGACATCCATGCAGTCTGCCGGAAGAAAAATGCTGATGCAATTGCATCCACAGGATTTCGGATGACCGGAATCTGGGGAGAGAAAACATACCGGTTCAGTGCGTCTGATACGGTGCCGACTGACACCCGGTTCGATTATATTTTCATCACTTCAAAATCCCAGGCAACTGAAAAAATCTGCAGGCAATACGCATCACTACTAGCCGGCACGGAAACCATCAGTCTTCAGAACGGCATTGGAAACGAAGAGATCATCTGCAGGTATTCAGACCACGTTATCGGGGGAATGATTATCACCGGATTTGAATGGCGGGGGGATGCAGAAGTCCATGTTTCTGTTGAAGCTGGACCCATGAAACTGGGACGGTTTCCCCAGGGTCTTGATGCATCGATAGAAAAACTTGCCAGCCTTCTGAAAGCTGCGGGTATCAATGTTGAGACAAGTTCCGGAATAAAAGCCGATCTCTGGGGAAAAACATTGTATAATTGTTCTCTCAACCCGCTCGGGGCAATAATGAGAGTGCCCTATGGAAACCTGACCGACCCGGCAGCCTGGCGGATTATTGAAAATATCGTGCGGGAAGCATTCGGGGTCGTCATGGCTGAAGGAGTCAGGTTACCCTGGGCAACTGCCGATGAGTACCTGGCTTACCTGCGGGATGTGCAAATCCCTGCCACGTCACTCCACCGGTCATCCATGCTTCAGGACATCACCCGTGGAAAGACAACAGAGATTGATTTTATGAACGGTGCTGTTGTGCAGAAAGGAAAACAGCATTCAGTACCAACACCGTATAATTCATGTATTGTGGATCTCATAAAATTCCAGGAAACACTTGTCTGCGGAGAGGATAGGGTGTGAGATCCGCCATAATCCTTGTTGGAGGAGAAGCCAGAAGAGCCAACGGGCAGGAAAAATATTTTTTCGTTTATGATGGCCAGACATTTATCGAAAGGCTTGTCAATACCCTGAAATCGGTTGTAGATGAAATCATCCTTGTCGCCCGGGACAAAGAACAGTGTAAGCGGTTTCATTCGATTAACGGGGTGAAGTGTATCACGGATATCCGGCCGGGAATCGGCCCGATCGGGGGTCTTCATGCTGGCACGCTCGTTGCACAAGGGGATTTGATTTTTGTCTCCGCTTGTGATATGCCCTGTATCGATGCAAAGGTCATCGATTACCTGTTTACTCGTATTGACAATCATGATGCTGCTATTCCGAGCTGGAACCCGGATATGCTTGAGCCGCTTCATGCGGTATACCGGAAAAGTGCACTCCTGTCATATCTTGAAAGTCATGATTCTCTTTCACTCAGGAAGATGGTTCGGAATTTTTCCACCTGTTATGTACCTGTAGACGATATCCGGAAGCTCGATCCCGCACTGAAAAGTTTTACCAACATAAACAAGCTTGAGGACCTTGAACAGTTCAACCAATCAAAACAATAAGAATCTGATTATTGATCGTGTAATATCATCCCCGGTAAATCCCCTATAAGAATATATGGGATAAGAACATCGGTTTAGATTAGAAAGGGGGGATTCTTTCACGTCACAAAAATCCGGACAGGATCTATGGACTCAACAGGTTTCCCCGGAAAGTCATAAATCGCTGGGCTTCTTTCTCATCGCTGGCACATCCATAATTGCCGTATTATCGACAATCTTTTCAATCATTCACGGGATTGCCGAAGTATTCCCGTTTCTCTATATCCTGCCAATCATCCTTGTTGTTTATTATTATCCCCGGCGGGCAGTTCTTTTTTCACTTACGATCAGCCTGATATTTATCGGTCTTGTGTATGCTCTTGCACCGTTCAACACGTCGCTGATCGCGGTTTCTACAGCGTGGTTTGCCATATTCATTACGATAGGGGTTGTCGCCTCGTCGTATGCCAACCAGTTAACCGAGGAGCGCATCCGGCTTCAATATATCCTGAATAATTCACAGGATGGCATGTTCTGCATCAATCTCAATACCCTCAAAATCCAGGAAATAAATGAAAAATGTTCCGGCTGGTTGAACTATAATCGTGATGAACTGGTCGGGAGAAATCTTGAGGAAATCTGGATCGATGCAACCGAGAGAGAGAGATTCGTTGCAGACGTAAAAGATCACCGAAGATCCGGAGAGATTGAAACCCAGTTCCTGACAAAGGAGGGGAGTGGTCATCGGGTTGTTCTTTCTGCAGTACTCCTGACCCGTGACAGGGTTCTCTGCTCCCTGGTTGATACGTCTGACAGTAAGATAATTGATGATGAAATCCGGAAATCGTTAGAAGATCTCGAAGAACAGGTCCGACAACGAACTGAACACCTGGTAAAAATTAACGAAGAGTTACGGACAGAAATTCTCGAACTCCGGCAGAAGGATGACGAACTCCTTTTCCCGGGCGGTCGTCCACCCCAGAGCGGAGAGAAATGACATTGCCCCGGGAAATAAGGCATAAATCATTCTGGAACGCTGCTATCATTATTACAACCGCAATTGCACTCTATGCATCATTTTTTTCCCTGGCAAACGGGATCTATGTGGTCTACCCGTTTCTTTACTTTATGCCGATCATCCTCTTTGTCTATTTTTATCCGGACAAAGGTGTGGTCTTCACCCTTGGACTTAGTTCGACCTATCTCCTGATTGTTTATTTTATGAGCAGTTTCAACCAGGAACTGGTCGCAGTATCAACTGCATGGTTTGTTATTTATGTAACGATTGGTGTGGTCATATCTTCCTTTGCCGAGGGACTCCGGGACGAAGAGAGAAAATACCAGGAAATATTTGAAAATTCACAGGCCGGAATTTTCACATTTCACCTAAATACCCATACTATTCAGGAAGTCAATGAAAAATGCGCCAATATGCTGAATTTTAACCGTTGCGACCTGAACGGGAAAGACCTTTGCAGTATCATGGTAGATTCTGTCCACCAGAGAAGGTTTATTCAGAAAATTCATGACAAGACCAACAACAAAGATATCGAGTTATTGTTTAAAACGTCTGATGGGAACGTTCGTCAGTTTCTTGTATCCACCTCCATCTCTCCGGATCAAACCGTTATATGTTCGATTATCGATGTAACGGAAAAAAAACTGGCGGATCATGTAATCCGGAGAGCATGGGACGATCTTGAAGTGAGAGTAAAAGAACGTACCGAAGACCTGGAGAAAAAGAACGAAGAGCTTCGCGCTGAAATTCAGGAACGAAAGCGGTTTGAAGCCGCGATCCAGATGGCTAACCGGAAGCTCAATACACTCTCCGCAATTACCCGGCATGATATTCTCAACCAGACAACAGCGGTAATCATGTACCTGTCCTTATCTGAAGAGATCGCTATAGATTCGAGCCAGAAAAAGTATCTGAAAAAAATCGAAAATATTGCATGGTTGATCCAGAAGCAGATCCGGTTTACCCGGGATTATCAGGCAATTGGTACCTCGGCTCCCCAGTGGCAGGACATTGGATCAACCCTATCCCGTGTCATAAATGATATGAAACTGGAAAATATCTGCATCGAAAAAAATATTGCAGATATCGAAATCTATGCTGACCCGCTCCTTGAAAAGGCATTTTACAATCTTATCGAAAATTCCATCATCCATGGACAAAAAACCAGGGCCATTCGAATATACACTCATGAATCCACCCAGGGGCTTACGCTTATTTTTGAAGATGACGGAATCGGGATACCTTATTTTGCCAAAGAAAGGATATTCCGTCGTGAATACTACCGGGGCTCAGGGTACGGATTATATCTCACCGAGGAAATTTTAAGTCTCACGGGAATTTCGATCAGGGAAACCGGCACACCGGATCAGGGGGCACGATTCGAAATTCAGATCTCCACGGGATCGTACCGGAAAGAGGGTGATACAAAAACGGATGAGACAATGAACGAATAAGAGATTATAAGGATTTTTTTCTCCCGCTTGCATCCCGCATATGGTGCCCGAACTCACTTTTTAAGAGGACATCCCCGGAAAATACCGGGCCATCACGACAGACCCGCAGACCAGATGGGTCAATGCAACACGATCCACACACACCCACACCGCACTTCATATAGCGGTGCAGTGAGAACTCAGCCCGGTGGGCTAATCCTTTTTCGTCAATTTTTGCAAGAACTGCCCGCATCATGGGTTCTGGTCCGCAGACAGCGATCCGGTCATATGTGTCGATGTTTATCTCATCCAGAAGCGCAGTCACAAAACCATGATGCCCCAGTGAACCATCGTCCGTTGAAATCAGGACATCCGTACATTCATCCAGGAGATCGACAAAGAGCAGCTCTGATTCGGTTCGTGCCCCAAGTAACAACGTCATGACACAATCGGCCCTGGCAAGCGGGAGCAGGGGTGCTGCACCAACTCCCCCGGCAATTGCCAGAACTTTTTCGCATTTGGAAAAACCGTTCCCAAACGGACCGCGGATTCCCAGTTGGGCACCAGGCCCGAGATTGAACAAGGCATTGGTAGCATCCCCCACATTCTGCACCGTGATACTGTTTTCTGATGAGAGTGCCATTGGGATCTCATCGATTCCCGGAACCCAGACCATGACAAACTGACCGGCAGTAAATTCAAACCGGTGATCAAAGACAAAGGTCCGGATCAGGGAAGTCTCCTGTTTTACCTGAACAATAGTAACCGGGACGGGCAGGTTTTCACTCATGGGCACACCCTACAATATCTTCTGCTGCCACGCCGTTTTTGGCATAGAGCTCCGAGCGGATCGTTTCAAAAATATCCACGCTGGTATGTACTGCACTTCCTATCTCGACTGCACTTGCTCCTGCCATCATCATCTCGATCACATTATCTGCTGACGAAATACCTCCGCAACCAATAATCGGGATCGTGCAGGCTTCATACAGTTCATAAACACAGCGGACCGCGACCGGGAAAATTGCTGATCCGGATAATCCGCCAAATCGGTTCCCAAGAACCGGGCGTCGAAGGCCGGTTGAAATTCTCATCGCCTTGAGGGTATTTATTGCAACAATTGCAGTTGCCCCGCCAGCTTCTGCAGCTTTGCCAATGGAGGTAATATCAGTTACATTCGGGGTCAGCTTGACCCATGTTGGAACCCCGGTTTTACTGACGGCCCGGGTACAGGCTTCAACAAGGTTTGGATCACTGCCGATTGCTGCCCCGTATCCTTCTGCATGCGGGCAGGACAGGTTCAGCTCAAAACCTGATACTTTCCCGGAAAACCAGCTGGCAACTTCAGCAAATTCTTCAGGAGTGCCCCCGAAAATACTGACAACAACAGGTTTTCCGGCAAGATTTGCAATTTCCCCGACAAATTCCTTTGAGGGATTGGGAAGACCCATAGCATTGATAATGCCATCGTTGAGAACAACAAGACAGGGACCTGCGTGTCCGTCTTTAGGGTGAGGACCGATTGATTTGGTTACGACACCTCCGGCACCAAGAGAGTGCATCCGCGCAAGGGAAGCCCCGGTTGTACCGAGAACTCCGGCTGCAAGCAGCAGGTGATTATCCAGCCTTACCCCGCCCACATTCACCGGGCCCGGCTTAATTGCTACCATCCAAAAGGAAATGGTCGTTATTTATTATTAGCATACCCATATTGTAACCAGATGGCACGCCTTGCAGTAATCGGGGTTGGCAGGATCGGGGGAGAGGTTGCATACTTATCGGTTTCCCAGGGGCTTGTCTCCGAACTGGTCCTTTATGACAGCAACCCGGATTTGCTGAATGCGCAGGTACTCGATCTCCAGCATACCGGCATCAACCTGGATATCAGTACTGACAAAAACGATATCGCAAAAGCGGATATCTGTATCTTTTCTGCGGGCCTTCCACGAAATCCATCGGTCAGGACACGAGCGGATCTGCTGGCAGCAAACATGCCGGCAACACGGGACTGCTCTGCTTTACTCAAAGATTTTCCGGGGATACTTATTACGGTAACAAACCCGATGGACGTGAATAATTACTATCTTTGCAGGCAGACCGGGATTCCCCGCGAGAGATGTATTGGCTTCGGGGGACAACTCGATAGTGCCCGGTTCGGTCTTGAGCTCCAGAAGAGAGGAATAACCGGGTTCCCGTTTGTTCTTGGCGAGCACGGGGAACATCAGGTTCCGGTATTTTCCACTCTTGGAAGCCCGGTCAGCAACCCGGTACGGGAGGATATCCTGAAGGAATTGCAGGGTTCCAGCATGGTTGTGATCAAGGGAAAAGGCGGGACAGTTTTTGGGCCGGCACTTCATCTCGCACACCTGATCCGGATCATCATGAAAGACAGCCATGAACTGATCGCCTGCTCTGCGATCCTTGATGGAGAATATGGCCTGTCCGATTGTTCGCTTGGCGTCCCGGCCCGGATAGGCCGTAAGGGGATTTGTGCAATTGAAGAATGGCAACTTGATCCATGGGAAACGGAAAAAATGAAAAATGCTGGCTCATTTGTACAGGAACTCTGCAAAAAGAGGATTCCCTTATGACAACATCACGGGATCAATTTTCAGGCAGAACACTTGCCATTAACCAGGTTGAATACAGCAATTCTCCGGACGGTCCCATTATCCATGTTTTCGGTCGGGACTCCGGGGGCAAAGCAGCACGAGTCGATGTGACCGGATTCCGTCCCTATTTTTATGTCCCGGTTGAACAGGCTGACGGGCAGGATCATCCCCCCCAGGTATCCGTCGAACCTGATACACTATACCGTTCAATCCGCAATGAATCGTTACGAAGGCTCTATGTTCAACGGCCTGGTGATGTCAGGGAAGTAAGGGAACGGTACCGGCACTTTGAAGCAGATATTCCATTTGCCACCCGGTTCATGATCGACACAGGCCTGACCGGGGGATTGTCCGTTCCTGCAGATACGGTCGATTATCACAAAATTGCTCCTGCCAGCGTTGACGCACCGGCCCGGCTTTGTATAATCGATATCGAGTGCGAGGATGAACGCGGTTTTCCTGATCCGCAGCGCGATGCAATAACATGTATCACCTGCCATGATTCGTTCCCGGACGATTATACGACATTTCTCTTCGGGACCAGCATTACCCCCCCCGATATAGCTCAAAAGGAATCTGAAGGGGGCCTTGTCAACGGTTGTTTCCGAAAAGGAAAACACACGATCTGTTCCTATGCTGATGAACCCTCGATGCTCCGTGCATTTGCAGCGTATATTGAGGCCCGGGACCCGGATGTTCTCTCCGGGTGGAACTTTGTCGATTTCGATATGCCGTACATCACCGGTCGCATGGAAAAACTCGGGATACGGTCAGATACGCTTGCCCGCATCCCCGGCCAGACCGAGCGTAATGCCTTACGGGGCCGTGCCCTTTTCGATCTCCTGACGGCATACAAGAAGATGCACTCCACGCTCAAGGAGTCATACCGGCTCGATGCAATTGCTCTCGAAGAGGTCGGGGAACAAAAAGTCCGGTACACCGGGACGATATCGGATCTCTGGCGTGATAAGCCGGCACTTCTTGTAGAATATAACTTCAAGGATGTCGAGCTCTGCGTTGCCATCAACAAAAAGGACAATATCGTTGAGTTCTATCGCGAAATCGCCCGTTATGTCGGCTGCCCGCTGGATAAGACCCTCAATTCATCAAGTGTCATCGATGTCTATATCCTCCGTAAAGCCCATGGAACCTACGTACTTCCTTCGAAAGGATTTGCCGCATCCGAAGAATTTGAGGGAGCGACCGTTTTTGAGCCAAGCAAGGGGGTCAGGGAAAATGTTGTTGTTCTCGACCTCAAATCGCTCTATCCGATGGCGATGATGACCATCAATGCTTCGATGGAGACAAAAGATCCGGCCGGGGAACTTATAGCACCGAATGGTATCCGGTTCAAAAAAGAACCGGACGGACTGACCCGGAGTATCATTTCCGAACTCCTAAAAGAGCGGGACGAGAAAAAGGCACTCCGCAATACCTTCCCGTTTGGTTCGCACGATTACATATTGTATGACATGCAGCAGAACGTGCTCAAAGTGATCATGAACACGTATTACGGGGTGTCGGGGTATACGCGGTTCAGGCTCTTCGATCGCGAGATAGGTTCTGCCGTCACATCGGTTGGACGGGCAATCATCGAGCATACCCGGCGTGTCATCGAACAGCAGGGATATACGGTCATTTATGGGGACACGGATTCCTGCATGATCCAGCTGCCCCCGCTCAACCGGGAAGAAACCATTGCTACTGCCCGGGCAATCGAAAAGAAACTCAATGAAAGTTACCAGGATTTTGCCAAGACGACATTAAACGCGGATACCCATTACTTCTCCATCAAATTCGAGAAGATCTATGCCCGGTTCTTCCAGGCTGGCAAGAAAAAACGGTATGCCGGTTCACTGGTCTGGAAAGAAGGAAAAGACGTTAAGGAGACCGATATAGTCGGTTTCGAAATCAAGCGCAGTGATACCCCTCAGATTACAAAATTTGTCCAGATGCAGGTCATGCAGATGATCCTTGACGGGGAGGGATACGATGTCATCAAGTCATTCCTTGGAGAGGTTATCAAAAAGTACCGGGGCGGGAAATATTCCCTTGATGAGATCGGTATTCCCGGGGGCATTGGTAAAGCCCTTGATGATTATGAAACGGATGATGCACAGGTGCGAGGTGCCAAGTATGCAAACCAGTATCTCCACACAGAATTTGGGAAAGGCAGCAAGCCAAAACGGATTTACATCAGGACCGTGACATCCAAATATCCCAAGACGGATGTGCTCTGTTTTGAGTATGCCGACCAGGTGCCGGAAGAGTTTGTCGTGGACCTTGAACTGATGCTTGACAAGACAATCAAGCAGCCAATCTCCCGGATTATTGAGGCACTTGGCTGGGAATGGAATGACATCGATCCCTCGCGCACGACCCTTGCCCAATGGGGTCTGGGCTGACCTTTTTTGCGCGCCAGGCACATTCCAGAACATATTCCAACAGTTATTTTTGAAAAGATCTCCAGGGATTTTTTCATCCGATTTTGCCCGGATCCTGATTCTGAACATTCCGGAACGATTTCAATCAAGGAGAAACAATCAGGCACAATCAGATGACAATGAAACGGTCACGAGCCTTAAGTTGCCAGAAAAATGACAGAATCTTAACGGCTTATGCCGGTGAATGGAGATTTACGTATGAAAATGAGAAGATGTCTGCTTTTTGGATTTCTCATCCTTGCCCTGCTCTGTCCGGTCTGGATCGCAGCAGCGGATGACAACTCCACAACAATAGATGCGAATGTAACTTTGATCGCTACACTCCCTGACAATTATTACCCGGGGGATGTGAGCGCAGGGAGTCCAGTTAATGAAACAATCAGCCCGGGCAATCCTCTGTATGGATTGATGATTGCAATGGAAGACTGGGATGAAACGTTTACATTCAATGATACCCAGAGACTTGAAAAACAGATGATTCACGCAAACCTGCGGATTGCTGAAGTTCAAAATGAAATGCAACGTAACCGTTCTGATGCAGCAGAACTTGCGCTGAACCGGTATTATGAAAAACTGAATCAGACTCAGGCGGGATTACCCTTCATTGATGCAAATTCCACAGGTCTTCTGCGTGCTCAGGAAATGATCTCACATCACCAGGTTGTTCTTGAGAACCTGTTGAACGCAAACCCGAACAGTACCGGACTTACCCGTGCATATACCAACTCGCTCTCAATTCAACAAAAATTTCAGGAAAAAGTCGCTGCACGGTATGGACAGAACCAGATGGGGGATCTAAGCCCGGTCCGTAACACTGCCCGGCAGGATATATCCGAGCAGTACCGGCAAGGGAATGATACGGGTAATCAATCAGAATTCCAGAACCGACAATGGACTCAAGATAATGGATCTGCCAACAAGAATAACAGCGCTGCACAGGAAGCTGCATCCGGAAAAATGATCCAGCGGACAACCCAGTCAGCCGGCACCCAGAAGCAACCCGTAACAACGGGTACTCCCCAGAATACCCAGACCAGCCGGAATAATGGGAATGGAACGGACAATACCAATAAAAACGGTAACAACAATGCAAATGGGCGCAATAAATAAAAATTCCCCGTTTCGTAAAATGGTGGATGAAATCATGAACAATTATTTTTATAGGGGTGGGATCTATTACCGGGGAGGAGGGTATAGATGAGGCCGGAGAAGACGATTATTCATATCGCTACAGGAATTTTCCTGCTCCTGTTCCTGATCCCTGCGGGTCTGGCTGCCCCGGATTATACCATTGCATATACCGTTTCAATCAAAGAGGATGGATCCGCTATATGGCAGGTTGAATATCGTACGCTCCTTACAACCGATGATGATGAGATCGCCTTTGAAACGTATGCAAAAGATATCGACACCGTTTATTTACCCCAATTCAAAGAGCTGATGCAGCATTCTGTAGCGCAGGCATCTGCTGCAACGTCACGGCACATGGATGCTACGGATTTTTCTGCAAATGCCGTAGTCCAGACATCCCCAACGGGAAAATACGGGGTGGTCACGTACGCATTTACCTGGACAGGATTTGCAAAAGCCGGTAAAAATCTCACCATCGGGGATGCATTTGCCGGAGGATTATACCTGACCAAAGATGCATCGCTGATAATTCGCTATCCTGTCGGATATACCGTTGTGTCTGTAGATCCTCTTCCTAGTCAGGAATTTGACGAACTCATCTGGTACGGCCAGCAATCGTTTGGTGCCGGGGAACCACGGATTGTTCTTGAACCTGCGGGATTCCCCATCATTCCAGCAGCCGGAGGAGTGATCGTTCTTTTTATTATCATCATCGGGGTGGTGCTATTCTACCGGTATAGAATACAATCCGGTCCTTACGATGAGCCGGACCCTGTACCAACCTCGTTATCTGAGGCAGAGATCCTTAATCTGGAAGAGCGTATCATCCAGACAATCAAAGCTGCCGGAGGGGAGATGTACCAGGCAGAAATAGTCAAAAATCTGGGATTGCCCAAATCAACCATCAGTACAGTCCTTAATACACTCCATGAACAGGGACTCATTATCAAAATAAAAAAAGGCCGTGAAAACCTTATCCGGCTGGCATAATTTTTTAAGGGTGTTTTCCCCCTTCACGAAGGCGAAGGTTTAATTTCTTGATCTGATCTCTGAGAGCAATAGCCCGCTCAAAGTCGAGGCTCTCCGCAGCATCCCGCATCTGCTTTTCAAGATCAATAAGAACATTTGGGATCTCTGTTTTCGGAAGATGCTTTGTATCGGTTATCTCGACTTCTTTTTCTTTGACAGGTTTGATGATTGTTTGCGGAGTAATATGATTTTTTGCATTGAACGATAACTGAAGATCACGACGTCGTTTCGTTTCGGCCAGGGCTTTTTTCATCGAATCCGTCATGTTATCCGCATAGAGGACAACTTTGGCATTCACGTTCCGTGCAGCCCGTCCGATTATCTGGATCAGGCTTCTTGCATCCCGCAGGAAACCCTCCTTATCGGCATCGAGAATACCGATGAATCCCACTTCAGGGATATCAAGACCTTCGCGCAGAAGGTTGATCCCAACCAGCACATCAAATTTGCCCAGGCGGAGTTCCCGGATAATTTCACTCCGTTCAAGCGTATGGATTTCAGAGTGGAGATAACGTGTCCGTACACCATTCTCAGCAAGATACTCGGAGAGTTCTTCGGCAAGTTTTTTTGTGAGCGTCGTAACAAGGACACGGTCACCCCGGCCGATCGTCGTCTTTATCTCACGGATAATATCATCCGTCTGTCCTTCTATTGGACGGACTTCAACTTCCGGATCAACAAGCCCCGTTGGCCGGATAATCTGTTCAACGACCTGCATGGATTTTTTAATTTCATATTCTCCAGGAGTTGCCGATACAAAAACGACATTTCCCATATATTGTTCGAATTCGTGAAACTTCAGCGGCCTGTTATCATAAGCGCTCGGCAACCGGAACCCGTAATCAATCAGTGCTTTCTTGCGGGAACGATCCCCATTATACATACCGTGAAGCTGCGGGATCATCTGGTGGCTTTCATCGATAATCATCAAAAAATCATCCGGGAAATAATCGAGAAGGCAATAGGGTTTTTCCCCGGCATTCCTGCCGTCAAAATGGCGTGAATAATTCTCGATTCCCTTACAGGAACCTGTCTCTTCGATCATTTCTAAATCGAAATGGGTTCGCTGACTGAGCCGGTGAGCCTCGATCATACCGAGGGTCGGGAGCACTTCATCCAGTTCACTCCGTATTGATTCAACAGCAGTTTTCCGGGCACTTTCCGGGGTAACAAAGTGACGGGCCGGATAAACATAGAAATACTTCATCTCCTCTTTTTTGTTCCCGGTATTTTTGTCGATTTCCCGGATACGCTCTATCTCATCCCCAAACATCTCGATCCGGATAATATCGTTGAAATAACCGGGAACGATATCCAGGATATCACCTTTGACTCTGAACCGGCCCGGCATGAGTTCGAGATCATTTCGCTCAAACTGGATATCCAGGAGCCGGCTCATGATCTCCGTCCGAGAAATCTTCTGGCCGACACTGAGTTCAAATCCCATATTCCGGAAATTTTCCGGGTTTCCAAGACCATAGATACAGGAGACTGAAGCAACAACAATAACATCCCGCCGGAACGAGAGCGATGCGGTGGTTGAAAGGCGCATCATCTCGATTTTGGGATTGATAGCGGAGTCTTTCTCGATATACTGATCCTTTGCCGGGATGTATGATTCCGGTTGATAGTAATCGTAATACGATACAAAATATTCAACCCGGTTATCCGGGAAAAAATCACAAAATTCCTGATACAACTGGGCAGCAAGGGTCTTGTTGTGTGCCAGAACGAGTGTCGGACGATTAACCGCTGCAATAACATTTGCCATCGTAAATGTTTTCCCGGAACCCGTTACTCCTAAAAGAGTCTGGAACTGATCATCCCGATTAAGACCTTCGGTGATTTTTTTAATGGCTTCTGGTTGTGAGCCGGTAGGAACAAAGGTTGAGGTGAGCTTGAAATCTGTCACGTTACTGATGAATATCTTCTCCGGATAATAAAAGAGAGAGGGATGCGGCAGGAAAGTGCAGGATAGTAATTTACCATGGGATATTCAATGGAAGAATGGTTATTCTCATCCGGGGATGTGAAATGATGAAAAGCCAGGTATATTTCGCAAATATTCGTGCGCATTCTGACCAGGACAGTACGACAAATAAAGTCAGAAAACTTTTCGAACGTGCCGGGTTTTCAGAACTTTTATCAGCGAATGATAAAACTGCAATCAAGCTTCACTTTGGAGAAACCGGTAATGATGGATTCATCAGTCCTGTATATGTCCGACAGGTAGTCGATAAGGTAAAAGAGTGCAAAGCACACCCGTTCCTGACCGATACGAATACGTTGTATCTCGGGAGCAGGACCAACGCGGTTGAACATATAACAACAGGGATATTACATGGATTCGATTATGCAGTTACGGGTGCCCCAATCATAATTGCGGATGGTCTTTCCGGAAAAAATATCCAGAAAATCCGGATTGATAAAAAGCATTTCAAAACAGCAAGCATTGCCGGTGATATTGCAACTGCTGACAGCATGATCGTACTCAGTCATTTCAAAGGACATATTGTTTCAGGATTTGGGGGTGCAATCAAGAATCTTGCGATGGGGTGTGCTCCCCCGGAAGGGAAACGTGCCCAGCATAACGCCCGGCCATTTACGATAGAAGAGAACTGTATCGGGTGCGGAAAATGTGTTAAGATCTGCCCGAAACGGGTCATTGTCATCAGGAACAAAAAGTCAGTAATTGATACAAATCACTGCATCGGCTGTTTTGAATGCATGCACGTTTGTCCGGCGCAGGCAATCGACATTAACTGGGAAACTGAAATTCCCCAATTCATGGAACGCATGGTTGAATATGCGTACGGTGCGGTAAAAACAAAGAAAACAAAAGTTGGGTATATGAATTTCCTGATCCGGATTACACCGGATTGTGATTGTTTTCCGTTCAGTGATGCGCCGATTGTTCCGGATATTGGAATTCTGGCATCCAAAGATCCTGTTGCAATCGATACAGCAAGTTTCGATTTAGTGAATAAACAACAGGGATTTGTGGATTCATTACTGGTGACAAATCATCATATCGGGCAGGATAAATTCAAGGGAGTACACGCGCAGACTGACGGACATCGTCAACTCGAATATGCAGAAGAAATCGGCATGGGCACCAGACAGTATGAATTGATCACCCTTTAAAAAATTTAATGAATTTCCAGTTTTTTCACTACATTTTTAAGAAAATTGAGGTGGAATTGTGTTGCTACCCCTGGTTTAAACCAAAAGACTTAAAAGAAGGTGGAAAGCAAGCGCTTATTACCGAATGGGTTTTAATTCAATTTAGTTTGAGATAACTGATTACTCAAACGCGTCCCTGGACTTGCCGGAAGATCAGCTTTTGGAATTCCCCGGGATATTCAGTGATTATTTGGAGTGTATTCATGAATCTTAGGCAGCCAAATGCAAACGAAGCAACCGGAACAGTAAACCGGTCACGGGATGTTGCCCCGTGCTCAGGCATCTGTACCCGTTGTATTGACGGATGTAAAGGCAGCTGCGAGATCTGGTTATCATCATTCCGTGGCAGGGAAGTGTTATATCCCGGCCCGTTTGGTGAGATCACCGCAGGTGCTGACAAGAACTACCCCATTGATTATTCACATCTCAACATTCAGGGATATGCTGTAGGTGCTCAGGGATTGCCTGATGGTGTCGAAGCAGGTCCGGATACAGCGGTCTTCTCAACCGTGGATACCGAGACCGAATATGGATGGGACAAAAAAGTGAAGATGCGGGTACCGATCTTTACCGGGGCTCTTGGATCTACGGAAATTGCACGGGCAAACTGGGAGCACTTTGCCATCGGTGCAGCCATTTCCGGAATTACCCTTGTTTGTGGTGAAAATGTCTGCGGTATTGATCCCGGACTGAAGCGGGATGCCAATGGGAAAGTCATTGAGTCTCCTGAAATGGACCGCCGTATCAATGTGTACAAAAAATTCCATGATGGTTTTGGTGAAATTCTCGTCCAGATGAATGTTGAAGATACCCGGCTTGGAACCGCGGAATATGTCGCAAGCAAACACAATCTGGATACTATCGAATTGAAATGGGGACAGGGTGCAAAATGCATCGGTGGAGAGATCAAGGTCAAAACACTTGAGCGGGCAATTGAGCTCAAGAAACGGGGATATATAGTTCTGCCTGACCCGACACTCAAAGAGAACCAGGCTGCTTACAAGGCAGGAGCCATTAAGGAATTTGAACGCCACTCCCGTCTCGGGTTCGTTACCAAAGAGGGATTCCTCGAAGAAGTAGATCGACTTCGCGACATTGGTTTCAAGCGTGTTACGCTGAAGACCGGGGCATACTCCATGGTTGAACTGGCAATGGCCCTTCGGTACAGTTCCGAGGCCAAGATTGATCTCCTGACAATCGATGGCGCACCTGGAGGTACCGGGATGAGCCCATGGCCTATGATGAATGAATGGGGTATTCCTACGTTCTACCTGCAGTCACTCGCGTATGATTTCGCGTGCAGGTTGGATAAAAAAGGATTCAGGGTTCCGGATCTCGCCATGGCCGGTGGATTCTCCGATGAACCCGGAACATTCAAGGCACTTGCAATGGGTAATCCATACTTTAAAGCGGTCTGTATGGGAAGAGGTCTCATGATCCCCGGCATGGTTGGGAAAAACATTGAACAGTGGATCAAAGGAGGAGAACTTCCCAAGTCCGTTTCAAAGTACGGCAACTCTGTAGAAGAGATATTTGTCTGTTACGAAGATCTCAAAGAGAAATTCGGTTCCCGTATGAGCGAAATTCCGATGGGTGCAGTAGGTATTTACACGTACGCTCATAAGTTCCGGACCGGACTCCAGCAGATCATGGCAGGCAGCAGGAATTTCCGGCTCTCAACCATATCACGTGATGACCTTATGGCCCTGACACCGGAGGCATCAGAGGTATCAGGTATCCCGTATGTCATGGACGCACGCTTCGATGAGGCTATGGGTGCCCTGCTTGATTGATCGGGGAATACAAACTAATTGGGATACAGGGAAAATTCCCCTTTTTTTTCATTCTTTTCGCACAGGAGTTTGTGCGGATGTGACCATCGAAAACGAATCCAGCAACTGGTGGGTGATCCTTGTTCCAAGAGTTGGTTGGATCGATTCGAGCCAAAGGAAAAAACCAACTTTCGGAGGAGTTGGACGTTCGAATTTGAAATGGCCATCCCGTGCCTGAATCATTTTGTGGTACTCTTTTTTCTGTCGGGATCGAAGGTAGATGATCATTTCATACCCGGGAAGATCGGTTGCTATGATTGCTTTTGAATAATATTTGGAAAAATCTTCGAAGGGAATTTTTTTACCTTTTACGCTGAGTCCATATGATTCACAAACAAATTTTATTGCAGAGGGGAACAGTGCACCATACAAAACTTTCTTTACGATCTGACCAGTCTGGCTTTTTATTTCCGGAGATTTCCTGCCTCCGCGTTTTGCAATTTCTGTAAAGATCTGGTTGCGTACCTCATCATGATACTGTTTGTAATCGAAAGGTTGTTTCAGAGGAATATCCGTTGCACGGATAAGTTTTGGATGGTTATCCGGGTTATTATAAAGAATCCGGGGCCGGTAATGTTTGACAAGAGATTTGATCTGCTCGCATGAACTTGTGTGAATAATTGCATTGGTTTTATCTTTTGCAAGTCGCTTGACAACAGAATAATTCGATAGATCAAACGATGAAATCAGAAGGAATGGGGTAATTTTTTGATCATATAAATATCCGAGAAGCCTTTTTTTGAATGCGATTTCCTCTTCAAATTCTTTCAAATCCGCAGGAGATGTTACTACTTCAGCAAATGTCACATGGTTATCGGAATCCATCAGTAACATATCGAATTCTGCAAGATCCTGACCATTACCGCGAATAGTGATATCCCCATATTTAGAATAAAAAAGCCCGTTCTGACCGAGTCGCACATCCTCTCTCTTACTCGGTGCATCAGCCCCTTTCCGGGCAAGACATTTTATACGACTGGATTTTTTTGAGATCTCAAGGAACATCTCATAGACAATTGCTTCAAACCACCGTCCTTCGGCCGTTCGCATTGGTTCAATATCAGGGGAAAATAGTTTTTTGCGCTCAATCTTATTCATATGGCGTGTGGCATTCAGGGCTATTGCTGCCGTTGGTTTAAAATTTTTAAAATTTGAGGAAAGCCACGGAATCATGATTGCAGTAAAGACTTTCTGACGTCATAGTACATAACAATCTGCATTTCACCAAATATTGCGAGGTTGATATAAACAAAGGATTTTCCAATAAAAATTTTGCAAACCAGAGGATATTGTCCCATCATCAGAATTCTGTATCGAAGAAAATGACGTGGATGAAAAATGTCAGCAAATTGGGTATCCCAATTGAATAATGTATTCTAAAAAAGATTAAAAAAAACCCAGATGAATGGTGGTGAACATTCATCCGGATAATAAGTAGGAAGAGGTTGTGAATTAAAAAAATTTTGAGTGGTGATGTTCTTATATTTCTGTTTCACCAGTCCGTATACGAATCGATTTTTCAACGGGCATGATGAAGATCTTGCCATCGCCGATTTTCCCGGTTCGTGCAGATTCTGTGATCGTTGAAACCAGATTGTCCAGATCACTGTCACGGACTGCAACTTCGATCTGAATCTTTGGCAAGAGATCAACAGTCATCAGGCCTCCACGGTACTGGAGGGCTATGCCTTTCTGCTCTCCCCTGCCTTTGACCTCAGTGATAGTCATCCCGATAAAGCCTTTGTCTTCGAGTGCTTTTTTAACAAACTCAAAGCGTTCCGGTTTAATGATAGCTTTTACTAATTTCATGATAATCGCCTCAATCAGGCCCTTTCCCCATGCTGGGATATATCAAGCCCGACATATTCCTCTTCTTCGGTTACGCGCAGACCAATTGTTTTGTCGATTATGACTGCAAGGACATAGGTTACAACAAACGCATAGATAAGTGCTGCGAACGCACCAACTGCATTTGCTATAAACTGATGTGTATTTCCTTCAAGAAGTCCCGATGCCCCGTTAACTGCAGCTGCTGCAAAGATACCGGTTGCAAGCGCACCCCAGAGACCACCCATACCGTGGATAGCCCATGCATCAAGACTCTCATCAAGCCCTTTCCTGATGCGGAAGAGTAGCATCCCATAACAGATTACACCTGCGACAGCACCAATAACAATCGATGCCATAGGTGTAACAAAACCGGCTGCCGGTGTAATTGCAACCAGTCCCGCTACTGCTCCACTGACAAAACCAAGAGAGCTCGGTTTTCCATGGAGCCAGCTGACAAGAAGCCATGCAATACCTGCTGCTGCTGCAGCTGTATTGGTTGTTACAAATGCATTCGCAGCAAGTCCATTGGCAGCAAGTGCACTCCCTGCATTGAATCCGAACCAGCCAAACCAGAGCAATGCGGCTCCAAGGATTGTCATCGGAATATTATTTGGCTCCATTGCATACTTTCCAAATCCAACCCGTTTACCAATCACAAGTGCAACAGCGAGTGCTGCAAACCCGGAACTGATGTGAACAACCGTCCCACCTGCAAAGTCAAGTGATCCGAACTGCGCTGCCCAGCCACCACCCCAAACCCAGTGGGCGAGGGGGTCATAGACAATAGTCGTCCAAAGAAGTGCAAAGAGAATATATGCACTGAACTTAATGCGTTCTGCAAATCCCGATGTAACAATTGCCATTGTAATTGTTGCAAATACAAGCTGGAATACCATAAATAGCAGTCCAGGAATTGCATCGCTGTACGGGCCTGGATCCATACCGACATTGTTGAGTCCCAAGTACTCAAGATTGCCGATAAATCCGCCGACGTCCGATCCGAATGCCAACGAATAACCTATGAGCACCCATTGAATGCTAACCAGTGCGAAGGCGACAAACGACAGGGTAATCATTGAAATGAAATTTTTCCTGCGTACGAGACCGCCATAGAAGAAACCAACCCCGGGCGTCATAATCATGACGAGGGCTGTCGAAATAAGAATCCACGCTGTAGTTCCAGTATCAATTGCCATTGCGTTACTCCCTCTATTTTGATTTGATTATACACATTCAATTATATAATGTGTATCAGATTTGTTTGTTTAATGAAAATTACACAGGATACAGAGATTGATTAATCCTGAATCAATGTCGGATTTTAAGTCCGGAATATCGATTTTAAGATCATTAATTCCATCATTTTTCCTGTGTGTGTTCTGAATTTAATGTGAGTAGTGTTGTAGGAAGGAAGTTGCATTCCTATATTAATAAATATTTTGTTTCGATGTGACATGCGTCAGAAGTAAAAAGCAATAATGAGATCAAAATACCAATTCGCGCAGAACTGTAAATGTAATGGAACAATTTACATTAAAATTGAAAAGACAACTGGATCACTTTTTCAGAGGGTAGAGAATGATTGATGACTAAAAAAAGAGAGTTTAGTAGGTTGCGAGATACCGGTCCAGTTCCCACGGGTGAACTGCAAGACGGAATGCATCAGTTTCCATTTCAGCAATGCGGGTGAGATTGGAGACCACATGAGGTCCAAGAGCATTACAAATAACTTCATCTCTTAAGAGTGCAGCGTTTGCTTCTGTAAGACTCCCGGGCAACATATCGATTCGGAGTTTCTTCCGTGCTTTTGAATCGAGGTGATAGATGTTGGTATTTGTGCTCTCCGGGGGCATAATCTTGTTCTTGATACCGTCCATTCCCGCAGCAAGCATAGCTGCGAACGTAAGGTATGGGTTGCACATCGGATCAGGACTCCGTAATTCAGCACGAGTACTGTTGCCACGTGCAGCTGGAACACGGATTAATGCAGAACGGTTAGTCGCACTCCAGGAAATGTAACACGGTGCTTCATACCCCGGAACCAGTCGCTTGTACGAGTTGATGGTCGGATTTGCAACACGAGTGATTGCCTTTGCGTGTTTGAGTAAACCACCGATGTAGTAAAGGGCAGTGTCGGATAACTGCATCTCAGCATTTGCATCGAAAAATGCATTCTTTCCATTCTTGGAGAGAGACCCGTGCGTGTGCATACCACTTCCGTTGATTCCACCGATCGGTTTGGCCATGAACGTTGCATGGAGCCCATACTGCAGAGCAATGGATTTTGTTGCAAACTTGAACGTAATCACACGGTCAGCAGTAGTCAGAGCATCGCCATACTTGAAGTCAATCTCATGCTGACTGTCAGCAACTTCATGATGCGAAGCTTCAATCTCAAAACCCATGTCGCTGAGCGCAAGAACTACATCCCGGCGGACATCTTCTGCTGAATCCGAGGGGGCAAGATCGAAATATGCACCATGATCCTCAAACTCTGTTGTGGGAACTCCATCGTACATCTTGAACAGGAAAAATTCCAGTTCAGGACCCGTGTTGAATGAGTAGCCGGCTTTTGCTGCTTCCGCAAGGGTTTTACGGAGAACGAAACGGGGATCTCCATCGAACGGTTTGTTACCATACGTCTGGACATCACAAATAAACCGTGCAACACGGCAATCTGCAGATCTCCAGGGTAGAATTGCATAAGTCGCAGGATCCGGCTTCAGCAGCATATCGGATTCTTCGATTCTTGCAAAACCTTCAACAGATGATCCATCAAACCAGATCCCATCTGTCAGGGCTTTCTCAGCCTGAATTGCCGGAATCGCAACATTCTTTGGCTGTCCCTGGATATCGGTAAACTGAAGTCTGATAAATTGCACTTTGTCAGATTCAATTTTTTTAAGCAGTTTAGATACGTCTGCGGACATATTGGAAGACATGTTCCACCCAATCCTATTTATGTTTATTGAACTAAACTATCTGAACAAATGTTCATATTAAATTGAACAAATGTTCAATAATACTGGATCAATCTTCACCGTGATAATATGTGTGGTATAATTGGCGTAATCGATAGAAACAAAAAGTGCATGGATGGTACAAAAATCCGCGAAGCACTTGCAATGATGGACGAACGGGGCAGCGGGGAAGGCTCCGGTTATGTTGCATATGGCATTTATCCGGATTACAAAGAGTACTATGCACTCCACGTTTTTTTTGATAATATCCGCGAACATAAAGCTCCTCTTGATAATCTTCTTGAAAAATGGGGCACCATCATCCACGACGAACAGATAAAAACCTATGAACAGCCCAATATTCGGAAAGTCCATACGCCTTGGCGATATTTTTTCCGCCCGGACAGAAGCCTCATGCCGAAAAGTACCACACCGGATGAAGATATCATCACCCACCTTGTGATGAAAGTTAATGCAGCAAGGAATGGGGCACTCATTTTTTCATCAGGAAAAAATCTGGGAGTATTCAAAGCATCCGGATGGCCCGAAGAAGTTGCAGATTTCTACCGTATCCAAGATTACAAAGGATATCTCTGGCTCGCCCATAACCGTTACCCTACAAATACAGCAGGATGGTGGGGTGGGGCACACCCATTCAATCTCCTGAACTGGAGCGTTGTCCATAACGGTGAAATTACATCCTACGGTACAAACCGCAGGTATATCGAGAGTTACGGGTACAAATGCACGATGTATACCGACACCGAGGTTGTGGCATACCTTGTCGATCTGCTCGTCCGTAAGCATGGGCTTTCGGAGAAAATGACCGTCAGGGCACTCGCACCCCCGTTCTGGGAAGAAATCGACCGGATGCCGCCAAAGGAGCAGCAACTCAACCGGGCCATTCGCCTCACATACGGTTCTGCCCTCATGAATGGACCCTTTGCCATCTGCGTAGCAAATGAACACTCTCTTGTCGGGTTCACGGACCGCATCAAGCTCCGCCCGCTCGTCACCGGGGAAAATGGCGACCGCCTCTTTATCTCGAGCGAGGAAGCCGCCATCCGCCGGATCGACCCGGACGTCGGCAATATTGCGATGCCCAAAGCCGGCGAGCCTGTCATAGGGAAGGTATACTCATGAGCATCGGGAGTACACCATTAAGGTTCCGGG
>Ga0074197_1000329_pt1 | contig 63870 bp, 67 predicted proteins | sample EPASupsiteSAE305_FD_64526 | JGI IMG/M metagenome (GOLD analysis project Ga0074197, IMG submission 64526) | Bioremediated contaminated groundwater microbial communities from EPA Superfund site, New Mexico - SAE3-05 reassembly with SPADES | ecosystem: Environmental > Aquatic > Deep subsurface >... | reverse complement strand
TCGCGACCCCAACCTTGGCAAGGTTGTGCTCTACCACTGAGCTATTCCCGCAATTTTGTCACTTATTTTTTAAGTGGGTGGAATTATAGCCATTTAATTTTCATTTGTAAAGAGTTTTTAGAAAATTTTTTAGAAAAAATGCTATAATCTCGTAAATACTAAATATATAAGTTATAAATTAAAGGATTTTTTATGAGAAGTGATACTATAAAAAAGGGCTTTGATAGAGCGCCGCACCGTTCACTGCTCCGAGCGACGGGGCTAAAGGATGAAGATTTTGACAAACCTTTTATAGGTATAGCAAATAGCTATATAGATATCATTCCAGGGCATTTTTTCTTACATGAGTATGGTGAAATTGTAAAAAAAGCTATTCGTGAAGCAGGCGGTGTGCCGTTTGTTTTTAACACTATCGGTGTTGATGATGGTATAGCAATGGGTCATGACGGAATGCTTTATTCACTTCCTTCTCGTGAAATAATAGCTGACTCTATTGAAACGGTTATGAACGCACATAAATTAGATGCGATGATATGTATCCCAAACTGTGACAAAATTGTTCCCGGTATGATTATGGGTGCGCTCCGTGTTAATGTTCCGACTATTTTTGTTTCAGGCGGTCCGATGCCCGCAGGTCATAAAAAAGATGGAACACCTATAGATTTATCTACTGCATTTGAGGCAGTCGGTGTTCATGCAGAAGGAAAAATGACAGACGAAGAGTTGTACGACATAGAGTGCAACGCATGTCCAAGCGGCGGAAGCTGTTCGGGTATGTTTACTGCAAACTCTATGAACACTCTATGTGAAGCGATGGGAATCGCACTTCCGGGAAACGGTACTATTTTAGCGATGACTCCAGAGAGAATCGAGCTTGTTAAAAAAGCGGCTAAGAGAATCGTAGAAATGGCAAAAGCTGATGACAGCAAGTACAATTTACGAAATGTTTTAAATGAAAAAGCAGTTCATAATGCGTTTGTTGTTGATATGGCGATGGGTGGAAGCTCAAATACCGTTCTTCACATGTTAGCAATAGCAAGAGAGGCAGGTGTTGATTTTCCAATTGAGAAAATCAACACAATAGCCGATAATGTCGCACACATAGCTAAAATATCTCCGTCATTAACAACTGTTCACATGGATGATGTAAATCGTGCAGGCGGCGTAAATGCGGTTATGAAAGAGGTTAGTCGCAGAGGCGGACTTCTGTATCTTGACAATCCAACCGTAACCGGCGAAACACTCGGTGAGCGTATAGCAGATGCTAAAATTTTGGATGAGACTATTATCCATACAAATGAAAACGCTTACTCACAAGTCGGCGGATTATCGATTCTTTTTGGAAACTTAGCACTTGAGGGTGCTGTTGTAAAAACTGCCGGAATAGAAGCTAATATGAGACAGTTTAAAGGTACGGCAATCTGCTTCAACTCTCAGAGTGAAGCAATAACTGGGATTATGTCGCATAAAGTTAAGCCCGGTAATGTCGTAGTTATTCGTTATGAGGGTCCAAAGGGCGGGCCGGGTATGCAAGAGATGTTAGCTCCGACTGCACTTATTCAAGGAATGGGACTCGGAGATAGCGTAGCTCTTATTACCGACGGTCGTTTTTCCGGCGCTACAAAAGGTGCTAGTATCGGGCATGTTTCTCCTGAGGCTGCTGAGGGCGGTTTGATAGCTCTTATAGAAGACGGTGATGAGATAGAGTTAGATACCGACAAGCATCTTTTAAGATTAAATGTTAGCGATGAAGAGATAGCAAAAAGAAGAGCTAACTGGAAACCTTATAAAAATGAGGTTAAATCAAAGTGGCTCAAACGATACCAACTTTTAGTTTCAAACGCTTCAAACGGCGCAGTTTTAAAAACTGAATTGTAAAACAAGGAATATATTTTGAACGCAATAGCAATAAAACATAACGGCGAAATAATTGATTTGCAAACAGCAAAAGAGTTGGGTTTTGAGGGAGAGCAGATACTTTTAGATAACTCGGAAGAGTCTTTAAGTATCCTAAGACACTCGACGGCTCACTTGATGGCTCAAGCTATAAAATCGCTCTATCCGGACGCAAAATTTTTCGTGGGTCCAAATGTAAAAGAGGGTTTTTACTATGACTTTAAAACAAGTCAAGAGATAGGTGAAGCTGACCTTAAAGAGATTGAAAAAGAGATGCTCTCAATCGCTAAAAAGAAGTATCCGATAGAAAAATATGAGATTAGTATGGATGAGGCAAAAGAGAAGTTTAAAGATGACCATCTAAAACTTTTTGTTATGAAAAGAATTCCAAGTGAAACAGTTTCTATTTATAAGCAGGGCGAATTTGAAGATTTATGCCGTGGTCCACACTTGCCGAATGTAGGGCTTATAAGATATTTTAAACTTACTAAAATTGCGGGTGCTTACCTTGGCGGAGATTCTAACAATGAGATGCTAACTCGTATATATGGTATAGCATTCGCAGATAAAGAGGCATTAAAAGCTCATCTTGATATAATTGCCGAGGCTGAAAAAAGAGACCATAGAAAAATTGGTAACGAGATGAAGCTTTTCACTTTCCGTGAGGAAGTCGGGGCTGGTTTTCCTATCTGGCTTCCGGCAGGCGGAAGACTTCGTGCAAGACTAGAATCGCTTCTTTTTAAAGCACACCGAAAACGCGGTTACGAACCGGTTCGTGGTCCAGAAATGCTTAGAAGCGACCTTTGGAAAACATCTGGTCACTACCAAAACTACGGCGAAAATATGTATTTTACAAATATTGACGAGATAGAATTTGGTGTAAAACCAATGAACTGCGTCGGTCATATTAAGATATATGAAGATGAATTACACTCTTACCGTGATTTACCTATTAAATATTTTGAGTATGGAGTAGTTCATCGTCATGAGATGACTGGTGCGCTTCATGGGCTTTTCCGTGTTCGTGAATTTACTCAAGATGATGCGCATATTTTTTGTAGAGCAGATCAGATCGAAGAGCAAATTATAGAAGTTGTTGATTTTGTCGATAAAATCATGTCAACTTTTGAATTTAACTATAAAATGATGCTCTCGACAAGACCGGATAAAGCAGTAGGAAGCGATGAGGTGTGGGAAGTTTCTACACAGGCACTAAAAAATGCAATGGATAAAAACGGACTTGTTTATGAGGTAGATGAGGGTGGCGGAGCGTTCTACGGTCCAAAAATCGATATAAAAATTACGGATGCTATCGGGCGTGAGTGGCAATGTGGTACAATACAGTTAGACTTTAATCTGCCAAGCAGATTTGAGCTTGAGTATAACGGTGAGAATAATGATAAAATTCAGCCGGTTATGATTCATAGAGCAATTTTAGGTTCGTTTGAGCGTTTTATTGGTATATTAACGGAGCATTACGCTGGAGAGTTTCCAATGTTTATCGCTCCTACTCAAGTTGCAATCGTTCCGATTGCTTCTACGCATAATGATTATGCAAAAGAGTTGGCGGATAAATTGATAGATTTAGGTGCAGATAGCGAAATCTATTCAAAAAATGATTCTTTAAATAAAAGAGTAAGAACAGCGGAAAAAACAAGAGTTCCTATGTTAGTAATCATAGGAGATGAAGAGGTTGAGTCTCGTAGTGTTGCGATTCGTGACAGAAGAACAAGAGAACAATACAATCTAAGTGAGAGCGAATTTCTCTCTCTTATACAAACTAAAATAAATGAGGTAAATTTTTGAACAAAAAAGACCGTGTCATAATGAATGACGAAATCCGTGTCCCAGAAGTGCGTTGTAATGTAGATGGAGCAGAATCTTTAGGAATTATTTCTATAGATGAAGCTATGGAAAAAGCAAATGAGTTAGGTTTGGATTTAGTTCTAATTGCTCCTGATGCAAAGCCTCCTGTTGCTAAGATTATGAATTACGGTAAGTATAAGTATCAAGAAGAGAAAAAGCTTAAAGAACAGAGAAAAAATCAAGTTAAAATTGATATTAAAGAGATTAAGCTCTCTGTAAAAATTGCAGAAAATGACATTGCTTATAAAGTAAAACATGCAAGAGAATTTCTTGAAGAGGGAAAACATGTAAAGTTTCGCGTATTTTTAAAAGGTCGTGAAATGTCAAATCCTGATTCTGCAAAAGATGTTCTTTTAAAAGTTTGGGCTATGATTGAAGATGTTGCGATTATGGATAAAGAGCCTAAATTTGAAGGTCGCTACTACAACTTGTATGTACTCCCTAAAAAATAGACTTACTGCATAATTTTGTTTGCCTCAAAGAGGCAAACTTCTTACTCTATTTGGATATCTTTTCTTTTAAAACTTCTTCTTCAATCGCATTTGCCACATATTTTATGATAACAAGATTTTCGCTCTCATTTATATACCATTCGGCAATATGTTCATTTTCAAGATTCTCAAGCTTTAATATATCTACATCATCTTGTGATATGTAAAGGTGAGAGTACTTTGTCGGGTTTTGAAGTCTAAGTGTCCAAAGAAACCAAATAGTTGCCGTAATAGCAACGGATACCCCAATAGTCTCTCTATCGCTAAAGCCTAATAGCAATCCTGCGGATGTCCCTCCGATAAATGTAGAAAAATAAGCAACAGAGTTGGCAATTCCGAGTGCCGCACCTTTTTGATGCACTTTTGCAAATTTTGTAACCATTGATTGAACTAACGGCTCCATCATATTAAAGGCAATAAAAAACATAACAACGCCTATTATAAAAAGAGTGCTTGAAGTTGTTAGCCCCATAATTAGAAATGAACCGATAAAAAGGGCGATAGAGAGTAGAAATATCTCTTTTGGCTTATTATATTTTTCGCCAAATACGGCAGCAGGACCCATCGCAGCCAAACCAAAAACCATAGCAGGCATATAAGCCATATAAAGATCTGATTTTTGCCAAGCAAATTCTTCACCGGTAAGAATAATAGGGATAAGAACAAAGGCAACGGTCATAAGACCTTTTTGCATAGCATTTATAATAATCATATTTAAAAGGTTCGGATCTTTTAAAATATCGAAAGTTTTCGCTTTTGCATGGTAAGTATGTTTGATTTTCGGAGGTGTAGGCACTTTAGTAAAGAGAATAATAATTGCAAAGAATGCAAAAACAGCCGTTAATATAAAAAGAAATTCAACACCGAACTTAGCACCCAAAACCGGTCCCAGACCCATTGCAAGAGCAAAGCTTATCGCAATAGAAGCTCCCATTATAGCCATTGCTTTACCGCGAATCTCCTCTTCAACCAAATCAGAAATCATAGCTGCAATAACAGAACCGATTGCGCCTGCACCTTGGAGAAAACGACCAATCATAAGAGTATATATATCGGCTGTGAGGGCGCAAACAATTGAACCGATTAAAAATATAACTAGACCAACCAAAAGCGTTGGTTTTCTGCCTATTTTATCACTCATAGTTCCAAATGGAACCTGAAAAAGTGCTTGAGTGAGCGCATAACCGCCAACAACAATACCGACTAAAAGCGGAGTTGAACCCTCAAGCTCAAGTGCATAAACTGAAATAACAGGCAAAACTAAAAATAGACCCAAGAACCTAAGAGAGAGAATTGCAGAGAGAGGAAATACTTTTTTAAACATTATCTACCTTAATTTATATATAATTGCGCAATTATATTTAAAAGATTGTTTACACAAACTTTGTGAGTCAAAATATTGCAAGTTTAAAGAAAATTATAAGGGTTATAGAATGAAATTAGTATTAGCTACATCCAATAAAGGGAAAGTTAAAGAGATAAAAGCACTTTGCGAAGATTTTGAAGTAATTCCATATAGCGAACTTATGGATGAGTTTGAGATAATTGAAGACGGAAACAGTTTTAAAGAAAATGCCCTTATAAAAGCCAGAGCGGTTTTTAAAGCTTTAAATAGCGATGATGTAATAGTATTAGCAGATGATAGCGGGATAAGCGTAGATATTCTTGATGGAAATCCCGGAATCTATAGCGCAAGGTATGCAGGTAAAAATGCGAACGATAAAGATAACTTATACAAACTTATTCAAGATATAAAAGATAAAAATGTAACATCTTCGCCGGCGCACTATACCGCAGCAATAGCAATCGTTACAAAAGACAGTGAGTACTGTGTTCACGGCTGGATGTATGGAACTGCAATAAGTGAAGCCCTCGGTGAGGGCGGTTTCGGATATGACCCTTCGTTTATTCCCTTAGGATATGATAAAACTTTAGGGGAACTGGATAATGAAATCAAAAAAAAGCTATCCCACCGTGCAAAAGCACTTGAGTTGGCTAGAATAATTATAAAATCATTATAGGCTTAGATTAAACTACTAAGTAAGAGATTATATAAAAAACCAAAAAACTACACCAACAACTATCCTATAAACTCCAAAACCTACGAATGTGTGGGTTGTGAGAAATTTCATCATCGCCTTCACGGTTATAAATGCAACAAGAAATGCCGTTGTAAATCCAATTGCCAAAAGTGAGTAATCATCCACGACAAGCTCATTGCGGTTTTTAAATAAATCATAAGCAGTTGCCGCAAACATGGTCGGGATTGCCAGTAAAAAAGAGAATTCGGCTGCACTTTTGCGAGACAACCTAGCAAAGAGACCTCCAATCATAGTAGCACCGGAACGACTAGTTCCCGGTACCATAGAAAGAGTTTGAAATAATCCTATCATTAAAGACTCTTTTATGGTTAGTTCATCTACGGTTTTGTCCGTGCTATCGTCATGATCTTTTCTAAAATATTCTATAATCAAAAATATAATGCCGCCGATAATTAGCATAATTGCAACAGTCTCTATGCCAAAAAGTGATTTGATTGTTTTATAAAACAAAAATCCAAAAATAGCCGTCGGCAAAAATGCTACTGCGATTTTAAGCCATAAAGTTTTATCTACAAGAAGTCTTTGTGAAAACAAAAATAGAACTGCCAAAATACTGCCGAGCTGAATAGATACTTCAAAGGTTTTATGCGCGGCTGTTTGTTCAAGCCCCAGCAGATGCGAAACTAGTATGAGATGTCCCGTTGAGGAGATTGGCAAAAATTCAGTAAGACCTTCAATTACGCCCAAAATTATCGAATCTAGTATAGTCATAAAAGCCCTTAATAAATTGTAGTTTGAATTTTTTGTTGCAATTCTAGCATAAAATAAAGGGTACGGCTAAAGAGTCAATTTAAGTTATTTAGATATAATGCGAGGTTTTAAATCATAATCAATTTAGGAATTTTTACATGTTACTTTTTACTCCAGGACCGACTCCAGTACCTCAAAATGTTCGCAATGCCATGTCAGATGAGACGATGCACCACCGTACACCAGAATTTGAAGCTATTTTTGAAAAAACCAGAAAACATCTTTTTAACCTTTTTGGGAGTGATGAAGTTTTGATGCTTGCATCAAGCGGGACAGGAGCGATGGAAGCTGCGGTTGTAAACCTATGCCACAACACTCTTTTAAATGTAAACTCCGGAAAATTCGGTGAGAGATTTGGAAAAATCGCAATCGCACACGGACTTAAAAATGTTGAGATAAAAAACGAGTGGGATACGCCTGTAAGCGTTGATGAGGTTGTTCAAGCAGTCAAAAACAATCCTGATATAGATGCCATAGCCGTTCAGATAAGCGAATCGGCAGGCGGACTTCGTCATCCTGTTGAAGCAATCGCAAAAGCTCTAAAAGAGATAAATCCAAATATTATGATTATAGCCGACGGTATAACGGCGGTAGGTGTTGAGAAGATAGATATAACAAATATTGATTGTTTAATTGCAGGAAGTCAAAAAGCATTGATGCTTCCTCCGGGACTTGCAATTTTAGGACTAAGCAACGCTGCGATAGAGAAAATCGGGAAAGGGAGAGGTTACTATTTTAACCTTGCTACCGAGATAAAATCTCAAAGAAAAAATACTACTGCATGGACGGCGGCTACGACTTTAACTATCGGACTTTTAGAGATACTAGAGACCATTGAGAAAAAAGGTGGACTAGATAAGCTTTATGAAGAGACAGCGACTAGAGCAGATGCCGTTATCTCAGCACTTCAAGCGATAGGTTTACATATATATCCAAAAACTCCTGCACTCTCTATGACAACGATTGACGATGAAAATGCATCACAAATCAGAAAAATTTTAAAAACTGATTTTGGTGTAAATGTTGCAGGAGGACAGGATCATTTAGAGGGCAAAATCTTCCGTATAAATCAAATGGGATTAATTGCTCCTTATGAGATTTCATGGGTTGTAAACTCCGTTGAGTTGGCTCTTGCTAAACTTGGAAGAAGAGATTATGACGGTACTGCAAATAGAATTTTTAATGAAAAATATTTTAAGTTGGCGAGTAAATGATACTAGAACACGAAATTCCTAGCGGTTCAAAACTCTATTTTGGCAATAGTGCCAAGATAAAAAGAGAGATAGAAAAAGTCGCTAGCGATATTTTATACTCTAAGGGATTTGAGGAGATTGTTACTCCTATATTTTCATATCATCAGCATAAAAGTATCGCAGATGAGAGAGAGTTAATAAAAGTAAATGATGAAAACAACAACTCTATCTCGCTTAGAGCTGATTCGACAATAGATGTTGTTAGAATTATCGAAAAGAGACTAGGGCGTAATACCGAACATAAAAAATGGTTCTATATCCAGAGTGTTTTTCGTTATCCAACAGATGAGCAGTACCAGATAGGTGTTGAATTTATGGATGAGAGCAAATTATCATCAGTTTTAAATATTGCGATAGATATTTTTGATAAACTAGAAGTTGAACCTCTTATTCAAATATCAAATATGATGATACCTAAGCTTTTGGTTGAAATGTTTGATGAGCTGACTCTTGATGATTTTAGACATATAAATATAGAAAAATTTTTAAATTTAAAAGTTGATTGGTTAGAAAAACTTGTTTATCTTCAACATGTAGAGCAAGTTGATGAACTGCTTGATATTGTTCCAAGTGAAATAAAAACAGAATTAACAAAGATGAAAAATCTATGCGGTGCATTATCTTATAAAAAAAGCGTTTTAGCTCCGATGTATTATGCAAAAATGCTCTACTATGATGAACTTTTTTTTAGAGTTATAGATAAAAATGAAGTTTATGCCAGAGGCGGAAGATACAAAAATTCAGAGCTTAGTTCTGTAGGTTTTGCGATTTACACAGATGTACTTATAGAAACAAAAGCGAAGTAAAAGAGGAAAGTAATGAAAGCAGATTTAGTAGTTGGGATACAATGGGGAGACGAGGGTAAAGGCAAGATTGTCGACAGACTTGCAAAAGAGTATGATTTCGTATGCAGAAGTCAAGGCGGGCATAATGCAGGACATACGATTTGGGTAGACGGTACAAGATATGCACTTCATCTTATTCCATCAGGCGTATTAAATCCGGCGGCTATAAATATCATCGGAAACGGCGTTGTTTTATCTCCTGCTTCAATCATTAAAGAGATGCAGCAGTTTGATAACTTAGAGGGGCGACTTTTTATCTCCGACAAAGCTCACTTAAATCTGCCTTACCACTCGTTAATTGACCAAGCTCGTGAAAAACTAAAGGGCGAAAAAGCCATAGGAACAACGGGCAAGGGTATAGGACCTTCATATTCGGATAAGATAAATCGTATTGGTTTTAGAGTCGGTGAAATTCTAAATCCTGCAAAACTATGTGATTTGATTATGGACTATTTTACTCAAAATAGAGCTATTTTTGATATATTAGATGTTAAAACTCCAAGTAAAAGCGAACTTTTAAGTGAGCTGGAAGAGTATAAAAGTAAGCTTGCTCCGTTTATTACCGATACGACGCAGATGTTATGGAAGGCTCTTGATGAAGATGGTAAAAGAGTTCTACTTGAGGGCGCTCAAGGGACTATGCTGGATATAGACCATGGAACTTACCCGTTTGTAACTTCAAGCTCAACGGTGAGTGCAGGCGCGTGTACGGGTTTAGGACTAAATCCTAAAGACATCGGAAAAGTTACCGGAATCGTTAAAGCGTACTGTACCCGTGTTGGAAATGGTCCGTTTCCAAGTGAAGATTTAGGTGAAGAGGGTAAAAAAATCCGCCAAAACGGTCATGAATTTGGAACGACTACCGGCAGACCGAGAAGATGCGGCTGGTTTGATGCAATCGCATGTAGATATGCAAGCCGCTTAAACGGTTGTGATGAACTTGCACTTATGAAACTTGATGTTTTAGACGGTTTTAGCGAAGTAAAAGTTTGTGTAGCGTATGAGTTAGACGGAATAGAGATAAACTATTTGCCTGAAAATTTAGACAGCGTAAAGCCTGTTTATAAATCTTTTAAAGGCTGGGATAAATCAAAAGGTGCCAGAAAGTTTGAAGAACTTCCAAAAGAGGCACAAGATTATATTAAAGCGATAGAAGAGATTACAAAAACAAAAGTAGGTATAATCTCAACATCACCTGAGAGAGACGATACAATAATTTTGTAAAAGGTTAAAGTTGTGAAAACTCGCTTTAGTTCATTGGTAAAACTTAAAAAGAACACAATGCAAAAGAGCGAGGAGATTTTACAAAAGGCTAATATAAATCTAAATAGTGCTTCTACCGCGTTGGAGTCGTCATATCTTTCTTTAAGAGATTTAAAAACTCCAAAGAGTGGTACGATAGGCGATATGCTCGCTTCAAGAGTTTTATTTCATTCTCAGATGGATTTGATTAACCACAATAAAGAGTGGGTTGATTTTGCTACAAATCAAGTCGTTCAGGCAAAAAAGCAACTAAAACTTGACATGATGGAACATGAAAAATTTCAGTACTTAGAGTTTGAAGAGATAAAAGAAGAACTTAAAAAAAGAAAGCTTAAAGAGGCAAAAGATTTGGATGAAATTGCTTTAATGACATATACAGGGAAAAACAGATGAAAAAACTCGTTCTTGCTCTTTTTATTTTAACATCTTTAAGTGCATTGGAGACAAGCGATAAGTTATTTGAATGTACGGAAATTTTCAAAGCCAGAAAGAGTGAACTTCTAATAGAGCTTGAGAGAATAGATGAGCAAAAACAAGCACTAAGCGCTCTAAAAACAGCCACTGAAGAGTTGTTGAAAAAAAAAGAGGCAAAAATATCTCAAGATGAAGGGGTTGTTGGGGGGAAATTATCTGAGATTTCATCTAAAGAAGAGTCTATAAAAAAGATGCTTCAAAAAAATGAAGAAATTTTAAAAGAGATAAAAGCCCTAAAAATGAACAAAACTACTGAAACTTTTGCAAAAATGAAAGCAGCCAATGCCGCAACCGTACTCTCAGAAATGGAGCCTGAAGAAGCTGCTAAAATACTCTCATTGCTCAAGCCCGCAACGGTAGGAACGATTTTAAGCAAAATGGAAGCAAAAAAAGCTTCAAAGTTAACTTTAATATTGGCGAAATAACTCTTTTCCTAATCGTAAACTAACATTACTTATTGTAAAATTACAAAATTTATTTTAATGTAACTAAGGTCTGTCGATGAAAATATCACTAAAAACTATACCTCACATATCAAACAAAATCGCAATAGACTTAAACAAAAGTGGTGTTGTTACGATGACAAAGGGTCTTGAGCCGGTTATGCAAGAGGCACAAAAAATATTGTTACATAACATTAAGCAAGAGATTGCACTTGAAGAAAAAGCTCATGAAATATGTGATGAAAATGAGCAAGAAATAGAGTTTAACCTTGTTGATGAGAGACAACTTTTCTTTATGATAAAGAAAAAACTAGCTCCTGAGTTTGGTATTATATTAAACTATGAAGAGCGATACTCTGATCTTTCACATAAGATTCTTGATGAGCTTTACGAAGAAGATTTAATTCATTTTGATGTTACGGAAAATCGTATCAAAAATATAATCTACAATGCAATTACATCTTTTGTTAGCGAGTCTTCACAGTTAGATAATGCGATAATGGATAAGATTAAGACATACAAAAAAAGATATATTCCCGGAACTGACGAGTTTGATATTTTATATGAAAAATTATACAGAGAAGAAATGATAAAGAGAGGTATGGAATAAATGAGTATGAAAAAAGTTTGGATTTATCTTGAAAACGGAACATTTTTAGAAGCTAATAGCTTTGGTGCATCTAGTACCGTAGTCGGTGAGATAGTTTTTAATGTCTCTATGAGCGGTTATCAAGAGATAATGTCAGATCCCTCTTATGCAGGTCAATTTGTAACATTTACAATGCCTGAAATCGGAAATGTAGGCGTCAATTCTCAAGATATGGAAAGTTGTGCGGCTCATGCAAAAGGTATGCTTGTAAGAAAATATCAAGATAGATATTCAAATTTTAGAGCAGAAGACTCACTTGCTAACTTTTTAATAGAGCAAAATGTTATGGGTATTTGCGACATAGATACAAGATATATAACAAAGATGCTAAGAACCGAGGGTGCTATGATGATGATAGCTTCTACACAGATTAGCGACAAAGATGAACTAAAGAAAATTTTAGAAAATTCTCCAAGAATTGAAGATATCAATTATATTGAGCAAGTTAGTACAAAAGTTTCTTATAAACACACTCAATCAACATATAATGATAGAGATTTTAAATATGATGAAGCACCGACTCCGCAAGCAAAAGTGGTAGTTTTAGATTTTGGCGTAAAAACAAATATATTAAATGAATTAGTAAGCGCAAATATAGGCGTAGAGGTTATTCCTAACAATTTCAACGGTGATAATCTTATAAAAAGATATAACGCTAAAGAGATAGACGGTGTATTTTTGTCAAATGGACCGGGAGATCCGCTTGTGCTAAAAAATGAACAGCGTGAAATTAAAAAGCTAATAGCTGCAAAAATTCCGATGTTTGGAATCTGTTTGGGGCATCAGCTTCTTTCAATTGCTCACGGGTATGATACATATAAACTAAAATTCGGTCACCACGGCGGAAATCAACCTGTTAAAAATATGAAAACAGGTTTAGTTGAGATTACTGCTCAAAACCATAACTACAATGTTCCTGATAATATCGTAGAGATTGCAAAGGTTACTCATACCAACCTTTTTGACAATACAATTGAGGGATTAAGATATAACGACTCTCCAATCTTTTCAGTACAACATCACCCGGAATCAAGTCCCGGTCCAAAAGAGAGCAGATATATATTCGGCGAGTTTTTATCTTTAATAAAAAGATAAAAACTTATCTTCTCTTTCTTCTTTCCCTTTTCTTTCTTAATAGACTCTTTTATGCTTTTTGACTACTGTGCTATTTGTTAAATTTTAGAACATCTCATTGTTAATTTAGTGTTAAAAGTAAATAAAAAATTAACAGAATTGTAAAAATGTCAGAAAAATGTCATCGTTTAAGAATTCTTAAATATTTATACTGTTACTATACTAATGTTAATATGTTTAGTAAATTTAATTAGACATAATTGCTTTGAATCTTAAGGAGTCTATAGATGGTTAATCGTCCATTAGAGTATGACTATACTATTACAAAGATGTTTATGCTTACGACAATCGCATTAGGAATTGTCGGTATGCTCATTGGTGTAGTTTTGGCATTTCAACTTGCTTTTCCAAATGTTAATTTAATACTGGGAGAGGGTTTGGCTGAATATACTAATTTCAGTCGTCTTCGTCCTCTGCACACGGATGCAGTAATATTTGGTTTCACGCTGAGTGGTATTTTTGCCACTTGGTATTATGTCGGTCAAAGAGTGCTAAAGGTATCAATGGCTGAATCGCCTTTATTGATGTTTTTAGGTAAATTGCATTTTTGGCTTTACTTGTTAGTTGTTGTAGCCGTTGTCGTTTCACTTTTTGCGGGTGTTACAACTTCAAAAGAGTATGCTGAATTTGAATGGCCTATAGATATTGCCGTTGTTCTTGTTTGGGTTATTTTTGGTGCGAGCATATTCGGTCTTATCGGTATCCGCCGTGAGAAATCCCTATATATTTCTGTATGGTACTATATTGCTACTTTCTTAGGTATAGCAATGCTTTATCTATTTAACAATATGGAAATACCTACAATGTTTGCAACATCTGCGGCAGGTGAGAGCGGGATTGGTTCATGGTATCACTCTGTTTCTATGTACTCTGGCACAAATGATGCACTTGTTCAGTGGTGGTACGGTCATAATGCGGTTGCATTTGGTTTTACGGTGCCAATCGTTGCGATGATTTACTACTTCTTACCAAAAGAGTCAGGTCAGGCAATCTACTCATATAAACTATCTTTACTCTCTTTTTGGGGATTGATGTTTGTTTATTTATGGGCTGGTGGGCATCACCTTTTATACTCGACTGTTCCAGATTGGATGCAGACGATGGGTTCGATTTTCTCAGTAATCTTAATTTTACCGTCATGGGGATCAGCTATAAATATGCTTCTTACTATGAAGGGTGAGTGGCAGCAAGTTGCGGCTTCTCCATTGATTAAATTTATGATTTTAGCTTCAACATTCTATATGTTCTCAACTTTAGAGGGTCCGATTCAGGCTATAAAATCTGTTAATGCGATTGCTCACTTTACGGATTGGATTGTTGGACATGTTCATGACGGTGTTCTTGGATGGGTTGGATTTATGATTATGGCGGCGCTATTTCACATGGCTCCTCGCGTATTTAAGAGAGAGATATACTCTAAGTCATTGATGGCGGCACAGTTTTGGATTCAAACTCTTGGTGTTGTTCTATACTTTACATCTATGTGGATTGCAGGTATTACTCAAGGTATGATGTGGCGTGCGCATGATGAGTTCGGTAATTTAGCTTACTCGTTTATAGATACGGTTACGGTTCTTCACCCTTATTATGCTATTCGCGGTGTCGGCGGTCTTTTATATCTAATCGGTTTCTTGATGTTTGCATATAACATATACAAAACTATGTCTGCTCGCCCTGTTGAAGAACATGAGCTACAAAATGCATCGCCTATGGGCGCTTAATAGAAAGGATAAAATATGTTTCATTGGTTAGAAAAACATCCGTTCTTTTTTGCGGTAGGTGTCTTTTTGGTAATTTCGTTTGCAGGTTTGATAGAGATTCTTCCAAACTTTGCTCAAGCTTCTCGTCCGGTTATCGGTACGGCTCCATACTCTACTTTAGAGTTAGCGGGTCGTCATGTTTATATAAAAAATAGTTGTAATGCTTGTCACTCGCAGCTAGTTCGTCCGTTTAAATCAGAGACTGACCGTTACGGTCACTATAGCTTAAGCGGTGAGTATGCGTATGACAGACCGTTTTTATGGGGTTCTAAAAGAACAGGACCTGATTTAATGCGTGTAGGTAATTATAGAACTACAGACTGGCATGAAAATCATATGAAAAATCCGGCTTCTGTTGTTCCGGGTTCTGTTATGCCGGCATATAAATGGCTCTTTACAAACAATGCTGACATCAATACTGCATTTGCAGAGCAATTGACGGTAGCGCAGCATTTCTCAGTTCCTTATAATCAACCAGTACCGATGAAAGACGGAACTACAAAAGTTGTAAAAATGGGAAGCAGTGTTGCAAATGCAAATGCTATCGCAATAGAAGAGGCAAAAGTCATCGCAGCAGATATGAGAAATCAGGATGTTAAAGATGCAGTTGCTCGCGGTGAGATTCCTGAAATAGTTGCATTGATTGCATATTTGAATAGTCTTAAGTAGAGGTTTAAGTGGATATTGCACAACTTCAGGCTTACGGATACTTTATATTAACAACATTTCTTGTGATTGCACTTTATGGTTATATATACCATCTGTACACTAAAAAGAGAGATGTTGATGGAGTTGACTATGAAAATTATAGCAATATGGCACTAAAAGATGATATTGCGGATACTCCGGTATCGGCAAAATCCGATAAAGAGAAATAGGAGAGATATATGAATAAGCTTTATCTTTGGGGAATTATTATAGTTGCCGTAATGCTTGGTGCTACCTACTTGTCCGTAGGTGGTTCAAAAGGCGGACTAAACGGTGATATCGTCAATATACTCGCAGTTACGGGAGCTGTTTCGCTTGTAACTATTACGGTATTTGTCGTAGTTAAGTATGTTCGCCAAATGCAGGTGGACAGCGCAAGCGGTGAACTGGCAAAAGAGAACTGGGACGGGATAGGCGAATATAAAAATGAGGTGCCGACAGGCTGGGCAGTAATGTTTTTATTACTTATGGTTTGGGGTATGTGGTATTTTATAATCGGGTATCCTGTAAATGCATATTCTCAAATCGGTGAATATAATGAGGATGTTGCTATGCACAACTCAAAATTTGAAACTAAGTATAAAGATATTACCGGTGGAAAATTAGTTGAGATGGGTGAGTCTGTTTTCTTGGCAGAGTGTAAAGTTTGTCATGGAATCAATGCAGACGGTATTGATGGAAAAGCAGCAAATCTAAATAAAAGAATTGATGAAAAATCTGTTAAACATGTAATTGAGCATGGTTCAAATAATAAGCTTTTAGGCATGGAGATGCCAATGCCTGATCGTAACGGTCTCTTTAATGCGAGCACCGGTGCTTTGATTACGGATGCAGAGATTGAGACTGTTTCAAAATTCGTTGCAAACAAAATGAGCGGTAACGGAGCTGAGATATTTGCAGGAACATGCGCTTCTTGCCACGGTGAAGACGGCAAGGGCTTAGAGTCTGTTGCACCTAGCATTGCAGTATATACACCTGTGTTAGTTAGTAATGTTTTAACGCACGGTAAAAAAGGCATTATCGGTGTTATGCCGAAATTTGATAGACTTAACGATAAACAAAAAGAAGCTGTTGGTGCTTATATCACTAGCTTAAGTAAATAAGGGGTCTGGTATGAATGAAAATAGAAGCGTATTTTCTCTAGATGGAATAACAGGCATGTTGGTTGCAACCGTATTGCTGCTGACCATTTTGGTTGGATTAACAATTTGGGGTATCGGTGTTCAAAATGCAAGTGCAAATAATTTTTATGATATTAAAGATGAAGCATCTATTAAAATGTTCGGCTCAAAAGAAGCCGACCATGTTGTTAATGCTAAGTAAAGGATAGATTATGGAAAAAATTATTTCTTGGGGGCTTGTAGTTATGGCTCTTTACACACTTTATGCAGTTCTTACTCCAAATCATCTATATATCGGTTAGGAAATTTCATTGAAGATTTCAAGAGGGCTTATTGCCCTCATTCTCACACTTTTTTTTAATGCCTCGCTTAGCGCACAATATTTATATAAAGATGAAGTTATTTTTAATCCTGCATTTAATGCGGAAATTGAAAAATTGGGCTTAGAACTATATGAAAAAACAGGAATATCTTTAAGACTTATAATGCTTAAAGAGTTGCCGCAAGGTATGAGTATAGTAGATTACGAAAAAGAGCTTATGAAAGAGTTTAACGAACCTACGATACTGCTGACATTTTCAGAGAAAAATTCTAAGGTAGATATTTTGGCTCATCCCGCATCTTTATATGAGTATTTTGACAAAAAACAGATACTTAGTCCGGTTGCTTCAGCCGTACAAGCATTTATAATGGCGATTTTTTATAGTGACGGAATTTCATCGTTTAAAGAGATAGCGACAAGTTATGGCGGAACTATAATTCCTCTATTGGCTCAAAAAGCAAAAGAGAGTGAAGTGCTCGGCAAGTACTCGGGAGCTATGTTCAACGGTTATGCGGACATTGCAGAACAGGTTGCAAAGAGTAAAGGCGTAGTTCTGGAAAATGCAGTCGGAAGCGCAAATCAAAACAGCATACTGATTATAAAAGTATTGTTTTACGGTTTTATACTTTACGGTATATTTATGTATGTTAAGAGAAGATTATATGTAAAAAGGCAAAAAGTTGAGCAAAAATAGCGGCAGAATTTGGCCATACGCAATCGGTGTGTCAATCATACTTGTATTTGGTGCATGTGTGGCAACTATAGTTATTGCAAATAAAGTGCCTGTCGAGAAGAGTGATACTTATATGATGGGCTATCATGAAGCAGATGCAAAAGCAAACGATATTTTAAAAGCTGCGATAGATTTTAACAAAAAGTATAAAGTTGAGTATGTAACGGATGAGTTTGAAGCTCAAAATTGTGTTATAAAATATAGAGTCAGTGACATAAACTCAAATCCCGTAAGTAATGCAAATATAAAAGTCGTTGTAACAAGACCCGATAATCATAAAAATGATCAAGAACTAAATAAGCATAGTATTGAGAACGGTGTTTATACTTTTGAGTCGATTAAGCTTCCGCAAGAGGGAAGATGGGACATTATGGCAAAAGTAAGTGTAGATGATGTTCAAAGATTTTATAACATCAAAACAGACACAAGAAGCAAGGAAGTAGTAGAATATTAGGTTATAATTAACCTATGAATAATTCTATTATAGTCCTGCCCTCAGCCCGTGCAATCCGTTATGAGCAATTGAACATAGAGGGTGATACCCTCTTTTTACCAAACTATATCACTATGAGCGACTTTATCTCAAAGCTCTGCATAGTCAAAGATTTTAAAACATTAGATGCCGACAGCAGAGTTCTGCTCCTTTTAGAGGCATCTGACTTTAAATCTTTTTCAAAGTTACAAATCCAGCGAAATTTTTTTACTTTTACTAAAAACTCATCGTATATATTTAAATTTTTTGAAGAGCTAAGCGCAGAGCTGTATGATATAAAAAAGTTAAGCACCTCAGATATCTATGGCGAATATGAGGAACATATAGCCATACTTCAAGAACTATATGCCAGATATGAGCTTTTGTGCAGCCAAAGAAAACTTCTTGATAAAATATTTTTGCCAAAACTATACAGTTTTAATGATGAGTATGCAAAAACTCATAAAAATATCGAGCTTCATATAGAGGGACATTTAACTCACTTTGAGTTTGAAATTTTGGAGAAATGTACACAGTTTAGCAATGTAGATATTATCTTTAATGCTACAAGATTCAATACCAAAATGCAGAGCAAGTTTTTGGATTTGGGTATAGAGTTAGAGCAGGGTTTTAGATACAAAATCTCACTAAACGCAAAAAAGATACTTCAAAAAGATAAATTAGAGCAAAATAAAAAAGTTAGATGTGAGTCTTTTAGTGAGCCGATTTTACAAGCGGCATTTGTGCAAAAGAAAGTATACGATTTTATAAAAATTGGCTATAAACCTGAAAATATCGCAGTTATTTTGCCTGATGAAAATTTTGCCGAGACTCTTAAGACTTTTGATGAGAAATCAAATTTTAACTTTGCGATGGGTGAGCCGTTTAGCTCAACGGATATTTATGAAAAATTAAATGCTACCTGTAAGTTTATTGAGCAGGATTCTAAAGAGAATGAAGCTAGATTAAAAAGAGTCGGTAGTGAATTTTATTTAGAACTTCGTAATATTTACTATAAAAACAGCCAAGAGGCGGATATTTTAGAGTTTTTAAAAAGATATAAAGAGAGCTTTTCAGACAAAAGGGAGCTGAAAATTTATGATGAGGAGCTTTACGGTTTTAAAAATATTTTGCCTTTTATGAAAGATATGAGTATAAAATCGCTTCTTAGTGTTTTTCTGCAAAGATTATGCGCCCGAACTCTTGATGATGTTCGTGGTGGCAAGATAACCGTAATGGGAGTTCTTGAGACTCGTGCGGTAGAGTTTGATGCGGTAATAATAGTTGATTTTGATGATTCAAATGTTCCAAAAAAGAGCGAAAAAGATATGTTTTTAAATACGGCCATCAGAGAGGCTGCAAACTTACCGACAATGAGCGACAGAGAGAGCCTGCAAAAACACTACTACGAGATGTTGATAAACAGAAGTAAAGAGGCGGCAATCTCATTTGTAAAATCCAAAGAGAGCAGCGGTTCAAGGTTTTTAAAACAGCTCGGCATAAAAGAGAAAAACAGCTACTTAGAACTTGATTATGCAGGAGTGCTTTTTAAAAGAATAGCTCCATCCGCAAATGTGGACGAGGAGATAGTTTTAGAGTACAGTTTTAGAGATAAAAAACTCTCCGCAACAAGATTAAAAACATTTCTTACATGCAAGAGAAAATATTACTACAGATACATAAAGCAGATAGAAAATCACGAGATACCAAAAGATATGCCGCAGGAGTATGAGATAGGTTTGGATGTTCATACGGCACTTAAAAATCTCTACACAAAAAAAAGTTTTTATACGGATGCAAGCGAGCTGAAAAAAGAGCTACATACAGAACTAGACAACGCTTGCGGGGAGAGTGAGCTTGAGAAGTATCTTATCGCTATGCAAAAAAGAAGAATGGATATTTTTTGCCAAAACGAGGTTAAAAGATTTTATGACGGTTGGCGAGTCAAGGAGTGTGAAGCAAGTTTAGAAACGGAGTTTGCAGGAATGAGATTAGTCGGGCAGATAGACAGGCTTGATAAGAGAGCGGATGAAGTTTATGTCCTTGACTATAAAACAGGCTCTTATCCCCTCTACACGGAGAAAAACTTCAGTGAAGCAACTGACTTTCAGTTGGAGTTTTACTATCTTTTATCTCAAAAATATGGCAATGTTGTAGGTTGCGGATATTATGACCTTAAAGAGTCAAAAATAGTAGATGAACCGTTTTTAAAGGAAAAACTCGCAGTTTTAGAGTCAAATATAAAAGATTTGCTAAACATCGAGGATGTAAACTTTATCAAGTGTGAAGATATGAAGAGCTGTATTTTTTGTGAATATAAGATTATGTGTGATATAGAATGATACATAAAGTTAAAAATATGACAAAATGAAATATTTTTGTAGTTTAATATTGTTTTGTGTTAGTATGTCGCACTGAGGATGGTAAGTCATGAATATTTATGAAACAGATATAAAAAAGTTAACTTGTTCTTGTAAAGATTGGGAAGAGATAAGAGATAGTTACATCATAGATGGTTCTAAAAAGTTGTGTGAGTAGACGATATGATAAAAACAATACAAAATTATAAAAACCAAAACTTCAACGAAATTTTACAAACCATACAAGACACAAAACAAAAAGCCTTAAAACAGGATAAAGAAATATGAATAATATCATGACCGACGAGCATATCATCCAAAACAAAATATTTACCGTTAGAAATTTGCAAGTGATGCTTGATGCAGATTTGGCGGAGCTTTATGGTGTGGAAACAAAAAGAATCAACGAAGCAGTGAAAAACAATCCTGATAAATTTCCTAATGATTTTTACTTTGAATTGAGCAAAGAGGAAGATGAAATCTTGAGGTCGAAAATTTCGACCTTTAAAGAGAGCTTAAAAAATAGAAAATATTTATCTAAAGTGTTCACAGAACAGGGTGTGTATATGCTCGCAACAATACTCAAAAGTAAGATAGCTTCCGATGTTACAATATCTATTATTAGAACTTTTGCACAAATGAGAAAGCTAATCAACGACAATAGTTTATTTTTATCACAACTCAAAGATTTAGAAAAACGCCAACTAAGTTATGAGCTAAAAACCGATAATAAGCTTGATAAAATTTTTGAAGCTATAGAAGCTAAAGAGATAAAACCATCTCAAGGTGTTTTCTATAATGGGCAGATATTTGATGCCTATGCGTTTGTATCTGAACTCATCAAAAGTGCCAAAAACAGTATCGTACTTTTTGATAACTATGTAGATGAGAGTGTTTTAATGCTTCTAAGCAAAAGAGTTTCCAGATGTCAAGTAACTATCTATACAAAAACAATATCAAAACAATTAGAACAAGACTTACAAAAATACAACGCCCAATATCCACATGCCGAGATAATAAAGTTTGACCTTTCACATGATAGATTTCTGCTTATTGATGATAAAGTTTATCATATAGGAGCATTTCTAAAAGATTTAGGCAAAAAATGGTTTGCATTTTCTAAAATGGATAAAGTAAGTTTTGAGATAATGGAGCGGTTGAAACGAGAGAGAAATGTTCATAAATAACCTAGCCTATGAGGCGAGTGCGGGAAGCGGTAAGACTTTTATGCTTGTTGTGCGTTATCTTAGTTTGCTTTTTTTAGGTGCGCAGCCCTCAAAGATACTTGCTCTTACATTTACAAACAAAGCCGCAAACGAGATGCAGGAGAGGATTGTTGCTACTCTTGAGGAGTTGGAGTGCAGAGGTGAGTTGGATGAAATAGTAAAGGTTACTGAACTCTCAAGAGAGTATCTGCTTGCAAATCGTCAAAGAGTTTTAGGCGAGTTTTTAAATTCGCATACGAAAATAATGACGATAGATAGTTTTTTTACGCAGATTTTACGCAAGTTCTCTCTGTATGCCTCTTTGATGCCGGACTTTTCAACTTTTTCTTCTCAGCATGAGCTTAAACTTCTCTCTCGATTTTTAAAAGAGGTGAGCGTTGCAGGCAAAAAAGAGACTCTTATTACTCTCTCACTTGCTTCAAACAAACGCTTAAGCGATATATTTTTTCTTCTTGATGAGTTCTACATCAAGTTTCAAGAACTAAAAGATATAGAGTTTAAAAAGCAGGATTATTTGCAGTTTGAGAAACTAGCAATATCTTACATGTATGAGCTTAAAAAAATTGTAGAGTCATCGGAAGCGGCTTCAAAAACAGCCGTAAAATCTGTTCAGGCAGAGAGCTTTGATGAGCTTTGCTCTAAAGCTTGGATAGAGAGAGAGAGTTTAAATTACTCTACATTTTCTAAATGTTTTACTCCCGTGATGGATGATTTACTGCTTAAAATAAAAGAGGCAATAAAAGAGCAAAACAGAGCAAAGGAGCAAAACTTCTTTTTCGCTCTCAAAGAGTTGGTAGATATATACGCAAAGTCCAAAAAAGCACTCTATATGGATGATAGCGAGCTTAGTTTTAATGATGTTACATATCTTGTATATGAGATTTTAAATCTAATTGATGACAGCGAATTTTTATACTTTAGACTTGATTCGCAGATTGAACATATACTTCTTGACGAGTTTCAAGATACTAGTATATTGCAGTATGAAATCTTAAAACCGCTTATAAATGAGATAACATCAGGCAAGGGTGTTTTTGATAACGGGAGTTTTTTCTTTGTCGGAGATGTGAAACAGTCAATTTACAGATTTCGCGGCGGGGTGAGTGCACTTTTTGATGTGGTAGAAAAGCAAAACGGCACGCATGTAGAAAAACTTCTTACAAATTATCGCTCACAAAAAGAGATAGTAGAGTTTGTAAATAGTGTATTTGAACAGAAGATAAAAAACTATACCAAGCAGTTAGCCAGAGAAGAGGCAAATAGCGGTTTCGCCCTGGTTGTGCAAAATGACGAGGTGCTTCAAGAGGTGATAACGCAGGTTCAAAGATTTTTAGAACTTGGTGCCGATATAAACGAGATTGCCGTTCTTTGTGCAACAAACGGAGATGGTGAAGAGATAAAACAAGCACTCCATGCTAAAAATATAGATGTAGTAACCGAGACAACTACAAAACTCATAAATCAAAAAAGCGTAAAAGCAATTTTGGAGTATTTGAAGTATCTATACTTTAAGCAAGATATCTATGCGTACAACTTTTTTGCTCTCATCTCACAGGAAGTCCGTCCTATAAAAAATGTTGATTTTAACAAAGCAAAAATTTTAAATGTCGTTAAAAGTGTTATAGATGAGTTTGGACTCTTTAGTGATGATTTTAATCAGATTAGATTTTTAAACGAGATATCTAAATATAGTGATATCGAAGCGTTGCTTTTTGAGTATGAGAGACTTGAAGCCGGTGCAGCGGCAAGTGAGCTTAGCGGTGTCAGAGTGCTTACGATTCATAAATCCAAAGGTCTGGAGTATGAACATGTAATAGTTATGGATAGGCTCAAAAAAGCTCCGCCTGCCCGCGATGCCATCATTTACGAGTATGACGGGATAACTCTAAAAAATATCTATCTTCGCATAAAAGGGCGAGATGCGGTAGATATGGAGTATGCAAATGCCTTAGCCAAAGAGAAATCTTTAGTTCGTGAAGATAGCTTAAATGCTCTGTATGTTGCATTTACAAGAGCAAGAGAGAATCTTGTCATAGTTTTAAAATCAAAAGATTCTTCGTTTGATATTTTAGATTTAAGCCCTAAAAGCAGTGGAAGTTTAAGGTGTAAAAAAGAGTTTGACATCTTAGCCCCTCAGATACAATTTCAAACTTTAGAGTACAAAGAGCTTTACTACGGAACGCAAAGCGATATTTTAGAAGTTGAAAAAATCCAAGATGAGGATTTAAAATCCATAAACTTTGGTCTTGCAATGCACTATATGTTAGAAATGCTGGGGCAGTTTGAAGAAAAAAACATATCTTATGCAAAAGATATGATGATAAATAAATATGGCTCTATTTTAGAAGATGAAGAAATAGAAGATATAGAAAACAGAATAAGACTGCTTTTAAAAAATGAGGAGTTTATCTCTTTGATTAGCGGTGATTTATATAGAGAAAAAGCAATAAGATATAAAAACAACCTCCGATATATCGACCTTTTAGTAAAAAACAGTTCCGGATGGAGCGTGGTTGATTATAAAAGTTCCGCTTCTTATTTTGAACATCATATAAGACAAATTGACTATTATGTAAAAGCGATAAAAGAGATAACCGGTGAAAAAGTAGAGGGTTATATTTGTTACATACTTGAAAATAATATAAAAATAGTTAGAATATAATCTAAATTAAAGTTTTCTAAGTTTATAATGGAACAATAGAGTTTAAGAAAAGGAGGAGGAGTGAATGATTAAAAAGTGTTTATTTATTGCTTTTTTTGTTCTTTTTGGAAGCCATCTTTATGCAAAAGCTCGTCCTGTCGCTCAAATAACTCCTCCTTATCTACTTGTTAATAAATCGGCAGATGCCTCGTTAAAAAATGAAATTATTACAAAAGCGGAAGAGTACTTAGGAGTTTCTTACGGATTTGGAAATAAAACTGAACTCAAAACAGATTGTTCAGGATTTACTCAGCAAGTTTTTAAAGAGTTTGGTCTATCTCTTCCTAGTTCAGCTGCAGAGCAGTCTAGACACGGTTTAAAAGTAGACATTAAAGATTTGCAAGTCGGTGATTTGCTTTTTTACCGCACTTACAAAAAAGAACCCTCACATGTGGCAATATATGCAGGAAATGGACAAATTATTCATGCCTCATATAGAAGTAAAAAGGTTCAATATGATGATATTGACAAGAGATACTATAAGCAGCGATTTATGTATGCAAAACGACTCGCTTTCAATCAAGAAGCTTTATCAATCCGCCACAATTAACTATTTTTCTACAAACCTTAAAAAAACCATAAATTAAGTTATTTATAAGTATAACAAGATATACTTTCGCTAATTAAACAAGCCATTATAAATGTATTGTTAAGAAAATTACTTGAAAGGTTCAAGAATGAAATTTACGAAAATTGCAACTCCTGAACAAATCGATCAGAAATGGGTTTTGATTGATGCTGAAGGTAAAACTTTTGGTCGTATTATTACTGAAGTAGCTACTATACTTCGTGGTAAAAACAAACCATGTTTTACTCCAAATATTGACTGTGGTGACTTTGTTGTTATAGTTAATGCTTCTAAAGCAAAATTTAATGGTCTTGGTAAAATAGCTAACAAAGAGTACTTCTCTCATTCAGGTTACTTTGGTAGCACAAAAAGCGTTAAGATGACTGAACTTTTAGAGAAAAATCCTGAGAAGTTATATAAATTAGCTGTTCGCGGTATGCTTCCTAAAACTAAGCTTGGCGCTAAAATTATTAAAAAATTAAAAGTTTATGCAGCTGCTGAGCATCCTCACACTGCACAACTAGCTAAGTAAGGATAACTGCATGGCAAAAATATATGCAACAGGTCGTCGTAAGGCGTCAATAGCAAAAGTATGGTTAACTCCAGGTGCTGGTAATATGACTATTAACGGTCTTTCATTAGATGCGTGGTTAGGTGGATTAGAGGCTAAAAAACTTCGTGTTAAGCAACCTCTTGCTTTAACTAAACAAGACACATCGGTTGATATAGTGGCTACTGTTTTAGGCGGTGGTTTTGGTGGTCAAGCTGATGCTCTTCGTCACGGTATTTCTCGTGCATTGGTAAAATTTAATCCTTCACTAAAAGCGATTCTAAAACCTGAAGGTATGATGACTCGTGACTCTCGTACTGTTGAGCGTAAAAAGCCAGGTAAGCGTAAAGCTCGTCGTTCTCGCCAGTTCTCTAAGCGTTAATCGTTTCAAGAACTTCTTTGTCAGTGCTTTTTGCACTGACAAAATCCTCTTTAAAAATCTCCTCATTAACAAAGTTTGATATAATTACCCTAAAAAAGAGTAATTTTGCACTATATTTTCATTTTATTTTTATCTATAAACCTTTTTTCATCAACACTCAATCTAGCAACTTCTGCCAATCCATCAAGATTAAACCCTATTTTAGCCACCGATTCAAGCTCATCGGAGATAACCGGCTTTTTATTTAACGGACTTGTTAAGTATGATAAAGATTTATCGACAATTGTCGGTGATTTAGCAAAAGAGTTCTATTTTGAAGATGAGATGACTCTGCTCTTTAAACTTCACGAAAATGTGAAGTGGCATGACGGTAAAAAATTTAGTGCCAAAGATGTTGTTTTTACTTATGAAGTGCTTGTATCGTCAAAAATAAGCTCACCCTATAGTGCAAATTTCAGGTTTGTAAAGAGTGTTGAAGCCATTGATGAGCTTACCGTAAGAGTAAAATATAAAGAGCCTTATTTTAAAGCACTTGAGACTTGGATGATGGGTATTTTGCCCCAACATATACTCAAAGATGAACAAAACTTAATGAACTCGTCATTTAATACAAATCCGATAGGAACGGGCGCTTATAAACTTCATCAACTAGAACACTCTAAAAATATTATACTAACTGCATTTGATGACTATTTTGAGGGTCGTGCAAAGATTGATAAAATATCTTTTCATGTTATAGCAGACCCGATGACACGCTTTTTAATGTTAAAATCATCGGCATTGGATGTAGGAAGCATAGAACCTATGCAGTATGAGAGACAACTTGATAATGGTTTTTTTAACAAATTTAATGTCCATGAAAATATTTCGCAGTCATATACATATCTTGGTTTTAATTTGCGGCTTGAGAAGTTTAAAAATCCAAAAATCAGAGAAGCTCTATCTTTAGCCATTAATAGAGAGGAATTGGTAAAAATCCTATTTTTTAACCATGCTAAAGTTTGCAGCGGACCTTTTCTTCCCGGAACAAAAGCCTTTAATGAAGATGTAAAGGCACCACTGCAAAATATAAAAAAAGCAAAAGAGCTTTTAAGGGAAGCCGGTTACGATGAAAAAAATCCCTTTATATTTGAGATTGCGACATCAAATTCAAGTGAAATAAGACCGTATGCAGCCCAAATACTGCAGCATCAACTTAAAGAGGTTGGCGTGATTGTCACTTTACGGGTTATGGAGTGGCAGGCATTTTTAAATATGGTGGTTTTTCCTAGAAAATTTGACAGCGTACTGCTTGGATGGGGACTCTCTCCTACACCTGATCCGTATATGTTTTGGCATAGCCATAGCGATAAAAAAGGCGGTTTTAATCTTGTGGGCTATTATAATCCAAAAATAGATAAAATGATTGAAGAGTCGCAAAGCGTTATAGATAACGAAAAATTATCTAAGAGTTGGAGAGAGATGTTTGGGATAATAACGGATGAAAATCCATATCTGTTTTTATATATTCCAAGCTCCATAACGACTGTTAGCAAAGAGATAAAAAATGTAGAACCGAGCAAGGGCGGTATTTGGCACAATTACATAAAATGGGAGAAATAGTTTGATAATACTTTTTGATTTGGATGGCACGCTCATCGACTCTACCGAGGCAATTTTGGAGTCGTTTCATCACTCTTTTGATTTTCATAAATTTACTAAGCAAAAAGATGAAGATATTAAAGCTCTTATAGGATATCCGCTTGATGTAATGTACGAAAAGCTTGGGGTTGAGGAGGATAAAATTTGGGATTTCGTTGCAACCTATAAAGAGCATTACAAAAAAATTGCAACTCAAAAAACTGAGCTTTTACAAAATGCCAAAGAGGCAGTTTTGTTAGCCAAAGAGTTTGCTACGCTTGGAATAGTAACGACAAAAACGGCACTCTACTCAAGAGAACTGATGGAGTATTTTGAGCTTATGCACCATTTTGAAGTTCTTATAGGAAGAGAAGATGTAGAACATCCAAAACCTCATTCAGAACCGATACTAAAAGCCTTAGAGAAATTAGAGACTAAAAATAGAGAGATATGGATGATCGGAGATACGAAATTAGATCTAATATCCGCAAAAAATGCAGATATAAATTCAATCGGAGTTTTGAGCGGTTATGATACTTATGAGAGTTTAAAAGAGTATACGAATATTATATTTAATGATGCATTAGAAGCTATGATTTATCTGCAAAATAGGAAAAAATAACACACTTTTTTTTCTTCTTAAAAAAGAGCCTGCTTTCAAGCTATATTTAAGAGCAACTTGTCTAAAATAAGCGGTTAAAATAGAATTGATGGTTCTTATATTTATTAAAAAGAAGGAGAGTTTATGCTAGAAATTAGATGGCATAGTCGTGCTGGACAAGGCGCTGTTACGGGCGCTAAAGGTTTGGCGGATGTTATTTCTACAACAGGTAAGCATGTGCAAGCGTTTGCGTTTTACGGATCTGCAAAACGCGGAGCTGCAATGACAGCTTATAACCGTGTAGATGATAAAGTGATTATGAATCATGAAAAATATATGAGACCGGATTATGTTTTTGTTATCGACCCTGCGTTAGCAATTACGACTGATATTACAATAAACCACAAAGATAGTACTAAGTATATAATAACAACTCACATGACTACGCAAGAGTTGATTAAGGCGCAGCCTAAACTTGAGGGAAAAGATGTTTATACTGTTGATTGTATAACGATTGCAAATGAGACTATCGGTCGTGCAATTCCAAATACACCGATGCTTGGCGCATTCATGAAAGTTTCCGGAATGTATGACATTGAATTTTTTAAAGAGAGCATGAAGAGAGTTCTTGGAAAATTACCACAAAAGATAATTGATGCAAATATGCTTGCAATTCAACGCGCTTTTGATGAAGTGAAATAAGGGATTTATTATGGCAAAAAAAGGGTGGGATGAGTTTGAAATCGGGGCTATGCTTCGTACTTTTAATGGAAAAATAGATGATATTGCGGCAACTCAGCAGCAAGACCGCGACTATTCTGAGAATAGTTCGTATACTGCTAGTGTAGCTGACTGGAGGCTGATTAAGCCAATATTCAATAAAGATTACTGTATTGATTGTCAATTTTGTTGGGTATATTGTCCGGATGTATCAATCATATCAAGAGATAAAAAATTAATCGGTATTGATATGGATCACTGTAAAGGCTGTGGTATATGTGTTGAGGTTTGTCCTACGAACCCAAAATCACTGCTAATGTTCCCGGAGCAGGCAGATGAAGAGTCAGAAATTGCAAACTGGCCGAAAAAAGATGAGAAGGAAGCATAATGGCATTTGATAAAATGGAATTACAAAAGATAGAGGTATGGGATGGTAACCGTGCTGCTGCTCAGGCACTAAGACAAGCTCAGGTTGATGTTGTCGCTGCTTACCCTATCACACCGTCAACTCCAATTGTTGAGGGTTATGCAAAGTTTTTAGCAGATGGTTACATTGAGGGTGAATTTGCAATGGTAGAATCAGAGCATGCTGCGATGAGCGCATGTATCGGTGCTGCTGCAGCGGGTGGGCGTGTTGCTACTGCGACATCTTCTCAAGGTCTTGCTCTAATGGCAGAAACACTTTATCAAGCTTCAGGTATGCGTTTGCCAATCATTTTAAATCTTGTAAATCGTGCATTAGCTTCTCCTTTAAATGTTAATGGTGACCACTCGGATATGTACATGATTCGTGATAGCGGTTGGATTCAGTTTGATGCGTTTTGTCCTCAAGAGAGTTATGACTTAAATCTTATTGCTTTTAAAGTAGCTGAAGATCATGACATTAGACTTCCTGCAATAGTAAATCAAGACGGATTTATGACATCACACACAGCACAAGGTGTTCATACACTAAGTGATGATATGGCTTATGAGTTTGTAGGTGAATATCAACCGATGAATGATATGTTAGACTTTGAGCATCCGGTAACTCACGGTGTACAAACTGAAGAGGATTGGCATTTTGAGCATAAAGCTCGTCAACATAATGATTTAATGACAAAAGTTATGCCAAAAATTCAAGAAGTATTTGCTGATTTTGAGAAACTAACAGGTCGTAAATATAATCCGGTAGAAAAGTATGATATGGATGATGCAGATGTTTGTGTCGTTTGTATGGGGAGTTCTGTTGAGACAGCTCGTGAAGTTGCAACTGAAATGAGAGCAAAAGGCGTTAAAGCAGGTGTTGTTGGTTTACGCGTAATCCGTCCATTCCCATTCTTTGAAATCGCAGAGGCTCTCAAGGGTGTAAAAGCTATTGCTGCACTTGATCGTTCATCACCAAATGGTGCTGCAGGAATGCTATTTAATGAGATTGCCGGAGCACTTTTCAATACAGATACAAAAGCACTTATGAGCGGATATATTTATGGTTTGGGTGGTCGTGACTTAACAAAAGCACATTTGGTTGCACTTTTCAATGAGCTTCAAGCAAATGCTGATGCCGGCAAAGTAACTACACAATTACAACAATTTATCGGTGTTCGCGGACCGAAATTAGCATTTTTATAGGAGAAAACTGTGAGTGAAATAAAAAATATTAAAAACTTAAAAGAGTTTTCGACATCGGCTGACCGTTTTGAAGGTGCAAACCTTTTATGTCCGGGTTGTGCACACTCAATTATTGTTCGTGAAGTATTAAATGCAACGAATGATGATTTAATTTTATCTGCATCTACGGGATGTCTTGAAGTTTGTACGGCTGTTTATCCATACACTTCATGGGATGCTTCTTGGATTCATATCGGGTTCGAAAATGGTTCAACCGCAGTTGCAGGTGCAGAGACTATGTATAAAGCATTGAAGAAAAAAGGTCGTTTAAAACAACCTGAGCGAACTCCAAAATTTGTCTCTTTTGCAGGTGACGGTGCATCTTATGATATCGGTTTTCAGTGGATTTCCGGATGTATGGAACGCGGTCATAACATGATGCACATTGTATTGGATAACGAAGTTTATGCAAATACGGGTGGACAAAGATCATCATCGACTCCAATCGGTTCATCTGCTACTACATCGCCAGAGGGTAAAAAAAGCTATGGCGAGAAGAGAAATAAAAAAGATATGATGGCTATTATGGCAGCGCATGGCATCCCTTACGCTGCACAAGTTTCTCCAAATAAATGGAAAGACATGGTTAAGAAAATTCAACATGGTTTTTCAGTTGATGGTCCAGTATTTATCAATGCCGTTTCACCATGTACGACAGAGTGGAAATTTGACCCAAAAGACACTATGAATATAGCTGATTTGGCGACTGACTCTTTAGTATTTCCACTGTATGAGATTATTGACGGTAGAGAGTTAAATATTACTTATAGACCTAAAAATATTGTTCCTGTTGAAGAGTATTTAGCTGCTCAAGGGCGTTTTAAACACCTTTTTAAAGATGAGTATAAATATCTAATCAAAGAGTGGCAAGATAGAGTAGATGAGAAGTGGGCATATCTACAACGCCGCGAAGAAGCTAGAATCTAGTCAAGTTCTAGCTTCAGCACATCTTGCACAAAACTAAACCGCTCGGCGTACTACAGTACGCAGTCGGGCTTAGTTTTGCACAATCTGCACCAAATCTAAAACTTTTAGGTTTGCTTTTAGAAATTTTATAATTGAACTTTCTGAACAAATATTAGATTGCTTCGTCGTAAACTCCTCGCAATGACGGTCACTGAGATTGCAATGCTTGTGTCATTGAGATTGCCGCGCTTGTGTCATTGCGAGCGAAGCGCGGCAATCTCAATGTCAAGCGCGGCAATCTATATCTAAGATTATTATAATAATCTTTATTTCAAGTCTTAAAACAAATCTGCATGTCCAAAAAATATATCTTGATTTGGATTTTTTCTCAAACCCTCCAATATATTTTTAGCTTTTAATTTTGTCTCTTTATCAAAATATATAAGCATATTTCTTGAAAATATAAAATCAAACTTCCCAATAGCAGCAAATGACGGATCAAAGATATTTACTATTTTAAATGTTACAAGTGATTTGACACTGTCTCTTAGAACATAGAGATTATCATTTATAGTGAAATATCTGTCAATTGTGTGTACAGATAAATTTCTTATATTTCTCTCTTTGTATTTAGCTTCTTTTGCTCTGTTTATAGCATCTGAGTTGATATCTATTCCAGTTATATGAAAACTGCTTTGAGCAACGCCTGCTTCAAGCAGGGCAATTGCAATACTATAAGGTTCCTCACCGGTAGCGGACGGTGCGCATAAAATATCTACTTTTTTGTTAGTATCTTTTACTAGTTTGACAAGCTCTTCTATCTGCTTGAACTCTCTATAAAAAAAGGTTTCATTTGTTGTTAGTGTGTCGATAAGCTCTTGCTTAATCTCTCTATCATATTTTATTTTCTCAAGAAGTTTTGCAAACGAGCCGATTTTTCTTTGTTTGCAAAAAGTTGTTACTTTATTTCTTAAAATAGACTCTTGTTTATCAAATGTCACACCAGTCTCATCTTTAAAATATGCAGCAATTGGTGCTATATTGTTATAATCTTGAACAAATCCTTCTTTTACTTCGTTAGTAATCGCCTCTTTTTTTCTAAAAAAACTAAACATTAGTTGCAAAACTCTATTATCTTATCTCTGATTCCGGCAATATCCGCTACTTCAATGTCTGGAACTTCCTTTCTTGCTCTGCAAGGCATACCGTCAACGATAGAACTTGCACAATCTTGAGTAATTGTTAAAGCTCCCATAAGAGATAGCTCTTTGCATCCCTCAACCCCGTCATCACCGATGCCTGTTAGAATAACTCCTAATATTTTTATCTCTTTTGCATAAGGAGCAAGGGATTTAAAGATAGAGTTTATGTCGGGATTGTACCTGTTGTCTTTTGAGGGTTCAACACTAAAAGTTAATTCATAACCATGTTTTTTTATAGAAGTCACACCTAAGCAGAGATATATATTTCCGGCTTCAATTACACCGTTATTGCTAGCAAGAGCAACCGGATTGATGCTATGTTCTTGAAGCCTTTTAATAAAACTCGGTATAAAATCAACCGCCATGTGCTGTGCAACAATTATGGTTATATTATAAAGTTTATGTAGTGATTTAATAATATTTTCTATCTGTTTCGGTCCGCCAGTTGAAGCTCCGATAATAACTATTTTGTTGGGTGTTTTCATGTCAAATCTGCTTTTGGTCCAGAGAAAATAATTATCCCTGAGAAGTATATTTTAAATTACATCATCAATAGCTTAGATATCGCTTCCGCCTTAAGGATGCGATATCTTGTTAGGGCAAGATTTTTTTATCAATGAAAATGGCATTAAGTTCTAAAAACTTCAAGCTTAGCATGCAACTCATCCGTCATAGAGTTTAGATGATCAGCTGCGGCTGCAATCTCTTCAACATTTCTTGCATTTTTAGAAGAGATTTCATTGATTTGAGATACTTGAGATACTATTGACTCTACGGCTCTTCCCGTTTTTTCAAAGTCGCTTACCGTTCTGTCGCTTGCATGAACTGCCTCATTTACTATTGATACGCTCTCGTTTATCTTCGCTTCAACATCTGCAGCGCTATCTGCAAGCTCTTGAATCTCATCAGAGTTGGAACTCATCTGTCCGCTTACATCTACAATCGACTGAACGATTACATTTATAGTAGCATTTATCTCAGTAAGACTTCTTTGCGTTCTCTCTGCAAGTTTTCTTACTTCATCCGCAACAACTGCAAATCCTCTTCCGTGTTCTCCTGCACGCGCTGCTTCTATAGCGGCATTAAGCGCAAGAAGATTCGTCTGGTCTGCAATGTCTGAGATAATAGCAAGTACGCTTTTTACTTCGTTTGCATCGTGAGAGAGTGTTTGCATCCTGTCTGAGAGTTCAACTTCAAGCTGTGCACTGCTTTGAACTTTTGAAGTGAGATTTACTATTTCGTCTCTTGCAGCATTAAGATTTTCATTTGCTCTGATGATATCTTTTTTACTGTTTTGTGCCTCATAAATAGCTCTTTGAATTTCATCTTTTATCTCGCCTGCTTTTTTAGTAGCTTCATCTATCACCACAACAGACTTTTCTACATTTTCTCCTACTCCCATTGCGGTAGTTGAGAGTTCATGTGAGATGGAAGCATTTTCGCTTGAACTCTGCTTTGAAGTCTCTATAAGCTCTTTTAGAGTGGCTAAGAGTTTATTAAAGCCGTTTGCCATATCTGACAACTCTTGTGGAGCATTCTCATCCGCTTTTATGGTTAAATCATGGTTTGTGCTGATAGTAAGCAGGGTGTTTTTGAAATTTTCTATGGGTCTAATTAGTGTTTTGTTTATTAACAATATAGATAAGGTAATGATAATAAATAATATTATGAAAGAGCTTATGATTAAAATATTTCTGATGTTATTTGGGACTTTAAGAACTTCAGCTTCATCTATCTCTGAAAGGATTACCCACTTAAAATCTTCACCTATGTTAACTATGCAAAATGATGATAGTACGGGATTGCCGTTGTAATCTGAAACTATTTTTGTATTGCTCTTTCCTGCAATAGCTTCATGAAAAGATTCCGTATTGACCGAACCTTTTGAAGGGTTTGAAAAAGAGGCTTCTAGGGAGTGATTTATAGAATCAAGATAACTATCGCTTCTCATAAGTTTATCTGAGCCTACGAGATAATCTTCTTGTGACTCTTTATAGCCATGTCGATATTGCATTATATTTTTAATCGACATATTATCTATTTTAAAAACTAATACGGCTTTTACTTCGGCATTTACTACAATCGGTGTTCCGATAAACATAACTGGAGAATCATTATCTACTTCATACGGTCTCATATCTACAAATGTCGGGCGATTATTTTGTAATGTTTTTCTATAAATATCGCTAAGTCCGCTATCTTTTAACGAGCCGTAGGTAAGGTTTGTACCATAGTCGGATTTTTTTGCTCCGCTGTACATTACATGACCGTGTTTTGCGGCAATCACATAGATATCGCTATATCCGTATTCTTTTAAATATTTTTGAAAATAAACCTCATGCGGTAATCTTTCCTCTTTTGCGGATGAGTCGTTTATAGGGAACGGATCATTTTCTTTGACCTCTAAATTATTATAAACGCTTAGTAAATCCCATGTAATATTTTGAAGATTTTCGCTATTTGCCAAAACATCGATGTCTCTCATGCAGTTTTTGAAAAAATTTTCAATCTGATTTTTTTTCATATCTCTTGCCGTTGTTATGTTGGCGTAGCTATTATTGATTAGTGCATTTTTGCTTTTTGAGCTTGATATGTAAGTAGTTATTGCCGTTAAGAGGGTTAATGATAATATCATTAGTAATATAATTTGTGTTTTTATAGAGAGTTTGTTCATTTATTTAACCTTTGTTTAGTCTTTATGTGTCAAATTTTATATGCTAAATATTACAAAACCATTACGCTAAATATGACAATTTGCCATATTTTTAACTTCTCTAACCCCATAATGTGTATAATTTCTCAAATCCTTTTAAAAGGTTAAAAATATGTCCAAAAAAAAGATTCTTTTTGAGTGCCAACACTGCGGATTGACAACTCCGAGATGGATGGGAAAGTGTACAAATTGCGGAGCATGGGACTCTTTTGTTGAGTTAAATGAACATCAGCAAGAGGTTGCAAAACAGACGAAATCAACTTCAGGTTCATCCACAAAAGCACAAAGTATTAATAATATAAAAGAGGAAGAAATTTTTAGATTTAGTTCCGGAAATATAGAGTTAGATATGGTGCTTGGAGGCGGAGTGGTTCCAGGTTCATTAACGCTTATCGGCGGAAGCCCCGGTGTGGGAAAATCAACGCTGCTATTAAAAGTCGGCGGAGATATAGCTTCAAGTGCTAAAAATGTTCTATATGTAAGCGGTGAAGAGTCAAGCTCTCAGATAAAACTTCGTGCAAACAGACTTAAATCAAATCAAGATTCTCTTTATTTGCTTAGTGAAATAAGATTAGAGCAGGTTATTATTGAACTTGAACATCGTGCTTATGATTTTTTAATCATAGACTCAATTCAAACTATGTATTCTGAAAATATCTCATCAGCTCCCGGTTCCGTAACTCAAGTTAGACAGATTACATTTGAACTTATGAGAATTGCCAAAGAGAGAAACATCGCTATTTTTATCATAGGACATATTACAAAAGAGGGTTCAATTGCGGGTCCAAGGGTTTTGGAACATATGGTAGATACGGTTCTCTATTTTGAGGGCGACTCTTCTCAAGAACTAAGGATACTTCGAGGATTTAAAAATCGTTTCGGACCTACAAGTGAAATAGGTGTTTTTGAGATGAGAAGTGATGGTTTGGTATCTGCAACCGATGTTGCATCAAGATTTTTTAACCGTAACTCAGAACAAGCCGGTTCAGCTTTGACTGTTATTATGGAAGGCTCTCGCCCGATAATACTTGAAGTTCAGGCACTTGTTTCAGAATCTCATACGGCAAACTCAAAAAGACAAGCCACAGGATTTGATACCAATAGGCTTAATATGCTTTTAGCGCTTTTGGAGAGAAAACTAGAGATTCCTTTATCAGGATATGATGTGTTTATTAATATTACGGGAGGAATTAAAATAAGTGAAACATCCGCCGATTTAGCTGTTTTAGCGGCAATTATCAGCAGTTTTCGTAATCGTGCTATATCGAAACAGACTGTTTTTATAGGTGAAGTCTCGCTTGTAGGGGATGTGAGGGAAGTTTTTGGCATGGATGCAAGGCTAAAAGAGGCGAGTATGCAAAATATCTCAAAAGCGCTTGTCTCAAAAAAACCATTGGAAAAATCAACTATTAAGACATTTATAGTCGATGAAGTTACAAAACTTTTAGAATGGTACTGATTTTTGAGACATTAAAACCTCTTTTATTGTATTCATAGTATAATCGCCGTACTTAAATGTTTTTAAAGGAAACAGATATATGGATGCAAAAGTTAGAAGTGAAGAGAAATTTGCTAAATTATCAATAGCTTATGAGGGAATAGAAGAGGGTGAATTGGTATGCTCTACTATTGATAGAATTGTTTCAAAATATAATATAAAACCTGAAATATATACATGTAATATTTCTAACAAAAAAGATGTAGTTGTTATAGAGTACCAAGAAGATATGGATCGCGAAGCCGGTGATGTATTTGAAGAGATTATAAAGACTTTAAATATAACTATTTGTGATTGATTTTTGTAAAAGAGTGCCTCTTAAAGGTACTCTAAATTTTGATATACCGATAAAATTAAAATCAAGGAAGAGTTATGTCTGAGAAAGAGACTAAAGAAGAAGCTGGTGCGGAGAAGAAAAAATCCGGTAATACATTGATGATAGTTATTATTGTTGTTTTATTGCTAATCATAATCGGGGGTGCGATAGTTGCATTTCTTTTAATAAACGGAGATGAAAAAGATGCTGCAGCGCATGGTGCCGCTCCTCAAGCTCACGAAAAAGCTGCAGCGGCACCGGCACCTGCTGCAACACCGGCACCGACAAAATCTAAAGGTGACGGGGATGAAATTGCTTCAAGAAAGTTAAGTGAAATTGGAGCTTTATATCCATTGGATACTTTTACCGTTAATTTAAAAAGTGATGCAGGGCGTCGTTATCTTAAGGCTACTGTTTCATTAGAATTAAAAGGTCCGGAGTTAAGTTTAGAACTTGATAAAAAAACGGCAGTTATAAGAGATAGAATTATTAGAATTTTGACATCTAAGACATTAGAAGAGATATCTTCTGCCAAAGGCAAACAAAAAGTGACAGAGCAGATTGTTGAGGTTTTAAACTCTATGCTTGCTGATGGAAGCGTAAAAGGTATATATTTTACAGAGTTTGTTATACAGTAAATGATTGGTATAGATCTTATAAAAACATCCCGTATGAATCGCTTGATAGAGCGATTCAAAGAGAAGGCTCTTTATAGATTTTTATCTAAAGATGAGGCGGCACTTGTAAAAAACTACAAGACTGCTTCTGGATTTTGGGCAGCGAAAGAAGCTTGCTCAAAGGCTCTTGGTGTCGGTATCGGTTCAGAGTGCAGTTTCCATGATATAGTTATATATAAAACAAAAAACGGTACGCCGAAACTTAAATTTTCAAATAAGCTTTTAAAGAATTTCAATATTTTGGATTCTAGCCTATCTATAACCCATGACGGTGAGTATGCGATAGCAGTAGTGGTTATAGAATCAACCCCCGCCGACAAAATCTAATAACTCTAGTTTGTCCATCTCTTTTAAAGTGTAAGTTGCCCAATTTCCTTGTTTAACTATATCCATATTTACGGCTGCAGCCATTACTTTATCGATTAGATCCAAGTTTTCAAGTACTTGCAAAATGGTGCTGTTTTCGTTAAACTCTTTTGTTTCGCCGTTGATTATAAGTTTCATTTTTCCTCTTTTTATAAATTTAAAATTTTTGATTAAAGTTAGATTGCCACGCCTCTTTAGAGGCTCACAATGACTGTCATTACGAAGAGCTAAGCGATGAAGTAATCTATGGATAATAGATATCTCAATTATACAAATCTTCGGCATCGTTTATTTGTGAATCATCATAAGGATCCATATGTATTAGTACATGTACTTTTTTCTCTTCAAAAAGTTGTTTTAACTTTGCCTCCAACTTATCTGAAATCAGATGTGCGTCATACAGTGATATACTGACATTAAAAACAATATGCACGGATATAAAAATATGTGAGCCTGACTCTCTTGTTTGGAGGTGATGATAGTTTGTCGTCTCTTTTTGAGTCTCGATAATATTAGTAATTTTTTTTATGTTACTTTCACAGAGTGCGGCATCAAGAAGCATAAGTATTCCCTCTTTAATAATAGGCATTGCCGAGTAAATCATATATACACCTATACCGACTCCAAAAATAGGATCAATTAGCGCTTCTTCGCTAAACGATACAAGACCGAGTGCTAAAAGAACTGCACCGTTTGAAAAAATGTCTGTTTTGTAGTGGAGTGCATCAGCTTTGATGACCATGTTGCCTGTTTTTTTAGCAACTTTATTTAGGAATAGAACCAGTAAAGATGTTATAAATATGGATGCTAACATTACAATAATGCTTATGCCCATAAATTCCATCTCTCTTGGATGTACTATTTTTACAAGTGCTTCATAAAGTATAAAAAGTGCGGAGAGTGATATTACGGTGCCTTCTATAACTGCAGCAAGAGGTTCGATTTTGCTTCGTCCGTAGTTAAAATTGTCGTCAGGATCTTTTTCCGCATTATGCAGTGCAAAATAATTAAAAAGAGAGACTGTTAAATCGAGCAAAGAGTCGATGGCTGATGCCAAAACTGCGATAGAACCGCTTAGGATGCCAACCGTCATTTTCATAACGACGAGTAGTGTGGCAACAGATGTCGATATAACAGTTGCTTTTTTTTCTAATCTCATTTTTGGTCCTATGGGTTTTAGGGTACAATTATAGTAAAATTAATATGTTATAGTGATTAAAATAAATTTTGACAGATTGTGATGAATAGGGCGGTTATATAAATGGATTTACAAGGGTTGAGAAATCAAAGACAAAAGTGGATGGAATGGAAAAATATAGCTCCGCTAAGAGAGGCTTTAGATAGTTTAGAGGAAGGCTCTTGGGAGGTTAAACTTAGTGATGCCGTTACTCTTAGCGGTAAAATTGATGACCCTTTACGCATAGAGAGTGTAGCGAGAATGATGATGCCATGGCGCAAAGGTCCGTTTAAGCTTTTTGACACATATATCGACTCTGAATGGAGAAGCAATATAAAGTACAACCTTTTGAGAAAACATTTTAATTTAAAAGATAAAAGAGTTGCCGATATAGGGTGTAACAATGGATATTATCTTTTTAGGATGCAAGAAGATTCTCCTAAATCCCTTGTCGGTTTTGACCCATCTCCGCTATATAAAACACAATTTGATTTTATAAATCATTTTGTAAAGAGTGATATTGTTTATGAGCTTTTGGGTGTTGAGCATTTAGAATTTTATGAAGAGAAGTTTGATACTATCTTTTGTTTAGGGGTTCTTTATCATAGAAGCGACCCTGTCGGAATGTTAAAATCTCTTTATAAGGGACTTGACGATGTAGGAGAAGTAATACTGGATACTTTTTATATAGAGGGAGAAGATGAGATGTGTTTGTGTCCTGCGTCATCATATTCTAAGATACCAAATATCTATTTTGTACCGACTATAAAAGCTTTGAAAAACTGGTGTTTAAGAGCCGGATTTGGTAGTTTTGAGGTTTTAGAAACCTCTACTACAAATAGCGATGAGCAGAGAAAAACTTCTTGGATAGAGGGACAGTCCTTGGAGGATTTTTTAGATAAAGAAGACAATACTAAAACGGTTGAAGGTTATCCGGCACCAAAGAGAGTATATGTAAAATTGATTAAGGAGAAAAGATGAAGGACGATGCAGAAGATATTTATGGTGATGAAGATTTAGATATAGATGAGTATAAAAGCAAAGATGATGTTGTACTAAAAACTCATGAGAGGATAAATCAAGGTTTATGCGGAGAGATAGAAAAACTAGAGGCAGGGTATATAGAATTAAAATTAGTAACGACTCATGAAATGGTTGCCGATTCTAAATATCTTATACATGGCGGATTTATTTTTAGTGCCGCTGATTATGCCGCAATGGCTGCCGTAAATGAAAGAAATGTTGTTTTGGTGGCGAGTGATTGTCAGTTTTTATCCCCTGTAAAATTTGGAGATATAGTGAATTTTGTTGCTAAAGTCCGTCATAAAGAAGGTAGAAAAAGAAATGTGCATGTAACGGGACATGTATTAGAGATAAAAGTTTTTGAGGGTGAGTTTAAAACTGTTGTAACTGATAGACATGTTTTAAAGTTAAGGTTGACGGATACAGAAGATGACGATGAATAGGTAATCATTAAAGATTTCCTATCCAATAATCGCTATATTGCTGCTCTTGTCTGATAGTCGTAGTTCCTCCGTGTCCCGGATATATTGTTTTATCATAAGGGATTTTCTTAAATTGCTCAAGGGATTCTCTCATCTGCGAAGGTGAAGAGTAAGCAAAATCAGTCCGTCCGATAGAGCGTTCAAATATAAAATCACCGCTAAACATCGCATCTTCAATCTCTATTGTTGAACATCCTGGCGTGTGTCCGGGAAAGTGGGTAAATTTAACTTTAACTCCGTCAAAATCAAGCTCTTGATTTGGTTCTACTTCTATATCAGGTTTTGACGGCGGCAAATCAGGCATCCATGAGCTGCTTGATAGCAGCATGGTATCCTCTTTTGGGGTGTATAATGGAATTTTCAATTTCTCTTGTAATTCTGCATTACTCCAAACATGGTCAAAATGACCGTGTGTGTTTAAAATTGCAACAGGATTTGTAACATTATCCATAACCCATTTTGTGGCACCGATACCCGGATCTATTATAAAATCTTTACCATCAATCGTTACTATGTAGCAGTTTGTTTGATACTCACCCATAGGTTTTACTTTTATATCCATAAATAATACTCTTTTTTGCGAAATTATAACATTGGTTACCAAAATTTGATATAATAATTTTTCTTATGCCCTTGGGCACTTCGAAGTTTATCAAAGGTTTATGATGAAAAAGTATGAGCAAATAACAGAGTATTTGTGCTATTTTTTAAATGATGAAGTTCGTAAAACCGGCTTTGGCAATGTTGTGCTTGGTCTTAGCGGCGGGATTGATTCTGCTGTTGTAGCCGTACTTGCTCATAAAGTGTTTAAAGACAATCTTTTATGTGTAAAAATGCCTTCGCACTACTCTTCGCAAAGTTCTCTTAATGATGCTGATGAGCTTTGTCGTGATTTTGGACTAAATGTTATTACGGCTTCGATTGAGCCGATGCTAAAAGCCTATGAAGAGTTAAATCCCGATATGGATAATCTTAGAAGGGGCAACCTCTCGGCGCGACTTAGAATGGCTACTATTTTTGATATTTCGGCAAAGCAGAGAGCTTTGGTTTTAGGTACAAGCAATAAAAGTGAACTTATGCTCGGTTACGGGACGCTTTACGGGGATTTGGCAAGTGCATTAAACCCGATAGGCGATCTGTACAAGAGTGAGATTTATGAGTTGGCAGAGTATCTTGGTGTCTCAAAAGCTATTATAAAAAAAGCCCCTTCTGCCGATTTATGGCATGGACAGAGCGATGAAGCTGATTTGGGGTATAGCTATGCACAGCTTGATGAAGCGCTTAAGCTTTATGTTGAGGAGAGACTCACAAAAGAAGAGATAATTAAAAGAGGATGTGATAAAGTTATGCTTGATATGATAATAGATAGGATTTTTCGCAATCAGTTTAAGAGAAAAATGCCGCTTATCGCAAAACTAACCTCTAGAACTATAAACCATGATTTTAACTATCCAAGAGATATAACATTATAAGGAGTAAAATATGAAAGTCGCATTTTGTAAATATGAAAGCAGTAGAGAGGCACACTCAAATGTTAGTGATGTTTTAGACGGCGAAGAGATAAATCAGGTAGCAGAACTGGAAAATGAGTTTGCCGCATATATCGGCGCAGATTATGCACAAGCTACTTCGCACGGAACATCGGCACTTCATTTAGCGATGTTAGCACTTGATTTAAAACGCGGTGATAAAGTAGTCTGTTCGGTAAATGCACACCCAAAAGTTCCTGAAGTTGTGCGTCACTTTGATGCAGAGCCTGTTTTTATAGATATAGATTCGCAAACTTACAATATCAATCTTGATAAACTAGAAGCATATTTGGAAGATAACAGAGCTAAGAAATTAAAAGCCGTTATTGTTACACATGTAGCAGGACAGTGTGTTGACTTGGATAGACTCTATAGAATGGCAACTATTTATGATGTAAAAATTGTAGAAGATGCAAGTGAAGCGTTAGGAGCTACATACAAAGGCGATAAGATAGGCTCGACAGGAGCTGATATAACATGTTTTAACTTTTCGTCTCATCTGAAAAAAGATGTTTGTAACGGTGGTATGCTAGTTTCAAACTCACAGGAAATTATGGAGCGTGCAAAACTATTAAGTTCACACGGAATGACGAGAGAAGAGGATTCTTTGGAGTATATTTATGATGTGGTAGATATTGGATTTGATTATTCAATGAGTCAGTTGGATGCGGCATACATAAGAGCTCAAATTAAAGAGCAGGATAAAAACCTTAAAAGAATACAAGAGATAGCTGAGATGTATAACAAAGCTCTTGATGGAGTAAATCATATAACTATTCCTAAGCCTCTGAGCGATGAGCATCCATATTCTCTTTATATTATAAAAGTGGATAAAAATAGAGACTCTTTTGCATTGGAATTAAAAAAACAGGGTGTTGAGGTCGGTGTTCATTATATACCTCTTCACTTTTTATCATACTATAAACATAAATATTCACTAAAAGTAAATAATTTTCCGGTTGCTCTTACAACATATCAGCAGGTGATGTCGCTCCCTATTTATCCTAGCATGAAAGATAAAGAAGTTCAGTATGTTATAGATAAAATCAAATCCGTAGCATCGACTAGAGTTTAAAAGTTGTAATTTGAAAAAAAAGATAATCTTTTGGGTTGAAGAGTATTTCTACAACCCAAATCCCGCTCAAAAATTTATCTCTATTTTACTTCTTCCCTTTAGTTGGATTTACTGTTTTATTATGTATATACGGTTTAAAAGCAAAAAACCGCAGGATTTCGGCGTTGATATCATAAGCATCGGAAATCTTAGCGTAGGAGGAAGCGGTAAAACTCCTCTAGTAACCGCCCTTGCATCAAGATATGAAGATGCAGCGGTAGTTCTTCGTGGATACGGACGAGAGAGTCGCGGACTTTTTGTAGTGAGCGATGGAAAAAAAATATTAGTCGATGTAAGTATTAGCGGTGATGAGGCTATGATCTATGCACGCAAACTTCCACAAGTTAAGGTTATAGTCAGTGAAGATAGGAAAAAAGGCATCATAAAAGCCAAAGAGATGGGTGCAAAGATTATATTTTTAGATGATGCCTACTCAAAGCATGATATAAAAAAACTTGATATTCTCATAGATATACAAAGTGAAAATTCATCTTGTTTGCCATCTGGAGCTTTTAGGGAAAGACTTTGGAGAAGAAAAGAGGCAGTTGTCGTAAAAGACGGCATTGATTTTAAAAGAGTAGTTGAACTTAAAAATAAAAGTGATAAAATGTCGCTTGTAACTGCCATTGCAAGACCGCAGAGACTTGATAGCTACTTGCCTGAGGTTGTGAGTAAAAACTATTTTGAAGACCATCACTCATTTATAAAGGATGAGATGTTGGAGATTATTCAAAGAGATAAAGCAAGCTCGATTTTGGTTACCTACAAAGATTTTGTAAAAGTAGAGCAGTTTGGTTTGCCGCTTTCATTACTGGATTTGTATGTGGAAGTAAATGAAAATATTTTTAAAATAATAGATAATTATAGGAGAAAAAACAGTGCAAAAAAAGATTGATACAGTTCAAACGCTTCTTGAAGCCTTACCGTTTATAAAAGAGTTCAGAGGTGAGACGATAGTCATAAAATACGGCGGTTCAGCGCAAGAATCACCGCAGTTAAAAGAGAAGTTCGCAGAGGATATTTTGCTTATGTATCTAGTGGGTATTAAGCCGGTTATCGTTCATGGCGGAGGCAGACAGATAAATGAGATGCTAGATGCTCTAAAAATAGAGAGTAAGTTTATTGATGGTCAACGCGTAACTTCAAAAGAGGTTATGAGAATTGTTGAGATGGTGCTAAGCGGCGAAATAAATAAAGAGATAACTTCACTGCTTAACTCTCACGGTGCAAAAGCGATAGGTATAAGCGGAAAAGATGCTCATTTTATCTCTGCAAAATCTAAAGATTTCGCAAAATGGGGACTTACGGGGAATATTACCGATGTAAAAGCAGAAGTTATCTCAAACTTAATAGCAGAAAATTTTATTCCGGTAATTGCTCCGATTGCAGCGGGAAGCGAAATGGGACATCCCGGATTTAATATTAACGCAGATTTGTGCGCTTCTTATGTCGCAAAAGCGATAGGTGCGAATAAAATAATATTTTTAACAGATACTGCCGGAGTTTTAAACAACAACAAAGAGTTATTTAGCACACTTACAAAAGATGAAGTTGAAATGCTCAAGGCTGATGGAACAATCCACGGAGGCATGGTGCCAAAAGTCGATGCCTGCCTTGAAGCAATTGAGGGCGGTGTGCTAAAAGCTCATATAATTGACGGCAGAATAGAACACTCCATGCTGTTGGAGCTTTTTACATCCGCAGGTATCGGAACACAGATAGTTATATAACTAAGATATATTTTAGCTCTTTCTAGCCATTTTGTAAAAAAGTTTCTCGCTTGATAGCTCTTTTAGTATCGGTGTATCATTGAGAATGTTTTCACCTAAAATTTTTGCCAGATAGGGAGCAACGACAAAACCTCTTGAACCGAGAGCATTTATGATGTGGAGGTTAGGAGAGTACTCTAACAGATTTGGCGGAATCTTTGTACCGTTTTTGATAGAGGGGTGTTTTTTTAAGCTATCATCAAAGTTTACAACTTTGCCGATTACAGGAAAATAGCTCTTTATCGTCGCTCTTGCACCTCTGTATATTTTTACAACTTCTAAATCTTCCAGTTTTATCAATTCGTTTGCTTCTCTTAGGAGAGTCTCAATTTGCCCCTGCTCGCTATTTACATAAAAAGTACACTTCTCACACGATGTAAGACACTCCATTTTTGCGGTATCATGCCTCTCTTTTGTAGCGCCGATAGCAACCGTAGAGTCGTTTTTGTTTGTTGAGATAGAGATTGATTTGTGTATGTTAAACGGGATTTTCGTTGTTGTTTTTACATCTATTTTAACCCCAAAAATCGGAGATATTTCTATGTAAGGAGTTTCAACTAACGCTCTTATAACACCTTGGGCTAAAATAACATTTTTTGCTTTTAGGTTTTCAAAAATATAAAATCCATCTTCAAAAACTAACTCTTTGATATCTTCTTTGTAAAAATCACACTTTTCTATAAGTTTTTTGCAAATTTCATGAGGATTTAAAATAGCTGCATTTTCGTAAAAATATCCATCAATTTCAGTGAAATTTTGCGATATATCCTGCAGCTCTTTTGTGCTTAGGTATCTGCTTTTTAGGCTATTTGTTTGTAGTTTTTCATCATCAAAGTTGTTATTTGCAACTCTTAAAACACCTCTTTTGTTGAGTGCTTCGGGTGCGAACTCTTCATAAAATTTCAGACTAAATTCAAGAGCGTTATTGACAAAACTGTTATAAAGGTTCTCTTTTCCCGGCAGCGGAGATAAAAATGCACCTGCAGCTCCGCTGCCGCCGCCTGCAATGCCCTCTTTATCTATTAGCGCAACTTTTTTAGAGTTTTTTTGCAGATAGTGGGCAATATTGCATCCGGCACTTCCGGCTCCGATAATTAAAAAGTCATATATTTTCATTTTGGAATTATAGAAAAATGTGACTTAATGTCAAGCGTTAAGACATTATTTGTTATAATCGCGACCTTATTAAAACTACAGGATATGAGATGTACGGACTATTTGAAGACGAAGATGATATATTTATGGGTTCTCCAAGAAGCAAACTGATGGATGTGATATTTAATGCAAATAACGACAGAGTAAGAGCTGAACTGCAAAATTTTATCGACAGAACGGCTGCTATGGAACTTATGATGGCAGAAAAATTTGCTGAAGATGTAGATAGAGATATTCAAAGATTTATGATTTCAAATAGAGATGAAGTCGATAATCATGCAAAAAGTCTCTATATTGAACTAATGGGTACGATACTTTCACAGAGTGAATAGTTGAAAATTTTTTTGCGACTATTTCTTTTATTAGCACTTAATTTTAGTTTCATATTTGCAAGTAATGTCAGAGAAACTAAAGAAATATTACTAAAAAAAGATGAGCAAAAGAAAATTCTTGTAAAATACGCAAACAGAGAAAAGTTGTTTCAATTTAGATGGACGCTTTATAAGAATGGCGGACTTGTTATTTTTAGATCGTATGATAAGATAGTTGCCCAAAGTATGCTCTATTTAAGACATGAAAATCAAAGTTTTAGAGTAGAATTGAAGACAAAAGGCGCTGATTCTTATAATGTGCCATATATCTTAGTTAAATTTAAAGAGTTTAAACAAGATTCCAAAGAGGCTCTGTTTGAGATTTTTTTGTTCGATGATAAAGAACAAATATCGTTAGAAGAGTTGAAAAAATAAATTTCTTACAAAAAAAGAAATTTTCTGCCTCAAAAGAGGCAGACTTTTCTAAAGAAACTAAAGTTTTGTGCCATAGCGGCTAGCGTAGCAAAATGGGCTTTGCTCATTTTGCGTGTAATAAAGAGAGAATATGCAAAGAGTTGAGAGCGAAATAGCAAGACTAATCAAAGAGATAAATTATGATGAAGTAACTCGTCTTTTTGAGATGCTTTCAGGCGGAAAAAGACTTCGTGCAAAACTAATTTTAAAGATAGCACACTCTAACGAAAAAGCTCCTCTTCTTGCTGCAATCGTTGAGCTAATTCACGGAGCAAGTCTGCTTCATGATGATGTAATCGATGAAGCGACACTCAGACGCGGAGCAGCTTCTGTTAATGCAACGGATGGAAGCAAAACAGCCGTGATGCTTGGAGATATACTCTACTCAAAAGCTTTTACGGAGCTTGTTTCGTTTGAGAGAGATATCGCAAAAATAGTCGCATCTTCCGTTACCGCTCTTAGCAAGGGTGAAATGATGGATGTTAAGATGGCAGATGAGTTTAATAGCGATGAAGAGAGATATCTTGAGATGCTATACCTTAAAACTGCTACTCTCATAGAAGCGGCTGCAGAGTCTGCAGCCATTTTAGCAGGTAAAGATTCTGCATCTCATGCGCTATATGGAAAAAATCTCGGACTCTCATTTCAGATAATAGATGATATTTTGGATATTACTGCCGATGCGGCAACTCTTGGAAAACCCGCTATGAACGATTTTGTAGAGGGAAAATGCACGCTGCCTTACATATATCTTTACAAAGTTTTAAATGACGATGATAAAAAAAAGTTAGTTAGTCTTCATGCAAAAGTTTTGAACGAGCAGGATACTCTTTGGATTAAACAAAAAATGCAAGAGCATAAAACTATTGAAAAATCTTTTGAGTTGGCACAAAAACTCTCAAATGAGGCGATGAGCGTGATGAAAGATGATACCGAGCTAGTAAATATTTTACAAACCATGATAAAAAGAAGTTATTAATGCACTATTTAAATATAAGTTTTTCACATAAAAACTCAACTATGGAAGTTAGAGAAAAACTCTCTTACAAAGATGATGATGCTACGATAGCCTGTTTGACAAAGTTAAACGCCGGTGAAGCAATCAATGAGTCTGTTCTTATCTCTACATGTAATCGTATGGAGGTATTTTGCAGCTGTAGCGATATAGCTTTGGCTACGCAGCATATTTTTGAAATGTTGGCGGCTAGATCAGGAATCTCAATAGAAGAGCTTGAAGGAAGAGCAGACATATATGATGATAGTAGTGCAATCCATCACCTCTTTAGCGTTGCATCTTCACTCGATTCAATGGTTATCGGTGAGACGCAAATCGCAGGACAATTAAGAGATGCTTTTAGATTTTCATACGATAGCGGATTCTGTGGTCAAAAACTTGCCCGTGCTATGCACCATGCTTTTAAGTGTGCCGCAAAAGTTAGAAATGCAACGGATATATCTTCAAAACCTGTTTCAATTGCAAGTGTTGCAGTTGCAAAACTAAAATCGGTTTTGGATAGTGTTGAGGGCAAAAAAGCGTTGGTTATAGGTGTCGGAGAGATGTCTGAGATTACGGCTAAACATCTTGCATCAAACGGTGCCGTCGTTTATATAATGAACAGGACAAAATATAAAGCCCAAAAATTGGCAGATGAGTGCGGGGTAAATGTTTTAGATTTTAGTGAGCTGCCAAATGCAGTCAATGAGTTTGAAATTCTTTTTACCGCAACTTCGGCACCGGAGCCTATTATTACGGACGAGATTATAAAACAGTGTGATTTTGAGAGATATTGGTTTGATTTGGCACTTCCAAGAGATATAAACTACCACAAAGGCGAGAAGATAAATCTCTATGTAATTGATGACTTAAAAAATATTGTAGATGAAAATATGAGCTTGCGTGAAGACGGGGCGAGAAAAGCTCACGGTATTATAGGAAGAAGTACGGTAGAGTTTTTTGAGTGGCTTGATACTTTAAATATTGAACCGATGATTAAAGAGATATATCAAAAAGCTTACGAAGCGGCAAAAACAGAGAGCGATAGAGTTATAAGAAACGGATATATTCCAAAAGAGTATGAAGCTCAGGTGCATAAGATGAGCCAGCAGGTTATGAAAAGATTTTTGCATGAGATGACTTCAAAAATGCGAAGTGTCTCAGAAGAGTCAAAATCTGATATGGTAACGAGTGCGCTACAATTTTTAATAAAAAAAGAAAAAAATGACATGCCGGACAAATATAAATGTGAGCATGCCCTAAATATTATAGAAGGAAGATAATGAGAAGAAGCAGAGCTTTTATACCAACAACAAAAGAGGCACCATCAGATGCAACCCTGCCTAGTCATAAATTTTTACTTAGAGGCGGTTTTATAAATCAACAAGGCGCCGGACTTTACAATTTTATGCCATTGGGCAAAATTGTACTTGAAAAAATTAGAGCTATCGTAAAAGAAGAATTAGACAGTGCAGGCTGCTTGGAAGTACAGCTTAGTTTTGTTACTCCGATTGGTTTGTGGGAGAGAAGCGGTCGCTGTGAAGCTATGGGAAAAGAGATGCTTCGTATAAAAGATAGACATGAAAACGAGTTTGTGCTAAGTCCGACAAACGAAGAAGCCATGGTAGAGTTGGTAAAAAACAGAGTAACAAGCTATAAAGATTTGCCTCTGAATCTGTATCAGATAAATACCAAGTTTCGTGATGAAGCAAGACCTAGATATGGGCTTATGCGCGGTAGGGAGTTTTTAATGAAAGACGGATACTCTTTCCACTCTTCGCATGAAGATATGGTAAGAGAGTTTCACCTTATGGAAGAGACTTATAAGAAGATTTTTACAAGACTCGGTCTTGATTTTAGAGTAGTCGAAGCAGACAGCGGAGCAATCGGCGGAACGGGAAGCAAAGAGTTCCATGTTCTGGCAAACAGCGGTGAAGATACTCTTGTAGTGTGTGAGGCATGTGAGTACGGCGCAAATATCGAGACAATATTTGACAGTGAAGAGGAAATTGACGCTTTAAAAGAAAAATCTTATGAAGAACTGTTGGAGTCAAAAATCTCTAAAAGCTGCTCTTGCGGGTCTGAACTTCATTTTAGAAAAGGGATTGAAGTAGGGCATATCTTCCAATTGGGTACAAAATATTCAGCTGCATTAGAAGCGCATTTCAATGATGAAAACGGCAGAACAAAACCTTTTGAGATGGCAACATTCGGTATAGGCGTGAGCAGGCTCGTAGCAGCTATAATTGAGCAAAATCATGATGAAGACGGATGTATATGGACAAAAGCAACTGCTCCGTATGTTGTAAATATCATGATTTCAAATATAAAAGATGTAAATCAAGTTAATTTGGGTGAAGAACTTTATGAAAAACTTAAAGTTTCAAATGTAGAGGTTATGCTTGATGATTCAAAAGAGAGATTCGGTTTTAAGATGAAAGATGCAGAACTTATAGGTTTTCCATATACAATTATTATCGGTAAAGAACTTGAGAACGGTTTAGTTCAAGTATACGATAGAAAAACAAGAGAAAATATTTCTATAAATGCAGATGATATTTACGACAAAATTATGGAATTGATTAAGTAATGTTCTATTTTCTTATTTACCTATTTTTAGAGGTTATAATTTCTGTAAATATATCATCGGCAATAGGTGGGTTGGCGACATTTTTTGAGATAATTCTAAGTGCATTTTTGGGATTAATTATATTGATTAATTTTAAAGCGACACTTGTGGAAAATCTTAGAGCAGTCTCTTATAACTGTATTGATTTAAGGCAGTTTCAGAGTTTAAATTTATTTACGATTTTAGGAGCAATTTTACTAATTATTCCTGGATTTCTAACAGATATTATAGGTATTTTATTGCAGTTTAGCGTATTTACGACTATGCTTGTTAATCGTTATAATATAAAATCAGGCAAGTGTGATACAAAATATGAAAAAAATAATAGAGAAAAGGATATAGATGTCATTGATGTTGAAATTATTAGCGACAATAGCAGTTCTAAGTAGTTTATTGGTAGCGGCAGATGCTTCAAACGAGCGTATCGAGGATTTTTTAGAAAAATCATTTAGCAATAACCAAAATATAAAGTCGATAAATATAAAAGTTACAAATAAAATGCCCGTAAAAGAGCATAGCGGTTGGAATGCATATTTTGTTGAGCTAGATGCAATATTAAAAAAAGATAATCGACAGGTTGTTCAGAAAATGGTTTGGTTTTCTGACGGTAAGGTTATAACTAAAGAGTTATTCAACTTAGAAAGCGCTAAAGATATGAATGAATTTGTTTCGCTGCCATTTAAAGATGAGTATTACAATAAGGCGAATTTGATTTACGGAAATGAGAAGGCTAAGCATAAGGTGGTGATTTTCTCAGATCCGCTCTGCCCGTTTTGTAGACAATTTGTTCCCGAAGCAATAGAGTATATGAAAAAAGAACCAAATAAGTTCGCAGTCTATTATTATCATCTTCCGCTTGAAAATATTCATCCTGCTTCGGTTGAACTGGCTCAGGCAGCGATTGCCTTGGAGCTTCAAGGTGCGAAAGATGTTGTTTTAAATCTCTATAAAGTAAATGTAGATCCAAAAGAGAGAAAAAATGAAGTTATATTTGCGGAGTTTAATAAAGTTATGAACTCTAATATAACCATAGCTGATTTGATGAAACCGGAAGTAGTAAAACATTTTCAAAATGATTTAAAAGTTGCCAATATGCTTATGGTTAACGGAACTCCTACACTATTTTTTAATGGCACTATGGATAAAACAAAAATGAAATATAAAGAGGCAAAATAGATGAAAAAACTAATAATCGCAACAAGAGGTTCACAATTAGCACTTTGGCAATCAAATCACATTAAAGCTGTTTTGGAAGAGCAAAATCCGGGTCTTGAGGTTGAACTAAATGTCATCATAACAACCGGAGATCGCATCCAAGATAAAGCGTTATCAAAAATCGGCGGCAAAGGCCTGTTTTTAAAAGAGCTTGAAGAAGCAATGCTTCGCGGTGAGGCTCAAATAGCTGTTCATTCACTTAAAGATGTTCCGACTGTAATGCCTGAGGGGCTGCTTTTAGCGGCTATTACTGAGAGAGAAGATTGTAGAGATGCTCTTTTGTCTGAAAAATATCCAAACATAGATACTCTTCCTAAAGGTGCCGTAGTAGGTACATCTTCGCTTCGTCGTCGAATGCAGATAGAAAAACTTCGTCCGGATTTAATCATAAAAGATTTAAGAGGAAATGTCGATACAAGAATAAGAAAGCTTAAAGAGGGTCAGTTCGATGCCATTATTTTGGCTGCCGCAGGGATAAACAGACTTTCACTTTTAGATGCTGTAAAACATGTATATCCGATTTCACTTCAAGAGATGGTTCCGTCAATGGGGCAGGGCGCTCTTGGAATAGAGGCTGTAAATGATGCTGAAGTTTTAAAAATTGTTGCAAGATTAGAAGATGAATACAGCAGAATAGAAACAACTATCGAGAGATCTTTTGTCGATGAATTAGAGGGTGGCTGTCAAGTTCCAATCGGTGTAAATGCATCTGTTTTAGAAGATGGAAATGTAAGCATTAGAGCTATTTTAGGTCTTCCAAACGGGACAGAAATGCTTAGTGATTTAAAAGTTACTTCTGTAAAAAATTATGAAAATATAGGCAGAGAAATGGCGGCAGAGTTTATAGCAAGAGGTGCTAAAGAGTTGCTCGCTCGCGCTGAAGCTATGATGGAAAACAAATAATTATGAAAAGAAGTATTGAGTTACTGAGAAAAAATGATGAACTAAGAGTAATTGAGCAAGAACTTGATATTTATCTAGAAATTCCACATTTGGCCTATGCAGAGGTAAAGAAAAAGGACGGTGGTAAAGCCCTTCTTTTTACAAATGTAGTAGATAAAAAAAGCGGTAAAAAATTTAGTGAGCCGGTGGCTATGAATCTTTTTGGCTCATATAAACGCTGTGAACTCTTATTTGGCAGAACGATAGAATCTGTTGCCGATGAGATAACAAAACTACTGCACATGAAACCTCCTGCGGGGTTTTTTAATAAACTTTCAATGGCGAGTGAACTCTTTTCGCTTAAAAATATATTTCCAAAGAAACTAAGTAAAAGCGGGGCGTGTCAAGAGGTAAAATATCTTGATGACAATGTAGACTTATATAAACTTCCTGTTCTTACAACATGGGAGCAAGACGGCGGTCCATTTATTACGATGGGACAAGTTTATACACAAAGCTTAGACGGCGAGATGGTAAATCTTGGTATGTACAGACTTCAGGTGTATGATAAAAATCATCTAGGAATGCATTGGCAGATTCATAAAGACTCTTCACACTTTTTTGACCAGTATCAAAAAGCGGGTAAAAAGATGCCGGTAAGTGTTGCAATCGGTGGAGATCCGCTTTATACATGGTGTGCAACGGCTCCTCTTCCTTATGGTGTTAATGAGCTTTTAATGTATGGGCTTATAAAAAAACAGCCTGCAAAACTAGTAAAGTCTTTAACAACACCGTTATATATACCACAAGATGTCGACTATGTTATAGAGGGATGGGTTGATACCAGTGAAATGAGAACAGAGGGTCCTTTTGGAGATCATACGGGCTACTACACTTTAAGGGAGCCGTATCCTGTTTTAGAAGTTAGTGCTATCACGATGAAAAAAAATCCCACTTTTTTAGCGACTGTTGTCGGTAAACCGCCGCTTGAAGATAAATATATGGGTTGGGCTACGGGGAAGATATTTTTCCCGCTTTTAAAGACTACCGCACCTGACTTGCTTGACTATCATATGCCTGAGAATGCAGGTTTTCATAACTTGATTTTGGCAAAAATGCAGCCGCACTATAAAGGTCATGCAAAGCAGTTTATGCACGCTTTTTGGGGTGCAGGGCAGATGAGTTTTGTAAAACACGCTATATTTTTGGATGAAAATGCTCCTAAGTTGGAAAATTATGAAACACTAAGTGCATATATACTTGATAGATTTACGCCAAAATCTCTTTTTATAACCGAGGGAATTTTAGATGCGCTTGACCACTCTTCACAGGAGAGCTTAGTCGGCGGAAAACTTGGAATTGATGTAACGGCTGCACAAAAGCAGGAAGCTCCAGAGTTACTCGGCGATGAAGAGTTGCTATTGAGGGTAAAAGAGGCTATCCCTGAAGCGGTTAATCTGCATCAATTTATGAGAAGAACTAAAAATCCTATCACCGTAATATCCGTAAATAAGATTAAAAACTTAAAAAACTGCTTTGACTCTATTGTAGAGTTAAGAGAGCATATTAGAATAGTTGTATTTGTAGATGATGCTAAAAATGATATATTTAATCCGTATATGTTAATTTGGAGAGTTACGAACAATATAGACGCAACAAGAGACATCTTTGTATCAGGATTGATGGTTGGTATAGACGGAACTAACAAGAACGATTTAGATGGTTTTACAAGAGAATGGCCCGATGATGTAGATTGTACGCAAAGTGTGGTAGAGTCTTTAAAAAGCAAAGGTCTATGGGATTTAGAAGAGAAATTGTACAAAAAGTATCAATTGTAGCTATCTCATTTTGAAATATGTTATTTTTTATTCGCTATAAGGTAAATATAATAAAGTGTAATGTAGCATAAGCAAATACAAGGGGTTGGCTTATGAGTAAATTTTTTCTTTTTTCTTTATTTATGGTTATTTTTGCTCTATCTAGTGCGGATGCTGCGCTGCATAAAGGGCAAAAAGAGTTTTTAAAACAGTGTTCTAAGTGCCATGCCGGTGGGCAGACATTTATCTCTAAAAAATTTACTAGGGAGTGGGAACAAATTATGAAAAACAATGGCGAAGAGTTAGCTAAAATACATTTGAGCAGCAAAGACGAAAAAGCAAAACCTTCTCTTGAGTACTTTAAAAGTGGTGAGTTAGAAAAAAATGCGGTGCATTTAATGCAGTTTTTGATGGAGTACGCAAAAGACAGTGGCAAAGTGCCTGCCTGTAATTAAAGACTTACCCTAAAAACCTCTTTAAAAATATTTGACACTATTTTGTCTCTTAAAAATAGTGTCGCTCTTATTAACCGATATTACGCAGTAAAACGAATTCATCCGTTTTACTGGCAGGGACAGATGTCCCTACAACCCCCTAAAGCTACGAAAAACTTGTTTTTCGAGAATTACGAAGTGTCTTACACTCTTTTTTGCAAAAGTGTGTAAGGTCAGTTATTAACTCTACTTTGTAAAATCACTTAATTTAGCTAAAATACCAAACTTTTTAATATTGGAGAAATCATGGACAAAATGTGGTCTGGTCGTTTTTTGACCGGTACATCTACTCTTTTAGATCAGTTTAACGCTTCTATCATGTTTGATAGAAAACTATATCGCGAAGATATTGAGGGTTCTATCGCTCATGCTACAATGCTCACAAAACAAGGCATTTTAAGTGCTGATGAACTTGCTCAGATAGCAAAAGGGCTTACTCAAGTCAAAGATGAGATAGAATCGGGTAAATTTGAGTGGAATATAAAAGATGAAGATATCCATATGGCTGTTGAAAAAAGACTTACTGCCATTATTGGTGAAGCCGGAAAAAAACTTCATACCGCAAGAAGCAGAAACGACCAAGTCGCAGTAGATTTTCGCCGCTTCGTTCTTCGTAAAAATTTAGAGATAGTTGATGCGCTTAAGCTTTTAATGAATGAAATATTAGCAGTAGCAAGCAAGCATACAGAGACTCTACTTCCGGGTATGACACATCTTCAACATGCTCAACCGATTAATTTTGCTTTTCATTTAAGCGCATATCTATCAATGTTTAAAAGAGATATTGAGAGATTTCAGAGTTCATATATAAGAAATAATATCTCTCCTCTTGGATGTGCAGCGCTTGCCGGAACTCCGCATAATATTGACAGAGATATGACGGCTGAACTTTTAGGTTTTAGCGGTGCGAGTGTAAACTGTTTGGATACAGTTAGCGATAGAGATTTTGCATTAGAGATTTTGTTCAATATCTCAACCATGATGATGCACATCTCTCGTTTGAGCGAAGAGTTGGTTATGTGGTCAAGCTATGAGTTTAGATTTATTGAACTTAGCGATGAGTACTCAACCGGCTCGTCAATTATGCCGCAAAAGAAAAATCCTGATGTCCCTGAACTTCTTCGCGGTAAAACCGGTCGCGTTTACGGTTCATTAATGGGACTTTTAACTGTTATGAAAGGTCTTCCGCTAGCTTATAATAAAGATACTCAAGAAGATAAAGAGGGTGTTTTTGATGCGGTTGAGACGGCTGAAATTTCATTGGAGATACTAAAAGAGGCTATTAAAACTATGCAAGTAAAAGCGCATAATATGAGTAGTGCCTGCAAGATGGGACATCTAAGTGCGACAGATTTGGCTGATTATTTAGTTCAAAAGTGTGATATTCCTTTTAGAGAAGCTCACTTTATTACGGGAAAAGCGGTTGCTAAAAGTGAAGAGCTAAAAATTGATTTGAGTGATATCGAGCTAAAATATCTTCAAGAGATTGATAGCAGAATCGGCGAAGATGTTTTAGAATTTTTATCAATTGAAAACTCTATGAATGCCAGAACTTCGGCAGGCGGAACTTCTACAAAAAGAACAGATGAGCAATTAGAATATTTTAAAAACTTTTTGGAGCAATAAAAGATGAAAGTAACGATATCACATTTAAACGAGATGAGATTTGAGGCAAAAACAGACAAAAGCAGTTTTATTATTGATTGTCCTGTTATAACTCCAATAGAGTATTTTTTAGCCGGTATTATCTCATGTAGTGCAACCGACATGGTTATGATGCCGAAAAATCAAAATAAAACAGTTACAAATTTAGTAATTGACGGCGATGCAGTGAGAAATGATGATTTTCCTAAAAAATTCAATACCTTGCATCTCGAGTATAGATTTGATTCAGATGCAGATGATATTACGGCTGCTAGATGGGTTATGGCTTCATTAGAGACATACTGCTCAACAATCAACACAATTAGAGATTCAGTTGCTGTATCGTACTCTGTGACTCATAACGGAAAAAAAATCAAAGAGAATGAAAAAATCATCTCTGGCGGCGGTTTAAAAATAGATATGGGAAAAATTGAGAGTTGCCCGTCATAACAAGGGCAACTTTAAATCATACCCTTTGGGTTAGCGTCGGTTAAATGTGACCATGCAAGTTTTGCTCCGCCAAGCACATGAAAGTGCAGATGATTTACCTCTTGACCGCCATTTTCACCTATATTTGTTATAACTCTATATCCGCTTTTATGAATATTTACTTCTTTTGCTACATCTTGTATAAAGGCAGTCATCTTTTCCATAGTTTTAGGAGCTACTTCATTGAAACTATTTACATGTATTTTTGGTATAACTAAGATATGCACCGGAGCCTTTGGATTTATATCGTGAAATGCCAAAAAACTTTCATTTTCCAATATAATATTTGATGGTATTTCATTGTTAATTATTTTACAAAATATGCACATTATGCTTCCTTTTTTTATTTATTGTAGCATATAAAATGCTAAATGAAGCTATATATAAATTATATTTGACTATAATCCCCTTAAAATTTAAGAGGGTATTTCCCTCCAGTATGGGTGAGTCTATTGAAAGATTGGTATGACGCGATAAAAGAGGCACAGAGTGTTGATAAAATCGAAGAAATTCGTATATCTGTGTTTGGTAAAAAAGGTGTTTTAGTAGCAGAATTTGCTAAGATGAAAGAAGCACCGGATGAAGAAAAATCAAAAATTGCACAGGAGTTAAATACTCATAAAAGTGCACTTATGAATGAGTTAACTGCTAGAAAAATAGTTCTTCAAACATTAGAATTACAAGCCAATATGAGAGCAGAATCTATTGATGTAACTATGTTTAGCTCAAATTCAGAGTCAGGCGCGCTGCATCCTGTTATGGAAACTATGGATAGAATCGTAGAATATTTTTCATCTATGAATTTTGCCGTAAGAACGGGAACGATGGTAGAAGATGATTTTAATAATTTTGAAGCTCTGAATCTTCCAAAATATCATCCGGCTCGTGATATGCAAGATACATTTTATTTTAAAGATGAGATGTTGCTTCGTACACACACATCACCTGTTCAGATAAGAACAATGATGAGTACAAAACCGCCGATTCGTATGATTGCTCCGGGTGCGGTTTTTAGAAGAGATTACGATATTACCCATACTCCTATGTTTCATCAAGTTGAGGGACTTTTAGTTGATAAAGAGGGAAAAGTATCTTTTGCAAATTTAAAATTTATTTTAGAAGATTTTTTAAAGTATATGTTCGGCGATGTAAAAGTTCGTTTCCGTCCTAGCTTTTTTCCTTTTACGGAACCGTCTGCCGAAGTAGATATCTCATGCGTATTTTGTAAGGGTGCTGGGTGTAGAGTTTGTTCTAAAACAGGATGGCTTGAAGTTTTAGGTTGCGGAATTGTCGACCCGAATGTTTTTAAAGCAGTAAAATATGAAAATGTAAGTGGATATGCTTTTGGTCTCGGAGTTGAGAGATTTGCAATGCTGATTCATCAGATAGGAGATCTTCGTTCGCTTTTTGAGGGAGATATTAAGTTGCTGGAGCAGTTTCGATGATAGTTACTAGAAGTTGGTTAAACGAGTGGATAGATTTAAGTGGAATATCTACAGAACAGTTGGTAAAAACATTTAATTCCATCGGTTTAGAAGTAGATAGCATCTCAACTTATAATACTCCTAAAAAAATAGTATTCGGCAGAGTTTTAGAGTGCGAAAAACATCCTGATGCGGATAAATTAAATGTCTGTAAAGTAGATGTCGGAGATGCCGTTAGACAAATTGTTTGCGGTGCTTCAAATGTTAGAGCCGGTCTTGATGTCGTAGTTGCGACTATAGGAGCAGTTATGCCTGATGGCACCGTTATAAAGCCGGTGAAGCTTCGCGGCGTTGAGTCGGAGGGTATGATTTGTTCTGCTAAAGAGATAGGCTTAGGAGATGCTCAAAGTGGAATTATTGAGCTTGATAGCAGTATAGGGAAATATAAATTAGGTCAAGAGGTTTGCGAAAATTATATATTTAGCGATGATTTAATAGAGATAGAATTAACTGCCAATCGCGGTGATTGCTTAAGTATTAGAGGTATTGCAAGAGATTTAAGTGCAGCCTTTGATAGGGCGCTTAGAGAAAAAAGTATAATAGAGAGCGAAGAGAAAAGAGTCGGAATAGGACGGATTTTAGCACTTAGCCATGAAAATAATTTAAATGTAAATATTCGCTATAAAGCTGTTGATTTAAAAGATTTGAAATTACCTTTTGTAGTAAAACTTAGACTCTCTCAAATAGGAGAAAAAAAAGAGACGGATATAGAGTCTCTCATGACTTATGTAACGCATAGCTGCGGAGTTATTTTAAGAACATATAAACATAGTTTTTTCTGTGCAAAAGATGAGATTTTGGCAAAAGCGTCATTATTTCAAGATGAGAATGGATTTGCGTCAATAACTACAAGAGAAAACAAGAAAGCTTCTATTATAGGAGTAATCCAAGAAGATGCCTCTAAAGCAACTGATGATGAAGGAATTATCTTAATTGAATCTAGCTATATTCCGCCGGATATTATTTCTAAAAAAATGCAAGGTAAAAAAATAGCTACAGACTCCAGCTATTATAGGGCATCAAGAGGAAGTGAACCGGATTTAAATCAAGGTTTGGATTATTGTATCAGCTTTATTGAATCAAACTCTGCTTCATCTGTTTTTGGCGGTACAATTGAACTTTACGATATGCATGAAGATAAAATTATAAGTGTTAGTAAAAAAGAGATTGATGATATTGTCGGTGCTAATATTGATAAAGCTAAAATAACGAAAATATTGAAAAACTTAGGTTTTGAGACTACAAAATTATCAACTGAAGATTTTGTTATTTTGGTTCCGAAATTTAGACATGATATATCTAATAGACAAGATATTGCCGAAGAGATTGTTCGTTTGATCGGTATTGATAATATTCCTTCAAAACCTTTTATCTTTACGGAAGATAATAGACTCGGAGATGATTATACAAGATATAAAAAAAGACAAACATATAGACATAAAGCAGCTTATAGCGGATTTTTTGAGTCTGTCTCTTTTGTTTTTGATGAAAAAAAAGTTTTAGAGGAGTATGGGTTTGAAACTCTTACAGAGGACAAAGAACTGCTCAATCCTATCGTAAGTACATTGGATACTCTAAGATCTACGCTCTTAACGGGGATGCTTAAAGCTGCATCAAACAACTCTAAAAATGGGTATTCATCTGTAAAACTTTTCGAAGTAGGTTCCGTATTTAGCTCACAAAGAGAAGAGTCTCTAAAGATGGCTATGCTCTTTAGCGGAGATAGAGAGTCTCAAAGTTTGGCAAATTACGGGAAACCTCTAAAAGTTGATTTTGGATTTTTTGCTCAAAGAGTTTCAAATATCATAGGAGAGTTTGAGCTTCGTGAGTTTAAAACTGCTCATTCGCTCTCACACCCTTTTCAATGCGCTGCCGTAGTAATAGAGGGTGAAGTTGTAGGGGAGCTTTTCCGTCTTCATCCAAATGTAGAAGATAGTTACGATTTAGGCATAACATATATGTGTGAACTTGATTTTGAAAAATTGCCGAGCGGTTTAAAAACTGCAAATAAAACTTCAAAATATCAAGCGTCGTTTAGAGATTTGAGTATTGTAATGCCAAAAGAGATGAGCTATGATAAAGTAAAGAGCGTGATTGAAGAGTCCGCAACGGATGAGCTTGTTCGTTTTTATCCGGTTGACAAATATAGCGATGAATCGCTAGGAGAAAATATGAGTTTATCTATCCGTTTTGTGCTTCAGTCAAATGATAAAACACTTGAAGAAGATGATATTACAAACTCTATGGATGCTATTTTAAATGCACTTAATAACAGATTAGGAATTGGTATTAGATGAACAGCGTAAAAGTCAGCAAAGCATCGTCATTTTCACTTAGTATCTCTGAGATAGCACCTGATAAATCAATATCTCATAGATGCGCGATGTTTGCTATGTTAGCAGACGGAACAAGTGAAATAACTAACTTTTTAAGAGCAGAAGATACTCTTAACTCTCTAAAAATAGTAAAAAATCTCGGTGCGACTGTGGAAGATGACGGTGTAACAATTAAGATAAGTTCTGAGGGCATAAAAGAGAGTAGCGAAATTTTAGACTGTGGAAATTCCGGAACCGGAATGAGGCTGTTTTGCGGACTTTTAAGTTCGGCAAATGGGCATTTTGTTTTGAGTGGGGATGAGTATCTTCGCCGCCGCCCTATGAAGAGAGTAACCGCTCCGCTTCGTGATATAGGTGCAAGACTTGATGGCAGAAATAACGGTGATTTAGCGCCGCTTAGTATTAGAGGAGCATCTCTAAGGGCGTTTGATTACGAGAGTAAAATCGCTTCGGCACAAGTTAAGAGTGCTATGATTTTGGCAGCCCTTAGAGCTGATGGCGAATGCAGCTATAGTGAACCGGAACTCAGCCGAGACCATACGGAGAGAATGTTAAAGGGTATGGGTGCAGAGATAGAGGTGGATGGTTTAACCACTAAAATAAAGCCGATGAAAAAGCTTCTCTCGCCTCTAAAGATAAGAGTTCCAGCCGACCCATCAAGTGCGTTTTTCTTTGCTGTTGCAGCTGCGATTACTCCAAACTCTGATGTTGTTTTAGAGGGCGTTACGCTAAATCCGACACGCATTGAAGCATTTGAGGCACTACGCAGAATGGGTGCCGATATAAGATATGAGACTACGGATAATAAGTATGAGCCGATAGGAAATATATATGTAAAGCAGGCTCCGCTTCGTGCAATAACGGTTGAAGATAATATATCTTGGCTTATTGACGAACTTCCTGCTCTCTCTATTGCTTTTGCGTGTGCAGAGGGTATAAGTGTAGTAAAAAATGCAGAGGAACTCCGCGTTAAAGAGAGCGATAGAATCTCAACCGTAGTAAACGGGCTTAGAGCTTGCGGGATTGAAGTAGACGAAGTTCATGACGGTTATAGCGTAAAAGGTTCAGAACTTAAAGCCTCTACTATTAATAGTCACGGAGATCATAGAATCGCTATGAGTTTTATGATAGCAGGTCTTAAGTGTGGAATGAGTGTAGAGGATGTTGATTGTGTAAATACCTCTTTTCCAAACTTTTTCGAACTTTTACAAAAAATTACAAAAGTAGAATTTATATAGATGAAAATAGAACTTGCCGAGAGTTACGGGTTTTGTTTCGGGGTAAAGCGAGCTATAAAAATAGCAGAAGAAAATAAAAATTCTGCAACATACGGTCCGTTAATACATAACTCTAAAGAGATTGAGCGCTTAGAGAAGGATTTTAATGTCGGGCTTAGCGATAATCATAAAAGTTTTGCCTCAGGCGATAAAGCCGTAATCAGAACTCACGGTATACCCAAAAATGAGTTAGCCGAGTTAAAGGCAAATAATGTAAATGTTGTAGATGCAACATGCCCCTATGTTACAAAACCGCAACAAATTTGTCAAGAGATGAGCAAACAGGGATATGAGATAATTATTTTCGGCGATGATGCTCATCCGGAGATAAAAGGCGTAAAAAGTTATGCAATGTACGGTGCAACCGTAGTTACATCCCCAAAAGATCTTGAAAATCTAAAATTAAAAGAGAAAATTGCATTAGTTGCTCAAACGACAAGAAGAGTTGAAGATTACATGGAAATCGCAAATTACCTTATTCCAAGACATAAAGAAGTTAGGGTTTTTAACACGATATGCAATGCTACTTTTGAAAATCAAGAGGCTGTTAGAAAAATTTCTGCCAAAGCCGATATTATGATAATTGTCGGTGGGAAAAATTCTTCAAATACTAAAGAACTTTTTAAAATATCTTGCGACAATTGCAAAGACAGTTACCATATAGAAGATGAAAAAGAACTCGATTTTTCTTGGTTTGACAGTAAAGAATTTTGTGGTATAAGTGCCGGAGCCTCAACGCCTGATTGGATTATACAAAATGTTGTTAATGCGATTGAAAACAATTTAAAAAATTAAAAACTAAACTGCTTTTTGTAGTTCTATTTCTACATAAATTAATCAATAATTAGGTATAATCACGAAATTTTTATGTAACAGAGGATAGGTAATGGCGTTCGATAACGAATCATTTGAAGAAGAGAATTTTGCAGAAATGTTTGCTGCAAGCGAGAAGCAGCAAGAAACAAGTCGCATTGTAGAGGGTGAAATTGTAGAAATCCAAATGGATGAAAATAGAGCATTAGTAGGTGTTGGCGATAAACTAGAGGGCATCCTTAGTTTAGACGAAATCAGCGAAAATGGTAAATTGAAATTCAATGTTGGTGATAAAATTAAAGTAATGGTTACAGGATACTATAATGAGCGTCCTAAAATATCATATAAAAAAGTTTTAGAGCAACAAAAAACTATTGATTTTATTGATCAACACAAAGAAAACTTCCAAGATATAATTATTGAT
>Ga0074197_1000324_pt1 | contig 64732 bp, 57 predicted proteins | sample EPASupsiteSAE305_FD_64526 | JGI IMG/M metagenome (GOLD analysis project Ga0074197, IMG submission 64526) | Bioremediated contaminated groundwater microbial communities from EPA Superfund site, New Mexico - SAE3-05 reassembly with SPADES | ecosystem: Environmental > Aquatic > Deep subsurface >... | reverse complement strand
CGGCATTTTCAGAAAAAGGAGCAAGTCATGGCGGTATTCGCAACGCAACGTCTTTACATAGGCGGCGCCTACGTCGACGCGACCGGCGGCGAAACTTTCGATACGGTCGACCCCGCCACCGGCGAAACGCTCGCGATCGTGCAACAGGCCTCGGCGGCCGACGTCGATTGCGCGGTGCAAGCCGCACGTGCCGGTCAACGCGAATGGGCCGCACTCACGGCAATGCAGCGTTCGCGCATTCTGCGCCGCGCGGTCGAACTTCTGCGCGAACGCAACGACGAACTGGCCATGCTCGAAACTCGCGACACCGGCAAGGCGATCGCGGAGACCCTGGCGGTCGACATCGTCACCGGCGCGGATGTGATCGAGTACTACGCGGGGCTGGCTACCGCGATCGAAGGGCAGCAGATTCCGTTGCGGCCGTCGTCGTTTGTTTATACGCGGCGTGAACCGTTGGGCGTATGCGCCGGCATCGGCGCGTGGAATTACCCGATCCAGATCGCCTGCTGGAAGTCGGCGCCGGCGCTCGCGGCCGGTAACGCGATGATCTTCAAGCCAAGTGAAATCACGCCGCTGTCGGCTCTGAAACTCGCTGAGATTTATACCGAAGCCGGCGTACCGGCGGGCGTCTTCAACGTCGTACAAGGCGACGGACGCGTCGGTGCCATGCTCGCCGCGCACCCCGACATCGAAAAGATCTCGTTCACCGGCGGCGTTGAAACCGGCAAGAAAGTGATGTCGCTAGCGGGCGCCTCGTCGCTCAAAGAGGTGACGATGGAGCTGGGCGGTAAATCCCCCCTGCTCGTCTTCGACGACGCCAACCTCGAACGCGCCGCCGACATCGCGATGAGCGCCAACTTTTTCAGCTCCGGCCAGGTGTGCACCAACGGCACGCGGGTATTCGTGCAGCGCAGCGTGCTGGAACGGTTCGAAGCGCTGGTGCTGGAGCGCGTCAAGCGGATTCGCGTGGGCGCACCCACTGACGCCGATACCAACTTCGGTCCGCTGGTCAGCGCCGCGCAACTGCAGAAAGTGCTCGGCTACATCGAAAGCGGTGTACAGGAAGGCGCGCGGCTGCTTGCCGGCGGCAAGCGGCTCACACAAGGCCATTTCGGCAACGGCCAGTATGTCGAGCCGACGGTTTTCACCGGCTGCCATGACGAGATGCGGATCGTGCGTGAAGAAATCTTCGGCCCAGTCATGAGCATCCTCGTTTTCGACGACGAAGACGAGGCGATCTCGCGAGCGAACAACACCGCCTATGGTCTTGCCGCGGGCGTCGTCACCGAGAACCTGGCGCGCGCGCATCGCGTGATTCATCGTCTCGAAGCGGGTATCTGCTGGATCAATACGTGGGGCGAGTCGCCTGCGGAAATGCCGGTGGGCGGCTACAAACAGTCGGGCGTGGGCCGTGAGAACGGCATCACCACGCTCGAACACTACACACGCATCAAGTCCGTGCAGGTCGAACTCGGCCCGTATCAACCGGTGTTCTGAGGAGAAGTGGCGATGGCTTCGAACGAATACGACTACATCATCGTCGGCGCAGGTTCGGCGGGCAACGTGCTCGCCTCGCGCCTGACCGAAGACGCGGACGTGACCGTGCTGCTGCTCGAAGCAGGCGGCCCCGACTACCGCTTCGATTTTCGCACGCAGATGCCCGCGGCCCTCGCCTACCCGTTGCAAGGGCGGCGCTATAACTGGGCGTACGAAACCGATCCCGAGCCGCATATGAACAACCGGCGCATGGAATGCGGGCGCGGCAAGGGGCTCGGCGGTTCGTCGCTGATCAACGGCATGTGCTATATCCGCGGCAATGCGCTCGATTACGACAACTGGGCAGCACGCCCCGGACTGGAAAACTGGACCTATCTGGATTGCCTGCCGTATTTCCGCAAAGCCGAAACGCGCGATATCGGCGCAAACGCGTATCACGGCGGTGACGGCCCGGTCTATGTAACGACCAGCAAGCCCGGCAACAATCCGCTGTTTGCCGCGATGGTCGAGGCCGGGGTGCAGGCGGGTTTCCCGCGTACCGACGATCTCAACGGCTATCAGCAGGAGGGCTTCGGTCCGATGGATCGCACGGTTACGGCCAACGGCAGGCGCGCCAGCACCGCGCGCGGCTACCTGGATCGTGCGAAGACGCGTACGAATCTGACCATCGTGACGCATGCCATGACCGATCGTGTGCTGTTCTCGGGCAAGCGTGCGATTGGCGTGGCGTATCTGCATCATGGCAATGCCGTCACTGCACACGCGCGCCGCGAAGTGCTGGTATGCAGCGGCGCGATCGCCTCGCCGCAATTGCTGCAGCGCTCAGGCGTTGGCCGCTCGACGTGGCTGCGCGAACTCGACGTGCCGCTGGTGCACGATCTGCCAGGTGTGGGCGAAAATCTGCAAGATCATCTGGAGATGTACATCCAGTACGAATGCAAGGAACCGGTCTCGCTATATCCCGCGTTGCAATGGAGGAATCAGCCCGCCATCGGACTTGAATGGATGCTTAACGGCACAGGGATCGGTGCGAGCAACCAGTTCGAAGCGGGCGGCTTTATCCGTACCCGCGACGACGATCTGTGGCCGAACATCCAGTATCACTTCCTGCCTGTGGCGATCAACTACAACGGTTCGAACGCGATCAAGATGCACGGCTTCCAGGCGCATGTCGGTTCGATGCGCTCGCCGAGCCGTGGCCGCGTGAAGCTCAAATCACGTGATCCTGCCGCGCATCCGAGCATTCTGTTCAATTACATGGCCGATCCGCTCGACTGGCGTGAATTCCGCGACGGCATCCGCATTACGCGCGACATCATGCGGCAGCCGGCGCTCGATCGTTATCGCGGCCGCGAGCTGAATCCGGGCGCGGACTTGACCACCGACGAGCAACTCGACACGTTTGTGCGGATGCGGGCGGAGACGGCATTTCATCCGTCGTGCTCGTGCAAGATGGGTTACGACGATATGGCCGTGGTGGATGGCGAGGGCCGCGTGCACGGGATGGAAGCGCTGCGCGTCGTCGACGCGTCGATCATGCCGCAGATCACAACCGGCAATCTGAACGCGCCGACGATCATGCTGGCGGAGAAGATCGCCGACCGGATTCGCGGGCGGGACGCGCTGGCGCGGGTGGAGACGCCGTACTTCGTGGCCCGCGGCGTGGCGTCGAGAAAACGCGAAGCGGCGGCGGTTTAGTCCCCGCCAGGACAATCACTCGCGCGCAGGACTCAACACCCCCTGCGCGTCCGCCTCTACAGCTTCGGACACCAGCGTCTCCAGGGCCAGCCCACGCGTCTCGATGCCCATGATCCACACCGCCGCAGCGGCGATCACAAAGCACATCGCGCCAAGCGAGAATACGCCACCTTGCCCGAACATCGGCAGCACCACGCCGACTACATAAGGGCCGATCAGCGACCCCACGCGTCCAATCGCCGATGCAAAGCCCGAACCTGTCGCCCGCGCTCCCGTGCCATAAAGCTCCGGCGTATAGGTGTACAGGACCGCCCACATCGCAAACATAAAGAACTGCATCGCCAGTCCGGCACAGATAAGCAAGGTCGGCGTTTGCGCGTGCAGCGCGGTTTGTCCATAGACATAGGCCATCACCGCGCTGCCGGCCAGCGACGCGATACAGGTCGGCTTGCGGCCCCAGCGTTCGACCAGCCACGCCGCGCAGATAAACCCGGGAATCCCGCCGAGCGAGATCAGCACCGTATACAGCACCGACTTCGTCACCGCAAAGCCCGCTTGCTGCATCAACGCGCCGAGCCACGAAGTCAGCCCGTAAAAACCGAGCAATGCGAAAAACCACAACGTCCACACCATGATCGTGCGACGCCGGTAGGCCGCGCTCCAGATCTCGCGAAACGCGCTCGTGCCCTTCGCGGCCGGCGGTTCCTGCAACATGACCGGCGCGTGCAACTGGCTCAGGCCGGCCGCTTTCATAACCTTTGCTTCGACCTCGGCGAGGATCTTGTCCGCTTCGGCAAGGCGCCCCCGATGTTCCAGCCAGCGCGGCGATTCCGGCACGACGCGGCGCACGATCAGCACGAATACCGCGGGAATCGCCAGCAAGGCGAACTCCGTGCGCCAACCGAACGCCGGCAACACGAAATACGACACCACGCCCGCCGTGATGAAACCAAGCGGCCAGAAGCCATCCATCAGCGCGATCAGCCGGCCTCGCGAGGTTGCCGGCACGAACTCGGACAACAGCGTCTGCGCAATGGGAAACTCCATGCCCATGCCGAAACCCAGCAGCACGCGATAGAAAATCAGCGCTTCGACGCTCTGCGCGGTCGAGCACAGATATGACGCCAGGCCCCACAGCACCATGCTCCACTGGAACACCGGACGCCGCCCGAAGCGATCCGCCAGCAATCCGGCGACGGCCGCGCCGATTACCATGCCGAAGAAGCTCGCACTCGCAACCAGCCCCGTCGTCGCACTCGACAAATGGAATTCGCTTTTGATCGAACCGAGCACGAAGGTCATCGTGCCGAGATCCACCGAGTCGAAAAAGAACGCGATCGCGATGATGATGAAGATGGTCCGGTGGTATCCGGAGAACGGCAGTCGCTCGAGTCTGGCGGCTGCGCTCGCGCGAGGCTGAAAAGCGGTAGACATGTCATCCCCTCGTTGATGCGGCGGTTGCCGCGTGGACGTTCCGATCAGTGCATTTTCAGTAGACGCCGACATAATTCGGCCACATAGAAGAAATACGTCATCGGGATGGAACGGGGGCGTCGTTCGCTTTATGCGGGGGTTCAATGCCTGGGCTCAATGCCTGGGTTCAATGCGCGCGTTTGGCCAAGCGGGCGCAGGGGCGCTCCTTACGGCCGAAGCCGCGCCCTCGCTGCGGCGGCAATGCGCGCGAGCACGTCCGCACTCAGGCGAGCGGCGATTTTCTCGACGTATTCGTGATGCCGCGACTGCAGCGGCGCACCCAATTGCTGCGCGAGGAGATAACGGATCAAGGCGATGCGCCGGTGCCGCAACTCGATGCTCTGATCGAGCAGCGCGAGTGCGGCGTGGGCATCTCCCTGTTGACACGCGCGCTCGGTGAGACGCGCGGTGGCTAGACGTGTCGACGTCATGTCAGTCGGTGGCCGGAAGAACCGCGAACGATGCCCTGGCAAGACAGCGTTCGCCGCACATCACGACATGAGCGGCTCAGCCGCGTCGAGCATCATCTTGACGAAATAGTCCGCGAAGCTGCGGCGCACAACGATGTCGAAGCTGTCGGCGCCGGTGGGCAAAAGCGTCATCGATGCCTTGAAATAGTGGCTCTGCGCGCACTGTCCGACGCCGAACAGTTTCGGGTGCAGATCGAGCGGACAACCGCGCGCCAGCACTTCACGCGAACGCGTGCCGCTGATTTCGAGCACCGTATAGCCGCTGCCGATATCCACCGCCGACGCGAACACGCCCGCGAATGCCGCGCCGAGCTTCGCCTGCAAGGGCGCAGTGCGGGTCGCGTCGTGCGCTGTCGCCGAACGCACCAGCCATTCGTCCGGACCGAGCCACAGCATGTCGTAGCCATTGCCGCGCGCCAGGGTGTTCGCCTTCTCGGGCGGCCGGCAGCCGAGCACGCTTTCCACCGCGCTTACGAACGCCGCGTCGCGCGTGTCGCCGCGCACGTTCACCAGCTCCAGGAACGGCCGCTCGTTCAGGCGGAACGCAGCCGACGCCGTCGCCTGATGCTTCTTCAGCAGCGCATCCACCCCCACCAGCGGCGACTCCTGCCACACGCCCGTTTGTTCGCCGACAGCGCGGTTCACCGCCGCCACCGTCCCTCTTGTTTCATTCCACATGTTGACGTGCTCCTTCGCTGTCGTAGAACACCGAGCTGGTGATTCTGGCCGCAATCTGCTTGCCGCTCGCGAGCGGAATCGTGACCGTTTCGCCCATCTTGTCGAGACCGCCTTTCACCACGGCCATGGCAATCGAGCGCTTCAGAATCGGGCTGTAGTAGCTCGACGTGACATGGCCGAGCATCGGCGCGGTATCGCCCTGGAACGGACCGGCGACGATCTGCGAGCCTTCGGGGATCACGAACGAGGGATCGTCCGGGAGCAGCCCGACCAGTTGCTTGCGGCCCGCCTTTGCGGTGTCCGTTCGCGTCAACGAACGCTTGCCGAGAAAGTCTTTCGACTTCGCGACCAGCCCACCCATCCCCACGTCATACGGCGTCATCGAACCGTCCGTATCCTGGCCCACGATGATGTAGCCCTTCTCCGCACGCAACACGTGCATGGTTTCCGTGCCATACGGCGTGATGTCGAACTCCGCGCCGGCGGCCATCAGCGCTTCCCACACCGCGCGGCCCACGTTCGCGGGGACGTTCACTTCGTAAGCCAGCTCGCCGGAGAAACTGATCCGCATCACACGCGACGCCGCGCCCGCCACGGTACCTTCGCGATAGCTCATGAACGGAAAGGCCGCGTTCGCAAAGTCGATGTCCTGACACACCTTCTGCAAGACCTTGCGGCTGTTCGGACCGACCACGGCAAACGTCGCCCAGTGGTCCGTTACGGAAGCGAGCCGCACGCGCATGTCCGGCCACTCGGTTTGCAGCCAGCGTTCGAGCCACGTGAGCACACGTGCCGCGCCGCCGGTGGTGGTGGTCATCATGTAGTGCTGGTCGGCGAGTCGCACGGTCACGCCGTCGTCGAAAATCATGCCGTTTTCGTCGAGCATCAGACCATAACGGCACTTGCCGACCTCCAGCTTGCTCCACGGATTCGTATAGACCCAGTTCAGCAATTTCGCCGAGTCGGGCCCCTGAATGTCGATCTTGCCGAGCGTCGATGCGTCGAGAATCCCCACGCTCGTGCGTACCGCCAGCGATTCGCGCGCCACGGCGGCATGCATGTCCTCACCCGGTTTCGGGAAGTACCACGGGCGCTTCCAGTTGCCGACGTCCTCGAACGCCGCACCGTTCTCCACGTGCCATTCGTGCACTGCCGTCTTGCGTACGGGGTCGAGAAACTCACCCAGCTCGCGGCCGGCGAACGTGCCGAACGTCACCGGCGTGTAGTTGGGACGGAAGGTTGTCGTGCCGGTTTCCGGAATCGTCTTGCCGAGCGCCTGCGCGAGAATCGCCATGCCGTTGATATTGCCGAGCTTGCCCTGATCGGTGCCGAAGCCCATGGCCGTGTAACGCTTCACGTGTTCGACTGATTCGAAGCCTTCGCGCGCAGCCAGAAAAATATCGGCTGCCGACACGTCGTTCTGGAAATCGACGAACTGCTTCGGTCCGCGCGTTGCGAGCTCGCGGCCGCCGACGAGCCACAGCGGTTGCATCTTCGCTTCGGTAATCTCGGCGATCTGCAGCGGATTCGGCCGCGCAACGATATGACCCGCCGCCCGCGCAGCCTCGACACCCGCGTCGACGGCAAAGCGGATGCCCTGTGCCAGCGTGAAGTCGCCCGCGCATGCTCCGACGCTCGTCTCCGCCTGCATCGCCTTGCCCGGCACGAAGCAGGCCTTGTCGTCATGCCAGTGCGCCTTGCCGCCCGACTGGGCGAACAGGTGCAGCACCGGGCTCCAGCCACCGGACATCGCCAGCAGATCGCAAGGCAAATCGCCCTGCTTCGCGCCTACCTGTCCGTTCGAATACGACGCCACCTCGACCGAGGCGACCCGCAGCTTGCCGTGCGCCGCGGTCACGGCCACACCGTTCATCACCTTGACGCCGTAGCGGCGCGCGAGCGCGGGCAACGAGCCCTTCGATTCACCCGGGCGCGGATCGACGACCGTCACCTGAGCGCCGGCTGATTTCAGATCGAGCGCGCATTGATAACCGTCGTCGTTGTTCGTGAACACGACGGCATTGCGGCCCGGCAGTACCGCATAGCGATGCAGGTACGTCGACACCGCCGAGGCCAGCATCACGCCCGGCAGATCGTTGTTGCCGAACACGATCGGCCGCTCATGCGCGCCCGTTGCGAGAATCACGCGTTTCGCGCGAATCTTCCACATCAGTTCGCGCGTGCCCTTTCTCTGCGACACCGGCAGATGTTCCGTGAGCCGCTGCGTGACGGTGATGAGGTTATGGTCCTGGTAACCGAACGCCGTGCTGCGGCACAGAATCTTCACGTCGGGCATCTGCCGCAGTTCGTCCTCGATCTTGTGGACCCATTGCAGCGCCGGCTTGCCGTCGATCTCCGCGCGGCACGACAGCAGCGAGCCGCCGAGCTCCGGCTGATCGTCGACGAGCGTCACGCGCGCGCCGGACAATGCCGCCGCATGCGCGGCCGCCAGACCCGTCGGGCCGCCGCCGACCACCAGCACGTCGCAATGCGCAAAGCACTTGTCGTAACGATCCGCATCGGTTTGCTCGGGCGCCTTGCCGAGGCCGGCCGCATCGCGGATCACTTCTTCGTACTTCGGCCAGAATTTGCGCGGCCACATGAAGGTCTTGTAGTAGAAGCCCGCCGGAATGAAGCGAGCGAACTTCTGGTTGATCGCCATGCGGTCTTTCTCGATGCTCGGCTTCGCGTTCACGCTGGTCGCGACGAGTCCCTGATACAGCTCCACTTCGGTCGCGCGCGCGTTCGGCACCGTATACGCCCCGGTTTCGAGCTGCACGATCGCATTCGGCTCTTCCACACCCGCCGTCACGATGCCGCGCGGCCGGTGATACTTCCAGCTGCGCGCCACGAAGTGTTCACCGTTCGCGAGCAGCGCGGAAGCGAGCGTGTCGCCCTGATAGCCCTGGTATTTGCGCCCGTTGAACGTGAAGTTCAGGACGATCGCGCGGTTGATGCGCCCGCCGCTGGGGAGTCGGTCTTTCTGGCTCATGGTGCGTTGCCCTCGTTTGCCTTGCCTTGTGCGTTTGCCTCATTGACGTCCAGCGTGAGCAGCGGACGCTCGAAGGTCTCGTAGCCCTGAATCTCGTAGCTCACCGTGTCGCGCTGCGCCTTGAACCAGCGGCGGCATCCTTGCGTGTGCATCCATTGCTCGCGATGCACGCCGCGCGGATTCTTGCGCATGAACAGGTAGTCGCCCCATTCCTTGTCGGTGAGTTTTTCCGTATCGAGCGGACGGGCAATATCCGCTTCGCCGCCGCAAGAAAACTCGGTTTCGGCGCGCGGCCCGCACCATGGGCATTCGATCAGCAGCATCTGGTTTTCCTCGGCGTCAGCGTTAGTGGGCAACAGCGGCAGCGCCGTGTTCGTCGATCAGGTGGCCGGTGTAGAAGCGGTCCAGCGAGAACGGCGCATTCAGCGGATGCGGTTCATCTTTCGCGATCGTGTGCGCATAGGCCCAACCCGACCCTGGCGTCGCCTTGAATCCGCCCGTACCCCAGCCGCAATTGAAATAAAGCCCCTTGACGTCGGTCTTGCTGATGATCGGGCATGCATCCGGCGACACGTCCACGATGCCGCCCCACTGGCGGTTCATCCGCACGCGCGAGAACACCGGGAACATTTCGACGATCGCTTCGAGCGTGCCTTCGATAATCTGGAAACTGCCGCGTTGACCGAAGCCCGTGTACTGATCGACACCCGCACCGATCACCAGATCGCCCTTGTCGGACTGACTGATGTACGCATGCACCGCGTTCGACATCACCACCGTATTGACGACCGGCTTGATCGGCTCCGACACCAGCGCCTGCAACGGATGGCTCTCCAGCGGCAAGCGGATGCCGGCCATGTCGGCGAGCGTGGACGTATTGCCTGCCGCCACCACGGCGACCTTCTTTGCCTTGATGAAGCCCTTGGTGGTATCCACACCGACCACCTGGCTGCCGTCGCGGCGAATCCCGGTGACCTGGCAGTTCTGCACGATGTCGACCCCATGCTGATCCGCGCCGCGTGCAAAACCCCACGCCACCGCATCATGTCGGGCCACACCGCCGCGCCGCTGGATCGACGCTCCGAGCACCGGATACCGGCTATTCAGATTGATGGTCGGCTCGATTTCCTTGATCTGCTCCGGCGTGAGGAACTCGGCGTCCACACCGTTCAGCCGGTTTGCGTTCACTCGCCGTTCCGTGTCGCGCACGTCCTGCAGCGTATGCGCAAGGTTCATCACGCCGCGCTGGCTGAACATCACGTTGTAGTTGAGGTCTTGCGACAGCCCCTCCCACAGCTTCATCGCCTTCTCGTAGAGCGCGGCCGATTCGTCCCACAGGTAGTTCGAGCGCACGATCGTCGTGTTGCGCGCGGTATTGCCGCCGCCGATCCAGCCTTTCTCCAGCACGGCGATATTGCGCACGCCGTGCTCTTTCGCGAGGTAATAGGCAGTGGCGAGACCGTGCCCGCCGCCGCCGACGATCACGACGTCATACTCGCGCCTGGGCTCCGGGCTCTTCCACTGACGCTCCCAGTTCTCGTGATACGACATCCCGTTGCGCAACAGGCTGAATATCGAATAGCGGCTCATCGTTGGTCCTTTGGGTCCTGTTGTTACTCTTTGCTTCCTGATCCGTTCAACACTCGATGACGTTCACGGCGAGACCGCCGCGCGACGTCTCCTTGTATTTGGTCTTCATGTCCGCGCCGGTTTCGCGCATGGTCTTGATCACGTTGTCGAGCGACACATAGTGCTGACCGTCACCCTTCATCGCCATGCGCGCGGCGTTCAGCGCCTTGATCGCGCCCATGGCGTTGCGCTCGATGCAGGGAATCTGCACGAGGCCGCCAACCGGGTCGCAGGTCATGCCGAGGTTGTGTTCCATGCCGATTTCGGCGGCGTTTTCCACCTGGGTCGGCGTGCCGCCCATCACGGCGGCGAGCGCGGCAGCGGCCATCGAACAAGCCACGCCGACCTCGCCCTGGCAGCCCACTTCAGCGCCCGAGATCGACGCGGTTTCCTTGTAGATGATGCCGATCGCGGCAGCCGTCAGCAGGAAGGTGACGATGCCTTCGTCGTTCGATGCATGCGTGAACTTCACGTAGTAATGCAGTACCGCGGGAATCACGCCGGCCGCGCCGTTGGTCGGCGCCGTGACGACGCGGCCGCCCGCCGCGTTTTCTTCGTTCACGGCCATCGCGTAGAGATTGACCCAGTCGAGCATCGACAGCGGATCGCGCAACGACTCTTCCGAGCGCGAACGCAGTTGCGCGCACAAGTCGGCGGCGCGGCGCTTCACGTGCATCGGGCCCGGCAGTTCGCCACGCACCTTGCAGCCACGTTCGACGCATGCCGACATGACCCGCCAGATCGTCAGCAAGCCTTCGCGCACCTCCTGTTCGGAGCGCGACGCGCATTCGTTGCGCAGCGTCACCTCCGCGATCGACAAACCGGTTTCACGGCACACGCGCATCAGATCGTCGCCGGTGCGAAACGGATACGGCACGTCCGCGCCGGCGCGCAGGCCGTTGACGCGATCGCCTTCGCGATTGATCACGAAGCCGCCGCCGATCGAGTAATACTCTTTCTCCACCAGCAGCTGGCCGTTTTCGTCGAAAGCCTGAAAACGCATGCCGTTCGGATGCACAACGCTCGAACCCGGCGCACCCGGCATCAGCTTGCGGAAGAAGCCCAGTTGTTCGCGCTCGTCGAATTTGACCGGGTGCTTGCCGAGCAGCATCAGTTGCTTCGTTTCGCGAATCGCTTGCAGGCGCGGCTCGATCACGTCCGGGTCGATCAGATCGGGCAGATTGCCTTCGAGGCCGAGCAGCACCGCCTTGTCCGTGCCGTGCCCCTTGCCGGTCGCGCCAAGCGAGCCGAACAGTTCGACCTTGACGCGGCGCACGAAGCCAAGCAGATTGGCGTCCTCGATGTGCGAAGCGAAGCGGCACGCAGCGATCATCGGCCCGACGGTGTGCGAGCTGGAGGGACCGACGCCGATCTTGAACAGATCGAAAACGCTGACGTTCATGGTGTGCCTTGTACGTTGCGATACCAGATTTAGCGGGGTTGCCGGTTTGGCTTCAACTAGCCGCTATTGCACCGCACGTCAAATTGGACCGATAGAATAAAAACGGCATGACAGTGGGATAGTGACGTCAAGCGGAGCGCCGGTCACGCGCAGCGGCGCATTTGCGATGACTTCTGACGCATTTTCGACAGGCGCCGGACTTGCGGTTCGCGATGCTCGGAACAACGCTGAATGGGCCGCTATCCCCGGTGCTATGCTTGATTCAACTCTTTTCTTTTGCTGGCTGCATGCATGAATTCCGCTGAACCGCGTCCCCTTCAATCGATCGACGGCCCCTCGAAGCAGCGCATCCGCTTCGGCATCATCCTGCTGCCGAACTTCACGCTGACGGCGTTCTCCGGGTTCGTCGACCTGTTGCGCCTGTCCGCGGACGAAGGCGACTTCAGCAAACCCGTGCGCTGTTCGTGGAGCGTGATAGGGGAAACCCTCGCCCCCGTGCGTGCGAGTTGCGGGATCCAGATCACGCCGTGGGAAACCTTCGACAAGGCCGAGCCGTTCGATTACGTCGTGGTGGTGGGCGGCCTGCTGCATTCCGGGCCGGCCGCGAACGACGCAACGCTCGCCTTCATCCGCCGCGCCGCCGCTACCGACGCAACCCTGGTCGGCATGTGCACGGGCGTGTTTTCGCTGATGCGCGCGGGCGTGCTGGACGGCCATCGCATCTGCGTGAGCTGGTTTCACTACTGGGATTTCATCGAACGCTTTCCGGCGGTCAATGAAGAGACGCTGGTGGCGGACAGGCTGTTCGTGATCGACCGCCGGCGCATCACGTGTTCGGGTGGACGCGCGTCGATCGACGTGGCGGCGGCGATCCTGCTGCGCCACTTTGAAACGGCCACGGTACAGAAGGCACTGCGCATTCTGCTGGTCGACGATATGCAGAAAGGTAATGCACCACAGCCGCATCCACCAGGTCTTGCACCCGCGGCGCATCCGAAGGTGAAGCGCGCGATTCTGCTGATGGAACAGCACGTGGGCCGCTCGCTGTCGCTCGACGAACTGGCGCGCAAGCTCGATCTGTCACCGCGTCAGCTTGAGCGGCTCTTCAAGGCGGAAACCGGCAAGGCGCCGCAGGCCTACGCGAAGCAGGTACGCTTGCGCACCGCCGCGTGGCTGCTGACGAGTTCGGATAAGACGGTCGCGGACATTGCCTCCAGTTGCGGCTTTTCCGATGCCTCGCATCTGGGCCGCGAGTTCCGCAAGCAGTTCGGCCTGCCGCCGATGATGTACCGCGAGCAACGCGGCACGGCGGCGGAAGCGGATGACGGCTCGGGCTACGACGAGACTTTTCCGGGGCGGGCCCAGGCGATCTAGGCCCGAGTCCCTCTTACTGCCCTGCGACGTACGCCTTCACCGCCGGCAAGCCGTCCTTGCCATCGAACGTCTTCACGCCCGCAAGCCACTTGTCGAGCACGCCCGGATTCGCCTTCAGCCAATCCCTGGCCGCCTTGTTCGGATCGGTCTTGTTCATGATCGGCAGCATCACGTGGTTCTCGATGTCGGTCGTGAAGTGCAGGTTCGACACGAGTTTCGCGACGTTCGGGCAACGCGTCGAGTAATCGGTCGGCACGACCGTCATCACTTTGGCTTCGCCGTAGTTCGGCCCGAACACGTCGTCACCACCGGACAGATAATCGATCTTCATCTGCACGTTCATCGGATGCGGTTCCCAGCCGAGAAACACGATCGGCTTCTTGTCGCGAATCGCGCGATTCACTTCGACCAGCATGCCCGCCTCGCTCGACTCCACCAGCTTGAACTTGCCAAGGCCGAACTGGTTGCTGTCGATCATCTTCTTGATCAGCGCATTGCCGTCGTTGCCTGGTTCGATCCCGTAGATCTTGCCGTCGAGCTTGTCGTAGTTCTTCGCAATGTCGGCGAAGCTCTTGATACCCGCCTGATACGCGTAATCCGGCACCGCCAGCGTGTATTTCGCGCCGGTCAGGTTCGGCGTGGACAGCACGGTGAGCTGACCGGCCTTCCTGAACGGATCGATGATCGGATCCATGGTCGGCGACCAGTAACCGAGAAACACGTCGATCTGCTTGCTCTTCACGCCCGCAAAGGTGATCGGCACCGAGGCGATGGTTTTGGTCGGCTTGTAGCCGAGGCCTTCGAGCACCGTCGAAGCGAGACCGGTGGTTGCCGCAATATCGGTCCAGCCGACGTCGGCGAACCGGACGTCCCGGCAGGTGGCAGGTTCCACGGCAAAGACAGACGACACCGACAGCGCGCACAACGACGCAGCCCACAAACGTTTCATGGCGTTCCCTCAGGGTGATTGAAGCTAGACTGGTTTTATCAAGTGGATTTTCCAGGCGCGATGAATCGCGCCGACTTACTCGAAGCCAACTCTTTTACGTCAACCCGGTCACGCCGACAGCCGCCGCTCGACGCTTGGCGCGTGCCCAAACTGCGCGCGATAGGCCTTGCTGAAATGGCACGGCGAATGAAAGCCGCACACGGCCGTTACGCGTGCAATCGAAGCGTCCGTGTTGCGCAGCAGCTCGCGCGCCCGGCGCAAGCGCAAAGTCAGGTAGTAGTGCGTCGGCGATACGCTCAGGAACATCTTGAACATGCGCTGCAAATGACGTTGCGACAGTTGCACGAGCCGCGCAAGCTCATCGAGCGATAACGGTTCTTCGATGTTCGCCTCCATCAGGCGCACGACTTCGATCAATTCCGCCCGCGAGAAACCCACCCGCGCATCGACCGGGATATGCTGATAGTCGGTCGAACCGCGAATCCGTTCGACGATGAACTGCTCGGACACCTGCGCCGCGACCGCATGGCCGAGGCGCATGCCCACCAGGTTCAACATCAGGTCGAGCGGCGCGGTGCCGCCCGTGCACGTCAGCCGGTCGCGGTCGATCACGAACAGCTCATCGGCGAAACGCACGTGCGGGTAGCTTTTGTGCAACGGCGACATATCTTCCCAATGCACGGTACAGCGATAACCGTCGAGCAGGTTCGCGGCCAGCAGCGCGTAGGGCCCGGTGCACAGTCCGCCCAGCGGAATCCCTTGCGACGCTACGTCCTGCAGCAGCGCGATCACCGTATCGTTCACGTAATCGCGCACATGCCAGCCGGCGCAGACGATCAGCACGTCCGGCATACCCGCTTCAGCGAGCGTCGTGGTCGGCTTCACGGTGATGCCGTTGCTCGCTCGCGCCGGCTCGCCGTCCGGCGTAATCACGGACCATCTGTAGTGCTGCGCGCGGCCGACATAATTGGCCATGCGCAGCACTTCGACCGCGCTCGTGAACGCGATCATCGAAAAGTTCGGCAGCGTCAGAAAACCAAAGTGCGCGAGCCCGGACAACGGCGAATCGGTTGGGGCCTCGACAGTAGGAATCGCGTCGCGCTTCATAGGCGGCTCAGCTGTGCTGCGCCGTCGGCGCGCGGCGCACCTTCATGACGCTGCGCAGGCCTGACAGCAGTGGCGCCCGCGCTGTGCCCGGCGAACGGCCGAAACTTTCGGTAATGCGGTCGAGAATGATCGCCAGCATCACCACCGAGAGACCGCTTTCGAAGCCAAGACCTATATCGAGCCGCTGAATACTCGCCAGCACGTCGTTGCCGAGACCGCCCGCGCCCACCATCGAGGCGATGATCACCATCGAGAGCGCCATCATGATGGTCTGGTTCACACCCGTCATGATCGACGGCAGCGCGTTCGGAAACTGCACCTTGTAGAGCAATTGCCAAGGCGTACAGCCGAACGCCTCGCCAGCTTCGACGATTTCGCGATTCACATGCTTGATGCCGAGCGACGTGAGACGCACAGCCGGCGGCATGGCGAAAATGACGGTGGAGAGAATCCCTGGCACGCGGCCAAGACCGAACAGCATCGCCGCCGGAATCAGGTAGACGAACGCGGGCATGGTCTGCATCAGATCGAGCACGGGTCGCACGATCATCTCGACGGTGCGGCTCTTCGCGGTCCAGATGCCGAGCGGCACGCCGAACAGCAGGCTGATCAGGGTCGACGAAAGCGTGAGGCCGAGGGTAATCACCATCTGGTCCCAGAAGCCGGTGCCATAGATCAGCAACATTGCCAGCAGCGTGAACAGCGCGAAACGCCAGCCAACCCGCCACAAACCGATTCCGACGAAAAACGCCATCAGAGCCCACATCGGCACGGCTTGCAGACCGTGCTCGATCAGCGCGGCAAAACTTTCGATAACCTTGCCGATCGAATCGAAGGTTTTCGCGTCGTGGTCGAGCAGGTAGTGAACGCCGTGATCGACCCAGGCGCCAAGTGGAATGACTTCAGACATGGGAACCTCGATGGCGCGTGAGAACGTGCAGCACGTTCGTCTTGTTGATCGAACCGCAGTAGGAGCCGTCCGCTTCGACGACCGGCAGCGGTGCGCGGCTCGCCACCACGCGTTCGACGACGTCGTCCAGAGGCGTGGTACGGCGGATGCACTCGATGTGATTGAGTTGCGGTGACGCACTGCCCATTGCATCGCGGCACACGAAGCCGCGAATCTTGCGCTCGGCGTCGAGCACGAACGCGTAGTCGGCGCTGCCGTTGAGCGTCGCGGCCACGCTCGAGGCGTCGATCTGCGGCGAATGCTGCATGAGCGGCACCGCGTCTGTCTGCATCAGGTCGCCGGCCGTCAGATAGCGGCTGGTGTCGATGCCTTCGAAGAACGCGCGCACGTAGTCGTCGGCGGGATTGGTGATGATTTCCTGCGGCGTGCCGATCTGCACCACCTTGCCGCCTTCCATGATCGCGATCCGGGTGCCGATGCGCATCGCCTCTTCCAGATCGTGCGAGACGAACAGGATCGTGCGTTGCTGCTCGCGTTGCAGATCGAGCAGCACGTTCTGCATTTCCTTGCGCTTGAGCGGATCGAGTGCGGAGAACGCTTCGTCCATGATCATCAGCGACGGATTGACGGCCAGCGCCCGCGCCAGACCCACGCGCTGCTGCATGCCGCCGGACAATTGGGCCGGCAGCTTTTCCGCGAACGGTGCGAGGCCGACCTGTTCAAGCACGGCCATGGCGCGCTTCTCGCGCTCCTTCTTGCCCACGCCCGCCACTTCCAGTCCGAACGCCGCATTGGACAGAACCGTGCGCTGCGGCATCAACGCGAAGGACTGGAACACCATGCTCATGTCCTTGCGGCGCAACGCCGTGAGTTCCCGGCGCGGCACGCTCACCACGTCGCGGCCGTCGATCAGCACCTTGCCGGCCGACGGGTCGACGAGCCGATTGATCAGGCGAATCAGCGTCGACTTGCCGGAGCCGGACAGCCCCATCAGGACGAAGATCTCGCCTTCCTTGACTTCGAACGATACGTTGTGGACACCGACTATCTGACCGGTGCGCGCGAACACTTCTTCTTTCGTCGCGCCGCCTGCCAGCATGCCGATCGCCTGTTTCGGGTTAGTGCCGAACACCTTGCACAGCCCTTCGACCACGACCTTGGGGGAATTCATTGAATGCTCTCCGTGCGTGGCGGACGTCCGTCCGCGCTGTGCATACATAGTTGCCAGAAAAAAGTACGCCTAGCCGACTATTTGCGACAACCACATGTGGAAATACGACACCGCGGCCGCGCGGGTTCCGGCCGGCGGCGGCCAAAACCCGGCTGGACAAGGGTTTGCGGGGTATGGAGGGGGCTCGCCGTGCGTGTCGCGCCAGAGCAAGTCGGGGCGGTCCGGCGAAAAAACGCCTGAACCGGAGAAGCGGCGGGCGGACTTGCGGCGGTGCAGCAAGCGCACCGGTGCCCAGCGGGCATGGTAGCGCACCCGCGAATGGCGTGAACGACAGGGGTGGGACGGCGATTGAGGCTGACGGCGTACCGTCTTCGAAATGACGAAAAAGGTTCCTCGCCTCCCCTAAGGAGAAGTTAAGGAAAACTGCTTATTGTGTAGACATGCGCTGGCCGGAAATGGCCGGTGCGGCACCCTCACCCTATTGGAGAACCGTCATGAAAGCACTCAAACACGTCATGCTCATCGCTTCGTTCATCGCGATCCCGACCATATCGTTCGCCCAACAAATGAACACACCCACGAACGGCGCCACACCCGCACCCGCGGTTTCGCTGCACGACACGCAGAACAATCAGCCGGGCACGCAAAATCAGCAGCCATCGCACAAGATGTCGGGCTACGGCGACAGCTCGGGTTACGGCGCACCTGCGACAAGCTTTTCACAATCGTCAACGATGCATTTCGCGGGCAAGAACTCGCGCCTGTTCAATCATTGAATACGCGCGATGACGGGCTGCGCTTGCCGCTCGCGAGCGAGGTCATTGCGGCGCCGGCGCTGCCCGATAGGCTCGCCGGCCGACGGCCAGGGCGAGTATGGCGGATACCGCAAGACTTGCCGCCACCACGTAGAGTCCGGCGGCATATCCCCCAGTCAGACTCTTCAGCCAGCCAATCGCAAATGGGCCGACAAAGCCGCCGAGGTTGCCGATCGAATTGATCATGGCAATGCCGGCCGCGGCGCCGGCGCCCGAGAGAAAGGTACTCGGCATGGCCCAGAGCGGCGCCTTGGCCGCGCTAATGCCCACGTTCACGAGAACCAGCGCGAGCACCACCGCAACGACGGTATCCGCGAAGCCGGCCCATGCGAGCCCAAGACCTGCCGCGACGCATGGGATCACCACGTGCCACGTGCGCTCTCCCGTGCGATCGGAGTGGCGTGCCCACATCACCATGCCGAGCACGGCGAGCACGCTGGGAATCGCATTCAATGCGCCCGTGCCGAGCGCGCTAAAGCCAAATTGACGAATGATCAGCGGCGCCCATAAGCCGAGCGTATAAAGACCCGCGGACGTGCCGAAGTAAATCATCGACATGATCCACACACGCGGGTCGCGCAGCGCGGCGAGCGCGCCTGCCGCGTGGCCTGCTTGCGACTCACGTCCCGCGCGCTCGTCACGCAAGGTTGAGATCAGCCACGCTTTCTCGTCCGCGGCGAGCCATGCCGCTTTCTCCGGCGAATCGGTGAGCGCTTTCAACACGGTGAAACCGAGAATGACAGCGGGAATCGCTTCGATGATGAACAGCCATTGCCAGTCTTTCAATCCGAACAGCGCCGGCATCTGCATGATGGCGCCTGAGATGGGCGAACCGATTGCCGTCGACAAAGGCGCGGCCGCCATGAACGCCGCGGCCGCGACTGCACGTTGACGCGCGGGAAACCACTGGCTGAGATAGAGAATGATGCCGGGAAAGAAACCCGCTTCCGCGACCCCGAGCAAAAAACGCAGCACGTAGAACGAGTTCGGCCCAACGACAAACGCGGATGCCGCCGACACCAGCCCCCACGTCACCATCACGCGCGCAATCCAGATACGCGCACCGACCTTGTTCAGAATGAGGTTCGACGGCACCTCGAACAGGAAGTACCCAAGAAAGAAGATGCCGCCGCCGAGTCCGAACATGGTCGGCGAAAGGCCCAGATCCTTATTCATCGTGAGCGCGGCGAAACCGACGTTCACACGATCGAGAAAGCTGACGAAGTAAAGCAGCATGACGAACGGCAAAATGCGCCACGTCAGCTTGCGAACCACGCGGGCTTGCAATTCATTGGCCATGCGAGTCTCCATTCTTTGAACCGCCCGTGACGTGTGCGTCCGGGCGGTATGTTCTTTTGAAATGCGTGCGTTGCGCGTTGCGTGTTGCGTGTTACAGCGTTCCGGGTTCAGGCTGCCTTGAAACGCGCCGCCGGTTCCGCGGCGAGAATCGCGCAGACGGCATCGGTCACCTGCACGGTCGTCGCCGTGCCGCCAAGGTCGCCGGTGTGCAACGCCGGATCAGCGGTGATGCGTTCGATCGCGCTCATCAATTGCTGCGCGGCGGCCACCTCGCCCAGGTGCTCGAGCATCATCACCACCGACCAGAACGTGCCGACCGGATTGGCGAGTCCCTTGCCCATGATGTCGAAAGCTGAGCCGTGAATCGGTTCGAACATCGACGGATAGCGCCGCTCGGGGTCCAGATTCGCGGTCGGCGCAATGCCGAGGCTGCCGGCCAGCGCCGCGGCCAGATCGCTAAGAATGTCCGCGTGAAGATTGGTCGCGACGATCGTATCGAGCGTTGCGGGACGGTTAACCATGCGCGCGGTGGCGGCGTCGACGAGTTCCTTGTCCCATTTGACGTCGGGAAATTCCTTTGAGACTTCGAGCGCGATCTCGTCCCACATCACCATCGCGTGACGTTGCGCATTGCTCTTGGTAATCACCGTCAGCAGCTTGCGCGGCCGCGACTGGGCGAGGCGGAACGCGAATCGCAGAATGCGCTCGACACCCGCGCGGGTCATCATCGACACATCCGTTGCCACTTCGATCGGATGGCCCTGATGCGCGCGTCCGCCCACGCCGGAGTACTCGCCCTCCGAGTTCTCGCGAACGATCACCCAGTCGAGATCCTTCGGCCCGCAGCGCTTTAACGGCGCGTCGATACCGGCAAGGATGCGGGTGGGACGCACGTTCGCGTACTGATCGAAGCCCTGGCAGATTTTCAGGCGCAGTCCCCACAGCGTCACGTGATCGGGAATATGCGGGTCGCCCGCCGAGCCGAACAGAATGGCGTCCTTGTTGCGGATAGCATCGAGCCCGTCCGCCGGCATCATCACGCCATGTTCGCGGTAGAAATCGCCGCCCCAGCCGAAGTTCTCGAACTCGAACTGAAAGGCGTCGCTTCGCGCGGCGATCGCTTCGAGAACGCGTTGGCCTGCCGGCACGACTTCCTTGCCGATGCCGTCGCCGGGGATGGTTGCGATGCGGTAGGTCTTCATGGGCGTCTCCTGGATGTTGAATGGTTGACCGCAATCCTAGAACGAGGACCGCTCGTGAAAACGCTGCTAAACTCAAAGCATCCTTAACCTGAAGTTAACAATGGGTTCCGATCGGAGATGCTCGCCGGCCTGCACATGGCCCCACTGACCGATCTGCTCATGGGCCCGCTTCTTAGCCCACTCCTCAGCCCGCGCATTGGCCCGTCGATTGCCCAACCAAGATGACCTCAGCGATACACCCGGACGACCTCGCCTTCTTCTCCACGCTCGCCGCAAGCGGCAGCCTGACCGCCGCTGCGCGTGAACTGGGTTTGAGCACCGCGGCCGTGAGCAAGCATCTGGCGCAAATGGAATCGCGCGCGGGGGTGTCGCTCGTCACCCGCACAACGCGGCGCATGAGCCTCACGCCGGAGGGCGAGCTTTATCTGGCCCGCGCACGGCGCATCCTGAGTGAAATGGACGACCTGGCTCAATTGCTCGGCGGTTCGCAGGCGGCGCCGAAAGGTCTGCTGCGCGTGAACGCGACCCTCGGCTTTGGCCGTAGTCACGTGGCGCCGTTGATTTCGCGGTTCGTGCGGCGCTTTCCCGAAGTGGACGTGCAACTGCAACTCTCCGTCGACCCACCGCCGATCAGCGACGATGCGTTCGACGTGTGCGTGCGTTTCGGCGAACCGCCGGACGCTCGCGTGATTGCTCGGCGGGTCGCGTCCAACCGGCGGCTGCTTTGCGCATCGCCGGCGTATTTCGCTAAACGGCGTACGCCACGCAGCCCGGCGGAGTTATCGCAACACAACTGCATCGGCATCCGTCAGGGCGACGACGGCTATGGGCTATGGCGCCTAACCAGCGGACGCGGTTCAGCCGAAAAAACCGAGACGGTTCGCGTGCGAGGCAACCTCACCACCAATGACGGCGAGATCGCGGTGAAGTGGGCGCTGGACGGCCACGGCATTCTGATGCGGGCGGAATGGGATATCGCGGAGTATCTCGCCGATGGCCGCCTGATCCATGTCCTGCCGGAATACCGCACACCGGGCGCCGATATTTACGCGGTGTATCCGCAACAATTGCAAATGACCGCGCGGGTCAAGGCATTCGTCGACATGCTGATCGAGGCACTCGGCGCGCGTTGAATCGATTCGGGTAATTCTGCAATGCAGAACATCCACGTCACGCGGATAGGTGGCAATTCAAACCGGATAATTCCCGCAATCTCCTTGTATTACATAGCCTTACGGTGCAAATCAAGCGCACTGAAAACGCCAGGTGTTTTCCCTATTCTGGCCTGCATTGCAGTCCAATCGAGCGATTTCCCCCGTTGACACAGAACGAACGGTCGTGCCAAATTGCGCCTGCATCCTGTGCGCAAGCACGCGACCAATGAACTCATAGCCGCGCCGAGCCACCCCACAGATCAGGAGACAAGCCAGCAGGCAACCGGACTCGAAGTACGCTCCAGCAGACCCATTCTTTTGCAATCCTTAGCAGGTTGCGAAGGTCTTTCGTCGCCCATTGAAATCGCATCGCGCAACAGATCGCCAGAACCTTGCAGCACACGCATTACTTCGCCAGTTCACTCGATTCCAATAAACACGGAGACACGAAGCATGCAGGCAAGTTATCGCAATCGGCTTGGAACCATTCTTGGATTAGTCGGCGCATGCGCACTAGGCGCCGCCCAAAACGCCCATGCGCAAAGCAGCGTCACGCTGTACGGTATCGTCGACGGCTCCCTGCTTTACACCAGCAAAACACTCAACCCGGCGACCGGCCAGAGCGCCGGTCATCAATACTCGTTCACCGACAGCGGTCTGTCGGGTTCGCGCTTCGGCATGCGCGGCGCGGAGGATCTCGGCGGCAGCGTGCGCGCGATCTTCGAACTCGAAAGCGGTATCAGCATCGCCAACGGCTCGCTCAGCAATTCGAACGGCAGCGAATTCGGCCGTCAGGCGTGGGTCGGCATCGATAGCCGCTACGGTACGGTCAAGGCCGGTTTGCAGTTCTCGCCTTTCTTCCTCGCGGTGTACGACTTCGATCCGCGCGAGATGTCGTACTTCGGCAGCGGGCTCGTCACCTACCTCAACAACGTCTATGTGACCGGGCTGTTCAACCCGAACGGCATTTCGTACACGTCGCCGGAAATCGCCGGCCTGCAAGCCAGCGCGATGATGGCGCTCGGCGGCACAGCCGGGGATTTTCAGGCGGGGCGCCAGTACTCGGCGAGCCTGCGTTATCACCTCGGCTCGCTGACCGTCGATGCCGCGCTTTACAGCGGCAACGCCGGCGGCAGCGCGGCATCGATCGCCATTCCGAGCGTGGTCGAATTCGACGGCCGCGCAATCGGCGCCAGCTACGTATTCAACAACCTGACCGTGAAGGCGTCCTACGTGCAGTACAAGGTGGCGGGGTCGTTCAACGATCGCGTCTATTCAGGCGGCGCCAGCTATCGCATCACCCCCGCGCTGACCGTCGATGCGGGCGTGTGGGTCACGCGCGACGGCAACAACTCGTCGAACAATTCGATACTTGCGTCCACCGGGCTCGATTATTCGTTGTCGAAGGCTACCGTGGTGTATGGACAAGCGGGCTTCGTCACCAACCATGGCGCGATGCATACGGGCTTGTCCGTCAACAACGCGTTGAACGAAGCGACCGGCACAACCGCCGGTGTGAGCCTCGGTATCCGGCACATGTTCTAGTCGCAGGTGCGCAACGCGAGAGGCCGGCGTGCCGCGCGAAGCAGTGCGCCGGACGAATCATGCGGAGCGACGCGCTACAGATCGTAGCCGGGATTGCGCCGTGTCAGACGCCGCAGCAGGCCGGGCCACACCAGATCGGCGCCCTTGCCTTTGCTGACTTGACGCGCCTGCTCACCCATCGTTTCGATAATCGATTGCGGCACTTCGATCAGCTTGCCGCCGGCTTGCGCGAGGATCTGGATACGACATGACGTTTCGAACAGATACATCGCCTGAAATGCTTCGGCGACAGTGCGTCCACAGGTCAGTAGTCCGTGATTGCGCAGCATCATGTAATTGGCCTCACCGAGATCGGCGACCAACCTCGCCTTCTCCGCATCGCGCAGCGCGACGCCTTCATAGTCGTGATAGGCGAGATTCGTCAGCACGAAGCCGGATTGCTGCGACAACGGCAGCAAGCCGGCCTCTTGCGCTGCGACCGCGACGCCGTGCGCCGTATGTGTGTGCAGCACGCAGTTCACGTTAGGCCGCGCTTCGTGCACGGCGCTATGAATCACGAAGCCGGCAGGATTCACGTCGAACGGAGTCGGCATCACGGGCTGCCCCTCGTGGTCCACCTTGACCAGACTCGATGCCGTGATTTCCTCGAAGAACAGGCCGTACGGGTTAATCAGAAACTCATGCTCGCGGCCTGGTACACGTGCCGAAATATGCGTGAACACCAGGTCGTCCCAACCGAACAACGCCACCAGCCGGTAGGCTGCGGCGAGTTCGACACGGACCTGCCACTCTTCTGGCGACACCATCTGACGAACGCTGGGGATATCAAGTGCGGAATTCATGGAGACACCTTGAGCCAGGCGATGAGCATCATGTTGACGGCCGCTTTGTGAAGCATTCGCGCGCGGATGTGGGAGCGCGTTAGCGGTGATTCATTTCTGCATTGCAGAATACTGGTGCGCACAAAGTGAAGTCAAGCCGACTTTCTCTTTTTACCAGTGCCGCAACTGGGTGCGACGGCTACACCTTCTACCTATGCCGGATACGGGCAACGGCGCGGTTCCCGGGCGATGTTGATGGCTCCGTCAAACGCAGCAGCGTGAGGCATGTGCCATCTAAGTGACTTCCCTAATAATCTGCATTGCAGAACAATCAAATGGAAAAACCTATTGACGGAAAGCGAACGCCCGTGCCAAATTTCTCTCGCGCAGCCTTTGCAACTGACGCCGATGCGCGCGTGTTTCAAACCGTTCGCGAGCGTCGACAAACGTCGATCACGGCCGCCGGGTTCGGGCAGCGGCTGTTGTCCCGTCCGTAGTCAGGCGTGTGGCGATGCCTCCCTGGAAACCAGGGGAAGCACTGCACCGCGCGCCTTCCGTTGGAGGGTGTAAAAGCGTGGATATGTTTTTGCAGCAGGTTCTCAACGGGTTGACGCTGGGCGGCATCTACAGCCTCGTCGCGCTCGGACTCACACTGGTCTACGGCATTCTCGCGGTGCCGAACTTCGCCCACGGCGCGTTCTACATGGTCGGCGCGTTCGTCTCGTTCTACCTGATGAGCAGGCTCGGCTTGAACTACTGGCTTGCCATGATCGGCTCCGGCCTCGCGGTCGCCGTGCTCGCGATCCTCGCTGAACGACTGGTGTTCAATTCGCTGCGCAAATCGTCCGAATTGCATCCGATGATCGCCGCGATCGGACTTCTGCTGTTTCTCGAAGCCGGCGCACAGGCGATCTGGGGCGCGGATTTTCATCGCATGGCTACGCCCTACGCCGGAATCGTCGACCTCGGCGGCGTCACCGCACCCTTGCAGCGTCTGCTGATCATCGGCGCGGCGTTCGCGCTGGTGGTGCTGCTGCAACTCTTCCTCCGGTACACGGTGATCGGCTCAAGCATCATCGCGATGGCGCAGGACCGCGAAGGCGCCTCGCTGATGGGCATCGACGCCAACAAGGTGACGATGCTGACCTTCGGCATCTCGGGGCTGCTCGCCGCCGTGGCGGCCACGCTGTACGCGCCAATCAACCTCGTCTATCCCGCGATGGGCCAACTGGTGATCCTGAAGGCCTTCGTCATCATCATTCTCGGCGGCATGGGCAGCGTGCCGGGCGCGATCGTGGGCGGCCTGATCATCGGCATGGCCGAGAGCTTCGGCGCGTTCTACATTTCGACCGACTACAAGGACATCATCGCCTTCGCGCTGCTGGTGGTGATTCTGTCGGTTCGTCCTCAAGGACTGTTCACCAGGGAACTGCGCGCATCGTGAAATCAGTCATGAAAATATTCGAGGGCAACCGTGGATGGATGCTGTTGTTCGTGCTGGGCCTCGTGTTCCCGTTTCTGGCCAGCAACGACTACATGCTCACGGTGATGTCCACCGCCTACGTCTTCGCGCTGGCTACCGTCGGGCTGAATCTGATTACCGGCTATACGGGACAGTTCAATCTCGCGCACGGCAGCTTCATGGCGGTGGGCGCATACACGGTGGGCATTCTGACGGTCGATCATCAGGTGCCGTTCTGGCTCGCATTTATTGCCTCGGGTGTGGTTGTCGCGATACTGGGCGCGCTGGTCGGTCTCGTGTCGTTGCGTCTGCGTGGCCATTACTTTTCCATTTTCACGCTGTGCGTCGGCTACATCATGTTTCTTGTGATCGAGAAATGGGACGCTCTCACGCATGGTGTCTCGGACATCGTCGGCATTCCGGCGCCGTCGGGCTTCGGCATCGTGTCGTTTGAGAACCCGCTGCCGCTCTATTACCTGGTGTTTGCGTTTCTCGTGCTTGGTGTATGGCTGATGCATCGCATCGTCAATTCGCTGCTCGGCCGGACCTTCATGGCGATCCGCAATAGCGACGGCCTCGCGCAATCGCTCGGCATCAACCTGATGCGCAACAAGGTGCTGGCCTTCGTGCTCTCGGTCGTCTATGCCGGGTTCGCGGGCGGTCTCTATGCGGGCGCCGTGCGCTTTCTCGGCCCGGATCTGGCCGGCGTAGAGCACACCTTCGACATGACCATGTACATGCTGGTGGGCGGTATCGGCACCCTCGCCGGCCCGCTGCTCGGCGCGCTCGCCATACCATGGCTCACACAGTATCTGCAGTTCCTGCAGGCGTACCGCTTCGTCGTGTTCGGCCCGATCCTGATTCTGCTGGTGATCTTTCTACCGAACGGTATCGTCGGTTTGTATATCGCAAGAAAAAACCGGCGTGCGAAATCGGCTTCGCCGAAGAACGGCATGGCCGCACGTCAAGCGCAACGCGCGCGCGGAGACCGTCATGCTTGAAATCCACTCGCTCAGCAAACGCTTCGGCGGCCTCGTCGCGGTGGACGACGTCAGCACGCGTATCGAAGCCGGCAAGATCAACGCGATCATCGGGCCGAACGGCGCGGGCAAAACCACCTTCTTCAATCTGATCAGCGGCACCCATCTGCCGAGTTCAGGGCGCATCCTCTTCAAAGGCCAGGATGTAACAAAGCTGGGCGCCGACCGGATGGCGCGCCTCGGTGTCGCGCGCACCTTTCAATCGACCGCGCTGTTCGATCGGGCCAGCGTGCTCGACAACCTGATCGTCGGTCACCGGCTGCGGACGCGCTCGGGGCTATGGGACGTACTGACTCATTCGGCGCGGCTCAAGCAGGAAGAACGCATCTGCCGCGACAAGGCGCGCGAGGCGCTGGACTTCGTCGGCTTGTCGGCGATCGCGGAACGGATGGCGGGCGACATCTCGCAGGAAGAGCGCAAACGCGCGGCCGTGGCACTCGCGCTTGCCACTGAACCGAGCCTGATGCTGCTCGATGAACCGGCGGGCGGCGTGAATCCCGAAGAGACCGAAGGGCTTGCCGAACTGATCCGCAAGCTGGTGAAACACGGCGTGACGGTGTGTCTTGTGGAGCACAAGATGAATATGATCATGAAGCTCGCCGAGCGCATCATGGTGCTGAACTACGGCAAGAAAATCGCCGAAGGCACGCCCGCTGAAATTCGCGCGACCCCGGCCGTGATCGACGCCTACCTGGGGAGCGAGCATGCTGAAGTTTGACAACGTCTCGCTCGATTACGGCAGCTTCCGCGCACTGGACGGCATCAATCTGCACGCGAACGACGGTGAACTGGTGGTGCTGCTTGGCGCAAACGGCGCGGGCAAGAGTTCGATCTTCCTCGCCACGAGCGGCCTGCGGCGCGCCGCGAGCGGCAGCCTGCGCCTGGGCACTCGCGAGCTGCTCGGCATGACGCCCGCGCAGATCGTGAAGAACGGCGTGATCCAATGTCCCGAAGGCCGCAAGCTGTTCCCGGGTATGTCGGTACTGAAGAATCTCACGCTCGGCGCCTACGTGCATCGCGGCGACAAAGCCGGCAATCAGCGCAATCTGGACCAGGTGTTCGCACTCTTCCCGCTGCTCGCCGAACGCAAGGACCATCCGGCGGGTTCGCTATCAGGGGGCCAGCAACAGATGGTGGCGATCGGCCGCGCGATGATGGCGCGGCCCAAGGTGCTGTTGCTCGACGAACCGTCACTCGGTCTCGCACCGCTGGTGGTCAAACAGGTATTCGAGGTCATCCAGCAGATCAATCGCGCGGGCACGACTGTGCTGCTCGCCGAACAGAACGCGTTTGCGGCACTGAAGATCGCGCACCGTGCGTATGTGATCGAGAACGGCCGCATCGTGCTGGAAGGCGATCACGCGAGTCTGATGAACAACGAAGCGATCCGGCGCGCTTATGTCGGCGGTTGAACGAAATTGACGCATAGCCTGGCGCATGAAGATCATGCACCGGGGCGATGCGAATAATCCCAAAGGAGACACGTATGACGATCAAACGCTTGTACGCACGGGCGGGCCTGTGCGCGGCTGTCGCGACGATTGCGCTATTGGGCACGGGCGCCGCAATGGCGCAACAGGTGGTCCATATCGGCTACTCGGGCCCGTTGAGCGGCGGCGCGGCGAAGTACGGTCAGGAAGTGCTCGACGGAATGCAGATGGCGGCGGCCGATGTCAATCAGGCCGGCATCGAAGTGGCCGGCAAGAAGATCAAGTTCGAAATCGTGCCGCTCGACGACAAGTACAACCCCGCCGAAACCGCGATCAATGCGCGGCGTCTCGCGCAGGAGCAGCAGGCCGCGGTCGTGCTCGTGCCGCATTCGGGTGGCGGCTTCGCCGTGCAGACCAGCAACGAGCAGCAGAAACTACTGCTGCTCTCCTACACCAGCGTGCCACAGATCAGCGAGCGCGGCAACAAACTCACCGTGCGTATTCCGCCCGCGTTCACGTCGTATCTGAACTCGTTCGTCAAGTACGAAATGGCGACGTACGGCAAGAAAGTGGCGCTTGCGGCCACCGATACCGATTACGGCAAGGTCTGGGTTGCCGCATTCAAACCCGCGTGGGAGGCGGCCGGCGGCACGGTCGTCGCGGACAATGCAATGTCGTATAACCGCGCCACCGATTTCTATAGCGGCGTAAGCCGCGTGCTGGCGGCCAAACCGGACGTGATGTTCATCGGCGGCCCATCCGAGCCGACCGGGCTGATTGCACAGCAGGCGCGCGAATTGGGCTTCAAGGGCGGCTTTATCGTGATGGACCAGGCCAAGCTCGACGAAGTAGCCAAGGTCACGGGCGGCTATGCGCCGCTGAACGGCGCGATCGGGGTACTGCCCTTGGCCAGCGACGAAACGCCGAACGCCAAAGCGTTTGTGGAACGCTTCCGCAAGAGCCACGGCGGCCGCGATCCGAGCCAGGAGGTCTCGCTGAATTACACCGCGGTATACGCAACGGCCCTTGCGATGAAGCTGGCCGGCACGGTCAGCGACGCGACCGCGATCCGCAATCAGTTCGACAAGGCCGTGAAAGCGCTGCCGCCGCAGGCCAATCCGAACAGTGTGAGCGGGGTCGACGAACGCGGCGGCTTTGTGCTCGGCAATCCGCTGGCGGCGGTGGTTCAGGGCGGGCAGTTGAAGCCGGCGGGATTGAGTTCGTTGGCTGCGGCGAAGTAATGACGTACCAGGAATAGAGAAGGATTCAAGAACGGCGCCGTGATTTCCACGGCGCCCCGCATTTTAGAAACCTCGCGTATCCCAGACCTCTTTGCGAAGCGTCCGCCGACTCCAGGCTACCCTTTCAACGCTTCGATAATCTGCGCACGCACTTCAGGCCGCTCCGCAAACGGGTCCGTCGGATTGCGCGGCATGACGATATCCTCGGCACGCGTTTTCACAGCGGCTAACGCGTGCGGATGCGAAAAGATATAGAACTGCTCTTCGCGGATCGCATTGAACACCATATCCGCCACCTCCCGCGCGCTCACCTTCCCCGAACTCACTGCCTTCTCGCTCATCACACGCGACACACGCTGCGATAAGGTCGGCGGCGTGTCATTGGCGAGTTCGGACGGCCGGTTGCGATGCGCCTTCGCAATCCCCGTCGGCACAAAGTACGGGCACAGCACCGAACACGCCACCTGCTGCGTGACCAGCGAAAGGTCCTGATACAGCGATTCGGTCAGCGACACCACCGCATGCTTCGACACGTTGTACGGGCCCATCATCGGCGGATTGAGCATGCCGGCCATCGACGCGGTATTGACGATGTGCCCGCGATAGTCCGGATCGCGTCTGGCGGCTTCGAGCATGAGCGGCGTGAAAACCCGCACGCCATGAATCACCCCCCACAGGTTGACGCCCAGCAGCCATTGCCAGTCGCGCTCGGTGTTCTCCCACACAAGGCCGCCGCTGCCGCCCACGCCCGCGTTGTTGAAGACCAGATGCACGCCGCCGTAAGCGTCGAGCGTGGCGCGCGCCAGCGCGTCGATCTCTTCGCCTTTCGCCACGTCGACACGGCGCGCGATCGCCTGCGCGCCGGCCGCGCTTACTTCGGCAAACGTTTCGTCGAGTGCGTCCTGTTGCACGTCGGCGAGTACGAGGCGCATCCCCAGTTTCGTGCCGAGCCGAGCAAACTCCCGGCCGAAACCGGAGCCCGCACCCGTGATCACCGCGACCTTGCCTGCAAAATTGTTCATGCGTTGTCCCGTTTCCAGTTGCCATGTCCAGTCAGATATCACTGCTCGATGCGCTTCCGGCACTGCCACCGCTATGCGGCGCCGCCTTCGCTCTGACTGGCCGCCGCCGTGCGCGCCGCATCCTCTTCCTGTAACTTGCGCCACAGAATCTTGCCGCTACCCGACTTGGGCAGCGACGTCACGAACTCGACGATGCGCGGCGCCTTGTAAGACGCCATCTGTTCGTGCGCCCAGTCGACAATCTCCTGCTCGCTGATCGCACCGGCATGCGCCGCGGCGGGCACTACCAGCGCCTTGACGGTTTCTCCGCGCTTCGCGTCCTTCACGCCGATCACGCACACTTCGTGTATCGCGGGATGCCGGTACATCAGCGCCTCGACTTCAGCCGGCCAGACCTTGTAGCCCGATGCGTTGATCATCCGTTTAAGGCGGTCCGTCATGAAGAAATAGCCGTCCTCGTCGATATGACCGAGATCCCCGGTGCGCAGAAAACGCTTGCCGTCGAGTTGGATAAACGCTTCGTCTGTCGCCTTGGGATTGCGCCAGTAGCCTTGCATCACCTGCGGCGCATTCACGATGATCTCGCCGGTTTCGCCTTGCGGGAGTTCCTGCAGCGTGACCGGATCGATCACGCGCGAGTCCACGTCGAACACCGGAATGCCGAGACACTGCGGCTTGGGCCGATGCGGCGGATTGATGTGCGTGCCGGCGATCGTCTCGGACATGCCATAGCCTTCGACGTAATCGAGCCCCGTCAGTGACTTGAGCTTTCTGGCGATGGCCTCCGGCATCGCCGCGCCGCCGCCGCGCGCGCCTGTCAGGCTCGACAGATCGTATTCGTCCAGTTTTGGGTTGGACAGAAAATCGACCATCATCGCCGTGATCGACTGCCACGCGCTCACGCGATATTTCTGCATGCATAGCGCCGCCGCTTCGCGATCCCAGCGAGGCAATATAACGATGGTTGCCCCGGAGAACACGGCGCTGTTCATGCCGCCTTGCATGCCGGTCACATGAAACAACGGCAATACCGAGAGATACACACCGTCCGAGGGCGCCGAGAACCACACGCAACCGCCCAGCAGCGTGCTCATCACGCTGCGGTGCGTGTGCATGCAGCCCTTCGGCTTACCGGTGGTGCCGGAGGTGTAAGGCATCACGCACAGATCATCTGGACCTGTGGTGAGCGGGCCCGGCGCGAGATGTTTTTCGAGCACCTCGCGCCACGGCGTGACGCCCGGCATATCGAAGGTCTTGCGCGGCGCCGCCACCAGTTCCGGCACGGGAATCGACGATGGCCCCTTCACGTAGTCGCTATAGGTTGCGACGATCGCATGCTCGATGCCGCGCCCCGGGCCAGTGCCGATCAGCGGCGCGACGTTCGCGAACAGGCATTGCGGTGCAATGATCGTAGTCGCGCCGCTATCCTCGACGTAATGCGCCAGTTCGCCGCTCATATTCATCGGGTTGACCGGCACCACGACGGCGTTTGCGCGCAGGATGCCGTAGTAGGCGATGATCCATTGCGGGCTGTTCTGCATATAGAGCAGCACGCGGTCGCCGGCCTTGACGTGGCACTCCTGTTGCAGAAATCCCGCAATCCGCTCGGCTTCGTCCTTGAACGCGGCGAACGTGACCGGCGTGTCATAGAAGATGATGAACGGCTTGTTGGGATAGCGTGCCGCCGACACCTCTGCGTTATAGAAGATATTGGTTTCGGGCAGCGTCAGATGCTTTGGCACGTGCGGCGGCCAATGCGGATAATGGCGTTCGTTCATAGGCGTCTCCTGCCTGACTGTCTGTGCGCGTTGCACTGGGCACGCGCTTCGTTCACATCCGCCGCATGGCGGATGCGGCCAACTGATGAATCCGGTGAATCAGAGGTGGCCGCCGGCGGCTTCACAAACGCCCGAGGTGACGTCCAAGCTCCATCTTCGCGATCGCATTGCGGTGTACTTCGTCGGGGCCGTCCGCAAACCGCAGCGTGCGCGAGCTCGCGTATGCGCGTGCGAGGCCGAAGTCGTCGCTGACCGCGCCGCCGCCGTGCACCTGCATGGCCCAGTCGATCACCTGGCACGCCATGGCCGGTGCGGCCACCTTGATCATCGCGATTTCCTGGCGCGCGTCCTTGTTGCCGACCGTATCCATCTTGTGCGCCGCGTTCAGCACCAGAAAACGCGTCTGATCGATCATGATGCGGGCGTTCGCGATCCGCTCGCGCGTCACCCCCTGATCGGCGATCGGGCGGCCAAACGCCACGCGTTCGAGCGAGCGGCGGCACATCGCCTCGAGTGCGCGCTCAGCACGCCCGATCAAACGCATGCAGTGATGGATGCGACCCGGTCCGAGCCGCCCTTGCGCGATCTCAAAGCCGCGTCCCTCACCGAGCAGCATGTTGCCGGCCGGTACTCGCACGTTCTCAAAAGCGATTTCGGCGTGGCCGTGCGGAGCGTCGTCATAGCCGAATACTGGTAGATGGCGCAGCACTTTCACGCCCGGCGTGTCGATCGGTACGAGGATCATCGACTGCTGCTGGTGCCGGTTCGGGTGATCCGGATTCGACTTGCCCATGAAGATCAGCACCTTGCAGCGCGGATCGTTGGCGCCCGAGGTCCACCATTTGCGGCCGTTCAGGATGTAGTCGCCGCCGTCGCGCTCGATACGCGCTTCGATATTGGTCGCGTCCGACGAAGCGACTTCCGGTTCCGTCATCGCAAAGGCCGAGCGAATCGTGCCGTCGAGCAACGGCAACAACCATTGCTCCTGCTGCTCGGGCGTGGCGTAACGCACCAGCGTTTCCATGTTGCCGGTGTCGGGCGCGGAGCAGTTGAACGGCTCCGCACCGATATGCGAGCGCCCCATGATTTCGCACAGCGGCGCGTATTCCAGGTTGGTGAGCCCGGCGCCGTATTTCGACTCGGGCAGAAACAGGTTCCACAAACCCACGGCCTTCGCTTTCTTTTTTAGATCCTCGATCACCGGCGCGGGCTGCCAGCGGTTGCCGGATTCACGCGCGGCGTCCATCTGCGCGTCGAAAACCGCCTCGGCCGGATACACGTATTCGTCCATGAAAGCGTTCAGGCGTTGCTGCAAATTCCTGACTTTGTCCGAGTGCTGAAAATCCATGCGGCGTCTCCCGTCTCATGCAAAGCTGTTGTGTGCGTGGGCCCGGCGCGCCTGAACCCACGCGCAGTGCCTCGGAACCGCTCCGTTAGACCATGAGTCAGACGATGATCGAGCCGCCGTCCACCGCGAAATACTGGCCTGTGATGTGACGCGACGCCTCGCTCGCGAGGAACACGACCGGGCCTTTGAGGTCTTCGTCGCCGCCGAGGCGCTGCAACGGTGTGCGCGCCACGATGGCGCCTTCGAGTTTGTCGAGCAGTCCTGCCGACATTTTCGAGGGGAAGAATCCCGGGCAGATCGCGTTGACGTTGATGTTGTACTTGCCCCATTCCGCCGCGAGCGCCCGCGTGAAGTTGATCGCCGCGGCCTTGGACGTGTTGTACGCAATCGTGTTCATGCCGGGTGGCGAGCCTTTCAGGCCCGCCACCGAAGCGATGTTGATGACCTTGCCGGCGCGGCGCGGGATCATGCTGCGCTTGCCCACTTCACGAGCGACGAAAAACGGCGCATGGACATTCAGGTTCATCACCTTGTGCCACGCTTCGTCCGGATAGTCCTCAGCCGGTGCGCCCCATGTCGCGCCCGCGTTGTTCACGAGAATGTCGATGTGGCCGTGCGCGCCGATCACTTCATCCACGAGGCCGGGGATGCCCTCGAAGCGCTGCAGGTCGTTGACCAGCGTCTGCACCTCGATTCCAAGGCTTTGCAGATGCGTTTTCGCCTCGGCGAGTTCGTCGGCCTTGCGCGCGGTGATCGCCACACGGCAACCCATTTCCCCCAGCGCTTCGGCCATTTGCAGGCCCAGCCCGCGAGAGCCGCCGGTGATCAGTGCAACCTTGCCGTCCAGTTGAAACAGGTCTTTCACAGACATTACGCCGCTCCTCCAGTTGTTCTGCAATGCAGACTTTCATTCCAGATTTTTCAACCATCATACGTGCCGAAATTCACCGTGTAAATAAAAGCACGCTCATTCACTTTTGCTTTAAACTGACACGCATCGCCGATGGGCGGATCATCGGGACTTACCCGAATACCGCACTTTTCAATCGAGCCGCGCCCATGCGAGCCGTGCGTGCCGACACGCGTGCGGCGTAGTTGTTCTGCATAGCGGCTCACTTCTGGACGGGTCTTCTCCCATGCAAGATGCGCTGATCATCAACTCGCGTGATCTGGAGTTCCAGCTATTCGAAGTGCTCGAGGCCGAGACGCTCACGCAGCGCGCGCGCCATGCCGACCATAGCCGCGAGACCTTCAACGCGGCGCTCGAAACAGCGCACGCGGTCGCCACCGAAAAATTCGCGCCGCACAACCGCCTCTGCGACGAACACGAACCGCAATTCGACGGTCAGCGCGTGACGATTCCCGCCGCGGTGAAGGAAGCGCTCGATGCATTGCGCGGCGCAGGTTTTCTTGCCGCCGGCAAGGATTACGAATGGGGCGGCATGCAGTTGCCCGCGGTGATTTCCTTTGCGTGCCTGTCGCTCTTCAAGAGCGCCAACATCGCCACCTCGTCTTACGCGATGCTGACCACGGCGAATGCCAACGTGATCGAACGTTTTGGCAGCGCGGCGCAAAAGCGCAAGTATCTGCAGGCATTACTGGAGGGCCGCGCGTTCGGCACGATGGCGCTGACCGAGCCGCAAGCAGGCTCGAGCCTGTCGGACCTCGTCACGAGTGCGGTGCCCAATGAAGACGGTACCTATTCGATCCGCGGCAACAAGATTTTTATTTCGGGCGGCGATCACGAACTGAGCGAGAACATCGTCCACCTGGTGTTGGCGCGCATTCCTGGCGGGCCGCCGGGCGTCAAAGGCATCTCGCTCTTCACGGTGCCGAAATTCCACGTGAATGACGACGGCAGTCCCGGCGCGCGCAACGACGTCGCGCTGGCGGGGCTGATTCACAAGATGGGTTGGCGCGGCACCACGTCGACGATGCTGTCGTTCGGCGAACGCGGCGAATGCATCGGCGAACTGGTGGGCGAACCGCATCATGGTTTGGCGTATATGTTCCACATGATGAACGAGGCGCGCATCGGCGTCGGCCTCGGCGCGGTCATGCTCGGCTATCGCGGCTACCTGGCCTCGCTCGATTACGCCCGCGAACGGCCGCAAGGACGGCGCCCGGACAACAAGAACCCGCTCGATCCGCAATTGCCGCTGATCGAACATGCCGACGTGCGCCGCATGCTGCTTGCCCAAAAAGCGTATGTGGAAGGCGCCTACGCGCTGTGCCTGTACGCGGCGCGCCTCGTCGACGAGCAGAACACCGGCGAGAGCGACACTGCGCGCGCCGAAGCGGGCCTGCTGCTCGATCTGCTGACGCCGATCGTGAAGTCGTGGCCCTCGCAGTGGTGCCTGGAGGCGAATAGCCTGGCGATCCAGATTCACGGCGGTTATGGCTATACGCGCGAATATCCGGTCGAACAGTTCTACCGCGACAACCGCCTGAACATGATTCATGAAGGCACGCATGGCATCCAGGCGCTCGATCTGCTCGGCCGCAAAGTCGTGATGAAACAAGGCGCGGCGCTCGCACTGCTGGGGCGTGAAATACAGCGCAGCATCGAGGCGGCGCGCGTTCATCCGGCGCTGCAAGCGCACGCGGATTCACTCGGCAGCGCATGGAGCGAATTGACCGGCACCGTCAAAGCGTTATTGCCGACCCTGGCGAACGAAAGCGAACGCGCACTCGCCAATGCAAACGCTTTTCTCGAAGCGTTCGGTCATATCGTGCTTGCGTGGACCTGGCTGCGCCAGGCGCTCGTTGCGAGCGCGGCCTTACCTGAAGCTGATGCGAAGAACCAGGCTGACGGGGATTTCTATCGCGGCAAGCTGCATGCGTGTCAGTGGTTCTTCCGTTGGGAATTGCCGCGCGTATCGCTAATGCTTGCCACACTGCGCGATCTCGACGATACGACGCTCAGCATGGCGCCGCAGTGGTTCTGAACGCCCTCGCCTGCTCAATGCGACAGTGCGCTTTCCAGTTGCGTCACCACGTCGATCAGGCGTGGGCGCACCTCCTCGAGCAGGAATTCTTTCGAGAGCCTGAATGAGGGGCCGCCGACATTGATTGCCATGATCGGCAATTCTCCGCCCGGCTGGAAAGCGCGCGCGATGCCGTTCACGTCTTTCTGCCAGTCGCCAAACGAAGTCGTGACGCCGAGCGTGCGGTAGTCTTCGAGCGCATTCTCGATGCCGCGGCGGGTTTTCGGCCACGCCACATGATCGAGTTCACGCACCTGCTCCATGAAGCTGAGACGGTCGTGTTCAGGAATCGCCGCAAGCCATGCACGGCCAATCGCCGACGTGGCGACCGGAATACGCGAACCGACTTCCAGGGTCAACGCGAGCGCTACCGAGCCCCGGCAGTTTTCCACGTAGATCATCGAGAGGCGATCGCGCGTACCCAACGACACGCTCGCGCCGATGGTCTCCGCCAATTCCTGCATCACCGGCCGCGCAATCTTGCGCACATCGAGCCGCGCCAGCATCGCACTGCCCAACGCAAGCGAGGCCGTGCCAAGCCGGTATTTACCGCTCTCTTTCAGATGAATCAGATAGCCGAGCAGTGTGAGCGTGTGAGTAAGGCGCGAGACCGTCGATTTCGGCAGCTTGCAACGCAAGGCGAGCTCCTGATTGCTCAATGACTTGTCGCCCGAGCGGAAACACGCCAGCACTTCGAGTCCACGCGCGAGCGCCGTGACGAAATGCCGGTCGTCCTTATGCGCCTCGTGTGCCGTCCGGCTTGCGAGGACTGAACTTGTCCTCGCGGATGCCGCGGGCGATGCGGTGTCGCCGGCGCGCAGATCCTCGGCCGGATTATCGATTGGGCTCTGACTGGTTTTGCTCAAAATGAAACGCGCTCCTGCGAAACGGCACCATCTGAAAGACAAACCGTGGCCCGGATCGCGAGTGATCCGGCTGCGGAATTATAGACAAACGCAAGCCGCCGCTCAGGCCTCTTCTTTCGGCGCAGCCACCACCGGGCTGAAGAAATAGACGATCGCGCCGATCGCAAGCGGCACGACAGTCACGGCGAACAGCGCCGAGTAGATTCCCGCGTCCGATAGATGCGCTCGCTTTGCGGCGCCCGCGATCCAGCCGAAACAACTGCTGGTTAGCGCCACGCCGAGAAAAACCAGGCTATTGAGCAGCCCCAGGCCTAGCCCGAGCCGGCGCGGCGCGACGATGGCACGCGCTTGCGACATCACGAGCGGATGGATCGAGCCGACCGAGAACAACACACAGATCAACGCGACGCTGAGTACCCAGTTGCCGTCCGGAACGAGCGCAAGCACGAGTGCCGCCAGCACGCCGCCGATCAGCCACAGCAACGAGATCAGCTTGGGCGCGCAGAAGCGCACGGCAAGCGGGATGCCAAACGACGCGGCGATTCCGATCACGCTGGTGACGGTCATCGCATTGCCGCGCGCAATAACGTCGAAGCCGTAGACGTCGGCAAGATACGGTCCGCCCCACGACGTGCGAAACGTGCTGCCGACCGAGAGCGCGAGGCAGGCAGGCATCAAGGTCCAGAAACCCGTGTACCGCCTCACCGCGCCGGCCGAATGTTGCGATGCAGCGAGGCTTCGCTCATGCTCGACGGCATCGCGCCGCTGCACGAAGCCCACGACACCCAGCGTTGCGCAAAGCATGGCGAGCGCGGCTGTGACCATGACCGGACGCCAGCCGAAGCTGGCCGTCGCCCGGCTCAGCGGAAACGCGGCAAGCAAGGCACCCGCCATGCCGATCGCACTCGCCGTCGTGACCGCGCGCACATTGCGCGTGCCGTGGCCGCTACGCAGCACGTGATTGAGCAGTCCCATGAAGACGGGCGCGCAACCCAACCCGATGCCGGCTTGCGCGACAAGCGCCACGGTTGCGCTCGTTGTGATCGAAAGGACGCCGGCACAGGCGGCGCCGATAGCCATCAGAAACGCGGTGGGTCCGCGCACGCCGTAGCGGTCGAACATCAGACCGACCGGCAGTTGCGCGATGGCGAACACGAGAAAGAACGAACCCGCGAACCAGCCGAACATTTGCGGCGAGAAATGAAAATCGCCGATCAGTTGAGTTGAAATCACGGCGATGTAGCTGCGGAAAAATTGACTGAGCACGTAGCTGAAAGTCAATGCCCACAACCCGTAATCGATCGACGATCCGGTGGGTTCCGTGCGTGTTTCGTGCAATCGTTGCTGTACGCCATCGGACATCTGCGGTGCGCCTTTGATGATCGAAGCCGCCATGATAGGGCAACCGGCAACGGGCGGCAGGGTGAGTTTTTTCAGCACTTGCGCGTTTGCTGGAGTATTGTTTAAACGCGCTGGAAGCTTCACGACGTCACTCTTCTACAAGACAGGGAGCTCCGTGCAGGCGGAAAAGCGCTTGCAGGCGCGTGTTTTTTGCATGCAACGATGCGACATCAACTTTTCGAGGAATGGAGAAAACGTGAAAACAGTCAATCTATTGAAGGCACTCGGCATCGCATTGTGTGTGGCGACGGCATCCAGCGCCTATGCCCAGGCGAGCGATGCCATGGCCTCCGACAGCATGGCCGCCCCGGCTGCCAGCCCTAAAACCGTCAAGAAGGCGGACCGCAAGCTGGGTCTGGACGTACGCAAGGCTTTGTCGAAAGCCCAAGGTTTTGATGTGTCGAACGTGTTTGTCCGCGCGCGTGGCGGCGCGGTGACGCTCACTGGCACAGTGCCCGACGGCGCACAGATTTCGCAGGCGGAGGAAGTCGCCAAGGGTGTTGCAGGCGTGAAATCGGTGAACAACAAGCTGACACTCGGCACGCAGGGCGGCGGTGGGGGTTGATCGCGCCGCGCAATTGATCAGCGACGGCGGGTTACGACAGAGAGCGTCGCAAGCGCCCATTTGCGGCGCTGCCTGTCGTCCCGCCTCGTTCTGTTCCGCTCCGGCATTTAACAAAACCTTCACCGTCGAACCAGGCCGACGACATAGCGGCAAACTGTGTTCCCGCCATTGAAGAACTCACACTCGAGCGGCGCGCCGAGCTGCAGGCAATCCCCTTCCGCAAGCTGATACACCTGCCGGCCTTCACGAAAAGTCAGCACCCCTCGCGTCACCCAGATCTGCTGATGCTGAAACGCAAAGGCATCCGGCGGATAAGGCACCCGCACTCCCACCGGCAATTCGATCTCCAGCAACTCGAGCACCCCGCCGGTAGGCGGTGAAATCCGCCGCCGCGTATAACCCGTTTCCGGGTCCTGCCAGACAGGTTGCCCGGCTCGCCGCACCAATCGCTCGCCACTCTGCTCGGCAAGCGCCAGCAGGGTCGACAAGGTCAGACCGAAAGCGCCCGAGAGACGGCCAAGCACGGTAGCGGTTGGACTCGCCTCGCCCCGCTCGATCTTGCTGATCATCGCCTTCGACACCCCCGAGCGCTCCGCCAGTTCGCTCAGCGACCAGTTACGCGCTTCGCGCTCCGTCTTGACGCGTGAGGAAATCGCCTCGGTCAAATCGATAGCAGAGGATTCGGACATGAAAGGATCGGAACCGGAAAAAAGGTGAGCTTACCGTGAGCTCGTTCACTTTGAGCCCTCATTAAAGGCCAGAATCAATGTCTTGCATAGTGATTTTTCGTCCACTATATTAAACGCACGATACCCGCACGGCTTCACCGCCCGCTCGCCTGTTCTGAACTGCACCCGTAAGCATCCGTCCACCTCAGCCGGAAGACACCATGCCGAAGGAAATTGTTCTCAACGCTTTTGACATGAACTGCGTCGGCCACATCCAGCAAGGCATGTGGACTCATCCGCGCGATCAGTCCACCCGTTATACCGATCTTCAGTACTGGACCGACTATGCGCGCTCGCTGGAGGCAGGTCTGTTCGACGGCATTTTTTTCGCCGACGTGGCGGGCGTGTACGACGTCTACGGCGGCAATCCCGACGCGGCGATTCGCGGTGCGGTGCAGGTGCCGGTGAACGATCCCACCTTGCTGATTCCGGCCATGGCCGCCGTTACGCGCCACCTGTCGTTCGGCGTTACATCCAATCTCACCGTCGAGCAGCCCTATCTGTTCGCGCGGCGCATGTCGACGCTCGATCATCTAACCCGTGGCCGGGTCGGCTGGAACATCGTGACGGGCTATCTGGACAGCGCGTCGCGCGCGATCGGTCTGTCCGGACAAATGGCCCATGACGACCGCTACGATCTCGCCGACGAATATATGGAACTCGTCTACAAACTGTGGGAATCCAGTTGGGAAGACGATGCGGTGCTGCGTGATAGAACGCAAGGCATCTATGCGGACGCATCGAAAGTCCACGTGATTCATCATCACGGCAAGCAGTATCGGGTGGACGCCATGCATCTGAGCGAACCGTCGCCGCAACGCACGCCGGTACTCTACCAGGCGGGATCGTCAGCGCGCGGCAAGCAGTTCGCCGCGGCGCACGCGGAGTGCGTGTTCGTCAACGGCCAGGCGAAGCCCGCCGTGAAAACCATCGTCGACGATATCCGCGCTCACGCCGTGGCGCATGGGCGCCATGCGAACGATATCAAGGTGCTGCTCGGGCAAACGGTAATCACAGGCCGCACGGATCGCGAAGCACAGGAGAAGTACGCCGAATACCGGCGTTACGTGAGCAGCGAGGCAGCGCTCGTGCATGCGGCGGCGTCGCTCGGTATCGACTTCGCGCGCTATGACCTCGACGAACCGATCGACACCGGCAAGAGCCAGGCTATCGTCTCGAACGTCGAGGCGATGACGCGCGCCGCCGGCCCGCAATGGACCCGGCGCAAACTGCTCGAACAGATGGTGCTCGGCAGCCGTCAGGCACCGCTCGTCGGGTCGGCCGAACGCATTGCCGACGAACTCATCGCATGGACCGAAGCAACTGGCGTGGACGGTTTTAATCTCTCGCGCACGGTCGCGCCGGAATGCTTCGACGATTTCATCGCACTCGTGGTGCCGATTCTGCAGGAACGTGGCGCCTATAAACACGCTTATCGCGACGGCACATTGCGTGAAAAACTATTCGGCCACGCACGTTTGCCTGCCAGCCACACGGCGGCCCGGTTTCGCGGAGGCGCGGATCCCCATGCTTGACAAGCACATCTTTCGCGACGCCATGGCCGGCCTTGGCGCCGCCGTCAACATCATCAGCAGCGACGGCGTCGCAGGTCTCGCAGGCTGCACGGCCTCCGCGGTATGCGGCGTGACGGACGAGCCGCCTACCCTGCTCGTCTGCATCAATCGCGGCAGCCGCAACAACGCGGCCTTCCGCGCTAACGGCGCGCTGTGCGTCAACGTCTTGAGCGCGGATCAGCAAGCCCTTGCGGCGCATTTCGCCACGGGCTCGCTGCCCATGGCCGAGCGCTTTGCCGCCGCGCAATGGAACACGCTCGCGACAGGCGCGCCCGTCCTGCTCGGCGCGCTTGCCTCGCTCGACTGCGAGATCGAATCAGTCACCGAAGTCGGCACGCATACGGTGTTCTTTTGCGCGGTGAAGGCCGCGCATACGCATGTCGGCGGCGATGCGCTGATCTACTACGGCCGCAGTTATCATCGGGTCGGCACGCGCGGCGCGCCGGCAACGCTCGCTCAACCCGCCCAGTGTCCCGGCACCCACGCCCAGTGATTGCCTTCCCAGCGATAGTGGCCTTTCACCCAGTGATAACCCGGCGCGGGTGCGGGCGGCATCACCTCGACAAGCGGAGCGGGCTGTGGCGGCCGCGCCGGCTCAACGACGCACGCTGACAACATGACAGCGGACAGTCCCGCAAGCGAAGCGGCACGAATCGTCAATCTGATTTTCATACGCTCTCCCTGGTAGTTTTCAAGTTATGCCCGCACGAGCCCGGTAGTTGGCCGCATTCCCGCGATCTGGCCGAACAGCGTATTCGCCGTACGCTGCGGATCGAGGCCGAGACTTTCGCTGGCGGCACCGGCAATCAGCGCATCCAGTGACATGGTCGGTTTGAGATCGCGCGCTTCGTAGAGGTCGGAAGGTTTCAGGCCGGGCCAGTCGGCCAGCACGCGTCCGCCCGCTACCGACCCGCCCAGTACCATCGCCACCGAGCCGGTGCCATGATCGGTGCCGCCCGTGCCGTTGACCGCAACAGTCCTGCCGAACTCGGTGGCCACCACCACGGTGGTCTTGTTCCACAGCGGACCCATGCCGTCACGCAGCGCCGCGAGCATCGTATCGAGCGCTTTCAACTGATTGGCAAGCCGCGCGTTCTGCGCCGTATGCGTGTCCCACCCGCCAGTTTCAATCATCGCGATCCGTGGACCGTCGTCGCGCGACAGAAAGCCGGCGGCAAGCTTGCCCAGGCTCGCCGGGTCCTGACGCGCGCCGGCCTCCCCCGCGAGCCCGCGCGCGGTCATCGCCGATTCCCACAACGGGCGCAATTGCGCGTCCTGGTCGTACAGTTGCGAGACTCGCATCAGCAGATCGTCAGGCGCCGGCGGCAATCCCGAGGGCGCGTACGACGTCACCGCCGCCTTGCCGCGCAGCGCCATCGGCACGGTCGGCGCGAAGGCGATCGCATTCTCGCGCGTGGCCGGCATCGACGCGACGAGCCGGTTCAGCCAGCCGTCCTTCATCTGATACGGCGCGGTGCCGCCGGTCTCCAGCACGTTCTGCCCGTCGAAGTGCGAGCGGTCGCGGTACGGCGACGCCACCGCGTGGACGAACAGCGCCTGACGATTGGCATACATCGCGGCGGTCTGCACCAGCGCGGGATGCAGCGCGAAGGTGCCGTCGAGCTTTGTCGCGTTGCCGGTGTCAATCGCGAGTGCGCCGCGCAGCGACGCATAGGTGGGTTCCGCATACGGCATGACGATGCTCAGCCCGTCGGCCGCGCCGCGCTGGATGACGAATATGAAGCGGCGCTCGGTTGCGACGCTTGCAAAAGCGATCTGCGGCGACACCAGAATCGCACCCGCGCCTGCGGCGGCGACGCTCAAAAACTTGCGGCGTGAAAGCATGGCATTCATCTCCGTTGAAAATCCGGCGAGACCAGCAGCAGCGCGATCGCCGTCGACGCGCTGTCGGCACGCGACACAGCCGTGGCGGTCGGGGCGCTGAGCGAGCCGGCCAACAGGGTCTGGCCGAGCGCGCGCGCATCGAGCCGGTCGCCTACCCGGGCCGCGAAGCGCTGCGCGACATCGACCCGGCGCACGAGTGCATCGGGCGCCGCCCAACTCGCGGCGATGTCGTCGTATCCGGCGGGCGAACCCGGTCGCCATACCGGCTGGCCGAGTTGCGTCAGGATGGGGGCGGTCTGCAGATTGCCGAGGTCCTGCCAGCCGAGCCCGCGCATCGAAGAAATGGTCCACTCCCACGGCGTCTTGAACTTCGTGGCGACGGGCGACCACGCCTGCGGCAGGTCGATCAGCGTCCGGTACACGGTCGGCAGATCGCCGCCGCTGCGCTCGAATGCGCTCGCCAGCCGCTCGCTCACTTCAGGCGGCGGATTGTCCGCGACGAAGTGACGGGCGAGCTTGCCGCCGATGTGCTGCGCCGTCGCAGGCGAACTCGCGAGGTCGTGCAGGACCGCCAGGGCCTGCTCTTCTCCGGGCTGGTCATAGCGGCGGCCCATGATGGTTCGCGAGCCCGGCTCGTGCAGCGCGACGCGAAACACGAAGGTGCCAGGGGCGGCGTCCGGCTGCGCGCCAAACCGGCCCCGCTTACCCGCATTACCGGGATTGGCAGGATTGCCAGCGAGGCTCCAGCCGGTCAGCGCGCGGGCGAATTCGGTGACGTCGTCCTGGGTATAACCGCTGCGCACACCGAGCGTGTGCAGTTCCATGATTTCGCGCGCGAGGTTCTCATTCAGCCCGCGTTTGACGTTTGGATTGCGCTGCTCGGCGCGCATGGCCGCTACGCTGTCCGGTCCGACCGAGCGCGTCTGGTCGAGAAACAGTTGCATGGCCGGATGACGTTCGACGGCGACCAGCATGTCTTCGAAACGGCCAAGCACATGCGGACGGATCGCCTCCGCTTCGAATGAGCCGGCCAGCGCGGCGACGCCGGGTTTTTCCGTGGACACCGCGAAGTGGTTCGCCCAGAAATGAACCAGCCGCTCCACGAAAGGCGTCTGCGTGGTCAGCGCGCTTGCGACACGCGCGTTCACCGAGGCACGGTACATTGCGGCAATCTCGCCGCGCAGCGCTTTTCGTTCGGCTTGCTTAGCAGTTTGGGCTTGCGTGTCTGTTGCAGCTTGTCCGGCGCCTGGCGAGCTCGTCTGCGCATTACCCTGACTGGCGAGCGCACCCTCGCCGACATTCTGCGGATTTTTCCGGGCCAACTGATTCAGTTCCATGCGCTGCTGGATCAGTTCGGTGGACAGCGTCACCGAGTCGGGCTGGTTCGCCCATGCGGCAGGCCGCGGCTGATATTGTTCGAACTGCGCGAGCAGCCACGCCTTCGGGTCGGCGGGCGGCGTGTCGTCGACACGCGCGCCAAGGCCGAAGCGGTTCAGTGCAATCGCCGCGGCATTCATGTTCGGTGAGGTAGACATACCGTCCTCTTCGGCGTTGGATATTTCTTTAAACGAGCGCAACGATGAAATCCGTCGCGCTCGCCCAGAAATTTTTATCCACCCGAAGCGGCACCTGATGCCGTACTCGAAGCATCGCTCGAGGTCGGACTGGAGGCCGCCGGCTGCGGCGGTTTTTTCGCATTGGCGGCCGCTTGCGGTTCGCGCCATTGGCCGCGCAGCTTCAGGCTGTCGGCGAATTCGACGCGCTCCTCGGGCGACAGCGTGGCCGCAAAATCCGCCACACTGCCCTCCACTTGCGCGCGCAAGCTGCTGTCCGCTTCACGCGTGCGGGCCAGCGCGGCATCCAGCGCCGCGCGATCGAACTGTGGCGCGGCGAGCAACCGCAACACTTCGTGTCGCCCTTCGCGGGCATCGCGGGCAAAATCGCGACCCTCGCGGCGCGCTTTCTTCAAGCCGTCGAGAAAGGCCTTCTGACGCTCGGCCGACAGCGTTTCGGCCGCAAAACGCAGCGCCGTGCGCTGCTGCGCCTGCACCGGCGTCATCGCACCATGTGCCGCGAACCATTGATAAGCACCACCGACAATCGCACCCACCAGGAACACGTTGAGCACCAGCGAAGCCACCAGCACGATTTTCCATGACCGGCCGTTCATTCGCCGCTCCAATCGGCAGATGAACCACCGAAGCTCGAGGTTAAATAAGAAGACTCATGCACAGGCGGAGCCGTCCACGTCAACACGAAGAACGACACCGCAAAAGCGCCGGCCACGCCGCCCAGCAGTCCAACGCCCGCCACCGCCGCGCCCGACCACCATAACCGTTTGCGCGGCACACTGGGCCGCCGCGCCGGCGCGCTGCCGATGATGCGCTGCTGCAATGCCGCGCCCGGCGGCTCGACCTTGTCGGACGCGAGCCACGCATCGATGCTGGCCGCGTCCGCCAGCATCGCATCGGCCTCGGCACGGTGCGCAGCGGCCCACGCCTGCCCCGCTGCGCGTTCCTGTTGCGGCCAGCGGCGCGGATCGGCGCCGTAGGCTTCGACGATCTGATGGAATCTTTCGGGCGTCATGATTTGTCCTTGCTAAGGCCGCTGCCGGCCAGTTGGGCGCGCAGATTGCGGCGCGCACGTGCCAGCAGACTTTCCAACGCATCGACCGTGATGCCCATCAGGGCGGCAGCGTCGATGTTCGACATCTCCTGGTAGTAATTGAGCACCAGTGCCTCGCGCTGTCGTGCCGGCAATGCGGCGAGCGCCTCGCGAACGCGCTCGTCCTGGGCGCGCGCTTCGAGGGCGGCATCGGGTAATGCGGCGGGGTCGACTTCGTCGGGCAGGTCGTCGTCGGGGACTTCGCGGCGGCCGCGCAACCGGTCATAGCAAAGATTGAGCGCTACGCGGTGCACCCACGTATCGACCTTCGCCTCACCTTCCCGCCAGCGCGGGGCCTGTTTCCAGATCCGCACGAAGACCTCCTGCGCCACGTCTTCCGCTTCCATGCGATCTCCCAGCATGCGCGTGGCGAGTGCGAGCAGACGCGGCAGTTTGCGCGCGACGAGCGAACGGACGGCGGCCGGGTCCTGCCTGGCAACCCCTGCCAACAGCTCCGCATCAGGATCGCGTTCGCTCAAGGCATGCGGCTCCACAACGCACGCAAAATGCGAAGCGCGGATCGATCGGTTGTGCGCGCACCGTTACGAACAGTGCGCGCCGGGCAGGTGGCAAGGTGCATTGAGCTCAATATACGACGACCGCCGGCCGATAGTAGGCCGGCCGCGCCGGGTAGACGACACAACCGGCGAGTGTAGCGGCCAGCAGAATGATCACAAGCGTTTTCATGGCAACCTTTCCGGTGGGATTACAAAGCGCGCCACGGCGCTCGACGTTCAGGCCCAATGCCCTTCGACCCAGCGCCAGTTCGGGCCGCGCTGCACCCAATGCCCCGGCACCCAGCGATAGCCGGCCCGGACCGGCCGCCAGTGGCCGGGCACCCATACGTAACGGCCATGGTCCCAACGCCAGCGACCCTGATCCCAGACGTAGCCGGCACGCGGCGCCGGCATCACTTCGACGCGCGGCGGCGGCGGCGCCATGGGTGCGACGATCACCGCTTGCGCCAGAGCGGGCACGGTCGTCAGCGCTGCAACGCACGTGATCCCCGCAGCGAGAACGGAAGTCAGAAGGCGGACCGGTCTGGTCGATGTCATGCTGGTTTCTCCCTTAAGTGCCGAAGCCAGAAGCGGCTGCGTTTCTTCTTGAACGCAACAGCCGGAGAAATCCGTCGTTTTGATTTGCACTGAAAGAAACGCAATGTGGCGTACGGGTCGTGACCGGCAGCGCCACCCTCACGGGGCGACTCGCAGAAAGTGGAACGACAGCGAAAGTTATTCAAATGAATGGCAACCGATAGGCGACGTAATGTTCGCGCCCCGAAATCTTAATCAGCCGATGTTTCAATGCGCGCTGTTTCTAGCGGTAAGACGTCTCAGTTGTCCTTCTAACTTCCTAACAATATCCCCAGCGAATATCCACACGTGCATCACTGGAAACGCTGAACGGCGAAGTCGAATCTGGAGCCAGTCACATGTTCCGTAGAACCCTGTTACCCATCCCGTTTGCCGCGATGCTTGCGCTCGCAGCATGCGGCAACAATAACGTGAGCACGCCGGCGTCAGCGCCGGCTACCGCTTCGACGCCGGCAGCAACCGTATCGGCGCAGGATGCCGTCGCGACGGCCACGCCGATCAAACACGTGGTGGTGATCTTCGGCGAGAACGTTTCGTTCGACCACTACTTCGCCACCTACCCGCAGGCCTCCAACCCGGTCGGCGAGCCGCAATTCACCGCGGCGGCGGGCACGCCCACGGTCAACAACCTCGCCAGCAACAATCTGATCACCGCGAACCCGAACGCGCTGTCGACCTCGCCGAACACGGCGGGCCGCACGGTCGGCTCCGTGACAGTCGCGGGCCTGGGTCTGCCGGCCGCCGACCTGCTGCCGTTCCGTCTCGATCGTTCGCAAGCCAATACGTCGAGTCAAAACCACGCGTACGCCGCGGAACAGCTCGCGTATAACAACGGCGCGATGGATTCGTTCCCGCTGTTCACGGCGGCCGGGTCGACGATTGCCGGCAGCACCGGCGCGTTCGCCACGAAGGGCCAGGTGCTCGGCTACTTCGACGGCAACACGGTCACGGCAATGTGGAACTACGCGCAGAACTTCGCGATGAACCAGAACGCGTACACGGACACGTATGGTCCGTCGACGCCGGGCGCGATTGCAGTGGTCTCGGGCCAGAACAACGGCGTGGTGGTGACGGGCGGCACCTCGGCCAACGCGATTCCGGATTCGACCGGCGGCTTCACGCTGGTCGGCGATCTGGACCCGACCGGCGACGTCTGCACGATCGCGGCAAAGAGCACGGTGACGGCGGCGATGTCGTCTGCCAACAAGAACATCGGCGACCTGCTCAACGCGAAGGGCCTCACGTGGGGCGGCTTCATGGGCGGCTTCAACCTGAGCACGGTGAACGCCAACAACACCACCGGCTGCTCCCGTTCGACCTTCTCGCAAGTGCTGAACGCGACTAAGCCCGACTACGTGCAGCATCACGCGTGGTTCCAGTACTACGCGAGCACGGCCAACCTCGCGCACACGCGTCCGTCGTCGACGGCGGTGATCGGCATGACCGATCCGTTGGACAACTCGGCTACGCCGGTTCACCACCAGTACGACACCGACGACTTCTTCGCCGCGGTGAAGGCCGGCAACTATCCGTCGGTGAGCTTCCTGAAGGCGCCGGCGGTCGGCGACGGTCACCCGGGCAACTCGGACCCGATCGACGAACAGGCTTTCGTCACGAAGGTGATCAACTTCCTGCAGCAACAGCCTGACTGGAAGAACACCGCCGTGATCATCGCCTATGACGATTCGGACGGTTGGTACGATCACCGCTTCATGGCGCCGAAGAACTCGTCGTTCGATTCGACCACGGCGCAATCCGCGGGCGGCGTGACGGTCGCAGGCTCCGACAACCTGAGCGGTACGGGTCAGTGCACGGCAACGGGCGCGGTTCAACCGCAGGGCGTGAACGGCGGCACGGTGAACGGCCGTTGCGGCCCGGGTACGCGTACGCCGTTTATCGTGGTGTCGCCGTGGGCGAAGGTCAACTACGTCGACGATACGCCGATCACCCAGGCCTCCGTGGTGAAGTTCATCGAGGACAACTGGCTCGGCGGTCAACGCCTTGGCAACGGTTCGTTCGATGCAACCGCCGGCAGCATCATGAACATGTTCAACTTCTCGGGCTCCGGCAACAATCCGACAGTGTATCTGGACCAGAACCTGGGCACCAGGCTGTCGGCGCCGCCGGCGAGCTGAGCGACACGTGTGAATGGCTCTTCTGGTGCGCTCCCGATGGATTCGACCTCAGGTCATGCACGCGTGCTGTTCGTGCGTGACCTGACGAAGCGCGGCACCAGCAGGGTATGAAGCACATCAAGCTGTAGCTGGGCGTCGAGCCAGTGCAAACGTGCTGGCTCGATTTGCTTTTTGATCGAACCCGATCGAATTATTTGTCACTACCGCCATGAATCATCCTTCAGACGCCGCCCTGCCCTCGCACCTGCCTGCCGGCGGTGAGCCGGGTCCCGTCATTACCCGTCGCTCGTGGCTCAGGCTGCTCGTGTGGAGTGCCGCCGGCATCGTGCTTGCGCTCTTCGTGGTTTGCGCGTATGCGCTCGTCTATCCGGAACGGATGCCGCCCGCCGTCGGCGCGATCGTCGAAGAAATCACCGGCGCGAATCCGAATCCGGTTCAACTGATGCGTCCGCAAGACGCGCCGCTGAGCGCGGTTGCGCTGCTCGGCAAACAGATTTTTTTCGACGCGTCGCTATCGGCTTCGGGCACGCAATCGTGCGCGTCGTGCCACTCGCCGCAGCATTCGTACGCACCGGATAACGCGTTTCCGGTGCAACTGGGCGGCGCGCACATGAATCAGGCCGGCTACCGGCCGCCGCCGTCGCTGGCCTATCTGTATCGCCAGGCTCCGTTCAGCATCGGGCCGGATCAGGGCGATACCGACGTGCCGGTGGATATGACGCAACTGGCCTCGCAGGCCGCCGGCGTACAGCGTGCACAGAAGACGGCGCTCGCCGCGCCGGCCGCTCCGGCAATGGTGCCGCAAGGCGGCCTGTTCTGGGATGGCCGCGCCGATACGCTGCAAATCCAGGCAATCGGTCCGCTGACCAACCCGGTGGAGATGGCCAATGCGACGCAGGAAGATGTCGCGCGCAAGCTGCTGCAAACGAAGTATCTGGACCAGTTCAAACAGATCTTCGGGCCGGGCATCGTCAGCAATCCGAGTCTGCTGATTTCGGAAGCCATGTTCGCAGTGGGACGGTATCAGACCGAGGATCAGTCGTTTCATGCCTTTACCAGCAAGTACGACTACTGGCTCGAAGGCAAGGCGCGCCTGACGCATGCGGAGCTGCATGGCTTGCAGTTGTTCAACGACAAGGACAAGGCTAACTGCGCCGGTTGTCACCTGAGCCAGCCCAGCAAGGACGGTCTGCCGCCGGTGTTTACCGATACGCAGTACGAGGCGCTTGGTGTGCCGCGCAATCCGGCCATTCCGGCCAACAAGGATCCGAAGTTCTTCGATATGGGCGTGTGCGGGCCGTTCCGCGACGACATGAAGACGGAGACGCAGTATTGCGGAATGTTCCTGACGCCGACCCTGCGTAACGTTGCCGAACGCAAGGTGTTCTTCCATAACGGCGTTTATCACGACCTCAAACAGGTCATGGATTTCTACAACCTGCGCAATACGGCGCCCGAGAAGATCTATCCGCGGGATGCGTCGGGCAAGGTACAGAAATACAACGATCTGCCGCCGCAGTACCACGCCAATGTCGACGTCGCCGACGCGCCGTTCGATCGTAAATTCGGCGATCAGCCGGCCATGACGGATCAGGATATTCAGGACATCATTGCGTTTATGAAAACGCTGAGTGACGGGTACAAGCCCGGTTCCTGAGCGCTTACGGGCAACGGTTGCGTAGCGCTTGCATAATGTTTGCGCGGCGGCCTGCGCGGCGCCGCGCGAGCCGGTGAGGTATCCTTGCCGGTTGCGCGACCACTTTCCGTACCCTGCCCGATGGCTGATTTCCCTTTCGACGCCGTACTTTTCGACTGCGACGGCGTGCTCGTCGACTCCGAACCCATCACCAATCGCGTGCTCACCGAAATGCTCGGCGAATTAGGCTGGCAATTGAGCGTCGAAGAGGCGATGCAGATTTTTGTCGGCAAGGCCGTTCGAGATGAAGCCGCACTCATCGAGGCGCGCACGGGTTTCGCAATTACCGCGGACTGGCTCATGCAGTTTCGCGCGCGCCGCAATGAGGCGCTCGACCGCGAACTGGTGGCGATTGACGGCGCGGCCTCGGCCGTGCGCGCGCTTTACGCGACACTCGACGGCCGCATTGCCGTTGCTTCAGGCGCCGATCGCGTCAAGGTCGAGTTGCAACTGGCCAAGGCCGGTATTCTCGACTGCTTCACAGGGCGTATTTCCAGTGGTCACGAAACGCCGCGCAACAAGCCCTATCCCGATGTCTATGTCGCCGCAGCCGCAGGCTTGGGTGTAGACCCGCAGCGTTGCGCCGTGGTGGACGATACGGTCACGGGCGTGACGGCTGGTGTGGCGGCAGGCGCCACGGTGTTCGGCTACTGCCCGAAAGAATTGAGCCACAGCAGCGCGACTGCGCTGCATGGCGCGGGCGCGGTTCACGTCTTCCGGGACATGGCCGAATTGCCCGCCCTGCTCGCCGGATGGCGTGGCGTGCAGGGCTGAAGCCTCCATTGACCAAGCCGAATGCGCTTGTGCATGACGGTGGAGCGTAATCGCAGTAGACGTGAGGTTGGGCATGATAATGACGTGCGCCCGCGCGACGGGGGACTGCCAACGCGCTCCGCTCGTTATTGCGCCTTGTCGAGCCGACGCAGTACCTGCCCGCTCGCGCTGTCCTCCACCTGCCAGCCTTCGGTTTTCAAACGGTCACGCAGACGGTCTGCCGCATTCCAGTCCTTCGCCGCGCGGGCCCTTTCGCGTTCAGCGGCGAGACGCGCGATATCGGCGGGAATCGCCGACACGTCCTCCCTCCAGTCGGCAAGCCGAAGTCCGAGCACGGCGTCGAAGCAATCGACCGTTGCCCGCCGCGTGGCCGCCGGAAGATCGCTTCTCACCAGGTCCCACAGCACGGCGAGCGCACGTGGCAGATTCAGATCCTGATCGACCTCGAGCCTGAAACGATCGACGTACACGTCATCGGGTGTTCCCCCTTCCGGCCATTGCACATACGCGCGGCGCAAACGGTCCAACGCGGATTGCGCGGCATCGAGCGCCTCCATGCTGAAACGCAGGTTGCTGCGGTAATGCGCACTCAGGCACAAGTAACGATACGCAAGCGGATCGATGCCCCGCCCGGTCAACGTCGAGAGGCGCACGAAGTCGCCACCCGACTTCGACATCTTGCCGGCATCCAGCATAAGGAAATGACCGTGCATCCAGAAGTTGGCGAGACGGGTTCCATGGCACGCCTGCGTTTGCGCGATTTCATTGCTGTGATGCACGGCGATGTGATCTTCTCCGCCGCAGTGAATGTCGAACCACGGGCTCAGGTATTTCGCCGACATCGCCGAGCATTCGATATGCCACCCCGGAAAGCCCCGGCCCCATGGACTATCCCATTCCATCTGCCGCACGGTATCCGGGGGGCTGAATTTCCACAGCGCGAAGTCGGTCGCGTGCCGCTTCTCGCCAGGTGCAACGCGTTTGCCCGGTTGCAGCCCCGCTGCATCGAGACGCGCGAGAAAGCCGTAATCGTCCTGTTTGCTCGTGTCGAAGTAGATGCCGTCGGCCGTGCGGTAGGCATAGCCGTTGCGCTCGATCCCGGCAATGAAATCGATCTGTTCGGCTATGTGATCGGTCGCCCGGCACCACAGGTACGGCTCCAGCAGGTTCAACGCACGCCAGTCGTTCATGAACGCCGCGGTGTAGCGTTCCGCGATTGCCCAAGCCGACTCGCCGGTGCGCCGGCTGCCCTTCTCCATCTTGTCTTCGCCTTCGTCGACATCGGAGACCAGATGACCCACGTCGGTGATATTGACAACGTGCCGCACGCTGTAGCCGTTCAATGCCAATGCGCGTCGCAGTACGTCTTCGAAGATGTAGGTCCGCAGGTTGCCGATATGCGCGTGGTCGTACACGGTAGGGCCGCAGCAATACAGACCGACGTGGTCCGCCCGGATCGGCGAGAAAGCGCGCAAGGTGCGCGACCAGGTGTCGTACAGGACGAGCGGCATGTGAACTCCCGTGGTGTTAAACGCGAAAAAATGCGGAGCAGAACGGCCAAAACAAAAAAGCCACCGGTCTTGTGACGGGTGGCCTCAGGGATACGGACGATACAGATCGACTCGCTAGACGCGGGCTCCCCTTGGCAGGCTGCAACAGCATGCGTGCAAAGAATGCGAACGGGAATGGATAGAAGCGATCATGGAAACGATGCTACCGTGTGTTTCGAGGCGGGTCAATTGTGAATCGCCGGATAGTGCTGGCATGACATGTCCTGGGCGCAGATGAAAAAACCCCCGCAAGACTTTCGCCTTGCGGGGTTTCTCTTGATCTGCTGCGTTATCCGCCTAACGGGACATCATGTGCATGCTGACGTTATGCATGATCCACAACGAACCGACGATCAGAATCACGGCCGTCAGTACGGTGAAGCCGAACGCCATGATGTTCCAGCGCTGTGCCGACGAGGCATTCATGTGCAGGAAGAAAATCAGGTGCACGACGATCTGCACGAATGCGAGACCCGCGATCGCGAGCAACGCGTTCTCGCCCGTCAACGTGCCGGTCAGCACGAGGCCGAATGCGGCCACCGTCAATACGACGGACAGAATGAAACCCACCGTATAGCTGCCGAAGCTGCCGTGACTTTCGCCGCTATGACCTTCGTCCGGATGTGCCAGGTGTGAGTGATGGCTATGGTCCATTTAGATCACGCTCGCAAGGTAGACAAAGGTGAAGACGCCAATCCACACGACGTCCAGGAAGTGCCAGAAAAGGCTCAGGCACGTCAGGCGGATCATGTCGCGCTCGGTCAGATCGCGACGTCCCATCACCTGCACGGCGAGCACCGCCATCCAGAGCAGGCCGAACGTCACGTGCAGACCGTGCGTGCCGACCAGCGTGAAGAACGACGACAGGAATGCGCTACGGCTGGGGCCCGCGCCTTGGGCGATCAGATGCGAGAACTCGCGCATTTCCAGCACGAGAAACGCGAGGCCTAGCAGGAACGTCACGCCGAGCCAGAACAGCAGTACGCCCTTCCTGTTCTTGTGCGCACCCAGCATCGCGAAACCATACGTGATGCTGCTCAGCAGCAGCATCGACGTTTCGAGCGCGACGCCCGGGATCTCGAACATATCCTTACCGGTCGGACCACCCGCGAACTGGTGCTGCATCACCGCGAACACCGCGAACAGCGACGCGAAGATGATGCAGTCCGTCATCAGGTACAGCCAGAAGCCGAATACCGAATGCGATGGCGGGTGATCGGCATGATGCGTATCGTGATGATGCAGGCCCGCCGCAAGAGTGTTGTTTGACATCAATCCACCTCCAACGCGACCTGCGCATCGGCGCCGGAGCGTTTTTCTTCAATCGCGACCTGCGCACCGGCGGCGGAGCGTTGTTGTTCAATCGCCGCTACCGTGGCAGCCGGGATGTAAAAGCCTTCGTTCTTCTGGAAGCTGTAAATGATCACAGTAGCGATCGAACCGACCAGACCGACAATCGCGAGCCACCAGATGTGCCACACGGCGGCAAAACCCAGCACCAGCGAAAACATCGCCACAACCAGACCCGCGGATGTGTTCGACGGCATGTGAATGTCGCGATACACCGGCTTCGGTTGATTCTTGCGCGACTTCATTTCAGCGAAGGCGTCCAGTTCACGCACGTCCGGAATGATCGCGAAGTTGTACGACGCCGGCGGCGAGCTCGTTGCCCATTCCAGCGTGTGACCGTCCCACGGATCACCCGTAACGTCGCGGTTTTTCGCCAGGTTGCGATCGCGGATGCTGACGACCAGTTGCACCACCTGGCAAGCGATACCGATGGCGATCAGCACAGCGCCGACCCATGCGAACATCAGCCACGGATGCCAATCCGGATTGTCGTAGTGATTCAGACGACGCGTCATGCCCATGAAGCCCAGCACGTACAACGGCGTGAAGGCAACCCAGAAACCGATCTGCCAGAACCAGAACGACGCCTTGCCCCACTTCTCATTCAGCTTGAAGCCGAAGGCCTTCGGGAACCAGTAGTTGAAACCGGCCAGGTAGCCGAACAGCACGCCACCAATAATCACGTTGTGGAAGTGAGCGATCAGGAACAGGCTGTTGTGCAGCACGAAGTCCGCGCCTGGAATCGCCATCATCACGCCGGTCATACCGCCGATCGTGAAAGTGACCATGAAGCCGAGGGTCCACAGGATCGGCGTCGTGAATTGCAGACGGCCCTTGTAGATCGTGAACAGCCAGTTGAACACCTTCACCCCGGTCGGAATCGCAATGACCATGGTCGCGATACCGAAGAACGCATTGACGTCGGCGCCCGAACCCATCGTGAAGAAGTGGTGCAGCCACACGAGGAACGACAGCACCATGATCGCGCAGGTTGCCCACACCATCGTCTTGTAGCCGAACAGCGGCTTCTTGGCGAACGTCGCCACGACTTCCGAGAAGATACCGAACGCCGGCAGGATCAGGATGTACACCTCGGGGTGACCCCATGCCCAGATCAGGTTCAGGTACAGCATGGCGTTACCGCCGCCGTCGTTCGTGAAGAAGTGCATGCCGAGGTAGCGGTCCAGACCGAGCAGCGCGAGCGTGACGGTCAGGATCGGGAACGCGGCCATGATCAGTACGTTCGTGCACAGGGCGGTCCACGTGAACACCGGCATCTTCATCCAGGTCATGCCCGGAGCGCGCATCTTCACGATGGTCACGAAGAAGTTCACGCCGGTCAGCAACGTGCCGATACCGGATAGCTGCAGACTCCACAGGTAATAATCGACCCCGACACCTGGACTAAACTGCAATTCGGAGAGTGGCGGATAAGCCAGCCAGCCCGTTTGCGCGAATTCACCGATTACCAGCGAGATGTTGATCAGGATCGCGCTGATCGCGGTCATCCAGAAGCTCAACGAGTTGAGGAACGGGAACGCCACGTCCCGGGCGCCGATCTGCAACGGCACGATGATGTTCATCAGGCCGACCATGAACGCCATCGCCATGAAGAAAATCATGATGACGCCGTGCGCGGTAAAGATCTGGTCGTAATGATGCGGCGGCAGGAAACCTGGCGCGTTATACGACAGCGCTAGCTGGGTACGCATCATGATCGCGTCCGCAAAGCCGCGGAACAGCATGATGAGCGCAACCACGATGTACATCACGCCCAGCTTCTTGTGGTCGACCGAGGTGAGCCATTCGGTCCACAGGTAGCGCCACTTGCCGAAATAGGTGATCAGACCCAGAACGAGCGCACCGCCGAGGGCGATCCCGGCAGCCGTCACCATGATGATCGGCTCGTGGTACGGAATCGAGTCTAGTGAGAGTTTTCCGAACATGCGTTACCCCTTACCCTTTGGCGCACAGTTAGCGTCTTTCATGTTGTCGAGGACGTTACCGTTGTTGTATCGGGCAATGATGTTGTGAAAGAGCTTCGGGTCGACCGAGGAGAAGTACCGCACCGGTTCCTTCTCGGTAGGCGCCGACACCGCGTGATAGCGGTCCATGTCGAGACGGTCGGACGAGGCGCGTACCTTGGCGACCCATGCATTGAACTCTTCAGGCGAGGTGGCGAGCGCGCGGAACTTCATGTCCGAAAAGCCCCGGCCGCTGAAGTTCGCCGCAGTGCCCGCGTAATTGCCGGCTTCGTCGGCGATCAGATGCAGACGCGTTTGCATACCCGCCATCGCGTAGATCTGGCCGCCGAGTTGCGGAATGAAGAAGGAGTTCATCACCGTATCGGACGTGATGACGAAGTTGACCGGCGTGCCGACCGGGAACGCCAACTGGTTCACCGAGGCAATCCCGAGGTCGGGATAGATGAAGAGCCACTTCCAGTCGAGCGCGACGACTTCGACGTTGATCGGCTTCACCTGCGACTCGAGCGGCTTGTACGGATCGAGCTCGTGCGTGCTCTTCCACGTCAGCACGGCGAGAAACAGAATGATCAGCGTCGGGATCGTCCAGATGGCGATTTCGATACCGGTCGAATGCACCCAGCCCGGTCGGTATTCGGCATTTTTGTTCGAAGCGCGGTAGCGCCATGCGAACAGCAGCGTGAGCGCGATAACCGGGACCACGACAATCAGCATGGCCCAGGTCGACGTCGCAATCAGCTCACGTTCGGCCAGCCCCACGCTCCCCTTCGGATTCAAAATATCGAGGTTGCTGCAACCCGAGAGCAACAACACGAGGCCGGTGGAAAGGAAACTTGTCGACCCTCGCAGAGTCTTTCCTTTCATATCCATTGCCTTCTTTCTACGACTTCAACGAACGTCATTCGACCGCTCTCCTTTTTATAAGCGATCGCATAATAAGGGGTCGTCGAACGGATATAAACACACAGTTTTGCAACAATCTATTGCGTCGCAACACCGCGCGACATGTTGTCGCAGGCTCGGGTGCGCGTGATGGTCTGCTGTGCTCGATCGCACGCTGCCGGCACAGCCGCCGGATCACGAAAGTCCCTTTAAACAAGCGATAAAACGCAGCACGATCTGAATGATCGTGCTGCGCTGGACGCTCGAAAAGAGACGCTTATCGGAGCGAAAAACGCATCACGAAAAGGCCGCATTCACGCAAAGAATGCTGCACCTGCTCAACGCTTCGCGCTGATCAGCCTGGCGTGCGTGCCGCCACCGTTGCGGGCGCCGCCGCCTGCAGATGTTCGCCGCCGTCAACCGGTACGGAATCCGAAGGATGTGCGCTCCGTTCCGATTGAGCCAGCAGCGTCCCGACCGACGGATCGATCGCATCGGTGAACGGCTTCGGATTGATACCGATGGCCAGCACCAGCAAAGCCATCGCGCCGAGCAGCACGAACTCGCGCTTGCCGAGGTCCTGCAGCTTCGCGACACGTGCGTTGGCAATCGCGCCGAAAATCACGCGTTTGTACATCCACAGCGTGTAGGCCGCGCTCAGGACCAACGTCGTGGCCGCGATTGCGCCGATCCAGAAATTGAAACGGATCGCCCCCATCAACACCATGAATTCGCCGACAAAACCCGAGGTGCCCGGCAGGCCGATATTGGCCATCGAGAACAGCATCACGAAGGCGGCGAAGCGCGGCATGGTATTGGCGACGCCACCGTATTCCGCAATCGAAGCGGTCTTGGTGCGGTCGTAGAGCATGCCCGTGCACAGCAGCATCGCGCCGGAAACCACGCCGTACGACAGCATCTGCACGATTGCACCCGCCTGGCCGATGCGGTTGAAGACGAACAGGCCAAGCGTCACGAGCCCCATGTGGGCGATCGTCGAATACGCGAGCAGGCGGCGCATGTCGGTCTGCACGAGCGCCAGCAGGCTCGAATAGATCACCGCCACCAGCGAGAGCGTGATCATCATCGGCGCGAAGAAGTGGCTCGCCTGCGGGGCGATCGGCAACGCGAAACGCAACAGGCCGTAACCGCCCAGCTTGAGCATGCCGATCATCACGGCCGCGCCGGTCGGGCCGTCGAGGTGGACGTCCGGCAGCCACGTATGCAGCGGCCACATCGGCACCTTGACGCCAAACGCGGCCAGGAAACCGAGGAACACCAGCACCTGCGCCCAGGTGCCCAGATGCGTTTCGCGCCACAACGCGAGGTCGAAGCTGTGCGTCTGGCTGTACAGGTACAGCATCGACATCAGCATCATCAGCGAGCCGAGGAACGAGACAAAGAAGAACTTCACCGCGGCATACGAGCGGTTCGAATTGCCCCAGGTTCCGATCAGCAGGTACAGCGGAATCAGCGTCGCTTCGAACGAGATGAAGAACAGCATGCCGTCCATCGATGTGAAGACGCCCTGCATGAAACCCGACAGCATCAGGAAGGAGCCGAAGTACTGCGCGGTACGCTCGGTGATCGACTCCCATGAAGCGACCACGATGATGATCGTGGTCAGCGCGGTCAGCGCGACGAGCCACAGCGAAATCCCGTCCACGCCCACATGCCATGCGATGTCCAACGTAGGCGACCAGCGAACGTTCTCGACGAACTGCATCGACGTCACGTCGTTGCGGAAGGTCGACACGAGCGGGATCACCGGCAGGAAGCCGGCAATCGCGCCGATCAGCGCGAGCCATCGCGTGCGACTACGTGCCGCGTCAGATCCGGCACGCAAAACCACCAGGCCGGCGACAATAGGGATCCAGATGAGTAGGCTAAGAAGCGGAGGCAATGGCATGTGTTCTGTTGAAAACTTGAAATACAAAACGCCGCTCCAACGCCTTCGAAAACGAAAGCATTGAAATGGATCTGTAGGCTGGATTTCGCTGAATTTGACGCCGAAGCGGTGCTGCCCGCTTCGCGTTTACCCGCAGTCGAATGACCAAGGGTGGGAGATTACCAAGATAAGAATACTTTTGCAGCGCAACAACGCTGCAACGCCCTTGGCAATGCATTGTTGTCACGTCCACGCTTGCGAAATAGCGAAAAATGTGCAGACGCACAAATTCGCCCCAACAGGTTATCGCCCATGCTTTTTGCATGCAGAAGAAAGCAATAGCCCGCCAATTAAGCACTCTTGCAGGAATGCTTTCCCGCGAGGCTTGCACCGGAATAGTTCATGCAGGCGCAGAACATGCCTTCGGGCCTGATTTCGGGCTGCCGGCAAAAATTTAGCGCGGTCGCGAACAGAAATTTTTTTTGATCCGGCACTCTAAAGAAACACCGGTATGCGCTCAAAAATGCCTGCACGGCCGACTCGCCCGCCTGCTTTCAGGCAGGTATCAGGCGATGGCAACGTGGCCTGCGAGCCTTACAGAACCCGCATATACTTCGGCGGTTCAGGGGCCGGCATACGTGCGCAGCAGCGCAGTTTCTTCGCACGACGGGATGCCGCCCTCGCCGGCCAGACCTATCGGATACCGCATGCTGCTTTGTGATGAAGGTGTCGTTCCCGCGCTCGAATGCCGCGAACTCGGCAAGACCTACGGCGCCGGCCGCATTGTGCTGGCGCACCTCGATTTCAAGCTCGCGCCGGGTGAATTCGTCGCGATCATGGGAGACTCAGGCGTCGGCAAATCGACGCTGCTCAATCTGATTGCGGGCCTGGACAGCGCGGATAGCGGCGACGTGATCATCGACGGCAGCACGGTCTCGCAGCTGGATGACAACGCGGCAACGCGGTTGCGCCGGCAAAAGCTGGGCTTCGTGTTTCAGGCGTTCCACGTTCTGCCCCATCTGACGCTCGCGCAGAACGTCGCTCTGCCATTGCTGCTAAATGACCTGCCCACGGCCGGCGCGCTCGATATGCTCGAGGCCGTCGGCCTGGGCGGCCGTGGCGATGATTTTCCGCGGCAGTTGTCGGGCGGCGAGTTGCAGCGTGTCGCCATTGCGCGGGCGCTCGTGCATCATCCGAAACTGATTCTCGCCGACGAACCCACCGGCAATCTCGACCCCGATACCGCTCACGATGTGCTCGGCCTGTTCCGCGCGCAAAGCAAAGCCACCGGTGCGGCCACTATCATGGTCACGCACTCGGAAGTAGCCGCGGCCGTCGCAGACCGCATCCTGATTCTGAGCGACGGCGGTTTGCACGCGTCACCGGGACGCAACACCGTTTCCGGCTCGCCACCCGCTACTCGATCCACTGCGCGTTCAGCCGACGATGCACGCTGATCCACGCCCGCTACAGCGAATTCGAGGCCATCGCCGGCTCGCGCGCTGGCTGTTGAGCGCCGAGTGGCGCAGTCATCGCGGCCGCGCACTGGTCGCAATTGCAACGATCGCGCTCGGTGTCGCACTGGGCTACGCCGTTCAGTTGATCAACAGCGCGGCCTTCAATGAATTCTCGGCGGCGGCCCGCAGTCTCTCGGGCGAGGCCGACCTGCAGGTGCGCGGCGCCCAGCCCTTGATCGACGAGTCTATCTATCCGCGCCTGTCGACCGAGCCAGGTGTCACGCTGGCGAGTCCAGTACTCGCTCTCGATGTGACGGTGCCGGATCGGAATGCCGCGCTGCCCGTGCTCGGCATCGACGTGTTCAAGGCAAGCCGCATTGCGCCGGAACTGATCGGCGTGCCGGCGTCGGAGCGGCCGTTCGATACGCTCGCCGCTAATACGGTGTTTCTTTCGACCGCGGCGCAGCAATGGCTGAAGGTGAAGATCGGCGATAACCTGGCACTGCAAAGCGGCACATCGATCGTGCACTTGCGCGTGGCCGGCGGTCTCGTGAGAACCCGGCCTGGGCAGCGGCTCGCAGTGATGGATATTGCCGCCGCGCAGTGGCAGTTCGGCAAGGTCGGCAAGCTGTCGCGTGTCGACGTGCAACTCGAACGCGGTGTCGATCGCGGACGCTTCAAGCGTGATCTGCAGGCGCGACTCGGCAACCGGTGGGTGATCGCCGAGACGCGCGATGCGGAAAGCCGCACCGATCGTCTGTCGCGCGCTTATCGGATCAATATGAATGTGCTCGCGCTGGTCGCGCTTTTTACTGGCGCGTTCCTCGTGTTTTCGACGCAGGCGCTAGGTGTCGTGCGGCGCCGCGCGCAGTTTGCGATGCTGCGGGTGCTTGGCTTGACGCGTGGTCAGTTGCTGCGTCAGATCCTGATGGAAGGCGCGCTGCTCGGCCTGCTCGGTTCACTGTCCGGGCTTGCGCTCGGCTATGCGCTGGCGAGCGGCGCGTTGCGCTTTTTCGGCAGCGATCTGGGTGGCGGCTACTTTCCCGGCGTGCAACCGCACGTCGGCTTCGAGCCACTGGCGAGCGCACTGTTTCTGACGCTCGGCGTCGCCGTGTCGGTATTGGGCAGTCTTGCCCCCGCGTTGGAGGCAGCGCGTGCGCGGCCTGCGGCGGCGCTCAAAGCCGGCGCTGAAGAAGGCGCCCTGGCGCAACTGGCTACACCGCGGCCCGCGCTGGGTTGTCTGCTGGTTGCCGGCGCTCTCACGCAGGCGCCGCCTTTGTTCGACACGCCGATCGGCGGCTATCTGGCCGTCGCTCTGCTACTGATCGGTGGGATTGCGCTGATGCCGCGCGTGACCGCTTCGATCTTTGGTGCAGCGAACCGTGCGCTTGGCGCGCGGCGTCGCGCCAGCGCGGCGAACACTTTGGCATTGGCGCGTCTCGCGAATGCGCCGGGCCACGCATCGATCGCAATGGGCGGCGTGCTGTCGAGCTTTGCGCTGATCGTCGCGATGGCCATCATGGTGGCCAGCTTCCGCGTTTCTGTCGAAGATTGGTTGGGCCACTTGCTCTCCGCCGATCTGTACGTTCGCGTGGCGCCGAATGGCGACACAGGCGGCTTGCGCCCGGACGAGCAGACGCTGCTTACCAGTGTGCCCGGCATCAGGACCGCTGCGTTCGCGCGCTTCTCGCATCTCACGCTCGACCCGGCGCGCCCTGACGTTGCCCTGCTCGCGCGTAAAATCGATGCCGCCGATCCCGGCGCGAATCTGCAGATGACGGGAGCGGTCTTGCCGCCCTCTCGACTTCACGATGGGGAAACACCTGTTTGGGTTTCCGAAGCAATGGTCGATCTGTATGGATATAAGCTTGGCCAGCGCTTGCAGTTGCCGCTCGGCGAGCGCGGCCACGTGTTTGTCGTGGCCGGCATCTGGCGTGATTACGCGCGCCAGACGGGCGCAATCCAGATACGGCTTCCGGATTACCGGCGCCTGACCGGCGACACGAACGCGACGGATGTGGCTGTCACGGTTCAACCGGGGACGAGTGTCGAGCGTGTAATGAGCGGCCTGCGTGCACTGCCCTTCGGTGCATCGCTGGAGCTGTCGCAGCCGGGTGAAATTCGCGCGCACACGCTGGTTATTTTCGATCGAAGTTTTGCCGTCACTTATCTTCTCGAAGGCGTCGCGATCGTAATCGGCCTGTTCGGCGTGGCGGCGACGTTTTCCGCGCAGACGCTCGCGCGGGCCCGCGAGTTCGGCATGCTGCGACATGTAGGTGTGACCCGCTCGCAGGTTCTCGCGATGCTTGCACTCGAAGGCGGCATGCTCACCGCTTGTGGTATCGCAATGGGGTTTGTGCTTGGATTCGCGATCAGTCTGATCCTCGTATTCGTCGTCAATCCGCAGTCGTTTCATTGGAGCATGTCATTACACGTTCCATGGACCGTGCTCGGCACGGTCGCGCTGGTGATGCTGGCCTCGTCGTGTTCGACGGCGGTGATTGCGGGACGCGGCGCGGTATCGGTGGATGCGGTGCGCGCAGTGAAGGAGGATTGGTGATGAAGGGATTGCCGGGTGAGATGACGGCTCGCGTTGTGAGTGCACGGCGGCTAAGCGCCAAGACGCGCGCTGCATTGCTTTGCATGGGCTTTCTTGCCATCGCGCCGGCATTCGCCGCGGCACCCGCGTTCACTGCGGTCACGCCGGATCATCCGATCGTCTTTCCGCAAGACACCGGCGCACACCCGGCTTTTCGCACCGAATGGTGGTACGCAACCGGCTGGCTCACTACGCCGGACAACCGGCCGCTCGGTTTCCAGATCACCTTCTTTCGCTCGGCAACCGGTCACGACCCTGCCGACCCGAGTGCGTTCGCGCCGACGCAATTGATCATTGCGCATGCCGCGTTGAGCGATCCCGCACTCGGCCATCTTGCCCACGATCAGCGCATTGCCCGCCAGGGCTTCGGATTGGCATATGCGAAGCCGGACAATACCGATGTCAAACTCGACGCCTGGAAAATCATCCGCACCGCTGACGGCCACTACGACGTTGCAGCGGACGCTAACGGATTCGCGCTGCACCTCGCGCTGACGCCGACACAGGCACCGCTAATCCAGGGTGAGCACGGCTATTCCCGCAAAGGTCCGCGGCCCGAACAGGCGAGCTACTACTACAGCGAGCCGCAATTGCGCGTGACCGGCAGCGTCGTTCGACCAGTTGCGGCAGGCGGCAAATCGACAGGGGAAACAGTCGTGACCGGCGCGGCGTGGCTCGATCACGAATGGTCGAGCACGCTGCTCGATAGCGACGCAGTCGGATGGGATTGGCTCGGTGCCAATCTGACGGATGGTTCGGCCTTGATGGCTTTCAAGGTTCGCAGTCGCGACGGACATGCGATATGGGCGCATGCAGCACTCAGAAATCGCGATGGCCGAATGACGACATTCAATCAGGATCAGGTCGACTTCATTCCGGTTCGCACATGGAGATCGCCACGCACGAACACGTCTTATCCCGTCTCGATGACGGTCAAGACCGGCGAGCTTACATGGCGCCTCGATCCATTGATGGACGATCAGGAACTTGATTCGCGCGAGTCGACCGGCGCGGTGTACTGGGAAGGTGCAGTGCGGGTGAGCCGCGACGGTGCGGACGTGGGCCGTGCGTATCTGGAACTGACGGGTTACGCAAACGCGCGTAAGCACCCGGTGAACCCGTCTTGAAGGGGACCCGCGTAGCAAGGAGCATCGTGTCCATCTAGTTCTAGGTGGACACGTGGAC